>Ga0335074_10006937_pt1 | contig 15722 bp, 11 predicted proteins | sample Lox_Sample_23_FD_206715 | JGI IMG/M metagenome (GOLD analysis project Ga0335074, IMG submission 206715) | Soil microbial communities from Loxahatchee National Wildlife Refuge, Florida, United States - Lox_Sample_2.3 | ecosystem: Environmental > Terrestrial > Soil > Wetlands | place: USA... | reverse complement strand
GGTCATCAGGTCGGATGCCTCGTCGCCATATTTCTTGCAGATGGCCACTTCTTCGGGTGAGGCGGCAAACTCCTCCAGCGGGCCGAAGCCGGTGGCCTCGCGCAGCGTGCGCGAGCTGCCCGTGAAGAGAAAGCTCTTGCTGCCGTACTTCTCGCGAATTTCGTTTTCGTTGGGCAGGTTGTCGCCGATGGTGTTGACGTGGAAGTCGCCCGTCTCGATGACCGTCTCGACCGCCTTCGCCAAAGGCGGCTTTACCCCCTGCTTCTTGTATTGCGGCAGCCACGGGGCGTGGTCCTCGAAATATTGCGCGTTGGCGGCAATCTTAGTCATCAGCCCGCTGAATTTCTGGTCCGTGATGGTGACGAAGCTTTGCGACGTGCCTTTGGCCGCACGCGCGTCGCGATAAACCTCGATGAAGCCGTTGGCGAAGTCTACTGTGGGATTATTCTGCACCCAGGCGATCCCGAAGCGGTTCCACTCGGCAGAGTCGCCGGTCTGATAATAGCGGATCAGCGCATCCAGCACCTCCGCCTGGCCCGGTTCGGCGTACTCGCGCGCGTGCTCCAGGCATTCGTAGGCCTTCTTCAGGAACAGTGCGTAGTATCCCGGGGGCACTTTGCCATCCGGCGTGCCGGCGCGATAGACCTGTTCCTGCAAGCGCCCGTCGCGCAGTTTGACCAGGCGGGAGTTCAGCGGATGGGCGTCGTGGAAGTTCGTCAGATCCTTCATGCTGACATCAAAATAGAAGTTGTTGGCGCTGGCTTCCAGGATGTCCAGATCGCCCCGCGGGCTTTTGGCGGTGATCAGCGGCTGGAAGTTGGCGTCGAAGAACGAGGGTTGAATGATGGTCAGCTCGCGGTCCAGGTCGGACTGGTTGCGGATGGGCGGCACGCCGTAGGGGGTGCTTTGAAATCCGCCGCTCCGCAGCACCGCGGCGGCCGCGGTCTTCAGTTCCTCGAAGGTGAACTCCGGCAGGAACTTTTGCGCGGTCATTTCATTGTGGTTGCCGCGATTGGCCCAGAACAGCTTGGTGAAGTCGGATATCTTCCGCCGCACCTGCGGATTCAGGCGATCCGCATGGCGCATCAGTTCTTCGAGCAGGCGCTTCTGGCGCAACCCATAGAGCGAGTTCTGGTCGTAATTAATCGGGTCGATGGCGATGGACGCCTGGCTCAGCCAGTATGCCAGGGCCTGCTGGCCGGGAGTCAGGCTCTGAAAGCTGTGGGCCTCCAACTGGACGAAGCCGGTTGTGGCGATACGATCCACCAGGGCGTGGTTGTCGGCTGCCAGGGCCACGGCCGCCAGTGCCGCAAATGCAAAAACAATCGCTAACCGCAACATATTCTTCTTGTCTCCTATGTTAAACCACGGTTAAAGCGCCGTTGCACCGTCAACCGCCGCACTGGCGCACCACGGGGCCCACCGTGCGGGCGGCCATCCCGTCTCGGGGCCCCAACACTTGGCCGCCGGGCGCCGTTGCCCGGTGTGCGCTTGCCGGCGCAGACTCCGCCCGCGGCGTGGCGGCTACCGGAACTGTTGCCATCGTTACGGCGCGATTGGATCGGCCCGCCACCGCACTACCCGGACATTCGGGCCGCGGGGCGCCCAGACCTTCGGGTCGGTGGGTCCGAACAGGGCCAACACCGGAGCGCCGGCTGCCGCCGCTAAGTGCGTGATTCCTGAGTCGTTGCCCACGTACAGCCGGGCGCCGGCCAGCCATCAGGCCAACTCATAGAGATCGGCGATTCGTACCGCGCCCTGGAGCGGTGGGTCTTCCGGGCCCGCGCACCACTCGACCGGCATCGCGCGCCCGATCACCCGGGCGAGCGTGCGGAACTTGCCCAGCGGCCAGTTCTTCCGCGCGCTGCCCGAAAACGGGTGGATCACGGCGAAATTACCGCGCGGCCCGCGACGCCCAAGGTGAGCAAGGCGTGGGATGCCCTCACCGGCAGGATGGCGGCAAGCTCCGTCCAATGCGGCCACCTGCCGTAGGTAGAAGTCCGCCGCATGACTGCCGCCGCCCTCCGGTGGCAATGCCTGGAAAAACCGGAAAGGAAGCCCGAGTGATTGCGTAAGCTCCACGAAATCAGGACGATTGGCGCCGTACCAGGAAACGATCCGCTCAAAGCCGCAGAGCTCCGGCAGGAGGCTCGCCGGCGGTTCGGCCACACCCAGCAGGTCGATTCCGGTGGTTGCAATCGAACGAACCTGGTTGGCGAAGCGGACCAGCGGCACGCATGCGCCCGAGGTCCACACCTCCAGGTACTCGCTCTTGAGGCACTCCAGGGCCGGCAGCGAAAGGATCAGGTCGCCAATGGCGCCCGGCCGGATGGCCAGTGTACGCATCGCGGTTTAGTATCGCAAAGCCCGCTTCCGGGTGCACCGCCAGCCGCCGCCGGGCCTCTACCCGCAAAAATGCCCGTAAATCCCCCCAAATGCCCTAAACAGATCGGCCAGAGCGCGTTTTATGCACAACTCTTGCACTGTTGCAGCTCGGTAACTCTTTCGTAACAAACCAAATAAAAATTGAGGAAAAGGTGCGGTTTCCGCCACAAAAAGCGTTGACGGAAAACGCGATCGGGGGCATAGTGAAGATGGTTCCAAGAGGTTTGAGGAACAGCAAGCCTACGGGGCAGTAGCGAACCGGGAACGATGATCCGAAGCCAAACCTAGTAATAGAATAGGTTTCGGGGAGCAACCGGAGATCGGGCAGGCCCTGGAAGGCGGGTTGGCAGGCGGCGAAGCCAGTGGAAGCGTCGATCCCGAGGGAGGTAACACTCCCGAAGGGGAGCGGGAGCTGGAAGCGCAGCCTGTGGGATCTGGCGGCGAAACCGCAACGGGTCTGGCGTGTGGAAGCAGCGGAAACCGGGGCAAACCGGCAAATTCGGCTGCGGAGCGCTAAGATGGACCGGGTGGCGGAACCGGCTGGATCCAAAAGCGAAGCAGCAGGCCGGGAACTTTGACCCCGTGACGGAATCCGTGCGAGCGGAGATCATCGCGGGCGAGCGAAAGGCCGTTGCGAGCGGACAACCCCGTTCGGAATGAGTACGCGGCGCGTCTGTCGGCATTGATCCGGTGGCCGGGAAATCCGGTGATCGGGGAGCTGGCAGGCAGGGCGTCCGGCAATTCCGAATGACTTGTTCGATACCGTGCATGCCGGTTGCGAGCAACGCTGGGAATCAGGTCACTTGGAACCATTTCTTTTTTGGGGCGCAAGGCGGTTGGCCGGCTTAACAGCGGGCCGGCCAACCGCAGACCAAGTCCAGCGTCAAACCGCCGGGACACTGCGCCGGTCCGCCACGTAACGCCTCACAAATTCCCCGAATGCCGTATTGAGCAGTGTGCAGATCCGCCTTCGGCCCGCCAAAGCGTGTCCCTCAATTTGCCCTACGGGCAGAAGATTGCGCGTGGTGGAGGTGATGAACACTTCGTCGGCGCTGTCCAGATCCTCGGGCATCAGGGTATGCTCCTCCAACTGAATTCCCGCAACGGCAATTTCGCCCAGCAGCACCTCGCGGGTGATGCCGGGCAGGCAGCCGGAAGTGAGCGGCGGCGTCCACACTCGGTTTCCGTGGGCGGCGAAGATGTTGGCAGAGGTGCACTCGGCCACCTCGCCGCGTTCGTTGAGCAGAACCACCTCGTCGAAGCCGCGTTGCTGCGCCGATTCGATCCAGGTCAGGTTCATGGCCCACGAAATAATCTTGGTGCCCGCGAAGCCGCAGGCCGCGTGGCGGGCGTTGGGCACATAGCTCAACTTCACCTGCTCGCCCCACTCTTTGCTATCGGCGGTGAGCGCAATCAGGTCGCTCTTGCGGCCGTTGGAGGGACCGGCCCACATGCTGCCGTCATTGCGCACGATCACCAGCCGGAGCGTGGAGTCGTACGCGTGGTTGGCCTCCACCAGCTCCAGCAGCTTGCGCCGCACGGCTTCGGAATCCGGCGGAAGGGCCACGTGAAACGCCGCCGCGTCGCGGGCGATGCGCGCCCAGTGCCGCTCGAAGGCGAACAACACGCCCTCGGTGACCTTCATGGTGGTGAAAACGCCCCAGCCGGACAATAGTCCAACCTGTCCCGGCGAAAGCGTGGCATCGGAGACCGCGCCGATGGTGTCGTTGTGCAGAACGTGACGGTGAAGCACCCAGTTATTTTAACGCGGTGCGTCCGGCCGCACCTGCGTTTTGGCTACTTCCAGTTGGGGAAGGGATCGGTGCGGGCCTCGCGGCAAGCCGCCAGCAGGTCCGGCACGCGCTTGCGGCGCTCGAAGAGGCGTTCCAGCAGGCGATCCAACTCGTCCTCCTCACCCTCAATCCAATCCGGCGGAATGCCTTTCCATGCCTGGTCCATGACTTCCTCGGGAAAGTTCACCACCTGCTCGAGCCAGGGCTGGAAATCGTTCAGCGAGGTGACCGATTCATAGACCAGCCGCCGGGCATACAGTCCCTGCACCGGCGATTCGGGGAAGTCCCAGTGCGGACCGTTGAAGGCAAATCCGTGGTCGATCATGCGGGCCACAAACGCCGGTCTGGCTTCCTCGGCGGCGCGCGAATCGCTGCGGCGCACCCGCGCGCGGTGGAATACGCACTGGCGCCCATCGGCATTGGCGACCCACTTGTCGAAGACCAGGATGGCGCGAAAGTCCTCCAGGTTAGCCACGCCGGGCAGCAGCAAGTCGGGCAGGAAATCGTAGACCGCCACGCGGGCGGGGTCGCCGGGATATTGCGAGCCGAAATGCCAGCCCGGCTCAACCGGCAAATGGCGCGATCCGAGGGTGAGGTGTACCTCCGGGTTGGCCTCCAGAAATTCCGGCGTGACGCGGATGAGAGCCACCGGCGGCGCGGCGATCTTCAGGTAATCGAGCAGCGCCGACGCGAGCAGCTCGTTCACCAGAACCCGCCGGTGCTGCGGGTTATTGCGAAACTTCACCACGTACCATTTGCCGTCATCCGCCTCCAGCAGATGGGCCTGGGCCCCTCCTCGCATTTTTCGGACAAGCCCGGCGGCGGTCAGCGGCATCGCAGAGGAAATCTAGTACCCTAGAGTTGTATCACACGGAGGAAGAAAAGATGGCGGAACCGCAAGCTGCAAACCCGGTGCCAGAGAGCGCCTCCGGCACGCCTCGCAGCAAAGACGAAGTGGCCCTGGAACTGATGAAATTCATTGCCGTGAGTACGGGATACGGACGAGCTTCGCAATCGTCGGCCGGGTTTTCCGGCAAGCCCGTGGCCCGCTCGCCGGAGGAACAGGCGGATGCGCTGTTGGATCTGTTCGAGCGCTGCCGCCGGGTAGTGAACAAAGAAAATTGAGCGGCTGCCCGGCGCAAGCCGGGCCGCGTCGCCCCACTGTTCCACGTAACACCGATCAAGCAGCCGTTGATGGGCCTTCGCATCCTGCACGTAGTGTAGGGGAGCCGCCGGTGTAACCGAAGGCCGCCGGGCAGCATTCACTGAAGGCATCGCGCGCCAAGGCGCCGTGCCGGCTAGCGCTTCTTGGCCTTTTTGGCCGGCGCTTTCTTGGCAGGAGCCTTTTTGGCGGCTTTTTTCGCAGGAGCTTTCTTGGCGGGCGCCTTCTTGGCTGCCTTTTTCGCGGGAGCTTTCTTGGCGGCCTTTTTGGCCGGTGCTTTCTTAGCAGCCGTCTTGGCAGGAGCTTTTTTCGCCGGGGCTTTCTTCGCCGCTTTCTTGGCGGGCGCCTTCTTGGGCGTAGTGGCCTTCTCTACCGGTTTCTTGGGAGGCGCTTCCGGCTCAGGCTCGGCGGGCTTTTGCGCTTCTGCAGGGGCCGGTTCCGGCACAGGAACTTCCACGGCGATTATGGCGACTTCCTCTACCTCGTCGTCCTCTTCGTCGTCTTCCGAGTCTTCGTATTCGTCCAGCTTGGAGTCGTGCTCGGCGTGTTCCTCGTCATCGTAGTCGTGGAAGTCTTCCAGTTCTTCTTCGTCTGCAGCAAAGATTTTCGGGCTGTCAAACATTAAAGCAAGCCTCCTCTGATCAACCAGCAATCACCCATAGAATACCCCGTTTTGAAGATTGTGCAACAACGAAAAACAACAACCGGCGAAATTGCATCGTGCTTAGCGTGATCGGAAACCCCGCATCCGCAGGGGTTGGCTTCGCAGACCGCGGCGCCATGGGCGCAGGTGCCGCGATGCGGGACGGTTCGATCGCGCCGCTGTTCGCGCGCCGGCGTTCCCACCGTTCCACCTGGCGCGACGGGGTGCCGGCCGCAAGGCTCATCGCGCCGGCCTCAGAGCTGTGCCGGGCGGCCAGTCGTGCGGGCAGTGGCGGATTCTCGGCGCGCGCTTTGAGAAATGGGGAGGGCGAAACCGCGGTGGCTGGATGCCGCCACCGCACGAATCCAAGTCGAAGTGCCGCTGGGGACCGAGGCGGTGTCTGCCCGTCGACAGGCCGTGACGAAACGCCGCCTTTAGCGGTTCGAGACGCCCGCGATCAGCACGGAAGCCTTCTGCTGCGGGGGCTTCACGGACGCGGTGTTCCGGCGCGCCGGAGCCTTGGTGGTGGCGACGTGGGTGCGCACGGTGGCCGCATGCGGAGTTGTGCGGCGATTGGTAGCGGCCGTGTGCACGGCATTGCGGGATGCGCCCGATGCGACCGTACGGGTGGGGTGCTGGGTGGTGCCGCGGTGTCCTGCCGCCGAATGGGGCGCCGTGGCGCGCGGGGGATCCGGACGGGCCGCCAGCGGAATCATCAGCCGGTCGCCTGGCTGCGGTTCGGTGGAATTCAGGTTATTGGCTGCAACGATACTGGACGCCGCGACACCATACCTCTTGGCGATGACCACCAGGGTCTCGCCGGCGGCTACGGTATGCATTCTCCAAGTATCGCAATGGCTGGGTGGCACCAGGTTCAACGCCGCGATCAACTGGTTGCCGCTCCCTTTGGGCACGTGGATCGGATAATGTTCTGGAGCGATGCCCCGCAATACCGCCGGGTTCAAGCTCTCCAGATCGGAAAGCGGCGCGCCGGTAATATCGGCTACCAGGGAAAGCGACGTCGGCGCGGGGGTTTCGATGGTGTCGTACTCGATGGGCGGGTCCAGCGTCAACCCATCCAACCCGTAGGCCTTGGCGTTCTTGTCCATGATCGTCATGGCCAGAATGATGGGTACGTAGTTGGTAGTTTCGGCGGGCAGCACGCCGCGGTTGCGCAGTTCCCAGAAGTCCGCGTAGCCGGTGCGCTCGACGGCCTTCTCCACCACTCCGGGGCCGCAGTTGTAGGCCGCAATGGCCAGATACCAGTCGCCGAACTCGGAGTACAAGTCGTGCAGGTGGTGGGCGGCCGCGCGGGTGGCTTTTTCGGGGTCCATGCGGTCATCGGTGTAGGGAGTCTGCTTCAAGCCATATTGCTGCCCACGCCAGGTGAGGAATTGCCACATGCCCCCCGCGGCGGCCGTCGATACGGCGCGCGGAATGAACCCGGATTCGGCCTGCGCCAGGTGCAACAGCTCTTGCGGCACACCCTCTTCGTCCAGGATGCGCAGGATCATCGACCGGTAGCGCCCCGAGCGTTCGGTGCCGCCGACGATGGTGCTATGGCCGTTTTTCGCGAAGTAGTTGATGTACCCGAGCACCGCATCATTCACCGAGAGCGGCAGTTTGGAAACCGTGGCCTTCACCTGGTCGAGCACCTGGTCTTTGAGCTTGGGATCCACCGGGAAGGTCATCTGCAGGATGTCCTCCAGCGGAGCCTTCTCGAACTGGCCTTCTTCGGTGGTGGTCTGCGAGTCCGCCGAAGCGCCCATGCCTTCCAGGTCGAATTTGTGAATGCTGTCCACCATCTCGTCCAGGCGGCTATCCAAGGCTTCGCGATCCGAGGGAGTCTGCGCGGAGGCTTTCAGCATCCAATCGACAGCGTTGTCGAATTCCTTGCGGGCTCCGTCGATATCGTTGGCTTGGTAGAGCCGTTTGCCGCGTTCGTAGGCCTGTTCGGCGCGCTGCACATTGGTGTCCCAGCCGATTTTGCGCGGCGGAGTGGTGGTCGCGGTGGCAATTACGGAGGGAGGGAGGTCTTTCAGATATAGATTAGGTTGCAGTGGAACGTTGGGGGCTTCCACTTCGGGGAGGGATGGGGTGGGGGCCGCTGGCAGGAACGCCATTTGGAATCTGGATTGCTGAGGATACCCGCAGGAAACGGTGAGGGAGGCCATTGCGATCAGGACATAGGAAAGAAGCGTCGTCGTTCGAAAATCCATCAATACCTCGGACTCGTAGGAATACAAAACGACTGCACCAGGCTTGCGCCCTAAACGGAAACTAAAAGACTATAACAGCAACGTGAGAATTGCAACACAGAGGACATTTTTGCCTTCTCGCGGCTGAAAAATGCGCCTTCTGCACGCCGGGCGTCCGTTTAGCCCACCCGGCGCTTCCATCCCTCCGTACCGGCCCAATGTGTCAAACAGGGCCGGGGATGTGTCGCTATTCCTCTTCTTCTTCTTCGCCAGCCTTGGCGGCCTTGGCAGCGGCGATGATTTTGTCCGCCTGCAATTGCGGCACGAAATCGTAATGGTCGAACTCCATGGTGAACGAAGCCCGGCCCTGGGTCATGGCCGTCAAGTCACTCTGATAGTTTAACATTTCCGCCATTGGTACCTGAGCGCGCAGAAACTGGGTGCTGCCCTTGGTTTCCATGCCGGAAATGCGGCCGCGGCGGCCGTTCAGGTCGCCCATCAGGTCGCCGGCGTACTCCACGGGCGCCTGGATCTCCACATTCATGATCGGTTCGAGCAGCGCCGGCTTGGCCTCCTGCATGGCCGCCTTGAAAGCCTTGCGGGCCGCCAACTTGAAGGCCAGTTCGGACGAATCCACGTCGTGATACGAGCCGTCGTAGACCGTGACCTTGAAATCCACCATGGGGTAGCCGGCCAGGTAGCCGTGCTCGGCGGCCTCCACAATTCCTTTTTCCACAGCCGGAATATAGTTTTTGGGAATGGCGCCGCCGAAAATCTCGTTGGCGAACTCGAACTTGGCGCCCCGCGCCAGCGGCTCCATCTTGATCCAGCAATCGCCGAACTGGCCGTGCCCGCCGGTCTGCTTCTTGTGGCGCCCCTGCACGTCGGCATGGCCGCGAATGGTTTCGCGGTAGGGAATCTTGGGGGCTTTGAGCGTCACATCCACGCCATAGCGCTTCTTCAACCGGCTGACCACGATTTCCACGTGCTGCTGTCCGGCGCCCGCCAGCAGGAATTCGCGGGTCTGCGGGTCGCGATAGAAGCGCAGCGACTGATCCTCTTCCAGGATCTTGTGGACGGCGTTGCCCATACGGTCCTCGTCGTTGCGGGACTTGGCTTCGATGGCGAAGGCGATGGACGGCTCGGGCAGTTTCACCGGCGGATAGGTGACGTTGGTGCCTTTGTCGGCCAGGGTGTCGCCGGTGAGCGTTTCTTTCAACTTGGCGACCGCGCCGATATCGCCGGCGTGCAGTTCGGTGACTGGCTGCAGAGTCTTGCCCTGGGGGCTGCTCAGGTGGGCCAGGCGCTCGGCGCCGCCGCGCTGGACATTATAAAGATTGGCATCGTTTTTCACCACGCCGCTCATCACCTTGAAGAAGGTGATCCGGCCGGCGAACGGATCGGCCGTGGTTTTAAACACATACAGGGCCACTTGGTCGTTGTCGGCAATTTTGCGGGTGGCGCCGTCAGCCGAGCCGCCCACCAGCACCGGGGCCGCTTCGCGATCGGCCGGAGCCGGCAGGTTTTCGACGATGAAGTTGAGAACCAATTCCGTGCCTATGTTGTGCAGGGCCGAGGCGCACATGACCGGGAAGATTCGCATCTCCCGCACACCTTGTTTCAGTCCATCGATGATATGTTCGGCGGGGAGGGTCCCTTTCTCGAAAAATTCTTCCATGAGGGCGTCATTGCCCTCGGCCACCATTTCCACCAGCGCCTCGTGGGCTTTCTGGGCCGCGTCGGCCAGGTTGCCGGGGATTTCGCCTTCCTTGCCCTTGCCGTCGCCATCCGGCGTGTAGCCGTAGGATTTCATACGGATCAGGTCCACCACGCCCAGGAAGTCGCGCTCGGAGCCGATGGGCATCTGAATGGGGACGGCGGCGCGGCCGAAAGCCTCCTGGACGCTGGCCAGAGTCCGCTGGAAGTCGGCGCGTTCGCGGTCCAGCTTGTTGATAATAATGGCACGGGGGAGCTTGAAATCCTCAGTGAACTGCCACACCTTTTCGGTCTGCACTTCCACGCCGGCCACCCCATCCACCAGCACCAGGGCGGAATCGGCGGCCACCAGGGCGGCGCGCGCATCATTAATAAAGATGTTGTAGCCGGGGGTGTCCAGGACGTTGATTTTGGCCTTTTTCCACTCCGCGACCGCCACCGAGGTGGAGATGCTGATCTTGCGCTGAATCTCCTCCTCGTCAAAATCGGTAATCGTGTTGCCCTCATCGACACGGAGGAGGCGGTTCGTGGCTCCGGCGGTGAAGAGCAACCCGGCGGTGAGCGTGGTTTTACCGGAATCGCCGTGGCCCACCACACCGACGTTCCGAAGATCCTTGCTTTCGTAGGTTTTCACGGGTTGTCTTCCTTTTTAAAACGGAATAGTAACACGAGCGGGGAGGAGGCGGCGGTTGGGGAGAGCCCCAAAACCTGACGCGGAGACGCGGAGACGCGGAGGAAGCCGAAGATTTGGTTCTCCGTGTTTTTCTCCGCGCCTCCGTGTCTCCGCGTCAAGAAAGCACCGTCTTCCCGCAGGCGCCTCAAGACGTGCTCAAATAGGAGATTACCCGATATGGCTTTTCGAGGTGTGGACTATTTCTGCATCGACTCGCTGTTTTCTGAGCAGGAGTTGCTGGTGCGGCAGACGGCGCGGCGGTTCGCCGACGAGCGGATCGCGCCGCTGATCCGGGACTGCTACCGCGAGGCCCGTTTTCCCTCCGAATTGATCCCTGAGCTGGCGGAATTGGGCTTTCTGGGCGCCAACCTGGAGGGCTACGGCTGTGCCGGCATGAGCAACGTCGAGTATGGGTTGATCATGCAGGAGCTGGAGCGGATCGATTCGGGCGTGCGCAGCTTCGTCTCCGTGCAGGGCGCTCTGGTGATGTTTCCGATCCTCAGCTATGGCTCGGAGGCGCAGAAGCAGAAGTGGCTGCCGCGCCTGCAAAGCGGCCAGGCGGTGGGGTGCTTCGGTCTGACCGAGCCGGATTTCGGCTCCAACCCGGCGGGCATGCGCACCAACGCGCGGCGCGACGGCGACGGCTGGGTTCTGAACGGCGAGAAGACCTGGATTACCAACGGCTCGGCGGCCGATATTGCAGTGGTCTGGGCGCGCGCCGCCGAGGGCGTCATGGGGTTCCTGGTGGAACGCGGCACGCCGGGGTACAGCACTTCGGATATCCACGGGAAATGGTCCATGCGGGCCTCGGTCACCTCCAGCCTGGCCTTTGCGGATTGCCGGGTCCCGGAGAGCGACCGCCTGCCGGGTGCGCGGGGGCTGCGGGCGCCGCTTTCCTGCCTCAGCCAGGCGCGCTACGGGATCGGCTGGGGGGTGGTGGGCGCGGCCATGGATTGCTACGAGACGGCGCGGCAATATTCGGTCCTCCGCAAGCAGTTCGACGACCGGCCGATCGCCTCGCACCAGCTCGTGCAGGAAAAGCTGGCCTGGATGATCACCGAAATCACCAAGGCGCAGTTGCTGGCCTTGCACGCGGGGCGCCTGAAGGACCAGAAAAAGATCGAGCCGGCGCACATCTCCATGCTCAAGCGGAACAACGTGGCCATGGCGCTGGAGTGCGCGCGCCTGAGCCGCGACCTGCTGGGCGCCAACGGCATCACCGACGAATACCCCATCATGCGGCACATGTGCAACCTGGAGACGGTGAAGACCTACGAGGGAACCGACCACATCCACGCCCTGGTAATCGGCGAACGGGTGACGGGAGTCGCGGCATACCGGTAAACAAACCCCGGGCAAACGTCCCTGAAGTTGACTGCCGGCTCTGGCTTGTGATATTTCTTCAATCCGGAATCAATCTGGAGAGGGGGCATGAGAGTTTACCTGGGAAGCTTCCTGCTAGTCGTATCCCTGCCGACCCACGCGCAAGTCGTAAGAGGAAAGGTGGAGTGGTGGAACGGCCGGAGTCAGTCGAGGCCGTGGATTGGCGAGGCGCGGATTGAGGGACACGGCAGCGTCCTGGTGGAATCCGACGGCGAGTTCGCTTTCGATTATGGGGCCTTTCGTTTAACTGGCGGTGAGTCGGTCCACGTGTCCTTCACCGCGCTTGGAAAAGGGGCATTAGTGGTTGTCGATCCTCTTGGGGACAGGACCATGCTCCGAAACCGTCTGAATTCTGGACCTGGAAGGTGGCCGAAGTGGGCGAGAAGATCGCCGCCAATCCAAGCTTCTTCAACGCGTTCCTGGCGCAGACCAGCCTCAACCAGAGCATATCGGACGTAGCCGACTCTTGTGGACCGAGTTGGCGTGCGTTGTCCCTGACCGCGCAGCAGACCGGCACTACGCCGGACCTGCCCGATTTGGTCGGCGTTCTCTCGGGGAAGGGCTTTTCTACGGACCCTCCGCAACCGGTGCCGGACGATTGCCGCGCATGGCGGTCCCAGCAGCTTGCGGCGCTGAGCCAGAAGCTCCAATCCGACACCAGGGTTCTTGCTTCCGTCCAGGACCATCCGGACTCGCAAGCCTTGGCCCCGCTTTATATCGACACGGCCAAGACACGGATCAGGGTCGCCGTGATCGACTTGAAGGAAGGCCGCAAAGATTCGGCGAAGCTTTCCCTGGGAAAAGCGGTGACGGAACTGAAACACGCGCCGGATGCAACCGAACTGGCCACCGAGGCCCAAAGGCTATATGACTCCGTCAAGCAGCAATAACCGGAGGAACTTCTGGGTCTGCCTGGTGATGTTGGCGTGGTTCTTGCCGGCTGGGGAGGGCCAAACAAATCATCGATCGGGGTCAACGCCGCATGTGCTGGTCGAGGGTAGTGTCGAGCCGACTCCCAACCGCAAACTCCGGATCGAACTTGCCGAGGGTCGCGGCACCGGCGAAACGCAAACCGACGGCAGCTTCGGGTTTCAGGCGGTCGGCCAACCGGGCGATCCTGTCGAGGTCAGCGTTTGGGATGGCTCGACGAAGCTCAAGGACGAAACCGAAACCCTGGGGACCGTGATCCCCTGGGGAATTCTGCTGCCGGGTGGCCCTGCTCCCGCGACGGACCCGACCGTGCCTCGCGCGGTTCTTTTGTCGATGGGACTCAGCTTAGTGGCCGGACTTGTGGATTTGCAGTTCCGCTCCAAGGCTGAACTGGTTTCTTGTTTCGTGAAATCGTCCTGGCCCTACGTCATTCTCATCGCCTGCTTCAATACCCTAGCCGCGGCGGCGGCCTCCCTTCTGCTGAAGAACAGCATCCCCGGTGGCCCCTGGCTGACGCCGTTCTACTACGCAGTATTCGGCGTTTTTGCCTGCCAGACCGTTTTGAGCAACACGAATATCACGATTTTTCAAAAGGGGGTCCTGAGCTTCGAGGATTGGACTGCTAAAGCCCGGGAGCCCGCGGTTAACGCGGTGCAGCTCAACCAATCGCAGAGGGAGAGCGACCGGGCCGTCCGGCTGGCTAAACGGCTGACGAAGCTTCCGGATGCCAGGTTGACCGCCTACCTGATCGAGGCATTTGGACAGAAGGATGGCGCGGCCCTGATCGAGGCCGGCTACGACTACGCAGCCAAGTACAAGGCCGATTTCAAACTTTACTTAGCGTTGGTATTTGCACGGACTTCCCCGCAAAAGGCCAAGGCCGCCGCCGAAGAAGCGGGGTAGCTCAAATGCGCGCGAGAGCCTTGATCTTGCGGTAAGCCTCCATGCCTTTCGTGCTCAAAAAGAATGTATCCAGAATGGGGTCCTCCAGAGGAGACTTGACGCGTTGCACCAAGCCGCCGGTCTCCAGCCGGTCCAGGATCTGGCCCGCAGCTTCGTCCGTCAGGTGAAACTCCTTGCTGATTTCCCCGAAAACGGTCCTCTTCTTATCCGCAATTTTCTCGAAGACACGCCGCGCGTCGTTATCCGAGAGCAGCTCGAGAAGGTCGACCATAGCCCTATTGTACAACCGCCTGTGGCGATTGTGTTCAAATGGTACGGGTCATGCTTTTATACGCTTTAACGATCCTGGTGGGCGCCTTCCTGCTGTTTCAGGTGGAGCCGGTGATCGCGAAAATTATCCTGCCCTGGTTTGGAGGGTCGGCGGCGGTCTGGACGGTCTGCCTGCTGTTCTTTCAGTTGGTACTGCTGCTGGGCTACCTGTACGCCCACGCCCTCGTGCGCTATCTGAAGCCGCGGATGCAGATGCTGGTCCACGGCGCGCTGCTGCTGGTGAGCGCGCTGGCCTTGCCCATTTACCCCAAGATGGCCTGGAAGCCCTCGGGCACCGAGGAGCCGTCCATCGCCATCCTGCTGCTGCTCGGGCGGACCGTGGGGCTGCCCTATTTCCTGCTCTCCACCACCGGGCCGCTGCTGCAGGCCTGGTATGCGCGGCGGTTCAAGGATGTCATGCCGTACCGGCTGTATGCCCTGTCGAATGCCGGGTCGATGTTCGCGCTGATCAGCTATCCTTTCCTGTTCGAGCCGGTTTTCGGAACCCATTTGCAGGCTTCCATGTGGTCCTGGGCCTACTGCGGGTTTATCCTGCTGTGCGGGTTTACGGCCTTGCGGTCGGGGAATGCGCCGGCGGTGATGGACCTGGCCGCGGACCCCAGCGCGCATCGCCCCGGACGGCGGCAATATGCCCTCTGGATCGCCCTGCCGGCTGTGGCTTCCATGCTGCTGCTGACCATCACCAATCATCTTTCGCAGAATGTGGCGGCCATCCCGTTTCTGTGGGTGCTGCCGCTCAGCATTTACCTCCTCTCGTTCATCCTGTGCTTCGAAGGCAGCGGCTGGTACCGTCGCAATCCTTACCTGCAGCTTCTGGCGGTGGCCCTGGCCAGCATGGCGTATGCGGATAACGTGGACACCCACCGCGTCGTTCCCATCAAGGTGCTGGTGCCGCTGTTTTCCATGGGCCTCTTCACCTGCTGCATGGTCTGCCACGGCGAGCTGGCGCGGCTGAAACCGCATCCGCGCTACCTGACTCACTTCTACCTGATGATTTCGGCGGGCGGCGCGCTGGGCGGCGTGATCGTGGCGCTGGTGGCGCCCTACGTCTTCAACGCTCTGTACGAATTCGAACTGAGCCTGATGGTGTGCGGGCTGCTGGTGCTGCTGGTGCTTTCGGGCGATGAGGAAGCGGCGTGGTACCGCGGCCTGCTGCCGCCCGTGCGTCTGACGGCGGCCACCCTGGCGGCGGCTCTGGCGGGCTACTTCGCCTACGACGCGCGCGGCCGGCTGATCGGCCTGGGCACGGTGGTGGCGCAGCGGTTCTCCAAAAACTGGGAAGCGCCCGACGATTTCCAGGTCACCATGCTGCTGATCCTGCTGGTGGTTGAGGCGGCCCTGGTGTTGACCGCCCTGCGCCTGGGCAAGATGCGGTTCCACGCGGGCGCCTTAGCCGCCGAAGCGCTGCTGCTGGTGCTGGTGGGCTACCTGGGATTCGAGACCCGCCAGATGACCAGCGGGGACCGGCTGAACGTGCGCAACTTCTATGGCGCTTTGCGGGTGCGGGATTCCGGTCCGCCCACCGAATTGGACGCCACCCGCACCCTGACGCACGGCACCATCAACCATGGCGAGCAGTTTCTGAACCCGGCGCGGCGCGACCTGC
>Ga0335074_10006936_pt1 | contig 15722 bp, 11 predicted proteins | sample Lox_Sample_23_FD_206715 | JGI IMG/M metagenome (GOLD analysis project Ga0335074, IMG submission 206715) | Soil microbial communities from Loxahatchee National Wildlife Refuge, Florida, United States - Lox_Sample_2.3 | ecosystem: Environmental > Terrestrial > Soil > Wetlands | place: USA... | reverse complement strand
CGGCCAGTGTGGCCAGCAGACGCGAGGCCGTGCTCGGCGACAGACCGGCGGTGCGGGCGAGCTGGCTCAGGGTGCCGCCATCCTCTGCCACGGCGGTCAGCAGTGTCAATGCTCGTTCGACGGTGCGAGTTCCCGGTTCCGCCATCGCTCCGCGGGAGTTTACCGTAGAATGAAATGTCTTGTCATCAGATGGAAATGATCGGCGCCGCCTGGGGGCGGCGCCTTCAGACGGCAACCGGGGCCTTGCGCGTGCGGCGTGCCGCGCCCACCGAGGCGACGACCACCAGCGCGATTCCGAACAGGGCCCGGGCTCCCAGGCCCTGTCCCAGCACGATGAATCCGGCCAGCGCCGCCATCGCCGGCTCGATGCTCATCAGCACGCCGAACACGGACGGATCGATCCGCCGGAGCGCCTCGTTCTCGAACGAGTACGGGATCGCCGAGGAGAGCAGCCCGACGACGGCGCCGAGCACGAGCGAACGGGGCTCGAGCAGATGCGAGCCGCCCTGCGAGATACCGACCGGGATCATCACCACGCTGGCCACGCACATCGCCAGCGACAGGCCGGTCCCGCCCTCGAAGGACCGACCCACCCGGGCGTTGATCAGGATGTAAGCGGCCCAGAAACAGCCGGCGAGCAGGGCGAGGGCGACGCCAAAGCCGTTCAGGTGGTGCACGCCGCCGCGGGTCAGGGCGAGGATCCCGGCCAGCGCCAGCGCCACCCACACGAGGTCGACCGGCCGGCGCGACCCGAAGAGGGCGACGGTCAGCGGCCCGACGAACTCGAGGGTGACGGCGATCCCCAGCGGGATCCGGTGCAGGGCCGAGTAGAAGCTGAAGTTCATTCCGGCCAGCACGAGCCCGAACAGGCAGGGGAGCAGCAGCTCACGCGGGGTGCGGCCGGCCAAGCGTGGGCGCCACAGTGGGAGCAGGATGAGGGTCCCGAACACGAGGCGCAGCCACACGGCGCCCCCGGGTCCGATGCGGTGAAACAGGGTGGTCGCGATCGCCGAGCCGAACTGCACGGAGGCGATCGCGCCGAGCACGAGCACCGGGGACGGAGCCGGCGTCAGCAGTCCCATGCGGCGCGACGGCGCCGCGGTCTCACTTGCAGCCACGGAGGTCGATGCTAATGGGGGGAGCGCGGCGCTAATGGGAGGCGTGATCGTCCTTGACGGCGCGACGCTCACGCCGCACGCCGTCGACGCGGTGGCGCGGCGAGACGCTCGAGTCGAGCTGGCACCGGCCGCGCGCGCACGCAACGAGGCCGCGCGCGAGGCGATCGCCGATCTGCTGGGTCGCGGCGAGGCGCTGTACGGCGCCACCACCGGCGTCGGCGCGCTCCGCGACCGCGCGATCGACCCGTCCGACCGCGAGCGCTTCCAGTGGAACCTGCTGCGCAGCCACGCCGTCAGCGCCGGACGACCGCTCGCGCCCGAGCTCGTGCGCGCCGGCATGGTCACGCGCGCCAACCAGCTGGGCGCCGGTGGCGCCGGCACCGCGCCGGCGCTGCTTGAAGCCCTCATGGCGGCTTTGAATGCCGGCGTCTGCCCGCTGACGCGCGAGTTGGGATCGCTCGGCACGGGCGACCTGCCGGCGCTGGCTGAGATTGCGCTGGCGCTGCTCGGCGAGGGCAGGGTGTGGCGCGACGGGGACCTCGTCGACGCGCCCGCGCCCCGGACCCCGATCCACCTCGGCCTGCGCGACGCGCTCGGCTTCATGAGCTCGAACGCCATGACCACCGGCCGCGCCGCCCTGCTCGCCGTCGACGGGCGCGCGCTGCTGGCGGGCTGGCTCCAGGTGGCGGCGCTGTCCTTCGAGGCGCTCCACGCCGACCCGGTCGTGCTCGACCAACGCGTCCAAGAGGCCCGCGGCGCGGCCGGCCAGGCGGCGGTGGCGAAGCGGATGCGCGAGCTGCTGGCCGGTGCGCCGTTCGATCCCCGTGCACCCGACCGGCTCGTCCAGGATCCCTACCCGTTCCGCGTGCTCCCGCAGGTCGACGGGGTGGCCCACGATGCGCTGGATAAGCTCGACGCGGTGCTGAGCCGTGAGCTCAACGCGCGGCCGGAGAACGCCCTGATCCACGAGGGCCGGGCGCTGCCGACCGGCAACTTCCACGCCGCCGAGCTGGGCGCCGCGCTCGACGGGCTTCGCGCCGCCTTCGCTCACTCCGCCTCGCTCATCGCCGGGCGTGTGAGCGCGCTGCTCGATCCGAGGATGAGCGGCCTGCCTGCGTTCCTGGCCGCGGACCCGGGCGTCGACTCGGGCGTGATGATGCTCGAGTACACGGCACACGCGGCCGCGGCCGAGGTGCGCTCGCTGGCGACGCCGATGGCGGTCCAGAGCGTGTGGGCCTCGCTGGGCGTCGAGTCGCACGCCAGCCTGGCGGCGACGGCCGCGGTCCGCACCGCGGAGATGCTGGGCGCGATGGAGGTGCTCGTCGCCACCGAGCTCGTCGTCGCGCTCCGCGCGCTCCGGTTCGCCGGGCGTGAGCCGTCCGGCGCCGGCCTGCATGGTCTGTTCGAGCAGGCGGCGCACGTGCTCCTCCCCGGCATGGAGGACCGTGCGTTCGGCCGCGATGTCGAGGCGGCCCGGCAGCTCATGCAGGCTCGGGTTGAGCGCTGAGCGTGCCGCCACGGCCCGGAATGCGGATGCGCGCGCTGGAGCGACGGGACTGTGAGACGCTGCTGACCTGGATCCCGTCCGCCGACGCCATGTTCCAGTGGTCGGGGCCGTGGGACTTCACGTGGCCGCTCGGCGCCGAGCAGCTCGTGCGCGACCTCGAGGCGGCGAGCGACCGGCGGCGCGTCCTCGCGGCGGTCGACGAAGACAGCGGGGAGATGGTCGGTCACGTCATGCTGACCATCTGGCCGCCCCACAGCTTCGCCGTGGTCGGGCGGGTGCTGATCGATCCGGGCCGCCGCGGAGGCGGCCTCGGGACCGCGCTGATGCGCGAGGTCGTGCGGATCGGCTTCGACGAGCTTGGCCTGCATCGGCTGCAGCTCGCCGTCTACGACTTCAACACGCCGGCGATCGCGTGCTACCAGCGGGCCGGGTTTGTCATCGAGGGCTGGTTTCGGGACTCGCTGAAGGCCAGCGACGGCTACTGGAACGCGTACGTGATGGCCATGCTCGAGGACGACTACCGAGCCGCGCGCTCCCGGCGGTCCGGCGCGCTCGTGATCCGTCCCGCGCGGTTCACCGACGCCGGCGAGATGGCGCATCTGCTCACCGAGCTGGGCTATCCCCAAGACGCCGAGGCGGCCCGGGCCCAGCTCGGCCTCTGGGCGGGCGACCCGCGGGGGACGGTGCTCGTCGCCGAACTCGGCGGTTCGCCGGCGGGCGTGATCGCTGCACACGTGATCCCGCATTTCGGGCGCGCCGGATCGTTCGTCCGCGTGCTTGCGCTCGCGGTCGACTCCACATCTCGTCGCGCGGGCGTCGGCCGGCGGCTCCTGGCCGCGGTCGAGGAATGGGCCGCCGGGCTGGGCTGCCGCGACATCGAGCTCACGAGCCGGCGCACCCGGGAGGACGCCCACGCCTTCTACCAGGCGCTCGGGTTCGAGGATGTGTCTGGCCGGTCCGCTCTGTTCAGGCGCTCGCTGCGGGGCGCGCGGTAGCCTGAAAGCAGAGCGAACTTCGAAAGGACCGACATGGGAGTACAGGAACACGAGCAGCTGTGGGGCGGGGAAACCGCGAAGGCGGTGGACAATTTCCCGGTCTCGGGCGAGCGCGTCCCCGCGCCCGTGATTCACTGGCTCGGCCGCGTCAAGGGCGCGTCAGCACGCGTCAACGCCGAGCTCGGTCTGCTCGACGAGGACAAGGCCACGCGCATCGCCGCGGCGGCCGACCGCGTTGCCGAGGGCGAGTTCGACGACCAGTTTCCGATCGACGTCTTCCAGACCGGGTCGGGGACCTCGACGAACATGAACGCCAACGAGGTCATCGCCACGCTGGCCGGCGAGGACGTGCACCGCAACGACGACGTCAACATGGGACAGTCCTCCAACGACGTGTTCCCATCCGCGGTGCATCTGGCCGCGCTCGACACCGTCACCCACAACCTGCTGCCCGTGCTCGAGCAGCTCGAGGCTTCGTTCCAGCGCAAGTCGGAGGAGTTCAAGGACATGGTCAAGTCGGGCCGCACGCACCTGATGGACGCGGTCCCGGTCACGCTCGGCCAGGAGTTCTCGGGCTACGCCGCCCAGGTGCGCCTCGGCGCCCGGCGGATCTCGAACGCGCTCCCTCAGGTGGCCCAGATCCCGCTCGGCGGAACCGCCACCGGCACCGGCATGAACACCCACAAGGAGTTCGCCGCCCGGGTCCGCGCGCGCCTGACCGAGTCGACGGGGCTGCAGATCCGGCCACCCGAGGATCCGTTCGAGGCCCAGGGCAACCGCGACGCGCTGGTCGAGCTCTCCGGAGCTTTGAAGGTGCTCGCGGTCTCCCTGACCAAGATCGCCAACGACCTGGCCTGGATGGGGTCCGGCCCGCGGACCGCGGTCGGCGAGATCCTCCTCCCCGAGCTCCAGAAGGGCTCATCGATCATGCCGGGCAAGGTCAACCCGGTGATCCCCGAGGTCGTCCTCCAGATCTCGGCGCAGGTGATCGGCAACGACACCGCGATCACGGTGGCGGGGACCCAGGGCAACTTCGAGCTGAACGTCCGGGTTCCGCTGATCGCGCGCAATCTGCTCGACCAGATCAGGCTGCTCACGAGCGGCTGCCGGATCTTCGCCGAGAAGTGTGTCGACGGCATCCAGGCCAACGAGGAGGGTCTGCGCCGCTCGGCCGAGATGACGCTGTCCGCAGCCACCGCACTCAACCCCTACATCGGCTACGACAAGGGGGCCGAGATCGTCAAGACGGCCTCGGAGTCCGGGCGCCCGCTGCGCGAGGTCGCGCTCGAGGTCGGCGTCGATGAGGAGACCTACGACAAGGCCATGGACCTGCGCAAGATGGCGCAGGGGAACCTGTAGCCAGCCGCGCGCTAGCGGGGCACCTTCGGACTTCCACGGAGTCCGGGTGGCATCTATCCCGGATGTTGGAAAAGAACGTCGGCAGCATGCTGTGGATATGGTTCCGACAGATCTGCCAGCGATCATCGTCGATCGCACTTCGGAAGGTCACTGGGAGTTCGAACTGTCCGATCGACACGAACGAGTCGAATGCGAGACGCTCGAGGACGCCAAGCGGATCGCGTACCTCTCGGCCGCGTTTCGGCATCCGTGCGAGCTGGTCGTTCGGGATGCATATCACCGGGTCCTTCACAGAGAGGTCATCGACGGTGACACCGGGGCCCATCCAGCGCAAAACGGTCGGGAGCCGTTGCCCTGGCCGACAGACACCAGCGCCCTGGGCGGCGACCACTGAGAGGTCAAGCCGGCAACGTGCGCGGCAGCCCGAACCGGCCGAGGAGGCCGCTGCCTCCAAACCGGATGAGGTGCGATATCCGGTCGCCCTCGAGCGTCAGAACGATCACGCCGACGCCACGGAGCACCGGCGCGTAGACGTCCCCGACGTAGTGCCCGAACGCCGGCTGCCCGTTGGCGCGGGTGGGAACCAGCAGGTCCTTGCGGCCGCCACGTGCTGCGAACGCCTGCGTGAAGAACTCTTCGATCGCCGCCGTGCCCTGGTACTCGAACGGCTCGGGCGGCATCGTGACCCAGGCGTCGCCGGTCAGCAGCGCCACCATCTGCTCGACGCTGCCGGTCTCGAACGCGTCCGCGAACCGGCCCACGAGCTCCCGCTCAGACGCGGAGCGGGGTAGCGGGGCGCGCTCGCGGCTGGGCGGCGCCTGGGCGTCGAGCGTCGCCCGCGCGCGCTGCAGCGCGCTGTTGACCGACGCCTCGGTCGTGTCGAGCATCGACGCGACCTCGGCGGCGCGGTAGCCGAGCACGTCCCGGAGCACCAGCACGGCCCGCTGGCGAGGCGGGAGGCGCTGGAGCGAGGTCACGAAGGCGAGCGCGACTGTCTCGCGCGTCTCGTAGCGGGCGTCCGGGCCGGGGGCGGCGTCGGGCAGCCCCTCGAGCAGCGCATCCGGGTAGGGCTCGAGCCACGCGACCTCGCCGTGGCGAGTGGGCTCGGGCGGTTGGAACGTCAGCGGCCGCCGCTCCTGGGGACGGCGCGCGCCGTCTCGGAGCACGTTCAGGCAGCGGTTGGTCGCGATCGTATAGAGCCAGGCGCGCAGGGAGGATCGCTCCTCGAAGCCGTCAAGTCCGCGCCACGCCGACAACAGCGTCTCCTGGAGCGCGTCCTCGGCGTCCTGCACGGAGCCGAGGATCCGGTAGCAGTGAAGCTGCAGCTCCCGCCGGTGGGACTCGGTCAGCTCGCTGAAGGCCCGCTCGTCGCCGGCGCGGGCCCGGATCAAAGCGTTGGTGGTCACGGTCGCATCCTCGCACGAGGCATCGTGTTTGACGACACCGCCTGACCCCGGAATTCATCGGTCAATGTGCGCCCGCGGTCGGGTCTCAAGCGACGAGACCGAAACCGACCTCAAAGGAGGACAAGATGCGTAGACGGTCAGGCTGGGTGCTGGCAGTGGCGTCCATAGCGTCCCTGATGGTGGCGCTCGACGCGCTCGTGGTGACGACGGCGCTCCCGACGATTCGAGTGCACCTCGGCGCGTCGATCGAGCAACTCGAGTGGACCGTGAACGCGTACACGCTGAGCTTTGCGGTCCTTCTGATGACCGGAGCCGCGCTCGGCGAGCGGTTCGGGCGCCGGCGGATGTTCGCCGTCGGGCTGGGGCTGTTCTCGGGCGCGTCGGCCGCGTGCGCGCTCGCGCCGAACGTCGGCCTGCTGATCGCGGCCCGCGCCGTCCAGGGCGTCGGCGCTGCGCTCGTCATGCCCCTCGGGCTGACGCTGCTGAGCGCGGCCTACCCGCCCGACCGCAGAGCGCGGGCGCTCGGCATCTTCAGCGGCATCACCGGACTGGCCGTGCTCGGCGGCCCGGTGATCGGCGGCGCGATCACGCAGGGAATCGCGTGGCAGTGGATCTTCTGGATCAACGTGCCGATCGGCCTGCTGACGATCCCGGTGGTGTTCCGCCGGGTCGACGAGAGCTATGGTCCGCGCACGGCTCCGGACGTCGGGGGGCTTGCGCTCATCACCGGCGCTGCCGTGGGGATCGTATGGGCGCTCGTGCGCGGCAATTCGGCCGGCTGGGGCAGCGTCGAAGTCCTCACCTCGCTGGTCGTGGGCGCGTCGCTCGCGGTCGCGTTCGTGCTGTGGGAGTGGCGCACGGCGGAGCCGATGCTGCCGATGGGGCTGTTCGCCTCGCGGCCGTTCGCATCCGGCAACGCGGCGATCTTCTTCCTGTGCACGTCGTTGTACGGGGCGGTTTTCTTCATGGCGCAGTTCCTTCAGACCGCCCAGCATCAGGGGCCGCTCGACGCGGGCCTCCGACTGCTGCCGTGGACCGGAACCCTGTTCATCGTCGCGCCGCTGACCGGCGCGCGGATCTCGCGAATCGGCGAGCGCCCGTTTGCGGTCGCGGGGCTGCTCCTGCAGGCGGCGGGGATGGGGTGGATCGCGCTGATCGCCGGACCAGAGGTCGCCTACTGGCGGCTGGTGGCGCCGCTCGCGATCGCCGGCTGCGGCGTGTCGATGGCGATGCCCGCGATCCAGAACGCGGTGATGAGCTCGGTGGCGCCGGCGAGCATCGGCAAGGCCTCGGGAACGTTCAACATGCTGCGCCAGCTGGGCGGCGTGTTCGGGATCGCGACGCTGGTGGCGGTCTTCAGCGGCGCCGGGAGCTACGGCTCGGCGCAGCTCTTCAGCGACGGGTTCACCGCGGCACTGGGCGTCTCGGCGGCGCTGTCCGTGGTCGGAGCGCTCGTCAGTGCCGGCCTGCCGGCGAGGGCTCAGGTGGCGACGGTCTCGGCGCCCAACTGCTCGGAGATCGCGACGTCGATCGAGTAGTCGATCGGCACCACGATGAGCGAGGGGACGTCCTTGGCCAGGGCGTCCCCGAGCCGCCGCGGGAAGTCGTCGGCGCTCTCGCAGCGCCACGCGGGCAGGCCGAACGCCTCGGCCAGCTTGACGAAGTCCGGATTGCCGAAGTCGACGCCGAAGTGCCGGCCGAACTTCTTGTCCTGCTTCCAGAGGATCGAGCCGAACTGGGCGTTCTCCCAGATGACGTTCACGACGGCGGTCCCGAGGCGAGCCGCCGTCTCGAGCTCCTGCGAGTTCATCAGGAAGCCCCCGTCGCCGCTCACCGCGACGACCTTGCGTTCGGGGTGCACGAGCTTGGCGCCGATCGCCGTGGGCAGCGCGAAGCCCATGCCGGCCAGGCCGTTGGCGATCAGGACGGTGCCGGGCTCGTGGGCGGGGAACATCCGTCCGATCCACAGCTTGTGCAGCCCGACGTCCGACACGAGGATGTCCTGGCGGCCCAGCGCCTGGCGCAGATCCCATAGCGCCCGGGGCGGCCGGAGCGGGAAATGGTCGTCGTCGCGGGCGTCTGAAAGCGCGCCCATCACCACCTCGTGCAGGCGGCTGGTGCCCGCGGTGGTCTGGCTGCGCGTGCAGGCCGCGGCCAGCCGTGCCAGCACATGGGCGATGTCGCCGATCAGCTCGACGTTCGGGGTGAAGTACTGGTCCACCTCGGCGGCGACGCTGTCGATCACGACGATCTGCTTGTCGCGGTTCGGGTTCCAGTTCTTGGGGGAGTGCTCGACCAGGTCGTACCCGACCGCGATCACCAGGTCGGCGTCATCGAAGCCCGCCATCTCGTAGTCGCGGGCCTGCAATCCGACGGTGCCGAGCGCCTTGGGGTCCTCGTAGTCGACGAGCCCCTTGGCCATGAACGAGTCGGCGACCGGGATGCCGGTGTTGTGGACGAACGAGCGGAGCGCCCGCGAAGCATGCCCGCGGATCGCACCGTTGCCGGCGAGCACGAGCGGGTTCTCGGCGGCGTCGATCAGATCCGCGGCGCGCTGGAGCTCGCGGCTGCCCGGCTCGGGCTGGACCGGGGCGTGACGGCGGAGCGGCGAGGCGTCGAGCGGCCGCGCCATCACGTCCTCGGGCAGCTCCAGGTGGGTCGGCCCCGGCTTCTCCGATTCGGCCACCGCGAAGGCCTTGCGCACCACTTCGGGGACGATCTCGGGCGCCGACACCCGCGCGTTCCATTTAACGATCGGGCGGAGGATGCCGATTAGGTCTATGTACTGGTGGGATTCCTTGTGCATGCGCTCGATGTCGGACTGCCCGGTGAGGGCGACCAGCGGAGCGCGATCCAGGAACGCGTCGGCCACCGCGGTGACCAGGTTCGTCGCGCCTGGGCCGAGGGTCCCCAGGCAAACACCGGCTCTGCCGGTCAGACGGCCGTAGGCATCGGCCATGTACGCCCCGCCCTGCTCGTGGCGGACGGGGACGAACTGAATCGATGAATCGGCCAGGGATTCGTTGAGGTCGAGGGTCTCCTCGCCTGGGATCCCGAAGACGTAGCGAACCCCTTCCGCCTCCAGGCACTCGACGAACACCGCTGAAGCTTTGCGTTCTCCCATCTCGCCCCCCTATATAACCGGATCCTCACACGCCCGAGCCGCAACCGGGCGCGGCGGCGCGTGTCTTGCCCAGTGGATGCGCGCAGCGGCAGTGGGTCTGACAATGGTGGCTGCGCTGGTCCTGGCGGGACCGGCGCTGGCCGCGCGCCGGCATGGGACGCACCCGGCGCCCACCGCGAGCCCGGCCTCGGCCGCCGGCACTCTCTACATCCAGGGCGGCGGCGACGGCCACGGAATCGGGATGAGCCAGTACGGGGCCTACGGCTATGCCCTGCACGGCTGGAACTACCGCCAGATCCTCGCCCACTACTACACCGGCACCCAGATCGGGACCACCAACCCGAACCAGACGGTGCGGGTCCTACTGGGTAGCGGCCCCGCCGCCTTTGCCGGCGCCACCCAGATCGGGAACAAGAAGCTGAACCCGAGCCTCACCTACGACGTGACTCCGCTGGCCAACGGGCAGCTCGCCGTGGTCAACCAGGCGAACCACAAGCAGGTGGGCAGGTGGGGTGCTCCGCTGACCGCCACCGGTCCCGAGCCGCTGAGCCTCGCCGGGCTGGGTGCTTACCGCGGCTCGCTGGAGTTCCGCCCCAACGGATCGGGCGGCGTGTACACCGTCAACGTCGTCGGCCTCGACGACTACGTCCAGGGCGTGATCGGGGCCGAGATGCCGGCCAGCTGGGCGCCGCAGGCGCTCGAGAGCCAGGCGGTCGCGGCCCGTACGTACGCGATCACCAGCGACGTCGCCGGCACCTTCTTCAACCTGTATCCCGACACCCGGTCGCAGATGTATCGCGGGGTCGCGGCGGAGACGCCCGCCACCGTCGCCGCGGTCGCGGCCACCGCCGGCCAGATCGTGACCTACAACGGCGCGCCGGCGATCACCTATTTCTTCGCGAGCTCCGGCGGCTACACCGAGGACATCCAGGATGCCTGGCCGGGCGCATCGGCCCAGCCCTGGCTGGTTGGCGTGCCCGATCCCTACGACGGCGCCGGCGGCGACCCGTATCACCGCTGGACGCGGCAGCTGAGCCTGACGGCGGCCACCAAGGACCTCGGCGGCCTCGTGAAGGGCGAGTTGGTGGGGATCCGCGTCACGCAGACCGGCGCTTCCCCACGGATCATGCAGGCCAAGGTGATCGGCACGGCCGGAACCACCACGGTGACCGGGAGCCAGCTCCAGAACGCCTTCGAGCTGCTCAGCACCTGGGCCACCTTCACCGTGATGTCGACCTCGGTCAAGCCTCCCGCCACCGGATCCGTGGACCCGGGTAGCGAGATGGACGTCATCGCCCAGGTCAAGCGACTGTTCGGGATGATGGCGGCGGCGCGTCCAGCGCTGACCGGAACCGTGTTGGCCGGCGGCCGACGCGGCTCGGTCACGATTGAGCTCCGCGCCGGGCACCGGTGGCGCAAGCTCGGGAAGGTGGCGCTCGGCAAGGGCGGCCGGTTTGCCGTCCGCACGCCGGTGGCGGGCGTCTACCGAACCGTGTACCGCGGCCTGGACGGGCCGTCGGTCAACGTCGGCTGACCCGGCCGGCCGGGTTGCCTTGTACGCAAATAGTTTGCGTACGAGCATGCATAACTCGACACTACGGCGCGCCTGGCGCGGCCTTGACGGGTTATACACGCCCCACATGTAAAGCTCGTCAAAGTCCCGGAATCCGCGCCCAATTGTCGGGTTATGCAGCATGGTCGGCACGGGTGGCCGAGCCGGCCGCGAACCGAGCGACTAGGCTCCGGGGCGCCGATGCCCGCGCCCCTGCTCGCCGTCGACGCGCCGTTCGTCCTCTACCGCTCCTTCTTCGCGCTGCCGGATTCGATCCACGGGCCGGAGGGGAGACCGGTCAACGCGCTGCTCGGATCGGTCAACCTGCTGCTGCGGATCGCGGCCGACGAGGGGCCGCGGGCGATCGTGCTGTGCTTCGGCGCCGAGGCGGCCGAGTACCGGACCGAGCTGTTCCCGTCCTACCACGCGGACCGGCCTCCCGTCCCCGACGCGCTCGCGTGGCAGTTCGGACAGGCGCCGGCGCTGTTCTCTGCCTTCGGCTGGCAGGTCGAATCCTCGCCCGATCTCGAGGCCGATGACCTGCTCGGCGCGCTGGCCACGGTCGAGACCGGCGCCGGCGGCCGGACGCTGATCGTGACCGGCGATCGCGACATGTTCCAGTGCGTCAGCGACCGGACCTCGGTCCTACTGCTCAAGTCCGGAATCAGCGGCTTCGAGGAGATGGACCCGGCGGCGGTGAAGGCGCGCTATGGCGTGGGGCCGGAGCTCGTGCCCGACTTCATCGCGCTCCGCGGAGATCCCTCTGATGGGCTGCCGGGCGCCCCCGGGATCGGGCCGAAGACCGCGGCGACGCTGCTCGAGAAGTACGGCTCGCTCGAGGGTGCGATTGCCGGCGCCGACGCCGAGCGTCCCAAGGTGGCGGCGGCGCTGAGCGACTCGGCCGATGAGCTGCGCGCCTACCGGGACATCGCCACGCTGCAGCCCACGCCGATCGAGCGGCCGCCTGATCAGGTCACGGATCTGGCGAGCGGGGCGCGGGCGGCGCGGGCGCTGGGATTGAACCGGCTGGCCGAGCGCCTCGAGAACGCGGACGGCGTCGCGGACTTGTAGGGCGGCGGCGGCGGGTTGCCGCCGCGGCCCGAGGCAATGTCCAAGAGAACGCCGTAGCCGAGCATGCCGACGACGGCCACCAGCACGGAGGCCGCCAGGATGGCGTTGAGGCTGAGGACAAGGATGATCATTTCGTACTCCGTTCCGAGTTGGACGTCCCGTCTAGGAAAGGAGGCGCGTGCGGCTCCGACCCCACTCGCCGGCGTGCGTCGGGCCCTGTAAGCCCGCGATCCGTCCGCGCCCGCGCGGCGAGCAGGCGAACGCCACGGGTGAGACGCATGGTGTGACCCTCCTGAGGAATGCCCCGAACCCGGGGCGTTGTGGGCGCCGGCGGAAAGCTGTTTTCAGTGGTGGCTTGCCGGGCGGCGCGATTGCTTGATGAGGGCAAGGTACGCGCCGGCGCCGTGGGCGTAAATCGGGGAAGCCGCAGGTTTGTGGCGTCGGCGCCGCGTTGATTGCCTACATCGCGACCCGTTACAGTCCTCACTGCGGTGGCGCGTAATGCCGGGGCCGCGCACGAGGGGTCCACGAGTTGTTTGGGCGAGAGGCCGAGCTGGCGCTGGTCGAGCAGGTGCTCGACGCGGTCGCGTGCGCGCCGACCGGTCTCGCGATCGAGGGCGCCCCGGGAATCGGGAAGACGACCGTGTGGCGCGCGGCCGTCGAAAGCGCGCGGCGGCGCGGATACCTCGTACTCGAAGCGGCACCTGCCGAACCGGATGCGCGGCTCGCGTTTGCGGGGTTGGGGGATCTGTTCGAGCGGCTGCCCGAGGACGTTCTCCAGTGCCTATCGAGCCCCCAGCGCCGGGCGGTCGAGGCCACGGTCTTCGTCGACGAGGCGGAAGAGCCACCGCTCGATCCCGAGGCCCTGCCCCGCGCGATCCTGGCCGTGCTCCGCCGGCTGTCGGCCGAGCGGCCGCTCGTTCTCGCCATCGATGATGAGCAGTGGCTCGACCGGCCCTCGGCGCGCGTGCTGGGCTTCGCCTTGCGCCGCCTGCGCGACGAGCGCGTCGGCGTCCTGCTGACGCGGCGCTCCGACAGCGACGGCGCGCTTTGGCCCCAACTGGCGGGCGTCGTCGGGCCCTCGGCGATGTCGACGGCGATCCTCGATGAGCTCGAGGAGAGTGCGTTCGATCGTCTGCTGGAGTCCCGTCTGAACGGGACGATCTCGCCTGCGCTGCTCCGCCGCGTCCACGAATCCGCGGGCGGGAATCCGCTCTACGGGCTTACCATCGCCGAGGAGCTCGAGCCGAGCGGCGTGCACGCCGCCAATACGCGCGGTCTGCCCATCCCGAGGACGCTCACCGATGCCATCGGACGGCGCCTCGAGCAGGTCGACCCACGCGGGCGCGACGCGCTGCTCGTCGTCGCCTTGGTGTCCCGTCCGACGCTGGCGAGCCTGCAGGCGGCGATCCCCGAGTTCTCCCTGACCGATCTCGACAGCGCGGAGCGAGCCGGCGTGATCGAGATCCAGGGTGAGAGCGTGCGCTTCACGCATCCGCTACTCGCCTCGGTGCACGAGCAGTCGGTGCTCGCTTCGCGGCGACGCGACCTGCATCGCGTGCTGGCCGAGGTGGTGCCGGGCGAGGAGGAGCGGGCCTATCACCTCGCGCTGGGAGCTGAGGCACCCGATCACGAGGTCGCCGAAACGCTCGAGCGAGCCTCGCACGTGGCGGCTCGACGTGGGGCACCGGAAGCGGCCGCGGAGCTGCTCGAGCACGCCGCCCGCCTGACGCCGCTGGCCGGACGCGATGCGCGTGACAGACGGCTGTTTGGGGCGGCCGAGCAGTACTGGCTAGCCGGCGCGCGCGCCCACGCGCGCACCCATTTGGAGGGGCTCGTGCACGAGCTGCCCGAGGGCCCGGCCCGTGCCCGAGCGCTCGCGCTGCTCGGCTTCATCCGCAACGACGACATCGACGTAGGCAGAAGGCTGCTGGAGCAGGCGTTGATCGAAGCCGGGGATGATCATCGGCTGCGCGCCGACATCGAGTCGAAGCTCGGCCAGGTCTACTCGAACGTCGGCGACTTCTTCGGGATGCTCGAACACGCCACGTCCGCTGTGGCCAGCGCTGAACGAGCCGGAGACCCCGCATTGCTGGCCGTGGCCCTGGGCGAACAGGGTGTGGACACGTTCTGGACCGGTCAGGGGATCGATCGCGATCTTTTCTCCAGGGCGATCGAGCTCGAGCGCTGCTGCGAGGACGCGTCCACCATGTTCCTTCCGTCCTCGGCCTTGGCGATCGCGGTCCTGTTCGACGATGAGCTCGATACCGCGCGGCCGATGCACGAGCGCATGGTGCAGCGCGCGATCGATCGCGGCGAGGAGTCCGAGCTCGGGTATGTTCTGATCGGGGCGGCACTGCTCGAGTGGCTGGCGGGCAAGATCGCGGTCGCGCGGCGCTACCTGGCGAGAGCCGTCGAGGTCGCCGGCCAGCAGGTCAACGACGAGCTCGACACGTGGATCGCACACCAGGAGGGACTGCTTGCGGCCGCCGGGGGCGAACTGGCGCGGGCACGCCAGCTGATCCAGCATGCGCTCGATCTCGCAAACACCAGCGGCAACGCGCAGTTTGTCGCCTGGACGACGATCGACCTGGCCAGCGCGGAGCTCTGGAGCGGCGAGCCCGAACTCGCCCACCAGCGGCTGAACCCCTTCCGGGAACGCATGCTCGAGAGCGGGCTCCGATTCATTGGGGCGCTCACGCTTCCGATGTGGTCGTCCGACATCGAGGCGCTGATCGCGCTCGGCCGGCTCGCCGAAGCCGAGCCGGTGCTCGCCGACCTTCACGACCGCGCTGCCCAGTCCGAGAACCCGCACGCGGTCGCGATCGCCCACCGCTGCCATGGGCAACTGCTCGCCGCCCGCGGCGACGTCGCCGGCGCCACCGAGATGATGGATGCGGCCCTCGAAGCGCACCGTGAGCGGCCGATACCGCTCGAGCTGGGACGGACCCTGCTGGAGAAGGGAGCCTTACAGCGCCGGGCCAAGCAGAAGAGCGCGGCGAAGCGAACCCTCGAGGAAGCGCTCGCGGTGCTCGAGCCGCTCGAGGCCCGCCTCTGGATCGACCGGGCACGCGACGAGCTCGCTCGCATCGGCCTGCGCCGTCCGGCGCTCGCTGAGGGTCTGACGCCGGCGCAGACGCGCGTGGCGGAGTTGGCGGCGCCGGGACTCAGCAACCAGGAGATCGCCGGCGCGCTCTATATGAGCACGCGCACCGTCGAGTCGCACCTGACCAAGATCTACCGGGAGTACGGCGTCCGTTCCCGCGCTCAGCTCGTCGGCATGCTCGCGACTAGGGCGTGAACTTCACCGTGATCACGTCGCCGTCGGCGACCACGTAGTCGCGGCCCTCGACGCGCAGCGTGCCGCGCTCACGCGCGCCGGCATACCCGCCGGCGTCGACGAGCTCCTCCCAGCCGACGACCTCGGCGCGGACGAACCCGCGCTGGATGTCGGAGTGGATCAGCCCGGCCGCGTGCCACACCGACAGGCCCCGGCGCAGGTGCCAGGACTGCGCCGGCTTGTCCTCGCCGGCGGTGAAGAAGGCGATCAGCTCGAGCAGCGAGAAGGCGCCTCGGATGACGCGCTCGAG
>Ga0335074_10006935_pt1 | contig 15724 bp, 13 predicted proteins | sample Lox_Sample_23_FD_206715 | JGI IMG/M metagenome (GOLD analysis project Ga0335074, IMG submission 206715) | Soil microbial communities from Loxahatchee National Wildlife Refuge, Florida, United States - Lox_Sample_2.3 | ecosystem: Environmental > Terrestrial > Soil > Wetlands | place: USA... | reverse complement strand
GTATCGCGGGAGTGCAGACCAATGGATGGCTCGTCGAGCACATAGCATGCGCCCACCAGACGTGACCCGAGGCACGTCGCAAGCTGGATGCGCTGCGCCTCGCCGCCCGAGAGCGTTGCCGACAAACGATCCAGCGTGAGGTAATCCAGGCCGACATCGTTCAGGAACTTGAGGCGTTGCCGGATCTCGACCAGAATCTTGTCAGCGATCGCTGACTCTTCGGGCGACAACTCAAGAGACTCGAAAAATTGATATGCGCGCTCAATGTTGAGCTTTACAAGATCCGCGATCGTCTGGCCGGCAATTCGCACGTTCAGCGCATCGGCGCGCAATCGCGAACCGCCGCAATCCGGGCATTCGGCGTAACCTCGATAGCGGCTCAGGAAGACGCGCACATGCACTTTATACTTTTTCGCCTCCACTTCACGGAAGAATTCCTGAATCGCCTTTTCGACGATGTTTTTTTCCTCCGGCCGCAGATCACCAAATGGCACATTCCATCGCACCTGACCGCGCATGGCTTTCTTGTAATGCGCCTGGTTCCACTCGTATTGCGGCTTGGTCCAGGGATCGACGGCGCCCTCGTCGAGCGAAAGCCCGGCATTGGGAATCACCAGGTTCAGGTCGTAGTCGATGGTGTTTCCGAAACCCTGGCAGCGCGGGCATGCGCCCATGGGATTGTTAAAGCTGAAGAGGCCGGGCTCGGGCGTCACAAGTTCAATGCCGCAACGTTTGCAGGCGAATTTCTCGCTGAACCGAAACGTGGCGGGAGGCGGATTCTGCGGTGTGGCTTCTTCGAAAATAACTTCGCCGGATTCGCGATAGCAGATCTCCACCGTATCCACGATTCGCTGGTGCAACTCGGGCGAGATAACGAAGCGGTCCACCAAAATGAATACCGGCTGGCTGAAATCGATATCGAGCAGCGATTCAGGCGTCGAGAATTCGAACACGCGCCCGCCCTGATACAGCCGGTTGAAGCCTTTCTTGCGCAGTTCGAAGAGATGATCGCGCAGCGCCTCCGTTGTCGCGCCGGCGCGGACCGGAAATAACGCGTACCAGCGCGAACCTTCGGGCTGTTGGAGCATTCGCTGCGCCACTTGATCCACGGTGTCACGGATCACCTGATCGCCGCACTTCGGACAGTAGCTGCGACCGGCGCGCGCGTAGAGCAACCGCAGGTAGTCGTAGATCTCGGTCGAGGTCGCGACAGTCGAGCGCGGATTCCGGGTGGTGTTCTTTTGCCGGATTGCGATGGGCGGCGCGATGCCCGCGATCTCATCCACATCCGGCTTCTCCATGCGCTCCAGGAACTGCCGCGCATACGCCGACAGCGATTCGACGTAACGCCGTTGTCCCTCCGCATACACGGTGTCGAACACCAGGGACGATTTGCCGGAACCCGACACGCCGGTCACCACCGTGAGCAGATTGTGCGGAATCGCGAGCGAAACGTTCTTCAGGTTGTGGACTCGCGCTCCACGGATGAGAATGGATTCTTCCAAGGGATGTTTCGGGAGAGGAGGGCTACCCCGCCTTCTCTTTGATTATCCCAGAAAGGCGCAAGTCACTCCGGACGAGGTGGATTCCCGTTATTCCATCCTTATTTCGGGTGGGCACATTTGCCGCGGGTTTCGGGCCAGTGGTTCCCGCGTCTTCCGAAATCTAAACGGAATCTGGCAGGCGTTTGGTATCGCAAATTGGGATTTGCAAGCTCACACAACCTATGGCGGGCCTCTTACCAGATCGGGTCCCTCAATCAGCTAACGCCTTCTGATGGCTTGCCAGTGCGCCAGCGCGAAGCGTGTAATTAATATGGGTATGCCGATGGAGTCTGCCGTGGATACGGGGATGGGAACAGCGAAGGGGCATTGGGAAGGCGGCACTTTGCTGATGGACAACACGAACGCTCGCGCTGCGAAGGCAAGCGCGGGTGGCCGGAGCCAACCGAAAAAGTGAACAATCCAGGGGTGGAGACCGAGAATACGCAGCAGGTTTCATTCCGGCTGCGGGAACGCCTCTCCGAAGCCACGATGCTGGATCTTGCAAAGCGGCTGATCTCGATTCCTTCGGAAAACCCGCCCGGCAATCAATACGAGGAATGCGCCCGCATTCTCCTCGATGAATTGGACAAGCTCGGCTTCGAGGATGTGAGACGGGAAGGCGCGTGCGTGCTCGCGTCGGCGGGAACCGGCCCGCGAACCCTGTATTTCAGCGGCCACTACGACGTTGTTCCCGCGCAGAACCTGGATCAGTTTCAGCCGCATGTCGAAGGCGCAAATCTGTTCGGCCGCGGCTCGTCGGACATGAAAAGCGGCTTGGCAGCAATGATTCATGCGGCGGCTGCGGCACGCGATGAGGGGCTTCTTAGAAGCGGCCGCATCGGAATCGTGCTCGTACCGGATGAAGAAACCGCCGGCGCGCGCGGGTCTCGCGATCTGGACGCACGCGGGCTGCTGGGGCGAGATGGAATTGGCATGTTAACGCCGGAGCCCACGGGCGGCGTCGTTTGGAACGCCAACCGCGGAGCCATTTCGCTGCGCGCCACTATGCTCGGGAAAGCAGCGCACGTGGGCAGGCAATTCGAAGGTGTGAACGCGTTTGAGCGCGCATTGCCGGCAATGGTGCTGCTTGCCGGCATCAAGAAGGAGGTGGAGCTGCGCGAAACGCGGTACAACATCGCTCCCGCAGAAGCGCGCAAATCCATTTTGCTTCTGGGCGGGCGGATCGAGGGAGGCACGAACTTCAACGTGACCCCCGATAGCTGCTCCTTCACCCTAGACCGCCGCATCAATCCGGAAGAAAATCTGGAGGAGGAGTGCCGCCGATTGCGCGACGCGCTTGATGGCTTCGAGATTGAGACCCTTCAGATGGAGCCCTCGGCCGCGACTCCAGCCGGCGATCCGCTGGGCGGTATTCTGTCGCGTCACATTGCGCGCGTGACGGGTAAAGAACCGAGCTTCGAGATGTGCCCAGGCCTGCTTGAAACACGATTCTATGCGGCTCGCGGCATGCCTGCGTTCGCCTACGGACCCGGCTTGCTTACCGTGTCGCACGGGCCGAACGAGTTCGTTCCCGTCCGCAACATTGCCCAATGCGCCTTAGTCTACGCGCTTACGGCGGCAGAGATGCTGGATACGCGGAACGCGCGAGACGCTACACTGACGAAATGAGATCGCTATCATTCAGCGCGGTACTGTTGCTCGCCTGCACGTGTCTTTGCGCGCAAGCTCCGGAGCCCAACGGCGGCGGCGTTCGTGAGGGCACGCTGCCAAAGTCCTGGCGGACGGGCGGGCCAACCTGCGGATCGGCGCCGGAATGGGAGATCCACGCATACAATCCCGATCTCTACATCCTGCGCGAAAACGGCTGCGTGAATTACGAGAAGCCGTTCCTTTATCTTTTCTTCGGCACGGAAAAGGCGCTGCTGATCGATACCGGCGCGGGCGAAACGCATGTCGCCTCCGCCGTCTCGGGCGTGATTGACGAGTGGGCGAAACGAAATCATCGAGCTGCGCCGCCGCTGATTGTCGGGCATTCGCATTCGCACAGCGATCACATCGCCGGGGATGCGCAGTTCCGCGCGCGTCCGAACACGACGGTAGTGCCGCTGACCGTGGACGCTACCATGAAGACCTTCGGGATCGCGCACTGGCCTGACAGCAATGGCCAGATCGACCTCGGCGACCGAATCATTGACGTGGTCCCAATCCCCGGCCACGACGTGCTCAGTGTCGCCTACTACGATCGCCAGACCGGCATCCTGGACGCCGGCGACAGCTTGTATCCAGGGCGCCTTTATGTCGCCGATTTTCCCGCGTTCGTCGCGAGCACCGCGCGATTGGTCCGGTTTAGCGAAGGAAAGATTATCACCCACATCGTGGGCTGCCACATCGAGGAAACGCGCACGCCGTATCTGGATTACAAGATCGGCAGCAAGTATCAACCCGACGAACATTCGCTCGACATGGGGCGCGGCGAGCTGCTGGAGCTGAATGACGCGTTAAGCCGCATGAAAACGCCCATGCGAATGGCGTTTCGCGATTTTACGATTTGGCCGAAGTAGCCGGGGCTTTGCGCTCTAATCGCGGGTGGCTCGAACCAGATTCTCGCCGCCGATCGCTTCGTCCAGCAGGATTGTGAAGTGCTTGGCGCGATCCTCGACGTTGTCCTTGAGCATGTTGAGGCGGCGTTCGAGCGATTCGAGTTCGTCAGCCAGATGCAGGCACGCGAGCACAGCCGTGCGCGTAGAGTCGACGTTGCCGGCGCGTACCGCGATGGTCGACATCAGGTCGTCCACTCGCTGGGCAAGTTGTTCGATCCGGCCCGGCTCCTCGGAAGAAGCCACGAGGGAATAGGTCTGGTTGAAAATTGTCACACGGACGGGTTCCGTGTTTGGCATTGCTTTAGCTTGTCATTTTTGGACGGATGGCGCAAGCCGCCGGCCCATCTAGGCGCCGCTCAACAAGTCCATCTGCCCGAGCAGTTTCTCAATCCGCGTGCGAACCTGCTTGCGTTCGCTGCGCAGATCGTCCAGCTCCTGCCGGGCCGCGTCGCGCTCGGCGATGGCCGACGATAATTGCGATTCGAGCGTGGCTTTTTCCGAGCGCAGGCTGCTTACGAGATCTACGGCCCGCGTGATGCGCTCCTCCAAATGGGCGAGCGAATCCAGTTCTTGTTGCGTTGCGTTCATGGCTTTATGATAAAGCGCTACGACCCGGCGTGCGCGGCTTTTGCCTTCTCGATGAGCGCCGCAAAAGCGGGTGCGTCGGTAGCGGCCATATCCGCCAAAATTTTGCGGTTCAGATCGATGCCGGCCTTCTTCAGGCCATTGATGAATTTGCTGTAGGAAATGTCGGCGGCGCGGCAGGCGGCTCCGATGCGGACAATCCACAGCGAACGAAAATCGCGCTTCTTGCGCCGGCGGCCGACAAAGCCATAGCGCAGCGCTTTCTCCACCGCTTCCTGCGCGGCGCGATTCAGTTTGCTTTTGGTTAGAAAATAGCCGGACGCCCGGGCGAGCGTCTTATGGCGGTAGGCTCTACGTTTGGGCCCTCTTTTTACTCTCGGCACGTTTTTACTCCTTGATGGAATTGAGCCGGCGATAACGGCACGTGCGGCGCCGTTTCACACGACATGTTTACTCAGTACGGGATCATTCTTCGAAGCTTCGCCTGGTCGGTCTCATCGGCCACCACGCTGTGCTTCAGCTTGCGCTTGCGGGCGCGCGTCTTCGACGTCAAGATGTGGCGGGCAAACGAATGATGGCGAACCACCTTGCCCGTTCCGGTCTTCTTGAACCGTTTGGACGCACCCTTATGTGTCTTTAGCTTCGGCATTGAAATTTTCCTGGGTTAGAATGCGACTTTTTTAGTCTAGCACAAGCCGGTGTGGTTCCATGCCGTGGTCCGAGCCCGTCAGTTTTGATGCGCCGTGCGTGGATTCACATCGACCTCGAACGTAACCATGAACGGCTCTCGAGTAAACGAAACTCCGATACCTTCAAACCGGATTATAGACCCGAGTGTCATCGGGCCGGGCATGTGAGCTTCGTGGCCTTTAGCACCTCTAAGCTGCAGTGTCACCGCTGGTTTGTCGCTGTCGTACATCTGGAGGACCAGGACGCTCGGCTGGTCTTGCGGCGTCGCCGCGACGAGCTTACCAACAAGCGTGGGAAGCTCAGTGCCTAAAATATTTTTCGCGAAGTAATCCGGTCCATCGGAGCTGGTGAGCTCTTTCTTCAGCGCATGCCAAAGATGCACATCCGGGCTTTCGGTGCGTTGAGCGTTGCCCGAATCCTGAGCCTGAACTCGGCCACCCAGGAAAAAAGCCAAAATCGTAACGATCGTTCCGGCGATTTGAATGGAATGTTTCACGCTGGGCCACACTTCCCTTGAGCATAACGCCGAAATCGCCTGGTGTTTATGGGAGGCTGATCCTTTTAGGCCGCCGGCCGGCTACATAAGACATCAAGCCGATGGGGTTGTCGTGCGGACTTGCCATAAAGAACATATGGCCATCGCTAATCGGCTTTTAGATCCGGGTCCTTTGTCCGAGGCCGTCAGGCAGAATATCTCGGTCATCTTCTCAAGTAGGTGAAGAACGCCCTGGGAAAGTGACAATTGAAATTGACCACCCCCGGAGGTCGTGCCCAAGCAATCCACTCGTTGGCAAGGGCGCCATTTTTTGGAGGACTTTGCAGGGACGAGTCCGCCGGAGGTTCGGCGCAGTTGCGTAACACTCAACAAACAGCCAACTCGCCGTCAGCAACGTGCGTGACATCCCTCACCTCCCAGTCGACTCGCGATTCCTCAGAATCGCTGAATCATCCCGCATTCTAAGGCGTATCCGGTTGGAATCAAACGACCCTGGGGGCTTCGTTCGCTGATGATTTCCTTTTTCTCCGCCGTTAGGCTTCCGGCTTTTCGATTGCGTAGACACCCTATGAATGAGCAATGTTCAGATCGCCATCACTAATTCGGACTACGCCGAGGCGCTCCGCGATTTGCTCACGGCCGATGGGCAACACCAGGTCCATCTCGTCGATTACCCGAGTCCGGCCATCGACGGGGTTGTCGTGATCGACGAAAATATCCTAAGCCGTATGACTTCCTGGGTAGGGTTTGACTTTGATCGGTCTGTCGTCTTCACACGAAAAGTAGCCGTCGGAGTCAACCGTCTCTGGGATGCTGGTGTACGGCACATGATTCATGCCGACCAACCTCCACAGGTGGGGCGATTGGTGGTTCTGGGCGCGGAGAGGCGATTGGGCGGCAGTGCGGCAATCGAGCCAGAACTCTCGATGTTTGACGAAACCGACAGACTGTTTCTCCGGTCGTTGAGGATTATAGATTGAAGGCAACGCTTACCAAACCGGTGGTGGGCGTCCAGCTTGACACTCGAATCGCGGAAACTGTTCCTGGTGGCGCGGAAGTTGAGGTGTCGCAACGTTCGCCGAGAGGTTGGGTTGAGATTTCCTGGAATGGTTCCTGGTTCTCAGTCTTCCAACACGAGTTGCTTGACGCCTGTTCGGCGGGCGACGCGGCACGGATAGGCTTCGTAGATTAAATCGGTGGCCGCCAGCCGGAGTTCCCGGCCGCCATCGTTGCGAACTGAGTTGCCCCACGAAGCCGTGAGCCGAAAAACGGCCCGCGACCTAGTCTAGCGCTTGCCCACCACGTGGCCCCGCCCGTCGCGCATCTCATTTCCCTTGAAGTGGGCGACCTTATTGACAGGCTTGGACGGCTTTTCCCCACGAGCCGGCATTGGGCCTTTATAGCCGTGCGCGGGATGAAAATGATTATTTACGTGGCCCCGGAAATTGGCCGGACCATGAAACCACGGGCCAGCGCCGATGAAGACGCCGTTCAAGAACCACTCCGGGCCGTAATAACCGTAGGGGGCACACGCGTAAGGAGGAACGGAGTAGTATCCGTAGGGGCAAACAGGAGCCACCCCAATGTTGATGCTGACCTGAGCCTCCGCTGTAGGGGCGGTGGCAAGGAAGCCACTTCCGGCAACGGCTGCGAACAATAGAAATGCAAAACTGCGCATCGGTTCACCTCGCTATGTTCAGGGTCGAACGTGTCGGCAGGGTGTGTCAAGCCCCAGGGAGCGCTCGCCAGATTCGCGCCGGCACGCTACCCTCGTTAGGGAGGCCCACTTGTCCATTCGACCCGTAAAGAAGCTCATCAAGTCCAAGCCCACGCTGGAAGGCGCGGGCGTCCATCTGCGGCGCGCATTCGGCTTCGGCAATACATCCGATTTCGATCCGTTCCTGCTGCTGGACGATTTTCGTAACGACGTCCCCGAGGATTATCTGGCGGGGTTTCCATGGCACCCGCACCGCGGGATCGAGACCATCACCTATGTTCTGGCGGGAACGGTGGAGCACGGCGACAGCATGGGCAACCGCGGCGCCATTGCCGCCGGCGACGTTCAATGGATGACGGCGGGCCGCGGCATCATTCACCAGGAAATGCCCAAGGGCGATCAATCGGGCCGCATGCACGGCTTCCAGTTGTGGGCGAATCTTCCTTCGTCGTTGAAGATGACCGAGCCGCGCTATCAGGAAGTGAAGGCCGGCGAAATCCCTCTCATCACCGACGACGACGGTACCGGAGTGCGCATCGTGTGCGGCACTTTTTGGGGCAAGAAAGGGCCGGTAGATGGCATCGCGGCCGACCCCATGTACCTGGATATTTCCATCCCGCCGGGCAAGCGCAAAGTGCTGCCGATCGAGACCACGCGCCACGCCTTCGCGTACGTGTTCGCAGGCGACGGGAAATTTTCGAACGCATCCGGGCCGCTGGCAGTGCCGACCGAAGCGGTCGGATGGGCCGATACGACACCACCGGCGGAAGCCGACAACCGGTCCCTCGTGCTGTTCGATCAGGGCGACGAGCTTAGCGTGCAAGCGGGCGAAGAAGGCATCCGATTCCTGCTCGTTTCTGGAAAGCCCTTGCAGGAACCGGTGGCGTGGTACGGGCCAATTGTGATGAACACGCAGGAACAGCTTCGCGAGGCGTTCGATGAACTGGAGCGCGGGACGTTTTTGAAAGAAGCCGCGGCTCGCTAGCGCGATCCGTGCTTTCGCTCAAAGGATGGTAACTTACGGAATAGAGTAATTACCATCCATATGCGCATCCAGAAGGTCCTCCTGGTCTTGATTGCGGGGGCGCTCTGCGCGTTTCCCCAAACCCTGCCGCAAGGCGTGGAGAAAAAGGCAAGCCTCGGCGGAATCACCGAATATGATTACGCCAACGGTCTGCGCGTTCTCCTGTTTCCCGATCCGTCGAGCCCCAAGGTGACGGTCAACATGACATATCTGGTTGGCTCGCGCTTTGAAGGCTACGGCGAAACCGGCATGGCTCACTTGCTTGAGCACATGAATTTCATCCTGACCACCGACGGCCGGAATATCAAGAAAGAGCTGACCGACCATGGCGCGCAATGGAACGGCACTACCGACTATGACCGTACGAATTATTTCGAGACGGTCACGGCGAGCGACGAAAATCTGAAATGGGCGCTTGGCCTCGAAGCGGAACGCATGGTGAATATGCGGATCGAAAAGAAGCTGCTCGACACCGAAATGACGGTGGTCCGCAACGAATTCGAGCAGGGCGAGAATAATCCGCGCGAGATTTTGGAAGAGCGCGTCATCGCGACGGCGTACTTGTGGCACAACTACGGCAAATCGGTGATCGGCTCGCGCGCCGACATCGAAAAGGTCCCGATTGACCGGCTCGCGGCGTTCTACAAAAAGTATTATCAGCCGGACAACGCCGTTCTGGTGATTGCTGGCCAGTTCGATCCGTCGAAAGCATTGGCATGCGTGGCCGGGACTGTCGGCGCCATTCCCCGCCCCACGCGGAAACTGGAGCCGACCTATACGGTTGAGCCGCCCCAGGATGGCGAGCGGTTCGTCGCATTGCGCCGGGTGGGAGAAAATCCGGACATTATGATCGCTTGGCACGCGCCCGCGCTGGCGAATCCGGATTCGGCGGCTTTGGAAGTGCTCGACGGCGTGCTGGCCGGCGGAGGTCGAGGCGGCACGGGCCGGCTGTACCATGCGCTGGTGGACAACAAGAAGGCGCTCTCGGTGAACATGGATTACGAAGAACTGCACGATCCTGGATTCGTGATGGTTTCCGCCGGCTTGAGCAAAGATCAATCGCTCGATGAGGCGCGCAAGGCGATCCTCGATACGGTCGCAAGCATCGCCACGGAACCGCCGACCAAAGAAGAAGTGGACCGGGAAAAAGCGCGCATCCTGCAAGGTATGCAACTGCGAATGTCGAACTCGCAAATGGCCGCGCTCGGATTATCCGAAATGATCGCGAGCGGCGACTGGCGTCTGTTTTTTCTGAATTATGACGAAATCAAAAAGGTCACGCCGGAAGACGTGGTGCGAGTGGCGAAATTCTATTTCAAAGAATCCAACCGCACGGTGGGCGAATTCATTCCCACCGCGGCGCCGGACCGCACGGTGGTGCCCCCGTCTTCGGACCTGGCTGCCGTTTTCAAGGATTACCAAACCAGCCTGAAGATCGAGCAGGGAGCGGCATTCGATCCAACGCCGGCCAATATTGAACAGCATTTGACCCGCCTAAAACTCCCCGACGGCCTCAAGCTCGCCATGCTGCCGAAAACCAGCCGCGGCGGCACGGTGTCAGCGGTTCTCCGGATCGAGTTCGGCGATGAAAAGGCGCTGGAAGGCATGAGTGCAATCGGCTCGATGACCGGCGCCATGTTGATGCGCGGAACCAAGCAGCACACGCGCCAGCAGATCCAGGATGAGCTGGTGAAGCTGGATGCGCGCATCAGCGTCTCCGGAAATGTTTCCGGCGCCAACGCCTCCATCGAGACTACCGGGGCCAATTTGATCCCCGCGCTGCGGCTGGCGGCGGAGATCCTGCGCGAGCCGTCTTTCCCGGATTCGGAATTCGAATCCGCCAAGAAGCAGAGGATCGCAGGCATCGAGGGCCGCAAAACCGAGCCCAACGCGCTCGCACCTCTTGCTCTGGACCGTGCACTCGATCCTTTTCCGAAGCGAGATGTCCGCTACATCGGCACTTTCGACGAACAAATGGACGATGCGAACAAGGTCACGCTGGAAGACATCAAGCATTTCCATTCGCAATTCTACGGGGCGTCGCACGGCGAGTTGGTGATCGTCGGCCAATTCGATCCGCAGGCAGCGAGTAAGACTGCGGCCGAACTGTTCGGAAACTGGCCCAGCCCCGCGCCTTATAAACGAATCACGGAGGACTTCGAAAAGACGACCCCCGTGAATCTGAGAATTGATACGCCGGACAAACAGAACGCGATGTTCATGGCGGCGCTTCACCTGCCGATGTCCGACACCGATCCCGATTATCCCGCCATGGTGATGGCCAACTACATGTTCGGGGGTTCCATTACGGCGCGCATCCCGGACCGCATTCGCAATCGCGAAGGGTTGAGCTACGGCGTCTATTCCAATTTTTCCGCGCCTGAGCCGGATTCCGGCAACACCGCGCGTTTTAGCGCGATGGCGATCAGCAACCCGAAGAATTCCCCCAAGGTGGAGGCCAGTTTTCGCGACGAACTTGCCAAGACGCTGGCCGGCGGATTCACCCAGGCTGAGCTGGACGCCGCGAAGAAGTCCATCCGCGACGAACGCAAAATGGGCCGCTCGCAGGATCAGGGTCTGCTGCGGTTAATCGAAGTCCGGGAGGATGCCGGCCGCACCCTGGCCTGGGATGAGCAACTGGACGCCAAGCTCGACGCCCTCACATTGGATCAAGTGAACGCGGCATTCCGGAAACACGTAGACGCCTCCTCGATCTCCATCGTGAAGGCGGGCGATTTCAAGGCCGCCGACGTGTACCAGCAGTAATCACGGCTTACGGCTGGACTTTCGTCTAATGGCGCACGTCGCAGTCCCAGTGCTCGTCAGCTTTGCCGTCCACGAATCGCCAGGTGTCGAACCAAGTGGTGGTGTACTTCTCGTGCGTTTTGGGGTCCATTCTGTTGCTCACCGTTCCCACCGTTACTTCGTCGCCGTCGGCGCTCACGAAGACGAATTTGTCCGCCGGCAGATGCTCGGGGACTGGCGACGGCTTGCGCGATGAGAAGAACTTCACGACGCCGGCGAGTCCTGACCTGGCGTTCGGGTTGTGCTGGATATAGCGGTCTGTAATCCACTTGTTGGCTTCGTCCCAGTGATTCGCTATCAGCAGGTCCTTTTCAATGTGATAGGCGGCCTGCATATTGCGGTCGAGTTTCTTGTTCTTGCTGTGGAAGAGCGCGTCGGGATCGGAGGCGCCAACCACCGGTTCCTGCGCCCCCAACGGCGCAGAGACCAGCATCGCGGCGAACAGAGCGGCAAATGTGAATTGGATTTTCATGGGTACTATGTTTAGTCATCGCGATGCCGGTTGTCAACGCGGGTTGTCAACGCGGGGTCCCCACTCGCGACCGGTCGTGTCGCAATTACTGATTCGAGCGCCGTAGTTGCGGTATCGGCCGTGAAATACCGGATGTACAATAAGGCATACTGATTGCCATACCTTGAACGAACCGTTAACTGTGGTTGAGATCGAAAGGATCCATGTATGAAGGCCACGGACGTTACAAACCCGAATTATTTCCACAAAGTCGTCGACTGCCAGTGGGCCTGCCCCGCTCACACCAACGTCCCCGAATACATCCGGATGATCGCGCAGGGCCGCTATGCCGATGCATATATGCTGAATCGCGAATCGAATGTTTTCCCCGCGATTCTCGGCCGCACCTGCGATCGCCCATGCGAGCCGGCTTGCCGTCGGGGACGTGTGGACGGCAAACCCGTTGCGATCTGCCGCCTCAAGCGCGTCGCGGCCGACCTGCGCGGCGACATCACTGCACGCCTTCCTCAGATCCCGTCCGCCAAAAACGGAAAGCGCATTGCGTGTATTGGCGCGGGGCCGGCTTCGCTCACCGTCGCGAACGACCTCATGCCGCTCGGCTACGAAGTGGTGATGTTCGAGAAATACGACCGGCCCGGTGGCCTGATGCGCACCAACATCCCCGCCTTCCGATTGCCCGAGGCTGTGCTCATGGATGAGATCAATCAGATCCTGAACATGGGCGTCGATATCCGCTATAGTTCGCCTGTCGATAGCATGAAGGCGCTGCTCGCCGAAGGCTACGATGCGGTCTTTGTCGGGACCGGCGCACCGCGCGGCAAGGAGCTCGACATTCCCGGCCGCCATGATACCGACCGGATCCACATCGGTATCGATTGGCTGGAATCCATCGCATTCGGCCATACCGATTCGATCGGCGAAAAGGTGCTGATCATCGGCGTCGGCAACACAGCCATGGATTGTTGCCGATCGAGTTGCCGCCTCGGTGGCAAAGACATCAAGGTGATGGCGCGCCGTCCGCGGGGATTCTTCAAAGCCTCGCCCTGGGAGCTGGATGATGCCGAAGAGGAAGGCGTCGAGATCCTGATCAACCATGCGCCCCTGCGCTTCGTGATCGAAAACGGAAAACTCATTGGCATGGATTTCGAGCGCCTGGAATGGGACGCGCAAGCCAAAAAATCAAAACGGATCGATACTGTTTTTCTCCCCGCCGACGACGTGATTCTCGCGATCGGCCAGGAGAACGCCTTCCCTTGGATCGAGCGCGGCATCGGAATCGAGTTCGACAAGTGGGACATGCCGGTGGTCGACGAGACGACCATGCAATGCTCACGCGAAGGCATTTTCTTCGGCGGCGACGCGGCTTGGGGACCGAAAAACATCATCTGGGCGGCTGAACACGGCCACCAGGCCGCGATCTCGATCCACAATTACTGCCACGGAGCGCCAGTCACCGATCGCCTGCCGCAGGGCACGAACCTGATCAGCCAGAAGATGGGCATCAGCGAGTGGAGCTACCACAACGACTACAATCCCTCGCAGCGCCAAAAGATGCAGCACGTCGACCTAACGCGCCGCTTTGAGCAGATGAACATCGAAGTGGAGCTGGGCTTCAACGCCGAGCAGACCGCGCGCGAAGTCCTGCGCTGCATGAACTGCGACGTTGAGACCGTGTTCACACCGCCGCGCTGCATTGAGTGCGACGCCTGCATCGATATCTGCCCCGTGCAGTGCCTCACCATCACGCGCAATGGCGAAGAGGACGATCTGCGCCATCGGCTTTCGGCGCCCGCGATCAATCTTACGCAGGATCTCTACGTGTCTGCTCCGCTGCCGCAAACCGCGCGCATCATGGCCAAGGACGAAGATCTGTGCGTGCATTGCGGACTGTGTGCCGAGCGCTGCCCCACCGCTGCCTGGGACATGCAAAAATTTGAGCTGCTCATTCCCTATGCGGGGAGGCCGGTAAATCCAGAATTATGCGCGACCGCGTAAACGATTTCGCCCTCAAGCTCGCGAATGTCAATGGCACCGGATCGGCCAGCGCTAACGGTCTGCTCATGCAGGCAATTTTTCGCATGGGCATTCCCGTTTCGGGCAAGAACCTGTTCCCTTCGAACATCCAGGGACTCCCCACCTGGTACGAGATCCGTATCAACAAGAGCGGCTACACTGCGCGCTCGCTCGACTACGACCTGATGGTCGCGATGAATTCGCAGACCTACGGGCGCGATATCAAAGAAGTTCGCGAAGGTGGCTATTTGCTGTACGATTCCACCTGGCCGCTCGATCCGGCGCTGCTGCGCGACGACGTTCACTTTCTCGGCGTCCCGTTCGCGCAATTGTGCAATGACAATTTCCGCGATCCGCGTGAGCGCATTCTCATGAAGAACATCGCGTACGCCGGGACGCTGGTGGCGGCGCTCCAGGTGGACATGGAAATCGTGGTCGGGCTGCTCGAAGAGAAATTCGCAGGCAAGAAAAAGCTGAGCGAATCGAACCACCGCGCGCTGCGGTTGGGCTACGATTACGCGCGCGATCATTTCGATTTGCCGCTGCCGTTTCATCTGGAAAAGATGGACGCGAACGCCGACAAAATCCTGATCGATGGCAATACCGCGGTCGCGCTGGGCTGTGTATACGCCGGCGCAACGGTAGCCGCCTGGTATCCCATCACGCCATCCACATCCGCCATGGATGCGTTCAAGGCATTCTGCGAGAAGTACCGCAAAGATCCCGAGACCGGAAAAAACAACTTCATCATCATTCAAGCCGAGGACGAACTCGCCGCCATCGGCATGGTGATGGGCGCGGCGTGGAGCGGTGCGCGCGCGTTCACCTCAACCGCCGGCCCCGGCATCTCCCTGATGAACGAGCTGCTCGGCTATGCGTATTACGCTGAGATCCCGGCCGTCATCATTGACGTCGAGCGCGTCGGCCCATCCACGGGCATGCCTACGCGTACACAGCAAGGCGATCTGCTCGAATGCGCCTACGCTTCGCACGGAGATACGAAACATATTCTACTGTTCCCGTCGAATCCCGCCGAGTGCTTCGAATTCGCGCCCATCGCTTTCGATCTCGCCGAGAGATTCCAGACGCCGGTCTTCCTTATGTCGGACCTCGACATCGGCATGAACGACTGGGTGGTGCCGCGTTTGCAATGGAAAGACGCGTACCGGCCCGATCGCGGCCGGGTGCTTAGCCTCGAAGAGATCCAAAAGCTATCCAAATTCCAACGCTACACTAACGAAGACGAAAACGAGATCACGCCGCGCACCTTGCCGGGCGTGCATCCGAAGGCTTCCTACTTCACCCGCGGCTCCGGTCACAACAAGTTTGGCGGCTACACCGAAATCCCCGACGAATATCAGGAAGTGATGGACCGCCTGGCGCGCAAGCATAAAGCCGCGGCGAAATTTGTCCCAGTGCCAATTATCGAACGCCATCCGAATGCGGCCTTCGGCGTCCTCACCCTCGGTGGCTGCGATCTGGCCGTGCGCGAAGCGCTCGAAGTTCTTGCGGAACGCGGCCTCGTTGGCAATTTCATGCGTGTCCGCGGTTTTCCTTTCGATTCTATTGTGGAATCGTTCCTCGACGAGCATGAGATCTGCTTCATCATCGAACAAAATCGCGACGCCCAGCTTCGTTCGCTCCTCACGCTTGAAACCGGCATCGCCAAAGACAAGCTGCGCTCCGTGCTGGTTTACGGCGGATTTCCGCTGAGCGCGCGTCACGTCATCGACAGCGTACTGCACGGCCTCGGACTCGATCACGTACCGGCGTTTTCCGGCCAGAAGGTGACTGTTTAACACATGCCATCCATCGTC
>Ga0335074_10006934_pt1 | contig 15726 bp, 12 predicted proteins | sample Lox_Sample_23_FD_206715 | JGI IMG/M metagenome (GOLD analysis project Ga0335074, IMG submission 206715) | Soil microbial communities from Loxahatchee National Wildlife Refuge, Florida, United States - Lox_Sample_2.3 | ecosystem: Environmental > Terrestrial > Soil > Wetlands | place: USA... | reverse complement strand
CGTCCCCGGGCGGCGGTCGGTCGTGGTACTCGCGCTCGTCGCGTTCGCGTGCTTCGGAGGAGGGCCCGCGGCCGCGTACGAGAACGACGGCCAGCAGGTGACCGCGACGGTCTATCAGTCCGGCCAAGCTCCAATCCCGGACTCGGTTTCGGTCGGGACGCTGGAGGGCGATCCCGAGCAGTGCCCGACCTACTCCGGTCCGGACGAGGGGTTCATCGGGCCGGGCGGGGACACAGAGCTGCCTGCGTCCTCATGGTCCCTGGCGAGCGTGCTCGGCTGCCTCGAGGCTCCGATCCAGATCAGCAATGTCGCCGGCATCACGATTATCCGCGCCGACGGGGCCGCGGAGGCGTCACTGGGCCCCGACGACCTGACCGTTCCGAGCGACTTCGCGGATCCGAATCAGGTCCCCGTCATCTCCAGCGACGGCGACGGCATCATCTACAACCGCCCAAAACGTCCCGGAAACGATGACAACGCCGCCGACAGGGTCGAAGACGACAATCCGGACCCGTTCGAGTTCGACGTGTTCGAAGGGCCGTCGCTCACCGTCGTTGCGACGGCATCGCAGACCACCGTGTCGGCGGGCGCCACAATTAACTTCGACGCAACGGCGACCGGTCAGGACGACTCAGGGCTTTCCTTCAGCTGGAACTTCGCCGGCGGCGGCTCGCCCGATTCGTCGACGTCACAGGATCCCGAGGTGGCTTTCCAAAGCGCGGGGACATACCCGGTCACGGTGGTCGGCAGCGACGCCGCCGGCGGGGGCGGCGAGGCCACGATCACGATCAACGTCGTCTCAGGAACCACGACCCCGACGACGACGTCCACGACTCCCACCGGACCCCAGGGAAGCAAGGGCAGCACCCCCGGCGGGACCAAGGGGAAGCGGCCGGTGAAGAAGTCCGCGACATCGGGCACGGGCCATAGCGGGAAGCATGGGGTTACGAGCCGGAATCCGTCGGCTGGTCTCGGCACGGCGACACCAGCGGCCACGACGGCCACGACCACTACGACCGCAGCGAACGCGAGCCCGGTGGGAAGCGTCCCCGGCCTCGCGGGCGCGCCTCGCTCGACGACGCGACCGACAGCGGCGATCGCCCCATCCGCGTCGCCGCAACTCGTCATCGGACGCCTGATCAGCGACGTGACACCGCTGCCGCCCGGCACGAGCCCTCTGGTCCGCGTCCTCCCGGCGTCGCCCGGGACGGCGCCGTCCGTACGCCCCGCGGTCCGTCCCTCAATCCTCCCCGCCCTAGGCGTGGCGCTCGCCATTCTCCTCCTGTTCAGCCTCGGTGCCGGGCGCGAGCTCCGCTGGCGGCGCGGCTGGAACGCCCTGCGGTTCGGCAGCTGAGAGCGCTCGGCGTCGGACCATCTCGGACGTCCATACGATCTTCGCGATGAGCACGCACGACATCGACGAGGCGATCTTCCACATCGCGAGCGCGCTCGAGGTACCGGTGCTGATTCTCGCGCTCGGCGCGCTGGCGCTGGTGATCTTTGAGCTCGGCAGCTACGCGGTCGAGCTCCGCGGCCGTCACCGCCGGCACTTCGACCAGATCGCCGCCAGCGCCGACCGGGCTCGCGCGGCGCTGCTTGCGAACGATCGGCAGGGTGCCGAAGCAGCGGTACGCGGCGTGGCCCGCAGCCACGCGATGGCCGACACGCTGACGTTCGTCGTCGATCACGCACGCACGGACGGCGGCGAGCATCAGATCAACAAGGCGCTGGCCGATTTCGATTTCGACGCCCAGCGCCGCCTCGGGCGCACGCGGATGCTCGTGCGTGCCGGCCCGGCGCTCGGACTGATGGGCACGCTGATTCCGCTGTCGCCGGCGCTCACCGGCTTGGCCAACGGGAACACGTCGGCGCTCAGCCACGACCTGCGTCTGGCGTTCAGCGTCACCGTCGTCGGCCTGCTGATCGGCGCCGTCGCCTTCGGGCTCTCGCTCTCACGCGATGGCATGTATGGCCAAGATCTCTCAGATCTGCAGTACGTCGCGGCGGTTATCAGCGATCCTCTCGCGACGGGAGGCGAGACATGATCTCGGTCACGCCACACTCCCGCAGACGGGAAGACCGCGCCGGCGACCCGCTCGACGGCCTCGTCAATCTGTTCGACCTCGGCATCGTGTTGTCGGTCGCGTTCTTGCTCGCGGCCCTCTCCTCCCTGCACCTGGCCGGGACGATCACTCGTCACGGCCTGCGTGCCAGCGCGACCAAGACCATCTACATCCAGCCCGGACAGACGATCGCGCCGCTGCCCAAGCCCGGCGAGCGCACGATCGGCCGCGGCACGCAGGCCGGAATCGTGTACCGCCTCGCCAATGGCGAGCTCGTCTACGTCCAGCAAGCCCCCCAACCGCGCAAGCGCTGAATGGGATATATCTGGGACCAGCTGCGCCAGGCGATTCCGTTGATCACCAGCGGTAATGCCTACATCCTCAACATCGTCTGGGTGACGATCAAGGTCGCGGTCATCTCCACCGCGGTCGCGTCCGTGATCGGCCTCCCGATCGGGCTGGCCCTCGGCCTCGGGCGCTTCCGGGGCCGGCGCGCGCTGCACATCCTCGCCAACGCAGGCCTCGCCCTCCCCCCCGTGCTCGTCGGTGTCGCCGTCTTGATCCTGCTCCTGCCGCGGGGCGCGTTTGGCTCCCTGCAGATCGAGTTCACGCTTTACGCCGTGTACGTCGCCCAGACGATCCTCGCCCTCCCGTACATCGTCGCGCTCACCCCCGCCGCGATCCGGGGACTCCCCCCGGGGCTACTCGCCCAGGCCCGCGCGCTCGGCGCCGGGCGCCTCCAGCTTTCGCTGCTGGCACTTCGAGAGGCCAAGATCGGCGTCATTGCGGCGGTGATCGCGGCACTCGGCGCGACGCTGTCGGAGGTTGGCGCCGTCGTGATCGTCGGCGGCAACATCCAGGGTCACGACCAGACGCTCGCCAGCGCCGCGCTGATGTTGATCAACAACGACGCGAACTACCCGGGCGCCTTGGCGGTCGGCCTCGTCCTTCTCGCGCTGATCCTCGTGCTGATCGCCGTGCTCACGGTTCTCCAGCAGCGCACCAGCGGCATCCACCTGCGGTTCCGGACGGGCTGAGATGCGGCTTGCCTGGGAGGAGCTGAAAGCGGCCGTGCCGCTGATCGTGCACGGCGACCCATACCTCCTGAGCGTCATCTGGTTCACGATCCAGGTCGCCGCCATCGCCACCGCCGGCGCCACCGTGATCGGCTTACCGATCGGCCTCGCGATCGGGCTCGGGCGGTTCCGAGGCCGCCGCGTGCTGCAGGTCCTCGCCAACGCTAGTCTCGGCCTTCCTCCGGTGATCGTCGGCCTGTTCCTGTTCCTGCTGTTCGTGCCGCAGGGCCCGTTCGGCGCACTGCATCTCACGGTCACGCGGAAGGCGGTGTTCATCGCCCAGACGGTCCTCGCCCTCCCCTACGTGGTCGCCCTCACCGCCGCCGCCATCCAGGGACTACCGTCCGGGCTCTTGGCCCAAGCGCGATCGCTGGGCGCCGGGCGCCTCCAGCTCGGCACGCTCGCGCTTCGCGAGGCGAGGGTCGGCGTGATCGCAGCCCTGGTCGCGGCGCTCGGAACGACGCTCTCCGAGGTCGCGGCGATCGCCATCGTGGGAGGCAACATCTACGGCTATGACCAGACGCTCGCGAGCGCCGCGCTATTCGAGGCAGGCAGCGCCCACTACGCCGACGCCGTAGCGATCGGGATCGTGCTGATCGTCATGATCCTGCTACTGCTCGGGGGCGTGAGCCTGCTTCAGGAGCAGGGCGACGGCATCCGGTGGCGTTTTCGGTCGGCGACTTGACGGCGGGCCCAGAGCGCAAGCCGGTGCTGCTCCGATGCGAGGGCCTGAGCGTGCGTCGCGGCCGCCGGCTGGTCGTGCGCAACGTCAACCTCGAGTTGCGCGCCGGCGAGGTGGTCGCCGTCCTGGGACCGAACGGAGCCGGAAAGAGCACGCTGCTCGGCGCGCTGGCTGGAGCTCTCGAGCCCGCGACCGGAAAGGTGGAGCGCTTTGGGCGTGTGGCCATGGCGATGCAATCGGGCGACCTGGCGCGACGCAGCGTGATCGCCAACCTCACGCTCGCGCTCAGCTGGTGGGGCGTCCCGAGGCCAGACCGGGCCGACCGGGCACGCACGGCTCTGCGCACACTGGGAGTCGAGTCGCTGGCCGACCGACCCGCCGCCACGCTGTCCGGCGGTGAGCGCCGCCGGGTCCACCTGGCCCGGGCCCTGGCTCTAGCGCCCGACGTTCTGATGCTGGACGAGCCGTTCGCGGGCCTGGACCTCGAGTCGCGTGGGACCCTGCTCGAGGACGCCGTGTCGGTCCTGCGCTCTTCGGAGCGGGCGACGGTGGTGGTCGTTCACGAACGAGCCGAGGCCTGGGCCCTGGCCGACCGGCTGGTGATCGTGACCGAGGGCGAAATCGTCGCCCAGGGCGAGCCGGGCGAGGTCCTCGAGCACCCGCCCACCGCCGCCGTCGCTCGCTTCCTGGGCTACGACGGCCGGATCGAGGACTCGGACGGCGTGCTGCTGACCCGGCCAGCCCACGTGAGCCTCGACCCGGCGGGGCCCCTCACAGCACGGGTCACGCGAGCCGTCCCGCAGGAAGATGGCGCCCGCCTCGAGCTCACACTCGAGCGGGGCCGCGTCTATACCGTGGCCGCCTCGCCGGCTCCGAGCGCCGGCGAGGCGGTTCGGCTGCGCCTGCTGGGCGGCGTGCGCCTCCCCGTCGAGGATGGCCTCTCAGCGGCTGGGGGTGGTCCGCCAGACCACCCCCAGCCGGGATCCGGTACAAGAAGCGAATGAGCCAGCCAGTCAGGCACGTCGTGCTGCTCGGATTGATGGGAGTGGGCAAGACCAGCGTGGGCAGACCGCTGTCGGTCATCCTCGGCTGGCGACTCGACGACAGCGACGAGACGATCGCCCGCGAGCAGGGCGCAACGGTGCGAGAGCTGAGCGAGCAGCTGGGGGTCGACGGCATGCACGAGCTCGAGGCCCGTCATCTCCTCAAAGCTCTCCTGGCACGGGACCGATCGGTGATCTGCGCCGCCGCCAGCGTGGTCGACTGGAAACCGTGCCGCGAGGCGCTGCGCCGGCGCGACGTCCTCACCGTCTGGCTGCAGGCGGACCCGAGCACGCTGGCGAGTCGGTTCTCCAGCGGCCCGCACCGCCCGGTCTTGGGCGACGACCCGACGCGGCTGCTGAGACGTCAGCTGCAGGAGCGAGCCAGCCGGTTCGCGGCGATCGAGTCCTATCGTGTCGTCAGCGAAGGCCGGGACCCGCACGACATCGCGCTGGAGCTCGGCCACCTGGTGCAGGCCCGCCGCCGGTAGTGCCGTCAGGCGCGGCGCTCCCCGCCGCGCCGCTTGCGAACCCGCATGCGGGATGGGTTAGAGGCGGGCGCGCAGGGCCTTGCGGTCGATCTTGCCAACGGCGGTGAGGGGGACGGCCTCCAGGATCTGCACCTCCCGGGGGTACTTGTAGCCGCCGATGCGGGCCTTGGCCCAGTCGACCAGGGCCTCGGGTGCGAGGTTGGCGTTCTCCTGCAGGGACACGAATGCGACGATCTCCTCACCGTGGCGCGAATCGGGCCGCCCCACGACGGCCGCGACGGCGATCGCAGGATGCTCGACCAGGGCGTCCTCCACGTCGCGCGGGTACACGTTGAAGCCTCCGCGAATGATCAGGTCCTTCTTGCGGTCGACGATGAACAGGTAGCCCTCCTCGTCCCGGTAACCGATGTCACCGGTGTGAAGGACCCCGCCCCGCAGCGCCTCGCTCGTCGCTCCAGGCGAGCGCCAGTAGCCGCGCATCACCCCGGGCGAAGAGCAGCAGATCTCGCCGGGCTGCCTAGGGGGAAGCTCGCGTCCCTCGTCGTCGAGGATCTGGACTGCGCAGCCGGGTACCGGCAACCCGACCGAGCCCGGCTTCACCCGGCTCACCGGGTTGGTCGCGATCAGCGCCGCCGTCTCGGTGAGGCCGTAGCCCTGGCGGACCGTGGCCGACGGCACGCGCCGGAGAAATTCGGCCTCCACCTCCGGGGCCAGCGGGGCGCCACCTGAGGTGACATAGCGCAGGGTGCTCAGGTCGTGGTCCTCCAGGGGCTGGGAGAGGAGGATCTGGAGCATCGAGGGAACCACCGCGGCTTGCTGCAGACGATGCTCGACGATCATGGCCAGAAAGGCAGCGGGATCGAACCAACGCAGCAACACGGCGATCCCTTGCTCCGGGTTGTGCATGGCGGCGAGCGTGACGAGGATCCCGTAGGAGTGCGACAGAGGCAGTGTGGCCAGGCCGCGGTTGACCTCGGGAACGTACGCGGCGGCATGCGCAGAGCGGCCAGAGAAGTCGAGGTTGGCGTGAGACAGCATCACGCCCTTCGAGCGGCCGGTGGTGCCCCCCGTGTAGAGCAGGGCGGCCAGTTCGTCGTCGCCGCGACCAACGATCGGGATGGCCTCCCCCGTCTCCACCTCTGCGAAAGGGAGGACGCCGTCGCTGCGGGGTCCGACCGAGATCACGAAGCGGACGTGGTCGAGGTTCTCCGCCGCTTCGCGGACCTTGTCGACGAACTCGTGCGTCGTGATGACGCCGATGGCCTCGGAGTCGGCGATCACATGGCGCAGCTCCAGCGGCGGGAGCAGGAACGTCGCCGGCGTGACCACCCCGCCGGCCCGCCAGATGGCGTTGTAGGCAATCCCGACCTCCGGGCAGTTCGCCATCGTGACGACAACGCGGTCCCCTGGAGCGAGGCCCAGATCGACCAGGCCACCCGCCAGTCCCCGGCCGCGCTCGAACAGCGCGCCGGAAGAATGCCACGTCCCCTCGAAGAACAGGGCCGGGTAATCGCCCCGGCGCTCAAAGGACGTCTCGGCGATCCGCGCCAGGTTGTGATCGTTGATGGCGCTCATCGCGCGCCAACGTTAGCCTGCTCTGGCGGCCCCGGCACCTGGTCTTGCCATCGTGCCGCTGGCGTTTGGCCTGCCCAGCGAACTGGAAAGCGAGAGCTGATGACATCCGGTGAAACGAAGACGCTGCCGTCGCTACGCGAGCGTCCGGCCTGGGGCGCCCTGGCCCGCCACCTGGAGGAGATCCGAGACGTCCCTCTGCGCAAGCTGTTCGCAGACGATCCCGATCGCGGGAAGCGGCTGGTGGCCGAGGGCGCCGGCCTCTACCTTGACTTCTCCAAGAACCGGATCACGGACGAGACGGTGCAGCTGCTCTTGACCCTGGCCCGCGACTGCGGCCTGGGCGACCGGATCGAGGCGATGTTCCGTGGCGAGCGCATCAACGTTTCGGAGAACCGTTCGGTGCTGCACGTCGCGCTGCGGATGCCCAAGGGATCGTCTCTGGTCGTGGACGGCGTGGACGTGGTCGCCCAGGTGCACGAGGTCCTGGAGCGGATGACGCGTTTCTCTGAGCGCGTGCGCTCCGGCGAGTGGCTCGGCCACACCGGCAAGCGAATCCGTAACGTGATCAACATCGGCATCGGCGGCTCTGACCTCGGACCGGTCATGGCTTACGAGGCGCTGCGCCACTACAGCGACCGCGAGATGACCTTCCGGTTCGTCTCCAACGTCGATTCCACCGATTTCGTCGAGGCGACTCGCGATCTCCTCGCGGAGGAGACACTGTTCATCGTCTCCTCGAAGACGTTCACGACGCTCGAGACGATGACCAACGCACGATCCGCGCGCGACTGGGTTCTGTCGGCGCTGGACGACGAGGCGGCGATCGCCAAGCACTTCGTGGCCGTGTCCACCAACGCGGGGGAGGTCTCGAAGTTCGGGATCGACACCGACAACATGTTCGGGTTCTGGGAGTGGGTCGGAGGACGCTATTCGATGGACTCGGCCATCGGGCTCTCGACGATGCTGGCCATCGGGCCGGAGCGCTTCACTGAGATGCTCGGCGGCTTTCACGCTATGGACGAGCACTTCCGCACGACCCCGTTCGAGCGAAACCTGCCCGTGCTGATGGGGCTCCTCGACGTCTGGTATGGCGATTTCTTCCTCTGCCAGACCCACGGCGTGATGCCCTACGAGCAGTACCTGAAGCGCTTCCCGGCCTACCTCCAACAGCTGACCATGGAGTCCAACGGCAAGAGCGTCCGCCTCGACGGGACGCCAGTCGACTATCAGACCGGCGCCGTCTTCTGGGGCGAGCCGGGCACCAACGGACAGCACAGCTTCTACCAGCTCCTGCACCAGGGCACGAAGCTGATCCCTGTGGACCTGATCGGGTTCGGTAAGGCACTGAATCCGCTCCGCGACCATCATGATCTGCTCATGTCGAACGTCTTTGCTCAGGCGGAGGCGCTCGCCTTCGGACGGACCGCAGAGGAGGTGCGAGCGCAGGGCACGCCTCCTGAGGTCGTGCCACACCGCGTCATGGAGGGCAACCGGCCGACGAACGTGATCCTCGCCGACATGCTCACGCCGAGGATTCTGGGCACGCTGGTGGCGCTGTACGAGCACAGCGTGTTCACCCAGGGGGCGATCTGGGGGATCGACTCCTTCGACCAGTGGGGCGTCGAACTGGGCAAGGCGCTGGCCAAGCGGATCATCCCGGAGCTTGAGAGCGAAGCCGAGCCCGACCTGCAGCACGACAGCTCGACCAACGCGCTGATCCGGCGCTACCGCGCGATGCGCTGAACGGGCTGGTTGGGTAGGCGGCTCCTCCGTTGGATTGGAGGAGCCGCCGCTGTCCGGCCGGGTCTCAGCCCGGGACCGGGCCGGTCCAGATCTCTGCCCCGTAGATACGGCTGTTCTGGCGATGCTCCCGGGCTGTCGTCCGCCTCAGACCACCGCGCCGGCCGCACCCCGCCGTCGCACGAGCGCGTCGACGGTCGCTGCCACCAGGAGCACGATCCCGGTCGCTATGTCCTGGCCGGCGGCGCTGATGCCCATCAGGGCCAGGCCGTTGAACACGATCGCGATCACGAGCCCGCCGAGCAGCGCGTGGATCGGCTTGCCGCGGCCGCCGAACAGGCTGGCCCCGCCGATCACGGCCGCCGCCACTGCGTACAGCGTGTACGTTCCCCCGTCGACGTCGGTCGAGATCGACCCCAGGAAGGATACGTAGACCAGCCCGGCAAGCCCCGCGGTCAAGGCGGCGAGCAGGAACGCGATTCGGCGGACCCCCTGCACGTTGATACCAGCCCGGCGGGCGGCCTCCGGATTGCCTCCGATCGCGTACATGTACCGCCCCAACCGGGTTCGTCCGAGCAGGACCGAATACCCGACCAGCACGACGCCGACGAAGGGCACTACCCAGGGGACTCCCTTGAGCGGAGTCAGAATCCCACGGTTGAGGTTGCAGATGTAGACGACCAGGATCCCGCCGATCGCGGTCACCGCGATCGTGAGCAGGGTGATGCTGAGCGGGGGCGCACTGAGCCCCTGCGCGCGCCGGCGCGCAGCGCGAGAAAGCGACAGGGCCGCGAATAGCGCGAGCACCACCACCAGCACGATCCACGAGATGCCCGGCTTGATGTTGCTGTTGACCAGCTTGAAGATGACGCTCGAAGGCGACACCGAGATCACGCCGCCGACCGCCTGCTTGTCGATTGCGGCAAGCTCGAGGACAACCCCCTGCAGGAGCAGCAGAAAAGCGAGCGTGACGACGAACGAGGGGACGTGGAGCCTCGTGATCAAAATCCCCTGGAGGTAGCCGATCGCCGCCGTGACGCCGACACCGCAGATGATCGCGAGCCACCATGGGAAGTTGACCGGCGAGTTGATCAGCTCGGCGATCACCCACCCGCCGACCGCGAGCATGATGCCGACGGACAAGTCGATCTCCGAGAGCACCAGCGCGAACAGCTCGGCCGCGCCGAGCAGGATGTAGACCGCCGCCTGCTGGAGCAGGTCGACGAGGTTGATGGCCGAGTCGAAGCGGGAGCGCTCGACCTGGAAGAAGATGATGATGACGATGAGGCCGACGACGATCGGAAGCGCGCCGCTCTCCCCACTTCTGATCCGCCGACGCCATGCCTGCAGATACTCGCCGAGCGAGTTCGCGAGCACCTCGGGTGCGACAGCGGCTAGGTCGACGGCGGTCTCCGGGGCAGCGGTCGCGTCCTCCTCCTCCTCGGTCGAGAGAGGCGGTTCCTCCAGCCCAGAAGGGACTTCGCCGCCCGATGACCATTCGTCAGCCATCAGCCCTCCCTGGGGGCGGCCGGATCTGCCGGTGCGGTTGGCGACGTGCGCGATGAGCGCCCCGTCGTCATGTAATCGACCACCATGGCGGCGTCGAACTCCGACGCTGGGCCTTGCGCCACCATCCGGCCCAGATACAGGACCACGATCCGGTCCGCGACTTCGAACACATCGTTCAAGTTGTGCGAGACGACCATCACCGCAACCCCTTGCGAAGAGAGGCGCTTGATCAGGCTCAGCACCATCCGGGTCTGCGCCACGCCCAAGGCCGCCGTCGGCTCGTCCAAGATCACGAGCTTGGCGTGCGACATGACCGCCTTGGCCACGGACACGGACTGACGCTGCCCACCCGACAGCGAAGCGACCGGCTGGCGGATCGAGCGGATGGTGGTCACCGACAGATCGGCCAGCGTCTTCTTGGCCGTAAGCTCCATCGACCCCTCGTCGAGCAGGCCACGTCGGAGCTCCTCGTGCCCGAGGAACATGTTCTGGACGATGTCGAGGTTCTCGCACAGCGCGAGATCTTGGTAAATGGTGGTAATGCCCGCGGCCTCGGAATCACGCGGCCCGTGGAAGCTGACCGGCTGTCCCTCCCACACGAGCTGCCCTTCGTCGGGTGGCCACAACCCGGCGATCGTCTTGATCGTCACGGACTTGCCGGCGCCGTTGTCCCCTGTCAGCGCCGTCACCTGGGCCGGCGGGAGCTCGAAGTCCACGCCCGTCAGGGCCTGGACCGGGCCGAACCGCTTGGTGACCCCGCGGAGAGCTAACAGCGGTACGCCGTTCGAGCTGCTGCTGGACGGTCCCGCGGTCGACGGGTTGTTGGAAGTGCTCATCGTCTCGGTGGCGCTGACGGGCCCTTCCCGAATCGGGAAGGGCCCGTCGCACACTATCGCTTCAACCAGTTCTTATTCAGCTGGTTATCCCCGCCGCCTTGCAGTCCGTCGCGAACTTCCCGGCGCACAGCTGAGCCGCCGGCACGAAGTTGTCGGCGATAACCGTGGCGTTCATGTTCGAGGGCGTGACCCACTCGGGCGTAAGCAGAACCGACGGCACCTGGTTGCCGGTCGTCGGATCCGTGCTCGTAGCGTTCACCAACGACGACGGTGGCGTCTTGCCGGCGCGCAGGTACAGCGCCAACGCGACGGCCGCCTCGGCCTCTTTGTAGATCGGCTTGTAGACCGTTCCGCACTGGTAGCCGGAGAGGACGTTCTGGAGACCCGTGAGGGTCGCGTCCTGGCCGGTGGTCGGGAACGTCTTCGGCTTCACGCCGTGGCTCTGGAGGTAGGCGATGATCGGCGCGCCGGTCTCGTCGTTGGGGATGACGGCCGAGTTGATGTTCGGGTGCGCGGTGTACGCGCCTTCGAACTCCGTCAGCGCGTCGGGCGGCATCCACGTGTCCGCGGTCTTAGCGACGAGCTTGTACTTCCCGGAGGCGAAGTACGGCGCGAGAACGCCGTCGTAGCCCTGTGCGAAGAGCGTGGCGTTGTTGTCGGTGGCCGCGCCGTGCATGACCACGACCTGCGGCTTCGCGATGTGCCAGGCCGCAACGCAGCTGACAAATCCCTGGCCGATCAGCTGACCGACGTGGACGTTGTTGAAGCTGACGTAGTCGGCTGTCCCCTTCGGAGCTCCAAGGGTCAGACGGTCGTAATCAATCACCGCGACGCCATGCGCCTTGGCGTACCGCTGCACGGTCACGCCGGTGCCCGAGTCCTCGGGGTCGATCAGCAGAACCGTGGCGCCGTTGGTGATGTCGCTCTCGGCGTCGGTCACGAACGTCGAGTCGCTGCCGAGCGCGTTCTGGACGATGATGTCCGAGCTTGGCAGACCAGCCGTGGTCGCCGCCTTCTTCAGGTCCGGCGCGTCGAACTCCACGTAGCGCGTCGAGCTCGTGGTGTCGGGCAGAATCGCCGCAACCTTGCCCTTACCGGCCGCTGCCAGCGACGTGAGCCCTGACATAGCGGAAAAGTTGTTGGTGAACGACGTGGCCGAGATGGTCGGCGTCGCCGCCGCTGAACTGGTGCTCGTCGCCGAAGCCGTACTGCTGGTGGTGGTCGAACTCGACGAGCTGCCGCACGCGGCAACCGCCAGCCCAGCCCAGACCGCGAGCACGACGACCAGAGCCTTGCCCTTGAGCAAGTGCATGGTTCCTCCTCCTCTTCTCTCCTTAGCGCGACAACCAGCCAACTAGATTGTGGTTGGCTGGCCCCATATGGTGCAGCCCACAAGCTACGGCGGCGCACATGAATAAAGGGTTAACATCGGCCGTCTCCTCGTAAATATGCGGTGAACGCCGCATGACGCAGTCCCGGGTCAACCAAGGGGCCTGCTGCGGAGCGCTCGGGCGCGCGGCTACTCGGGGACGAAGCGGTATCCGGCGCGCGGTGCCGTCAGGATCAATGGCTCGCCGTCGTCCGCCTCGAGCTTGGCGCGGAGCCGACGGACATAGACGCGTACGTACTCGGTCTCCGTCTGGTAGCCGTATCCCCAAACCCTTCTCAGCAGGTGGGCGTGGCTGAGCAGCTTGCCGCGGTTATTGACCAGCTCTCGCAGGAGCGCGAACTCGGTGGGGGTCAGGTGCACCGCCTCCCCCGCCTTGGTGACCTGCTGGCGCCCGAGGTCGATGACCACGTCGCCAACCGATACGACCGGAGGACCCGGCTCCTCCGCGACGGAGGCGCGGGTGCGCCGGAGGGTCGCCGTGATCCGCGCCAGCAACTCCTCCACGCTGAAGGGCTTGGTCATGTAATCGTCGGCACCCATGTTGAGTGCCGTGACTTTGTCGCGCTCGCCACCCCGAGCCGATACGACGATCACGGCCACCGAGGAACGCTCGCGGATCTGGCGGCAGAGGTCGAAGCCGTCAGCATCGGGGAGCATCAGGTCGAGGAGGACGATGTCGGGCTCCTCCGTCTCCAGCAGCTGCAGCGCTCGCCGTCCGTCGGCGGACACGACCGTGTCAAAGCCACGCACGGCGAGATTGGACCGGATCAGGTCGACGATGTTGGGGTCGTCTTCGACGAGCAGCGCCCGCGTGTTGCCGAGCAGCTCAGACATGCCCGTGCGATCCGGCCGGGACCGGGGCCGGGACCTCAGCCGGGTTGGAGGGCTCGGGGAGCAGGGCACCGATCTCGGCGTCATCGGGATCGGGCAGCTCGGCCCCGGCTCCGGTGCCGTGGGTGGCCTCCACCGGGAGGCGGATCCGGAAGGCCGTTCCCATATGGGAGGGCGCAAGATCGATCGAGCCGTCGTGCGCCTCGAGGATGCCGTGGGTGATCGAGAGCCCAAGGCCGGCGCCCGAGGTCGGGGACCGGTAGCGGCGGCTTGATTCGAAGGGCGAGAGCAGGAGCTCGTCGGGGAAGCCACCGCCGTCGTCCTCGACCGTGATCTCGACCTGCGACACCGCGGACAGAGGCTCGATGCGCGTGCCGGCCCTGGGGATGCCCAGGCCCGGCGTGCGGTGCACGGGCAACGCCCGTGCAGCGACCCGGACCGAGGTTCCCTGCGGGTTGTGACGGAACGCGTTGCTGAACAGGTTCACAAACACCTGCTCGAGTCGATCGTGATCGGCCCACACCGGCGGGAGGTTGTGTTCGCAGGCGATGGCCACCGCCGTGCCCCATTCACTTGGTAGGCACGAGGCTGCCGCCTCGAGGACGAGGGGTATGTCACACCAGTCGCGCTGGAGGCGCATGACCCCCGACTCAATCGCCGAGAAGTCGAGCAAATCGTCGACCAGGCGGCCAAGCCGGGCGGACTCGGCGGCGATCCGGACGAGGAATCGCTGCTGGGAGTCTCCGTCCCAGGTGACATCGGGCGCCAACAGGCTCGACGCATAGCCCCGGATCGCCGTCAACGGAGTGCGCAGTTCGTGGCTGAGCCGCGACAGGAAGCCGCGCTGCAACTGCCGAGAGCGGCGCAGGGCTGCCGCCTCCTGATGCGCCAGGCCGGCCTCCTCGCGCTCCAGCGCCAGGCACAACGAGTGGGCGGCGTCCTCCATGAGTGCCGTGGCATCCTCGCCGACCCGCGAGTCGGTCCAGCCGGCGAGCAGAAGGCTGGCCCCGCCTGGCGCGTCGAAGGGGACCGCGATGATGCGCCACCCGGCGGGCCCCGCTAACTCCTGCGCCGAACCGTCGCGGCGAGTTTGCGCCAAGGCCCGCTCCGAGGACGAGGTCAAGGCCTGCGAGATCCGCGTCGGATCGGAGCCGAGAGGTCCGGCGTAGGCACGCCAGCTGCTGGCTCCGTCTTCGCGACGCGTAAGAAGCCCCACCTCCTCGGCCTGCAGCCCGCCGCGCAGCGAGCCAAGGGCAATCGACAGCCCATGCGCCACGGTGACCGGGCCGGTAAGCGTCTGGAGCATCTCGCGAATGGTCTCGAGCACGCGGTTGCGCGCCGTGACCTGCTCCAGGAGCCGGTCGCGCTCGACGGCGCTCGACGCGTATCCCGCATAGAGGGCGAGCAGGTCGAGCTCATCGCGTCCCGGGCCTCCCGGCTCAGCAGGACACACGGTGATCACCGCGTTGACTCCAGCCGGGCCGGGGACCGGGATCGACCACGAGCTGGCCACATCGGCCGCGCGGATCGCCTCGTCGAACAGGCTTCGAGCGTGGCTTTTGCGGAGGTCCTCCACGACCACGTGCTTGCCGCTGACGGCGGCCTCGCCCGGGGGACCGCCCGCCGTGCCGATGGGAAGCGATGACCACGTTTCGATCTCGTTTGACGCGAACCCAAGCGAGGCGGCACAGACGAGCGCCGGCCCGCGTACAACGTGGATGCACACCCTCTCCACCTGCAGCGCGGCTCCAAGGGCGGACAGGATCAGCGGGAGACTGGAGGACGGATCCGCCGACACCAGCCGATCGGCCAGACCGTGCAGGCGGGTCAGCTGGCGCCGGGCCGAGGAGTCGACCTGCTGGCCTGACAGGAGCGCCGCCACGTCGTCCGGGTGGGTGGTCCGCGGGTCAAGCTCGGCAACCACCCTTCCTTCACGAAGGACGACTATGCGCTCAGCCAACCTGAACATCTGGGCGATGTCGCGGCCGGCCAGCAGGATCGCCGTCCCCTCCTCACGCAGGGTGTTGACGAGCTCCTCGACCTCAGCCGTCTCGACGACGCCGAGGGTGGCAGTCGGTTCGTCCAGCACCAGCAGCCTCGGCCGGCGGCTGATCGCCTTGGCTATGGCCAGCAGCTGTCGCTCGCTTCCGGAAAGCGATCCGACCAGCCGTGTCGTGTCCCGAATCGGGATCCCATAGGCGGCGAGAACCGCGGCCGCCGCGCCATGCAGGCGCGCGTGGGAAGCCATCAGCCGCCGGCCCTCCTGTCCGAGCATGAGGTTGCCGGCCACGTCGAGGTTGTCGCACAGCGCCAGGTCCTGCCAGACAACGCCGACCTCAGGCCGAGCACCGGCAGCGGGATCAAAGGTCACCGGCCGCCCAGCCAAGACGATCTCGCCGCCGGCGGGCGCAAGGTCCCCTGAGAGGCATCTCACCAGCGTGGTCTTCCCGGCCCCCGGCTCTCCAGTCAGGGCGACGAGCTCGCCAGGCTCGA
>Ga0335074_10006933_pt1 | contig 15727 bp, 15 predicted proteins | sample Lox_Sample_23_FD_206715 | JGI IMG/M metagenome (GOLD analysis project Ga0335074, IMG submission 206715) | Soil microbial communities from Loxahatchee National Wildlife Refuge, Florida, United States - Lox_Sample_2.3 | ecosystem: Environmental > Terrestrial > Soil > Wetlands | place: USA... | reverse complement strand
CGCCCGAGTCGCTTAACGGTTCCCCGTCAAACAAACGTTTGATAGAACTCAGAGAAGTCCCCAGGAACGAGGAGAGAGAGGCGTAGATGGGCTACTACTGCGGCGTGGACATCGGGGGAACGTTCACCGACTGCGTCGTCATCGACGACGAGGGCAAGCTGACACTGGCCAAGGTCTCTTCCACCCCTCCCGAGTTTCACCGTGGGTTCATCGACGCCGTCACCGAGGCCGCCGGCAAGCTCGGTCTTGAGCGCGATGACTTCCTCAGCCAGACCGAGCTGCTGCTCCACGGCACGACGGTGGGCACCAACGCCCTCGTCCAGCGCCGGGGGGCCAAGACCGGGCTGATCACCACGCGTGGTCATCGCGATCACCTGCTGATGATGCGCTCCTACGGGCGGTCTGCCGGCCTCCCGATCGAGCAGCTGCTGCGGGTATCCCGCCACCGCAAGCCGGATCCGATCGTGCCTCCGCAGCTGATCCGGGAGGTCTCCGAGCGAATCGACTGGGAGGGTGACGTGATCCTCCCGTTCAACGAGGACGAGGCTCGCACCGCAGTGCAGGAGCTGCTGGCTGAGGGAGTCGAGGCGATCGCCATCTCCTTCCTGTGGGGCTTCGTCAACACGAGTCACGAGCTGCGCATGAAGGAGATCGTGCGCGAGCTGGCGCCGAATGTGTTCATCTCCTGCGCCCACGAGCTGATCGCCAAGCCCGGGGAGTACGAGCGCACCGCGGCGGCGGCGATCAACGCCTTCATCGGCCCGAGCACGGCGAAGTACGTGCGGGAGGTCGCCGACGCCACGCGCGAGGGCGGCTACAAGGCCCCCCTCCTGATCATGCAGGCGGCAGGCGGCGTCGCGCCGGCCGAAATAGCCGCCGAGAGCCCGCTGTTCACGATCGGCTCAGGACCGGTGGGCGGCGTGACCGGCGTCGCGTATCTGGCGCGGCGCCTCGGCCATGCCAACGTGATCGCGGCCGACATGGGGGGAACGTCATTCGATGTCGGCATCGTCGCCGACGGCGAGCCGCTGACCGCCTCGGAGACGATCATCAATCAGTACACGTTCTTCATGCCGCGCCTCGATATCGAATCGATCGGGGCCGGGGGTGGCTCGATCGTGTGGGTCGACGAGCACTCTCAGACGCTGCGGGTGGGTCCGCACAGCGCGGGCGCGGTCCCCGGTCCGGCGTGCTACGGGCGGGGCGGCACGGAGCCGACAACAACCGACTGTGACGTCGTGTTGGGCCGCTACAACCCGGACAACTTCCTGGCCGGACAGCTGAGCCTGGACATGCACGCGGCGCGCACGGCGCTCGAGAAAGTTGCGGCGCCGATGGGGATGGAGCCGGTGACCGCAGCCGACGGGGCGCTGCGCATCATCGAGTCTCATATGGCCGACTTGATGCGGCAGATGACGGTGGAGCGCGGCCTGGATCCGCGCGACTTCGTGATCTACTCGTTCGGGGGCGCGGGCGGTGCCCACACCGTCGCATTCGCCCGGGAGCTTGGCTGCAGCACGGTCGTGGTTCCGCTGGGCGACATGGCGTCCACCTGGTCGGCGCTGGGAGTGATGACTTCCGACGTGCTGCACCTGCACGAGCAGTCCGAGCTGCTCTCCTCGCCGTTCCCGCCGGATCGGCTCAACGAGATCTACGAGCGGCTCGAGACCGACGCGCGCGCCCAGCTGAAGGCCGAGGGCTTCAGTGATGATGACATCGAGTTGACGCGGATTGCCGAGATGAAGTTCTCGCTCCAGATCCACGTGCTGGAGGTGCCCGTGCCGAACAAGAAGCTGACTGACGAGGACATGGACGAGCAGGTGCAGCGGTTCGTCAGCCGGTACGAGCAGACCTTCGGCGAGGGGTCCTCGTTCCCCAGTGCGGGCACCCAGATCGGTACCTGCCGGGTGATCGCGCGCGGCCGGGTGCGGACGCCGGAGCTGCCGGAGATTCCCGCCGCCGAGGCACGTCCGGCCGGAAGCCGCGAGGTCTACTGGCGGGAGCTCGGCGGCAAGCACGCCACCGACATCTACCGCGGCGAGGAGCTGGGCGCCGGGTCGACGGTGAGCGGTCCGGCGATCATCGAGCTGCCGGTCACCACGGTGGTGCTGCCGCCCGGCGCCGAGGCACGGGTGGATTCACTGGGGAGCATCGTCATCGACGTGGGCGTCGAACAGGAGTCACCGGCCCTGGTCGGCGGAGCTTCCGCAACCGAAAGCGAGGCGTGAGGTCATGACCACAGGTGAGGACATCAAGTGGGACGGGACCTATTACCCGTACATCCCGGGGAAGACGCTGAACATCGACCCCTCGCTGAAGTTCTATGAGGGGGTCGCTGACACGGTCGATCCGGTCACGCACGAGGTGCTGCGCCACGCGCTCTGGAACGTCAACCTGGAGCACGGCAACACGGTCCTGCGCATCTCGGGCTCGCCGATCGCCGCCTATGCCCACGACTTCAACCCGGCGATCCTCGACGAGGAGGGCAACTTCGTCTTCTTCGGGCCGTTCCTGCAGTACCTGGCCGCCGCCACGTCGGCTGCGGTCAAGTGGACGCTCGAATACCGATCGGAGAACCCCGGCATCCGTCCAGGGGACATGTTCCTGTTCAACGATCCGTGGGTGGGATCGACGCACCAGTCCGACGTCGGGATCGTAGCCCCGGTGTTCGTCGACGATGAGCTGTTCTGCTGGGTCGGCAACACCCTGCATCAGTGGGATACGGGCGGCACTGCCCCGGGCGGGTTCAACCCGATCGCCCAGGACGTGTTCTGGGAGTCGCCCTGCATCCCGCCTGTGAAGATCGTCGAGGGCGGGAAGCTCCGGCGCGACATCGAGGAGCACTACACCCGCACCTCCCGGATGCGTGAGCTGATCGCGCTTGACCTGCGCGCCGAGATCACCGGCTGTCGTATGGCCGTGGACCGGATCGGCGGACTGGCCGCCCGCTACGGCGCCGATGTCCTGAAGGCGACGATGCGCAAGCTCCAGGACGACTCCGAGGCTGCCTTCGTGCGTCGCCTGGAGACCATCCCAGACGGTCAGTGGACCGAAGAGGGCTGGATGGAGATGAAGGAGCCGGGCGACCGCGGCCTGTACCGAAACAGTCTGACCCTGACCAAGAAGGGCGACAAGCTGATCTTCTCCAACTTCGGCTCGGCTCCCCAGGCCGGCACGCTGAACGGAGTGTTCGGGGCCTGGAAGGGGGCAGTCGTGTCGATGCTCAACACGACGATGCTGTTCGATCAGATGTTCTGCATCGAGGGGGCTCTGCGCCACTGCGAATTCGAGGTGGAGCCCGGGACGATCACCTGCGCCACGCATCCAGCCGCTGTGTCGGGAGCCCCGGCGCTGATCCTGCTTCAGAGCATCGGGCTCGGCGGGCTGGTCATATCCAAGATGCTGGCCAGCTCCACCGACGCGGAGCTGCGAACGGAGGTCCAGAGCTGCATGGGCGTGCTCGCCTATCCGATCAACGCCATCCAGGGGATCGATCAGCGGGGCAACCCGTACTCGTCGTTCCTGCTCGACCCGTGTGGGGCCGCCCTGGCCGCGCACGCTTGGCGCGACGGCCAGGACACCGGCGGCTGGCCGTGGGACCTGCAGTCGACGATGCCCAACGTCGAGGAGAACGAGCTGTTCTATCCACTCCTGTTCCTGTGGCGCAAGGAGCTGCCTGGCTCGGGTGGCGCCGGCAAGTTCCGGGGTGGGAACGGCGCGGAGGCGTGCGTGGTTCCCCACAAGACCGACAAGGTCAACTACCTGACGATCACCAGCGAGGTCGCCGTGCCGGGTCCGGGCCTGTTCGGCGGGTATCCGACCTCCACCAACAGCTACCTGCGGATCACCGGCGCCAACGTGCGCGAGCAACTCGATCGCAGTGGTCGGATGCCGGAATCGGTCGACCAGATCGAGCAGGGGGAGCACTACTGGATCCCGGCCAAGTCGTTCGACCAGGTACCCACGCCGGAGGACGTCGTGGTCTACGCCTGGGCGGGCGCCGGAGGCTATGGAGATCCGATCGAGCGCGATCCGGAGATGGTGCGCGAGGACGTCGCCGCCGGCCGCGTCCCGCGCGACTGGGGGGAGAAGGCCTACGGCGTCGTCCTCAGCGGCGACGATCTGACCGTCAGCGTCGATGCCGAGGCGACCGAGGCTCGCCGCCAGGCGATCGTCGAGGAGCGGCTGGCCGAGGGGAAGCGCTGGCAGGGCGATGCCGGGTCGCAGAGCGGCAGCCAGAACGGCGCGGTTCTGGCCGATCAGCGCCTGACCGAATATCTGGAGATCAAAGGCGGCCAGATCAAGGCCGGTGATGTCTCGCTCGGTCCGGCCGGCGCGAACTGGAAGCTCGGAGCCCTGGTCCGGGACCTGCCCCTGCCTGAGGCCAACCCGCACGTGCGCGACGCCGCGCTGCACACCGACCACGCCGTCGGTTTCCGTCAGTACATCTGTCCGCAGACCGGGCGCCTGCTCGGGACCGAGGTGGTCGTGGATGGGGCCGCTCCGAAGTGGGACATCCGTCCGGGCTACACCCAGGTTCGCGGCTAGGACCGCCGGATGCCGGACGCATTCATTGTGGCCGCTGTCCGCACCCCGGTCGGGCGGAGGGGAGGCGGGCTCAGCGAAGTACACCCGACGGACCTCGGAGCCCACGTGTTGAGCGAAGTCGTGGAGCGCGCCGGGGTCGATCCGGCGGCCGTGGATGACGTGATCATGGGTTGCGTCTCCCAGGTGGGTGCCCAGTCGTTCAACCTGGCGCGGGGGTCCTGGCTGAGCGCCGGCCTGCCCGAATCGGTGCCGGGCACCACGATCGACCGGCAGTGCGGTTCTTCGTTGCAGGCGGCTCACTTCGCCGCCCAGAGCGTGATGTCGGGGTTCGCCGATCTCGTCATCGCGGCGGGGGTCGAGGTCATGAGCCTGGTGCCGATCATGTCCTCGACGACGGTGGGCCGCGATCATGGGCTCGGAGACCCGTTCGCCGGCAAGGGCTTTCACAGCCGGTACCCGGAGGAGCCGTCGCAGTTCGTGGGAGCGCAGATGATCGCCGAGCGCTGGAACCTCGAGCGCTCGGATCTGGAGGAGTTCGCGCTGGCCAGCCATCAGCGGGCCGCGCAGGCCTGGGAGGAGGGCCGCTTCGACGCCGAGGTCGCTCCGATCAACGGGGTCAAGCGCGACGAGGGGATCCGGCCGGATTCGACCCTCGAGAAGATGGCTCAACTCAAGCCGCTGCCCGGCTTCCCGCGCCTGACGGCGGCGGTCGCCAGCCAGATCTCGGATGGTGCCGCAGCGGTGATGATCGCTTCGGCGGACTCCGTGGAGAAGCACGGCCTGACGCCGCTGGCGCGGATGGTGGGCATGTCGGTCGTAGGCGTCGACCCGGTCATCATGCTGACGGGGCCGATCCCGGCCACCCAGAACATTCTGGAGCGTGCCGGGCTCGGGATCGACGAGATCGAGCTGTTCGAGGTCAACGAAGCCTTTGCCCCAGTCGTGCTGGCCTGGATGGCCGAGACGGGTGCCAGCCACGAGCGGACCAACGTCAACGGCGGAGCGATCGCGCTCGGACATCCGCTCGGGGCGACGGGCACCAAGCTGCTGACGACGCTCGTCCATGAGCTCCAGCGGCGCCAAGCCCGATATGGCGTCGTGGCGATCTGCGAGGGAGGCGGGACTGCAAACGCGACGTTGGTGGAGAGGGTGCTATGACGACGCTTCGGGACGAGATCGAGAACTTGCTCTACCGCTACGCCCGGGGGTTCGACGAGCAGAACCTCGACATGCTGGCGGATTGCTTCACCGAGGATGCGGAGATGGTGAGCGCGGCGCTCGTCCGTGGGAGATCGGCCATCCGCGAGGCGCTGACGGCGAGCCGCCAGGCCCGCGCCGACTCCGGCCAGCAGCCGCGTCACATCACGACGAACATCGTGATCGAGCCACGGGGTGACGACGAGGTCGGCGTCCACTGTCTGTTCTCGCTGGCGGTCACCTCGAGCGAAGGTGTCGCACTCGACGTGGTCGGGACCTACACCGACACAGTCGTGCGCCAGGACGGGCGCTGGTTGATCGCGCGCCGCCACGTCCAGCGCGACGTCATCGGAGCCTAGCCGGCCGATGGGCATCCTGATCACGGGTGGGACGGGATTTCTCGGCTCGCACCTGACCCGCCATCTGGTTCTCGATAAGGGCTGCGACGACGTCGTCCTGTTCGACAACCTGCCCATCGTCGAGCGGATTGCCGATGTGGCCGACCGGGTGCAGATCGTCCGCGGCGATGTGCTCGAGATCCAGAACCTGCTCGAGACGATGCAGCGCTACGACATCGAGCGGGTCGTCCACCTGGCCTACCTCGCCGGCGGCGAGATCGACCCGGGCCGAGCCGTGCCGTACGTGCGGGTCCAGTGCCTGGGAACGATCAACGTCTTTGAGGCGGCGAGGATCCACGGCGCCAAGCGCGTCGTCAACGCCAGCTCGGTCGCCGTCTATGGGGTGCCCGACGGCGGCGTCAAGACCGAGGACGACCCGATCTTCCCCAATCGGCCCTACGCCGCCTGCAAGGCGTGGAGCGAGCACATGGCCGAGGTCTTCAATGGGTGGGGCATGGAGATCGTCTCCCTGCGGGTCGCCTCGAGCATGGGGGTCGGCCGCCTCGGCCGCGCGACTTTGAAGGCGGGCCTGACGACCGAGACGGTCAACTTCCAGGCGGCTCCGGAGCTCGCCGCGACGGGACGCCCGGTCACCATGCCGCCGGCCGACCAGCGGTTCGACTTCGTCTACGTGATCGACACCGCCGAGGCGTTCTGGTGCGCGCTCGACGCCCCGACCGTGCCCCACGCGGTGTACAACCTGCACGCCGAGGAGCGGCTGGTCGGGGAGCTCACGGCACGGATCGGCGAGCTCGTCCCGGAGGCCGAGATCGAGGTCGCCGATGCGCCGCGCCAGGAGCTCCAGCTGATGGACAACACCCGGCTCGTCGAGGAGCTTGGGTTCCGTCCGCGGTACTCGCTCGAGGGCGGTGTCGCCGCCTACATCGAGGCCGTGGCGCAAGCGCCCAGGACACTTGTCAAGGAGGCATGACCCATGTTCGAGTACGTAGACATGTCTGATCAGCAGGTGGCGCTGATGCCGGCGGCAAAGCTCGTGGAAACCGACTGGAGCCTGCCGCGGGCCCACGAGCAGGGCTTCATGCGGACGGTCTGCCGCGGGTTCATCGGGGCCGGCGCCTCACTGGGACTCGGCATCCTGCCCGTCGGCCAACGTAGCCCGCTCCATACCCCCAACGCTGAACACCTATTGCTCGGCCTGGAGGGCCAGATCACGTGGCGGATTGAGGGAGAGGACTACGTCATGGGGCCGATGGACCTGTTGTTCATCGGGGCTGACCGTGAGTACGAGTACTGGAACTCCAGCTTCGTGGAGGCGCGGTTTGTCGACGTCATCGGCAGGGTCGATGCCTGGCCGCACACTTCGCAGTACAGGTGAGCAGGGACCGATGCAGATAGAGCGACGCCGTGATGCTCGCCAACCAGGACCGGATCGCACGGGTCACGGAGCGTGAGGGGCTCGGTGCCATTCTCGCCTGCGCTCCCGAGAACATCTGCTATGTGACGGGATATTCGCCGTTCCAGGCCCCCTGGAATCGTGCGTTGCGTGTCGCCGTCAGCACCGGCAATCGGGTCGGCCGGACCCATGTCGTTCTCCCCCTGGCGGAGGTCGGGTTCGCCGTTGACGATGGACTCGATGTGCGGTGCGAGGTGTTCGTCTACGGGCCGCCTAACCTGGTCCTGGATCCTCATGTCGAGCTTGCGCCCGATGAGGAGCGCATCGCCAGGATCGCACGTGAGCGTCGGTTCGACGACGCGCTCTCAGCGGTGCGGGCCGCGCTCGCCGGGTCCGGGGTCGACCCGCGGGAGCGAGTCGCCGTCGACACCGGGACGAGCGCTTCGGTGGTCGAGGCGCTCAACGCCTCCCTGTCCAGCTGGACCTTCACCGGCGGGGGTGATGCTCTGCTGCGCGAGATCCGGATGGTCAAGACAGCCGACGAGGTGGGGAGGATCCGCCGGGCGGCCGATCTCAACGAGCGGGGCGTTGAGGTGGCGTGTAGCCGTCTCGGTGCCGACACCGACCACGAGATCGGGGAGGCGCACCGGATGACCGTGGTGGCCCAAGGCGGGATCGTCCAGCATTGGCAAGGCAGCTCGGCGCGCCGGGCCGGCGCCTATCGCCAGCCAGGATCAACTCGCGCCAGGTCCGGGGATCGCTGGGTCTTTGACGCTGGGATCGTCCTGGACGGATACTCGGCCGACACCGGGGGGACGTGTCAGGTCGGCGAGCAGCCGACCGCCGCGGAGCGGCAGACATGGGCTGCGCTGGCGGCGGGAATCGACGCACTGGTGGGCGACGCTCGGCCCGGCATCGCGGTCTCAGAGCTCTACCGGCGAGGGCTAGCCGCCATTCAGGCCAACGGGGCTCCTCACTACCGGTACTCATTGCTCGGCCACGGCATCGGCCTCGAGCCGCGCGACCTCCCGATTATCGGTCCTCCCGCCCCGGCACCGTGGCTCCCGGCCGATCAGCGGTTCGATCCCGAGCTGGAGCCGAACATGGTGCTGAACTTCGAGACGCCCATCATCGAGTTGGGAGTCGGAGGCTTTCAGTACGAGGTCACGGTCCGGGTGACCGAAGGCGCGGCGGAGTTGCTGAGCCCCCGCCGAGAGTACGTCGTCGTATAGCCAGATCCCATGTGCGATCCCCGAACGTGAAAGGACAGGAAATGGAAACCGACCTACGTGCGCTCGCCGCAGCCGTGAGCGAGCTCCAAGCGCAGGTGCAGGTACTGACCGACAAGGACGCGATAGCCGATGTGTTGTACCGCTACACCGTCGCCCTCGATACGCGAAATTGGGTCGCGTTGGACGATGTCTTCACGCCGGAGGCCACGATGGTGGTCGCCGCGGCGGAGTCGTCGGAGCGCATCTCGATCAACGACGAGGTGTCCGAGGGGAGGTCTGCGGTAATCGCCATGATCAGCGGCATCTTGAACGGAATGGACGCCACCCAGCACGTCTGCGCACAGCCGCTGATCGAGCTGAACGGCGATGAGGCCACCAGTACGAGCTATCTGCACGAGCAGCACTACTTTGTCGGCGAAGGCGGTCCTGAGACCCTCGAGACCGGCGGGATCTACATCGATAAGTTCACCCGCACCGCCGCGGGCTGGCGGATCACCGAGCGCGTGCTCCAGAACCTGTACTGGAACGGCGACGTCAGCCTGATCGACCGCGCGATGGAAAGGGCCAGGGTCAAGGCCAGCGCGTCGTAGTCGGACGTCGCCTCGCTGCCCGTCGCGCCGTTAATCGGGCGCTCGGTCGGTCTCTGCGCGGAGCGCCTGATAACTAGGGAAGGCTTCGGGCAGGGTGCCGCGGCCGAACGTGCTGGCCGGCCAGTTGGCCGGCTCCTGACGGAACGGGCTCTCCGAGCCGGCGGTCCCGAACCAGAGCAGGTGCCGCCGTACCTCGAACAGCCATCGCCCGTCGATGCGTACGTAGCGGTCCTGGTAGAGGATCGATTGCTCGACGTAGTGCTCGCCGGTGTCCATCTGCACCAGGCAGTAGACCGAGCCGGTGCCGTGATCCTCGTCGGAGAGGTCGATCACGTGGTTGGCGACGGTGAGGATCGAGGGGCCGAGGCCGTACAGCCACTGGTCGAAGTCCTCGCGCACCGTGTGGATGTTGATGTCCGGATACGGGAGCCGCGGCACGTCCTCGTACCAAAGCCCGTGGAGCATCTCCAGATCGCGCGAGTCGAAGGCGAGCGCGTACCTGTACGCCAGTTGCTGGATGTCCAGCATCGCAGCCACGCGGAGCAGCAGCGTGTCGGCGTCAGCCATGGTGGGAGCCCCCCGGCACTAACCGACGAGGGTGTACGCGATCGGGACCGACGTCGGGGCGCGGTGGTTGACGTCGTAGGCGTGCGGGACCTCGCCATCGAGCCGGATGTCGGTCAGCCGCGTGAGCAACTGCTCGAAGGCGACCTGGCCCTCCAAGCGGGCGAGGCGGGCGCCGAGGCATTTGTGGATGCCGAAGCCGAAAGCGAGGTGGTCACGCAGGGCGTTCGGGCGCTCGATCCAGAAGCGATCCGGGTCCTCGAACTTGCCCGAGTCGCGGTTGCCCGAGCCCCACAGGACCAGGCACACGGCTCCCTTGGGCAGGTGCACCCCATTCAGCTCGGTGTCCTCGGTGACGACTCGCTGCAGCCACTGGACCGGGGATTCGAGGCGCAGCGCTTCGTCCACCAGCCCGCGGGCTAGCGACCGGTCCGCGGTCAGGAGGGCCATCTGATCGGGGTTCTGGAGCAGTAGCCGCATCGCACTGCACAGCATGTACACGGTGTTGTGGTAGGCCGCGGAATAGATCGTGGTGACCTCGCCCACGAGGTAATAGAGGTCGAGCTGACCGTCGCGCTCCATCTTCAGGCGGACGACGTCCGAGAGGAAGTCTCCGGTCGGATTCTCGACCCGGTCCGTGAGCATCTTCTTGAAATAGTCATGAGCTTCGGCCATCGCCTCCACCTGGGCCCGCTTCTGCTCTTCGGTGGCGTAGTGGAAGCCCTGGCCGGTGCTGGTCTGCATCCAGGCCCGGACCATCGGCTCGTCCTCCTGCGGCACACCGAACAGCCGCAGCATCACGGTCGGCGGCAGGTAGTCGGCGAAGGCGGTGCGGAAGTCGACTCGGCCCTCGGCTGGGAACCCGTCGATCAGCTCGTCGGCGATGGCCCGGATCGTGGGCTCGTAGGTGCGCAGCGGCTCCGGCATGAACAGCGGCAGCAGCAGCGACCGCTTGGCCGTGTGATCGGGTGGGTCGCAGAAGGGCAGGGCATAGGGAGTCAGCTTGCCGGCACCGCCCTCGTCCTCCTGTGCCGCGGTGGCCTCGGCGAAGCCGGGATTGACGTGGGCGATCGCGTTGGAGAAGAGCTCCGGGTGCCGGGCGACCTGGACGAGGCCCTCCCAGCGGGAGATCAGATAGTCCCCGTTGGGGAGCCGGTGGACCGGTGCCTCTTCCCGCAGAGCCGAGTAGAACGGGTACGGGCACGTAACGACCTCTTCGGACGGGTACTCGTACTCGTCGACGGAGTGGATTGATTCTGTGGTCACGATTCAGTGCCTCGATTCATTAGTGGCTCCCGCGCCAGGCGAGTGATCCGCCATCGACGGTGACCGCTGTGCCGGTGAGAAACGACGCGGCCTCCGAAGCCAGGAAGCAGACGACAGTGGCAACCTCCTCCGGACGGCCGAGCCGCGGGATCAGATGGGTTCCGGTCAGGGCGCGCTGAACGGCCTCCGGGTCGTCGGCCGCCTCGTAGTACTTGGCCACCATTGGCGTGTCGATCGCTCCAGGGCAGTAGCAATTGACCCGAATCTCGGGCGCCAGGTCGATCGCCGCCTGCTTGGTGAGCATCAGGACTCCACCCTTGGTGGAGCAGTAGGCAGCCGCCATCGGGTAGCCGACCAGGCCGCCGATCGAGGCGGCGTTGACGACCGCGGGGCTCCGCTTCGAGCGGCGCAGGTGGGGCGTCGCGTACTTGATCGCCAGCCAGATGGCCTTCAGGTTGATCGCGTAGACGCGGTCCCAGATTTCCTCGGGGAGGGTGTCGATGGTGAGCTGGTCGGTCAGATCGGACTCGTGCACTCCGGCGTTGTTGTGGAGGACATCAAGGCCGCCGAAGCGCTCGACGGCCCGCTCGATCAGCGCTTCGATCTGAGCGCCGTCGGTCACGTCGCAGCGGATGTACTCGGCCTGCGCCCCTTCGGCTCGCACCAGGTCGGCCGTCTCCTCGCCTCCGGCGTCGTTGACGTCGGAGACGACCACGGCCGCGGCCCGCTGTCGGGCCATTTCCACGGCGGTGGCACGTCCGATGCCCTGCGCCGCACCCGTGACCAGGCACACCCTCTCATCCAGCATTCCATCTCCATTCCGATTGTCGTGAATATCAAACAACCGTTTGGAAGGTAATGTACCGGGCTGCGACCCTCTGCGACGAGCGGCCGCCGATCGAGGAGAGCTACCGATGCCACGTCCAGAGCGATGATCGTCCGAGTCGGGAACGCCCCGCGCGCGGCGGGCCTGTCCTGCGAGGAATTCCAGGCCCACTGGCGCGGAGAGCACGGCGGACTGGCTGGGCAGATAGAAGGCGTTCGCGGGTACGTGCAGAACCATGCCGTTCTTGCCGGCGGCCGGACGTTGCTCCCGTGGCCGGGCTTTGACGCCTGCGCCGAGATCACGTTCGATTCCGTCGAGGCGATGGACCGGAGCTTCGATTCCGAGCATTACCGCAACGCGGTGGTGGCCGACGAGCAGGTGATGATCGACAAGACCCGCTTCTCGCTGCTGCTGGCTGACCGCCGGGTGCTGTTGGACGGCGAGTTGCCGGACGATGCCGTGAAGTTACTGACCGTGATCTGCCCGGCCCCGGAAACTGACGCCGAGGCCTTGCGCTCACAGCTCGCCGACGGCTACCGGGAGGCCGTCTCTGGAGCCCCGATCCTGCGTCACGAGCAACTGCTGGAGGCCCCCGGAGCTCATGCCGGCCGGCAGCCGGCGTTCTGCGCCGCAATCGATCTGCTCTGGTTCGACCGGGCACACACCGCCGTCGAGTTCGTCGGTGGTCCGCAGTGGGATCGCGCCCGCCTCAGTCTGGCCGGCCTGGTGGCCGGGACTGAACGCTTGATCGCTCAGCCGGTGAGGATCGTGTGAACCGCGGCCGGCACCCTTTACTGAACGAACGATCACTGGAGGGCCGATGAGGTTCGAGGGGAAAGTCCTGCTGGCCACTGGCGGAGGGTCGGGGTTGGCGGCCGCCACCGCGCGCCGCTTCGCCGCCGAGGGTGGCCGCGTTGCCGTCGTCGATCTCGATGGGGCACGGGCCGAGGCCGTGGCCGCCGACTTGCCCGGGTCGATCGGTCTTCAGGCGAACGTCTCCGACGAGGCGTCGGTGGCGGCCGCAGTGTCCGCTGCGCGTGAGCAGCTCGGGCGACTCGACTGCCTGTTCAATGCCGCCGGGCATGCCGACTTCGGCCCGATCGAGGACTTCTCCTGGGAGCGCTGGACCCGGATGATGAACGTCCACGCCGGCGGCACCTTCCTGGTGTGCAAGCACGCCATCCCGGGCCTGCGTGAGCGAGGCGGCGCGATCGTGAATGTCGCCTCCGTTGCCGCGCTCGTGGCCCAGCCGAACAACGCTCCCTACGGAGCGGCCAAGGGCGCGATCCTCGCCTTCTCACGCCAGATCGCCCGTGACCTGGCTCCGGAGATCCGGGTCAACGTCGTGGCGCCGGGACGCGTTCGCACGGGTATGACAGAGCCGTTGTACACGGAGCGTGGGGGCGGCGACTACGCCCGCGGCGCCCGCCTGGCCGGCGAGAACAACCTTCAGAAGCGGGTCGGTGAGCCCGAGGAGGTGGCGGCGCTGGTCTGCTTCCTGCTCTCGGACGATGCGAGCTTCATCACCGGCCAGGTGATGGTCCCCGACGGCGGCGAGACCGCGATCTAGGCCCTGTGAGCGTGCCCGTCGCTCGGGACCGACCTGGATGGAGGAAGCGGGCTGACCGACTGGACGGTCACCGGGTGTAGCCTGGCGGAGTGCCCCGGTCTCTCAGCAGCCCCCGCCCGGGCCGCCAGCGCGAGATCCTCGTGACGTTCACCGATCTGGTTGCCTCCCGCGGCTACGACGCCACCAGCCTGGCCGACGTCGCCGCCGCGCTCGACCTGAGCAAGGGCACGATCCTCCACCACTACGGGAGCAAGGAACGGCTCCTGCGCCAGATGTCACTCGAGTACATGGAGCGCCGGATCCTGGAGCTGAACTCGATCTGCGAGGCATATGACGATTCGCCCCAACGGCTCGCGTCGATCATCACCGCGATCGTGACCGCATTCCGAGACGATGGCTCGGCGACGAGGGCCTTCTCGCGCGAGTTCATGCGCTTCGTCGACGACCCGGTGATGGAGGACGTGCGGCAGGCGCGCGCAGAGTACATGCGGCTGATCACCGACATCCTCCGCGAGGGAGTTAAGCGTGGCGAGCTGCGGACGCCGAACGTCACGGTCACGGCGCTGCAGATGATCGGCATGTGCAACTGGGGTTGGACCTGGATTGATCCGGATGGGCCGCTCGAGCTGGAGGATCTGGCGGCGATGTTCGTCTCGACCTTCCTGGCCGGCCTCGGCTCGGCCCCCGGGGCGGCGCGGGCTGAGGCGGTATTGCCTGACCGGGTGCACCAGCTCCGTCAAGGGAATCCTCAGGACGGTCCGTGAAGGCGGTCCCTTCAGTCCGCCTGGAGTACCTGCGGCCCGGCGTGGCCGTGATCACCTTCGACCGGCCTCCGGTCAACGCCTTCGATCCAGAGACCTACGATGCGGCCGCCGAGCTCCTCTGTTCGGTGGACGCCGACCCCGATCTGCGAGTCCTCGTCCTCACCGGCGTCGGCGAGCGTGCCTTCACGGCCGGCACGGACACCGCCAGCCTCTCCGGCACGGTGGAGCAGCTCGATCATGCGTTCGTGGCGGCGCGCCGCTTTTTCTCCGCCCTCGGTGAGCAGCGCCGCCCGATCGTCGGCGCGTTGAACGGCCCGGCGATCGGCGGCGGGCTGATGATCGCGTCCAGCTGCGACGTCCTGCTTGCCTGCCCAGCGGCCTACCTCTCGCTTCCGGAGCTCCAGCTCGGCTTGCCCGGGGGCGGAGCCCACCTGTTCGAGCTGGTGCCGAGGTTCCTGGCGACGCGCATGCTCCTCCTCGGTGAGCGGCTGTCAGCGCAGGACGCGCTTGCGCTGGGCATCCTGCATCGCGTCGTTCCTCGAACACAGCTGCTGTCAGCGGCGCTGTCGTGCGCGGAGCAGATCGCGGGTCTTGACCCCGAGGCGGTTGGAGTTGCGCGCGAGGTCACCCGGCGTCGCTTCGCCGATGCTGCGCTGTCTGGATACGCGACGGAGATGGCCGCGATGGAGCGCCGGCTGCGCAGGAACGCCGCCCGTGAAGAGCGTTTGTTAGTGTCTCCGCAGGAGACCTCTGACTGACCGTTCGGTCAGCCACATAGAGGGAGAGTGGCTCGTGGATGTGATGGATCCGGTGGATGTGGATTGGCTGGCACGGGCACTCGCCCATGCCGATGTTCCCGTCCTGCTCATGGTTCTCGTCCACCTCACCGGTGACCGTAGATGGCTGGCGCCTCGTTACCAGCCCGAGCGAGACGGGCGGCTGTTCGCCGAGGAATCTGGTGGACTGCCGGAGGCGGTCCAGGCGGAGGTTCGTCAGGCGGCGATGCGCACCCTCACCGCAGACCAAGCCTTCCCTCACCCGCTCTCGGACGCCGTGCTGATCGAGATGATGAACATATTCGTCGGCGAGTACGTGGCACCCGAGTACCTCCAGCCAGTGCTCCAGGACACGGGCATCCGTCACACTCCCGCCCCTCCGCCGCTCCTGCGGCCGACCGACGATTTCCACGTCACGATCATCGGAGCCGGCATCTCCGGGATCTGCGCTGCGATCCGCCTGCGGGCGATGGGCATTCCCTTCGTCGTGCTGGAGAAGAACTCCTCAGTCGGTGGGACGTGGTACGAGAACGTCTATCCGGAAGCAGGGGTCGATACTCCGAACCACTTCTACTCTTTTTCGTTCGCCTCGCGGTGGCGGTGGTCATCGTATTTCTCCAAGCAGCACGAGATCCTCGAGTA
>Ga0335074_10006932_pt1 | contig 15727 bp, 14 predicted proteins | sample Lox_Sample_23_FD_206715 | JGI IMG/M metagenome (GOLD analysis project Ga0335074, IMG submission 206715) | Soil microbial communities from Loxahatchee National Wildlife Refuge, Florida, United States - Lox_Sample_2.3 | ecosystem: Environmental > Terrestrial > Soil > Wetlands | place: USA... | reverse complement strand
GCGGAGGCCTCATGCGTTTTTGAGCGGCTGGCTGTAAATGCGCTCAGCACAATGCGACAAATATATATCCGGAATGCTGGAATTGCTGCCTCCCATTGGCTCAAGAGGCTGTGTACGGCCTGCCACCCCCAAGCCAAGGTCCCGTACCGGCCATTTCCGACGGGAAACTATTGGATCACGACTGACCCCTCTTTGTCCACAGTTTTAGCAGAAAAGATTTTTTGATGCTCATCAGGTTCAACCGCTACCGCGAACTGCGCTGGGTGATTGTGGCTGGAAGTCCACTTCCCCAGAATTCACCCATGCGTAGGACCCAACGCGATGTCCAGACACGCATATCGCGTGGTTTCCCATCGAAGTGCAACCACGCCTGATCCGGGGGGACGCGGAATACAGTGGGCGGCGTACGAGCTTTACCATGCCGGCGCGTCCTGGCTCGCTGTTGTCCGTTGTGAGCGCGGGCCCCGTGGTGCGGGCCAACCGCTTTCATTCCGCCGGGATCTGCAGCGCCTCGCGCGTGTGGTGGGCGATCAGCCGTTCTTCATCGGTCGGGATGACCCGAACGGCCACGGGTGATCCGTCGGCGCTGATCAGTCCTGTCCCACTGGCGTTGCGGTGCGGGTCCAGCAGCATGCCGGTCCAGCGGCATCCCTCCACCACTGCGGCGCGCGTGGCGGGGTCGTTTTCGCCAATACCACCGGCGAAAATCAGCGCGTCGATCCCATCCAGCGCCGCCATCATCGACCCGATCTCCCGCACGATGCGATAGACAAACAGTGCGATCGCCTCTCGTGCCGCAGGTTGGTCCGACGCGCGCAGGGCACGCATATCGGAGGAAATGCCGGAGACGCCCAACAGGCCCGACTGCCGGTAGATCAGGTCTTCGATCTTGCCGGCGTCCATCTGATGGGCGCTCATCAGGTGCAGGACCACGCCGGGATCCAGTGCGCCGCAGCGCGTGCCCATCATCAGCCCATCCGCGGCGGTGAAACCCATGGTGCTTGCGACGCTCCGTCCATCCCGCACGGCGCACAGGCTCGCGCCGTTGCCAAGGTGGGCCATGACCACCCGCCCCGCGGCAAGCTCCGGACACAGTTCGCGCATCCGGCCGCTCAGGTACTCATAGGACAGACCGTGGAAGCCATAACGACGCACACCAGCATCCGACAGCCAGCGTGGTAACGCGAATGCCTGCGCCAATTGCGGTTGCGACCGATGGAAAGCCGTATCGAAACAGGCAACCTGCGGCAAATGCGGCGCGGCCTGGAAGATTGCACGGATGGGCGCGAGATTGTGCGGCTGGTGCAATGGCGCAAGCGGTATCAGTTCAGCCAACGCCGCAAGTACCTCGTCGTTGAGCCGCACAGGTGCATCGTAATGCAGGCCGCCATGCACCACGCGGTGCCCGACCCCAAGTGCTGGCGCCCCTGCCGCCAGCCGGACACCGGTTTCCAGGATCTGCTGCGTCGCCGCGGCATGGTCGAAGCCGGCGGGCGGCCATGTACGATCCTCGACGGTCTCGCCCTGCGTGTTGCGAACCTTAAGGTGCGGTTTGGTACCAAGGCCCTCGATCTGGCCCTGGTACAGCGCCGCGCCATCCTCAAGCGCATCATACAGTGCGAATTTGATACTGGAGGATCCCGCGTTGATGACGGCAATGCATCTGGACATGGCAACGCTCCACAACAGCGCACACCGCCGGCACGTCTGGCATCGACCGGCGAAGACAGACCCAATCAGGCAACGATGTTGGTGCCGCCATCGACGTAAACCGTACCGCCGGTGATGCGGCGGGCGAAGGAGGTGGCGAGGTAGGCGCAGGTGAAGCCCACATCCATGATGTCCACCAGCTCGCCGAGCGGCGCTTTCTGCGCTGCTTCGTTCAGCAGTAGCTCGAAGTCCTTCAGGCCGGATGCGGCACGGGTCTTGAGCGGACCGGGCGAAATCGCATGCACGCGGATGTCCTGTGGGCCAAGTTCGTATGCCAGATAGCGGCAGGCTGCCTCCAGCGCCGCTTTCACCGGTCCCATCACGTTGTAGTTTGGTACGACCCGGTTGGCGCCATAGTAACTCATTGCGAACATCGTTCCGCCTTCGGTCATCAGCGGCGCCGCCAGCTTGGCCATGCGGATGAAGGAGTGGCAGGAGACATCCATCGCCTTGGCGAACCCGGCGGCGGAGCAATCGAGCAGCCCGCCTTGGAGATCCTCCTTCGGCGCGAAGGCAATCGAATGCACCAGGATGTCAAGCTGGCCCCATTTGGCGCGCACCAGGTCGAAGATCGCTTCCAACTGTCCGGGGATCGAGACATCCAGCGGCCCGGTGATGGAAGCATCCATCTCCTGCGCCAGCGGCTCGACATAGGGCCGCGCCCGCTCGTTCAACCAGGTCAGGCCGACATCGGCCCCGGCTGTGCGGAACGCCTTCGCACAGCCATACGCGATGGACTGATCGTTGGCGACGCCGACAACCAGGGCTTTGTAACCCGTCAGCACTGGCCGAATTTGCGGGTCCTGCATGGCGGTCATCCTTTAGCTTATCGAAGCGGCGGCAGAGCGGCGGCGTGCGGCGGCGAGCATCACGGCGACCGCACAGGATGCCAGCCGTGTCAGCAGAGAGTCGGCGCGACTGGTCAGGATGATCGGCACGCGCGCGCCGAGCACGATTCCAGCGGCATCGGCATGCGCCAGAAACGAAAGGCTCTTCGCGAGCATGTTGCCGGCCTCGAGGTCCGGCACCAACAGCACGTTTGCGCGTCCCGCGACCGGTGAAACGATTTGTTTTATGGCCGCCGCCTCGGGACTGATCGCGTTATCGAGTGCCAGCGGCCCATCGATCAACGCGCCGGTGATCTGGCCGCGATCCGCCATCTTGCACAGCGCGGCTGCCTCGACGGTGGACGGCACCTTGGCGGTGACCGTTTCCATCGCGCTGAGCACCGCGACCCGCACCTCCGGCGCGCCGAGCGCATGCGCCAGGTCGATGGCGTTTTGCGCGATGTCCACCTTGTCATCGAGCGTTGGTGCGATGTTGACGGCAGCATCGGTGATGATCAGCGCATCGGAATGGCCCGGAACGTCCATGATGAAGCAGTGGCTGATCCGGCGGGCAGTGCGGATACCGGCTTGGCGCGACACCACCGCCCCCATCAACTCGTCGGTATGCAGGCTGCCCTTCATCAGCGCTTCCGCCCGGCCCGCGCTGACCAATTCCACCGCCTTGGCAGCGGAATCATGACTGTGGGCCGAATTGACCAGTTCCATGCGGCCGATATCGAAGCCGCCGCTGGCGGCCACGCTGCGCACCCGTTCTGAGGGACCGACCAGGATCGGCTCGATCAGATCCAGTTTGGCGGCTTCGACAGCGCTCTGCAGCGAGACGTCGTCGCAGGGATGCACGATGGCGGTTTTGATCGCCGGGTGCCTCTGCGCCATCGCGATCAGGTGCTGGTAGCGGGGACGAACGTCCTGTTTGGTGCGTGCGGCCGTGTCAGGCATGGATTGCCTCCGCTCGTACTTGCTTCTTCGTCGTTGTGCCGAACAGTTGTTCGATCCGGGTCAGCCGGCGCTTGCATTCGTCAGGCAAGGCTCCGCGGGCGGCGAGCACTTTATGCAGCGCGTCCAAAGCCAATTGCCGCTCCTCAGGTATGTCGCCGAGCAGATCTGGTAGAGTACGAATGGCACGTTCTTCATCGAGCAATACCAGGAGGTACTGCTCTCGCACCATGTCCTTGAATTGCGCGAGGCTATGGCGCTGTTCCGGCGGCCGCGAGGCACGGATGATCCTGATCGCCTCCGCGCCGCGCTCGTCGATGCTGCCTTCCGGCATGCGTATATAAATCAGCGCGCGCAGCACGGCTTCCTCGAGGTGTCCAACACTGTAGCGGTGCTCGAGTTTTGCGCGCACATGCTCCTGGATCGCCTCACGGGCCAGGTCCCGCTCGATGTGCTTCGGCCGCGCATCCGGTTCGGCGCTCAATCCAACCAATGCCTGCATCACCGGTGAGCCGTAAACGTTAAGGAACAGCGCCTCGGTCATAGCGTCACGGAAATTGCCGTAGTTCTGCCAGGCGGTGGTGATCCAGGAGGAGACCGCCTTCTCCATCGCCAGAAACGGGTTGTCGCTGCTGACCGGCCGGCGTTCTGCTCTTGCACGTTCGGCGAGCGCATGGACCGGCTGCATCGCCGGATTGTCGTCCGAGAACATGCCGAAACGGACACGATTGGGATGCATTGCACGCAGCGCGTCGGCGACCGGCTCGCTGACGGACGGGCGAATCCAGGGGCCAACAAGGGTGCGATACAGTCCCAGGTTGATCTCCGAAACACGCGCGGCGGTAGCGAAGCGCCGCTCGTCTTCCACATCGTTGCCACCCAGCGCCCGAAGATGGTCGAGCGTGCGGGTTTCCAACCGGAACAGGTAGCGGCCCTGAACCAACTGGGGATTTTCGGTATCGCCGTCGGTTTCGGTGATCACTGCCTCGTACAGGCCGGGTGGGACCACGTCGATCAGGTCCATGCAGTTGACGAACTTGCCATGCTCCTTCGTGGCGACCTTGCCAGAGACGAAGATGCCCAGATGGCCGATGCTATGATGCATCGTGTAGATGATGGTCTGGCCGTTGGCGATGATCTCGCGTTCGTGGTCGTACAGGTCCAGCACCCATCCCAGTGCCTGCTGTGGCGGGGTAATATTGTCGCCCCAGGAGCAGAACACCACGATCGGCGATCGGATGTTGCGCAAATCGATACGCACGCCGTCCGACGTCCGCAGTTGCCCGGTGGACAAATGGTTCCCGACAAATAGGTTATCAGCGATCCACTGCATTTCCTCGGCGTTCAGCAAAACTGGGCTGCCCCACCAGGTTTCAAATTCCAGGAAGCGTTCCGCCTCGGTGTCCACCTTGGAATACACGTTGTACGACTTGGTCCAGTAGGTGTTCGCCGGATTGAGCGATTCGAAATTCGCCACCAGATGCGCGCCGTCGAAAATGCCGTTGCCCAAATCGCCCGCCATCGCGGTCATCCAGGTGCCACCGAGCAGACCACCCAGGTAGCGCAGCGGGTTCTTGCCGCGCACGCCGGCCCAGTATGACAGCGGCGAGCCGGCCAGCATGATGGGTCCGGTCAGATGGGGATTGACCGCCGCCATCATCATGATCTGCCAGCCGGCCTGGCAATTCGCGATGATCACCGGCTTGCCCTCGGCCTCTGGATGCGCCGCCGCCACATCCTGTACGAAGATCGCCTCGGCGCGGCAGACGTCTTCGACCGTCTGGCCGGGCATCGGATGCGGCAGAAAGCCGACGAAGTAGCAGACGTGTCCAGCGGCGAGCGCGACACCGATCTGGCTGTCGTGTTTCATTCCGCCGATGCCCGGGCCGTGACCCGCGCGTGGGTCCACCACGATGATCGGTGCCTTGTTGGGGTCGGTCCTTGTGCCTGGCGGCGGCACGATGCGCACAAGCGCGTAGTTTACCGGCCGCTCCAGCTTGCGGCCGTCGCGCACGAGTTCAGCCTTGAACTGCAGCACGTGCGGCACTTCCTGGGCCGAGTGCTGCTTATAAATGTTGGCACGTTCCCGCAGGACATCCAGTGTCAGTACCGTACGCTGCCAGGCATCCAAGCAGTATTCCTGTAGCTGGCGTATATCCGGCCAGTTGGCCACGCCGAACCCGAACGGGGATTGGTCTGTCATGGTCGCAGTCCTCCGAAGAATCCGCCGAAATGACCTGCACAGCGCGCCGATTGTTCGAGGCTCGCCGGGTGTCCGATTCCCGGAATGGTGACCAGGCGGCAGTGCGATGTCGCCTTGGCCATATCCTGTAGATCGGCAGTGGAGATCCAACCGTCCGCCGCGCCCCACAGAACAGGATGTTCATGGGAGATCTCTGCCATGCGCGGCGCCAGCTCCTGGTTGCCTCTCGCGCTCGCGAGCCTCACATGCTTGCAGGGCGATCTTGCCGGTTACGGCCTGTCCGAAAGCCCATGAGAACCGGCTGCGTCAATGCGCCGTATGGGCCGATACCGCCGTACACGGCTATGCAGTTTCGGCATATTGTCCGAGTTGGGCGTGCACTTTCGGGCGGGCAGGGTTCCGATTTGTCCAAGTGGATAAGGCGATCTTCTGGCGTTTCAAGAATCTCGCGCACGGCGGGACATTTGCTAAAACTGTATAGCTTCTTCCAGAAGAACTCCACATCGTTCCGCCTGGAGCTTCCGGGGATATCGGCCCGGCTGGGTGTCGGCCAGTGCAGATCGAGAGCGCGTCTGGCCTGCCGCCGTAGCCGCCGGAGGTTCAGGAACGGATTGTTGGAGCCAACCCCGGGTCAAGTTGGGCGCGGCCGCAGCGCGACCCAGAAGGAAAGGAGATCCCCAATGAATGTGACCGAAACGGTCCGTCGCTGCAGCCTGACTTGCAGCGGTGTGGCAATGATCGCGCTACTCGCCGGCTGCGTGTCTCAGGCCGACTACGACGCGCTGAAGACTCAAAACCAGCAGCTCCAGCAGCAGGTCGCGGCACAGCAGGCGCACATCACCCGGCTACAGGGTGCCATCAAGTACACGGTGAACAGCGACCTGCTGTTCCACTCGGGTAGTTGGGAACTTTCGGCGGACGGCAAGGATATCATTGCCAAGATGGCGAAGATCCTGGCGCCGGAACAGCAGGACAAGCTGGTGGTGAATGGCTACACCGACAACGCCCCGATCGGGCCTGCGCTGGCGCGGCAGGGTGTCACGACGAACGAGGTGTTGTCAGAGAAGCGCGCCGAGGCTGTGATGCAGTATATGATCAGCCAAGGCGTGAATCCGCAATACGTTTCCGCGAAGGGCTTCGGTGCGACTGATCCGGTCGCTTCGAACGACACCCCGGCTGGACGCGCAGAGAATCGGCGCGTCGAGATTACGCTCGCTCAGCCCACCGCGTCGTAACGGCGTGGTTTCATAGCCGCCACCGTCCCTGGCTTGGCATCCGCCGCGGGGCCGGGTGGCGGCGTTCGGCCACTTGCCCCCGCGGCAAGCTTATGAACACAGAATTGTCAGGACCTAGTCCAGGACCAGAACCTTCCGCTCATTATCGACCGACCAGGACCGGAAGCGGCTGAGAAAGCTTTGTCCGAGCAAGAATCCGCCTGAGCCAATCGAAACACTGCCAGTGACGTCTTGCAGAATGCGTCCGCCGACCTGAACCGATTTGAGGCGGAAGGTCTGGGCGGGGACCGTTTTGCCGTTAGCCAGCCGGTAAGTCCTTTTGCCCAGGAAGTCATTTTCGCTGATGGAACCAGTACGGATCAACAAATCGACGTAATCAGCCGGGATTGAGACATCGGAGGCCCCGCTGTCGACGATGAATGGTACTTGAAGTGTGTTATTGATGGTTACCGGGACCAGGAATGTGCCTCCGCTCAGTTTCAGGGACACCGCTGTCGCGACGGCATCCTGGCCTGCGCGTGTGTCGTCGGGGGCCGGCTGCACAGCCGCTACCTGCATAGCAGCTTTATCGGCCGGATTGGCACAACCGTCCACCAGCGCCAGCACCAAACAGACCACAGCCGTGCGATAGATGCAGTCCCCAACATTTTCCCATCGCATGCGGCTTTCCTCCGGGCAAGTCACTTTCTTAGCGTACCGATTGGCATTCGATTCCGCTAACTGTGCGTCTCCCGGCCAGAGCGAGATCAGCACACCTTAACCGACATTCCTATACACCAGACCGAGATCGTCCTGCCGTCATCGCGATTGCGGCCGCGACAACTGAAGAAGCATCGTCAGGCCAGCATTGGCATGGCGACCAGGTATGGCCGCCTGCCGGGAGGCGGGCGGGACGGGCGGCATGCCCCCCGCTGGCGTTTGCGTGCCGCGCTGCCCAAGTGGTGGTTGCTATCCAAGGCGTCAAGCTGATGCCGCCACTGGCGGAGGCCGATCCCGAATGCGGTCACCCTGCGGGCATCTGCGCTTCAACGCGCGCGAGGATGGTTCACCAAATGGCGATCATCTGATGGATGGAGAAACGGGCATCACTTGCATTGAGCGTCAGTTCTACATGATACGTAATTAGACTGGCATTCCTGATGGCATGCGTGGACCGCCTCTGTGCGATGAAAGGCACGGTCGCACTTTGCCTGACAGTTCGATACTTCGGACTGGCAGTGCGACGCCGCAACCTGGTCACACTCGGCTGACAAGGAAGACGAAGCGGAAGCGTTGATGACGATACCGAGGATCATGGTGGCTCGGGATATGCTAAACAGGCGACGAGAGAAACCGCCCAGACGGGCCCGGCGTGACACCGAAAGCCGGCAGGGCTGGCGCCGGCAGCCCACTTTAGCCCACATGACCGCTCCTTTTCGCTTCGCCCCGACAAAGTTTCACAAAACTATGCCTTCATGATGCGTACAACGGACACGTTGCATGGCGTTAGAATAGCACGCCGGCCTCAACCAGAAAAATTGCCTGATTGCGGCCGGTACCGGAACTACCGTAGCCGGATGAACCAGGGGTGCCGACGTTGATCAAATGGAGCGCCCCAACGTCGCCGCGAACAAACAGGTGCTTTTTTGCCCACCCTGGACTCCATGTTGGTCCAGCCGCCAGGCCAACGCCCTGTGCGCCCGGGTTAAGAAACCAACCCTGCGTCCCATTGCTGGTGAAATACTCGAACCATCCCCCTATGGAGAAGTCAGATGCATTGATTTTATAGTTGACGAACAGTGCGGCTCCAAAGTGGCTGGAATAGCCGTTCAATCCTACGCCCGGGTTCCTGGTGGACCAGACATATTGGACCTCCGGGACGATCGTAAGGTTGCCGGGCGTGAAGCTATAGTAACCACCGACCACCGACGAATTGACCAGATTAGCGGCTCCCGCTGCCGCCACAGTAGATGAGCTATAGGGTCTGGTAGCGCTGCCGTAGAATTTGGCGCCAAGGCCGGTTGAACCAAGATTTGTCGCTCCGAAGAGCGTGACGCTGTTGTCGTCGTTGGCGGTGTAGGACGCCAAGAGTTGCAGATAGTTCCAGACATTTGTATCAAATCCATCACTGAACGTGATAGACCCTGCAAAGGGGCCGTATGTGTATGTCGCGGTCACGCCGACGCTTTGGGCGTTTTCAACGTCCCACAATGCGGTCGTGAGCATATTGAAGTTTTTCCAGTCTATACCGGACTCATAACCTTCTAGGGATCCGATCTGCCCCGCCGAAATCGTGAGATTTTGACTCGGCGCGATTGTAATGTATGCGCTTCGAAAAGGACCGGTGGACCATTTCTGCGCCGTCGGATCCTTAGGTCTGGTCCCTAGAGTTAATGAGTTCACCCCTCCCGCCTCGAACGTGAACTGGACCAGCCCTTCCGACTTTTGCAGTTCAACGAGCCCATTGAGAAACTCCGCACCCGCATTTGTGCTGGTCCCGAGCAGGCCCTTATTGGTGTCACTTCCTGCTCCGGTGAGGCCATAGACGTAACCATCCGCGCCGCCGCTGATTTCAAGTTTGCCCAGAGGGCCGGCGTCAAAGGAGTAGGGGGTGGGAAGTTCCACCGCGTGCACGCCTTCAGGGATGAAGGAGAAAACCAGGGTACTACAGAGCCAGCACGCGAAAAACCGACAGCTCATGCCCATCTCTTACGACTTTTCTGCAGCGTGTCTCGCCGATATCTATCCTCTGGAGCCCAACCGGGTGTACTGACCGTAAGAACAGAATGAGCTCAGCAGAGAACCAGGTTGACCGCGAGACCGCCTTCACTCGTCTCTTTGTACTTGGACGACATGTCGCGTCCGGTTTGTGCCATCGTCTTGATCGTCGTGTCCAGATCGACACGATGCAGGCTTTCGTCCTCATTGCTTGCGATCATAAACGCGCTCCAGCCCTTGACCGCACCGAACGCACACCGCTCAATGCAAGGGATCTGGACATAGCCGGCGACTGGATCGCAGGTGAGGCCGAGATGGCTTTCGAGAGCTGATTCAGCCGCATTTGCGACCGTCTGGGGCGAGCCGTTGAACGTCTCGGCAAGCATTGCTGCGGCCATCGCCGACGCCACGCCCACTTCGGCCTGGCAGCCGCCTTCGGCACCGGACAGCGTTGCGTTATGTTTGCACAGGTAGCCGATCGCCGCGGCCGCCAACAGCCCACGGCGTATCTTCTCGGCCGAGACCTTTCGCTTGCCTTCGACAAGGCCGAAAACGATCGCAGGCATTACTCCGGCCGATCCGCCGGTAGGTGCGGTGATCACCAGATGTCCTCTGGCGTTTTCTTCAGATGCCGCAAGGGCACACGCCGCAACCAACCCTATCGCCCGGTCACTTTCGTATTGCTCGTCCATGGCGCGCTCCCAGACGGTGGCCGCCTTGGAATGCAGTTTGATCGGACCGGGCAACACATCGCCTTTTGCCGCAAGTCCCGATCTTACCGTAGCGAGCATCGCGTTCGAAATCTTGTCCAGGAAGGCGTCGATCTGCTCCTTGCTTTTGCCGCCAACAGAGATCTCGTTCGCGAGGATCACATCCGAAATAGACAGGCTGTTTGCCTCGGCGTGCTGACGCAGTTGCTGCATGGTCACGTATGGGTACGTCGGCTGCCCTTTCTTCGGCGGCTTGTACCCCTTCCACTCGATAAATCCGCCTCCGACCGAGTAGTATTCGAGTTCATAGACAACGTTGTCCCCGGCGACGAGCTGGCAGGTCATGGTATTCGGATGCGGAAAATTACCCTTCGGCGAGTCATAAATAATGTCGGTAAGTGAGAGAACAAACTGCTTGTCGCCCAGTCTGACGGGATAGGTCTGGTCGGGGTGCGCGACCATGTTGTCCAGGAAACGCGGGTCCACCGTTGCAGGCTCCTTGCCCACCAGACCCGCCAGCGACGCACGCTCGGTGCCGTGGCCTTTACCGGTCGCGCTGAGGCTACCGAACAGACGGACTTTAAGCCCTGTCGCTCGTGCAAGCTGGTCAGCCGGCAATCTCTCGCAGCGCTGGTAGAAGTCATAAGTGATACGCATAGGCCCGATCGTGTGCGAACTCGATGGACCCGGTCCAACCTTGTAGAATTCTTCAAGGACGGTCAGCACGGGACCCTTTGCTTCCTTGACGATATAGAGGTCCGGCGAGAGCGTGGATCCGAGTTTCCCGGCAGAGGCCTCGGTTGCGGCGCGGTCCGCCCTTGCTTCGGCGGTCCACACTCTCCCGGTCAGGATTGCTGCAGCGCCAATCGCAGCATGACGGGTAAGGAAAGCCCGTCGATTGACGCCAGGCGGCGAGCAAAGTGCCCCCGTCCGAGCCTGAAGCAAGTCCAGGTCCCGCGTCGATCCGCGCATGACGATTCCCTCCCTTGGGGCAGGCAATGAGCCGGCCGGTTTTCCGGTAATCATTACAGCCGTTCCCGGGCTTTCACTATGCAGATTTTGCAAACTTCTCAAAGTATCACGGCAGCGGCCACTGGAGCGCGATCTTGAAGATTCTGTATTTTAGCGCGCAGGCTGTTCTAAAAGCGATTGCCCGGTCTGCGGACATGTGCCATTCTGACTAAAAGTCCTGATGCTCTTTTACAAAGCGGTCCAACAGACCCGCCCCCTTCTTCGGGGTATAGAGGCCGGGAGGAAGCAATGGAAGGAATGTCCTGGGATCCGGGCAAGCTTCGCGAAAGCAAGGCATGGCATCGCTTCGCGCCTGGACATTGGCAAACGGCCGTCGATGTGCGCGATTTCGTTGTAACCAACGTGACGCCGTATCAAGGTGATGAGTCGTTTCTCGTTGGCCCTTCTGCACGCACTGTGGCTGTTTGGGATAAGCTTCGCCCCTATTTTGCCGAGGAACGCCGCAGAGGTGTACTGGATGTCGATGCCGTGACACCCTCGAGTATCCTCGCGCACGCCCCCGGCTACATCGACCGCGATAACGAGGTTATTGTCGGCCTGCAGACCGACAAGCCATTTCGTCGCGGGATCTTTCCGTTCGGTGGCCTGCGCATGGTGGAGGCCGGACTGACAGCTGCCGGTTTTGAGCCGGATCCCGCGGTTCACCAAGCCTTCACGCATTATCGAAAGACCCATAATGACGGCGTGTTTGACGCCTACACGCCGGAGATCCTGCGCTGCCGGCGTTCCGGAATAATCACGGGCCTTCCCGATGCCTATGGCCGCGGCCGCATCATTGGCGATTACCGCCGGGTCGCACTTTACGGTGTTGATCGGCTGGTCATGCAGAAGCGGGAGGAACGTGCGCAAGTTGATGACATGTGGCCAACCGAGGAGATCATCCGCGCGCGCGAGGAACTTGCAGAGCAGATCCGAGCCCTTCATGACCTCGTCGAGATGGGGCGCCGATATGACTGCGACCTTTCCCGTCCGGCCGAGGACGCCCGCGAAGCGGTGCAATGGACCTATCTCGCCTATCTCGGCGCCATCAAAGAGGCGAATGGCGCCGCCATGTCGATCGGCCGGATCTCGACATTCCTCGATATCTACATCGAACGCGATATCGCCGTCGGCGCGCTTGACGAACATGGTGCGCAGGAACTGATAGACCAGCTTGTACAAAAGCTGCGCATCGTCCGTTTCCTCCGTACCCCGGAGTACGACGCACTGTTCAGTGGCGACCCATACTGGGCGACGGAATGCATTGGTGGCATGGCGATAGACGGCCAGTCTCTCGTGACACGCACCAGTTTCCGAACGCTGCATACGCTGACGAACCTGGGACCGGCGCCCGAACCCAATATGACAGTGCTCTGGTCACGCAACCTTCCCATGGAGTTCAAGCGCTACTGCATTCGGGTCAGCCGCGATACCTCGTCGCTGCAATACGAGAATGACGATCTGATGCGACCCTGCTGGGGTGATGACTATGGCATCGCGTGTTGCGTCTCAGCGATGCGTCTCGGCAAGCAGATGCAATTTTTCGGAGCGCGCGCAAACCTGGCAAAAGCATTGCTCTATGCGATCAACGGCGGCCGTGATGAGGTCACCGGTCAGCAGATCGCGCCTCCATCGCCGCCGGTCACCGGCGATGTGCTGGACTTCGACGACGTCTGGGCGAAATTCGATGCGATGACGGAGTGGCTGGCACGTACCTATGTGCATGCAATGAACTGCATTCACTACATGCACGACAAATATTTTTACGAGCGGTTGGAGATGGCGCTGCACGACCGCGACATCCTGCGGACCATGGCGTTCGGCATCGCGGGACTTTCCGTTGTTACCGACAGTCTCTCCGCGATCAAATATGCGAAGGTCCACGTCATTCGAGACGAAACCGGGTTGATCGTTGATTACCGGACAGATGGAAGTTTTCCGATGTTCGGTAATCATCAGGCCGCCGTGGACGATCTGGCGGCAGAAATCGTCTCTCGGTTCATGACAAAGCTAAGGAAGCACCCAACCTACCGCGGCGCAGTGCACACGCAGTCGGTACTGACCATAACTTCGAATGTTGTTTACGGCAAGGCGACAGGGAACACACCAGACGGGCGGCGCAAGGGTGAGCCGTTTGCGCCGGGCGCCAATCCTATGCACGGCCGTGACAGCCACGGCTGGCTGGCATCTTGCCTTTCCGTAGCAAGCCTGCCGTACGCGAATGCGCAGGATGGCATCAGCTACACGGTGACGATTCAGCCGGCTCTTGCGTCGCGCGATGCCGAAGGCTCGATCGAAAACGCCGTCAAGGGATTGAACATGTTTTTCGATCATGGCGGTTTCCATATGAACCTCAACGTCCTCTCCAAGGAAATGCTGGAAGATGCCATGGAGCATCCCGAGAACTATACGCAGCTCACCATCCGCGTCTCCGGCTACGCCGTGAATTTCGTGCGCCTGACGCGGGAGCAACAGTTGGATATCCTGCACAGGACGTTCCACGGCAGCTATTAGGCGAGAGAGCGTGTCATGTCATCCACCGACACGATCGAGGCCGGCAGTCGCTACGATCTGCGCTCGGGCAAGTCGCCCAACGCGCCCGATGAAGTTGATTTCAATGGGAGCGAGACCCAGTTTGGCTGGGTCCATTCTTACGAAACCGGCTCAACCGTGGACGGGCCGGGCATCCGTACCACGGTCTTCATGTCCGGCTGCCTGTTGCGATGCCAGTATTGCCATAACCCGGACACCTGGCACCTGAAGGATGGCACGCGAATCGATCTCGCCCAGGCTGTACAGCGGCTGAAGGAATTCGCAGGGCCGCTTCGGCACATGGGCGGGGGTCTGACCATTTCCGGCGGCGAGCCGTTGGTACAGCTCGGCTTCACACGAGGACTCTTCCGCGCGGCCAAGGAGATGAGGCTGCATACTGCTTTGGACACGTCGGGATTTCTCGGCGACCGTTGCGATGACAGCTATCTGGATCTCGTCGATCTCGTGCTTCTTGATATCAAAAGCGGGGATCCTGCAACATATCTCCGGGTGACGGGGAAAGACCTGGAACCAACCCTGCGCTTCGCCGAGCGGCTTGCCGCAATTAACAAGCCAGTCTGGGTTCGGTTCGTGCTTGTCCCTGGGCTTACGGACGAGCCCGCGAATGTCAGGGCCGTTGGCCGCATTGTCGCTGCGATGGGTAACGTCGAATGGCTTGAATTGCTCCCCTTCCATCAGTTGGGAGCATTCAAGTGGAAAGCACTCCGTCTCGAGTACCCTCTCGCGATTACGCCGCCCGCGAGTGTCGAGCAGGTTGCGGCGTCGCTAAAGATCTTGCGTGATGCCGGTTGTCGTGTCCGTTAAACGAATGGGGCCGTTCTCATGCTTGGAGGGTTCAGCAGTCTTATAGGCACACAACCGATCTTTGCCATCTTCCTTGCCGTTGGACTGGGCTACGCGGTTGGACAAATCAGCATTCTGGGCTTCTCCCTTGGCATTGGTGCGGTACTGTTCGTGGGTATATTCTTTGGTGCAATTGCGCCGAAGGCGCATATCGACGGCCCGATAGGTTTGATTGGCCTGATAATGTTCCTGTATGGGATTGGCATTCTCTACGGCCGCCAGTTCTTTGAGGGATTAACCGGGCATGGCCGCAAGTCTAATCTACTTGCGCTTGTCGCGGTTATCGCCGGACTTGCCGTGACGCTCGCACTCGCTCGCGCCCTTCATCTGGAAACCAGCCAGGCGCTTGGTCTCTTCGCAGGGTCAATGACGAGCACCGCAACGTTGCAGGCCGCCATCGACGTGACCGATAGCCAGGACCCTTCCGTCGGCTACTCTGTTGCCTATCCATTCGGCGTTATTTGCCCGATCCTCTGCTTCTACTTCATGACGCGTCGCATTCGGCCCAAATTCCCCGCGGCGCCCGTCCAGTTCCACATGGCCGAAGTCACAATCAAAAACTTATCCAATGGCGGAACGACATTGCGTGACCTGATTGCCTCGCTTCCGGTTGGCGCGCAGGTCACGGGCGTGCGACAGGAACATCGGAACATCCTGCCCACGCCAGACACCATGCTGCGGGAGGGTGACGCTGTGATGCTGGTAGCCGAGACAGAAAAGGCGGTCGAGGAAGCAGCAGCAAGGATCGGTCACCTTGAACCCGGCCGGCTCGCGGGCGACCGCCGTGATCTGTCCTATCAGCGCTTCTTCGTATCGAAACACCGTTTGACCGGAATCCCTATCGGTCGTTTACCGATGCCGCCGGACATTCCGATGCAGATCCTGCACGTGCGGCGCTATGACGCGGACCTGGTACCCAGCCCGGACCTGATACTGGAGATTGGCGATCGGATCGGTGTCATTGTGCCCAATGAGCATATC
>Ga0335074_10006931_pt1 | contig 15728 bp, 15 predicted proteins | sample Lox_Sample_23_FD_206715 | JGI IMG/M metagenome (GOLD analysis project Ga0335074, IMG submission 206715) | Soil microbial communities from Loxahatchee National Wildlife Refuge, Florida, United States - Lox_Sample_2.3 | ecosystem: Environmental > Terrestrial > Soil > Wetlands | place: USA... | reverse complement strand
GCCGGAAAGAATCTTCCTTTTCCAGAAGCCGTCCGGGATCGCGCTACTCGCCGGTGCGATGAACTCGACGATGCTTGGGGTCACGTTGAACGACTTGATCACGGCGGCGTCCGCGGCCTGGGAAACCTGCATCACCGCAGCGGGCGAGAGCCTGGGGAAGATCGGGTTGTATGGCTCGGCGTCGACCAGAGCATCGGGGGCCCTGCTCCAGTCGAGGAAACGGGCGTACGCGGAACCGGTCCGCAGCGCTCCAGCCGCAGCGGTCACCACCCCGCCAGCGAAGACGCCGACGATCAGCGCGAGGGACAGCCAGGCCCGCCAGCGGCGCCGGGACTCCGCCCGCAGGAATAGCCAGATCGCGATCATCGCACGGCACCGACTGGCCCGCTCGCCCGCAGGTGGGTGCGCAGGGTGAGCCGCGCTTCTCCCATATGCCAATCCCAGCCGGGCGAGGCGGGGCGGTCAATGATGCAGGCATCCTCACCGCGGTGGTGCTGCCCCGTCCGCACCGGCTGGCCGATGCCTGCGGGTGTCGGCACAGCTCAGTCCTGATCGTCATTCCGGCCTGGTGGCCGCAGATCTATACTCCGCTCATGGCCAACGAGAGCCGCGGAGCGGCCGGTCTTCGTCTCCGGCATTGCCAGACAAACTCCGCGGGCACCCCGTGACGTCCGTGGCGCGAGGGCAGATCGAGCTGCGGCAGTCCGCAGCCAACTTGCTCAGCCTGCCGATTCTCCTCGCGGTTGTCCTGCTCGCCGCCATCATCAGACAGCTATTCGTACACCCGCCCAGCACGATCATCCTTGCTGTCTGCGCCGCAGCGCTGGCCCTGGACATCGTCCTCGCCGCGTACCTCATGCGCAATTTTGGATCGACTTTGGTCGTCACCGCAGACGACATCACGTTCGCGCGGGACCGACGCAGGGGCCCGGCCGTCCAGCAAGTCATCCAGCGTGCGGCCGACAGCACGCTCAGCTTCCGCATGAGCGCCAACGGGCCCGTCGGCTCACAGTACACCGGCTATGCGCTGAAGCTGCGCGACAACGCGACGGGCAAGGAGGTCTATGCCGGCGCCTTTGGTCGCCGTAAGGTCCAGCAGGCCTGCGAGTCCCAAGGATGGTCGTTCTCCTGACACATCTGGCCTGCTCAGGTCACCTGCCATGGACTTGTGTGGAACCGGCTGGCCTACGAGCTCGTCCGCCTCTCACAGTCCTCAGACTCAGGAGCCAAGAGCAGACCTGACCGTACGTACTGGACAAGTCATAGTTGCTTTTGAAAGACGATCGAGCGGCGCTGATATCCCATGTGCTGTTCGTAAAACGGCACAGATACGGGCCCGCCACTGCTCTCGTTCCACGATCAACGCGTCTACTAGGAGCCTGGTCCAGTCGTGCTCTCGGACGAATTGCCGGTCGGCATTTTGATGAGGAAGCTCCAAGCGAGCAGACAACCAGCCCACGAGGCGGCCGTCCACCTCAGCGACGAGGCTAATCGCCCTCTCATCGGACACCCCGATCTGGTGGTCAGTCAGCTCGGCTAGGCCACGAGCATCAGGAACCTTGAAGTGCCCGGGATCAAGCTCAGCGTAGTAGGCCGATGCATCCAGCCATACCCGTGCGATCTCTGCAACGGCCCTAGAACGCCAAGGACCACGGGTGGTAAGCACAGGACACTACAAGGTAGCTGACACGCGCGGTACAACCATATGCCCAGCTCACAACAGTGAAGCTGCTATCCGAGCCGGAACGCCGGCACCCTGATGAGGAAGAGGTCCCAGGTTCAAGTCCTGGTACTCCCACCCAGGCCAGAGCCATTCAGCCCTAGTGGTTATGCGGTATGTCCGCGTCGCCTGCGGGCTCGTGCGGAGCCTGGCCGGGTGGTGCTCCGGTCAGCCGCGCGGCCAGGGCCTCCACCTGATAGCGGAGGGCTGACACCTCAGCGGCTAGGGCCTGCAGCGCGGCGTCGCTGGATGTGGCCGCGGCATGTTCCGCCTCGTCGGCCGGTGACGACCCGGCCGATGGCATGCCGTTATCGAGCCGGAAAAAGCTCGCTAGGGAGCCCGCGAGCACTCCCAGAACAGCGATCCCGGTAATCATGATGACGACCGCCACCCAGCGGCCGGTGGTGGTCTTGGGAACGATGTCCCCGTAGCCGACGGTGGTCAGGGTGACGATGCCCCACCACAAGGCGTCGCCGACGGTGGCGAACTCGGGGTTGACAGAGTGCTCGGCGTGGTAGGCGACCAGGGAGCCGATCACCAAGACCCCGCTCGCCATGAGGGCGACCCGGCCGAGTCGTTCGAACAGGCGGCGCGCTCCCCTGGTCGCCATCACCAGCCGGGCGAGACGGGCCAGGCGGAGCAGGACCACGAACTGGCCTGCCTGGGCGCCGGGGAACAGGAACCACGGGGCGGTGGCGATCACCACGAACAGGTCGAAGCGGCCCAGCCTGGTGCGCCCGTAGTGCTCGAGATGGCGGACCTGCATTAGGTAGTCGACCAGGAACACCAGCCAGGTGGCCACGCCGACCACCACGCCGACCCAGCCATTGGACTCGGGAATGATCACCAGTGGCAAGATGGCCGACACCACGATCGGCAGCTGCATCCAGGCATCGAAGCGCTCGAGAAAGGCGGCATCACGCTCCGAGCGCGGCTGGCCCGGCCGGGGCGCTGTTGCAGGGGCGACGTCCACGATCCCGATCGTTCCAGATTGGCCCGGCCAGGCAGGTGGATTTGCTGCCGCCAGCTAAGGCCGCACGGGGAGAATATCCTGTCGGGGTGCACAAGACCCGGGGCCAGCGTGATCCGGCGCTCGCCTTCCCGCTGGCCGGCACGCGAGACGACGCAGACGAGCGACGGCAGGCCAACCGTGCCATTGCCGTAAGCGCGATCGGCCTGGCTGTCACCGGCCTAGCCGAGCTGCTGCTGGCCATGCTGACCGGTTCGGTCGGGCTGCTGAGCGATGCGATCCACAACCTGTCCGATGTCTCGACCAGCGCGGTGGTGTTCCTGGGGTTTCGCCTGTCGCGGCGTCCGCCTACTGAGAAGTACCCCTATGGACTGGAACGCGCAGAGGATCTGGCCGGGGTGGGCATCGCCGTGGTCATCTGGGCGAGCGCCGCCTTCGCCGGATACGAGAGCATCCGCAAGCTGATCGAGCACGGCCACACTGCTTTCGTCGGCGCGGGAATCGCGGGCGCGGTCCTCGGCATCATCGGCAATCTGGCGGTCGCCCGCTACAAGATGGTGGTCGGCCGGCGGATCAACTCCGCTACGCTCATCGCCGATGCCAGGCACTCCTGGCTTGATGCGCTGTCATCGGCCGGGGCACTGATCGGCCTGATCGCGGTGGCCCTTGGCCAGTCCTGGGGCGACCCGGTGGCCGGACTTGCCGTAACCGCCTTCATCTGCCACGTCGGCTACGAGGTCACCGCCGATGTCATGCGCCGCCTCGCAGACGGCGTAGACCCGGACGTGATCGGTATGGCAGAGACCGCCGCGGGGTCGGTACCCGGAGTTATCCACGCGCACGCCCGCGCTCGCTGGACCGGCCGGACACTGCGCGTCGAAATCGAAGGCTGGGTCGACCCCGACCTGAGTGCCCGTGACGCCGACGCGCTCGGCCGCCTGGTCGCGGATGAGATTTCCCGCCAGCTCCCGCAAGCGGGCAGCCTCACCTGGACCACGCGCGCCGCCCCGATGTAAGCAGCGAACGTGAACGCTGGCATCGTGGCGGAGGCGGCCGGGCTGTTTGCCATTACCAACGTGGACGACATCGTGCTGCTGTCGCTGTTCTTCGGTCGCAGCGACGGGCAGCAGGGCGCGGCCAGGCGGATCGTGACCGGGCAGTACCTCGGCTTCACCGCGATCCTGGCCATCACCGTGGCCGCCGCCTACGGTGCCACCTTCCTGCCCGAGTCCGCCATCGCCTATCTCGGCCTGCTGCCGCTGGCCCTGGGCCTCTGGGCCGCTTGGCAGGCATGGAAGAACCACCGGGAAGGCGACAGCGGCGAGCAGCAGCCCGGGAACAAGCAGGATGACCCGAAAGCGCTCCAGGTCGCCGCCGTCACCTTCGCCAACGGCAGCGACAACATCGGCGTCTACCTGCCGGTCTTCGCCAAGGCCGGGGCGGCCGGAATCACCGTCTACGCCGCTGTCTTCCTAGCCCTGGTCGGCGTCTGGTGCGCCGCGGGCCGGTTCTTCGCCACCCGCCCCGCTGTCGCTAAGGTCATCGGCCGCTGGGGGCACATCCTCCACCCCCTCGTGCTGATCGGTCTTGGCTTGTTCATCCTCATTCAGGGCGGCGCGTTCGGCCTGTAGGCACCAGAGCTACCGGACGTGCACCGCTAGCCTGGCTCGTGCGCGGCGGCACGCCAGTAGACGGGATCTTCCGCTGGCGGGCAGCCGCAGCTTTCCCTGAGTATCAGCTCCGTCGGCAGCCGCTCGGACCTGTGCGGCAGGGCCGGGTCGGCGATCCGCTCCAGGAGACAAGAACAGGCACGCTCGCCCAGCAGCCGCAGCGACTGGCGGACGGTAGTCAGCGGCGGCGTGAACAGCGCCCCGAAGCGGATGTCGTCGAAACCGGTGACGGCCACGTCGGCTGGGACCCGGACCCCGGCCGCCTGCAGTTCGCGCATGGCCCCGATCGCCATCTGGTCGTTGCCGCAGATGATCGCGTCGGGTAGCTCCCCACCCGGCACGGCGAGCAGTTCCCGGACCGCTAGCTGACCACTGATCGCGGCGAACCGGCCTTCAAAGCAACCCGTCACGGCCGCGCCCGGATGCCGCGCAACCGTCTCTTCGAAAGCGCGGCGGCGTGCTCGACCGTCCGGGGCGTCCGGCGGGCCGTCGATGTAGAACAGCCGTTTCTTCCCGTGCTGCACAAGCATGTGCCGGACCAGCGCCGTGGTACCGGACCAGTTATCAGCGTCGACCACGTCGGCATTCGGCTCGTCGAGCGATCCCGCGGCCAGCACCACAGGCACCCGCTCCGCCAGCAGCGCCAGCTGCTCCGAGCTGACGATGCCCTCAACGATCACCAGCCCGTCGACCTTCGCCGAGATCTTTCGCAGCTGCTGGTAGGCGTCGGAGCGGTCGGCACCGCCGAGGACCGAGATCAGCACCGACCATCCGATCTTGCCCAGCGCCACCTGGACACCGCGCAGGACCTCTTCGATGAACGCCACGCCTTCTCGCTCGATATCGGTTTCCGGGTCGCGGGGAGCGATGGTGACTAGCCCGATCACTTCCTTGCGGTGCCAGGCCATACTCTGCGCCGCGGCGTCGGGAATATAGCCGAGCTCGTCGATCACCTCAAGCACGCGCTGCCGGGTAGCCGGGCGGACCCGGTCATTCCCGTGTACTACCCGTGAGACCGTAGCCGTGGACACTCCGGCCGCACGTGCCACGTCATACAGCGTGAACGCCGCATGGTTGGCCATGAGCCGAATGATAAGCCGTAAAGCAACGGCTACGGCTGATCCTTACCGGGCTTGTCCTCCGTGCTGGCCTGGGGAGCGCCCTCACTGCCTTGGTGACTGCGGGGTATCAGCTTCGAGCCCACGTCACCGGGCTGCGGATTCCGCAGGCCCCAGCGCAGCGCGGCAAGGCGCATGGCGACTACCAGGGTGAACCCGATGGCCTGGTCGGCCCCAGTGGGGGCGCCGAGGGCAGCGGCGGCGACGTAGGCCGTAGCGCCGACCAGGGCAGCGGTAGCATTCCACGGCCCGCGGCGGACCACTTCGACAGCGTGTCCGGCGATCAGGTCGACCAGGACGCCGCCAGCAACGGCGGCCGAGACACCGACGAAGACGGCTGAGACGTAAGGGAGACCGTTGAGCAGGGCTTTGTCCACGCCAACGACCGTGAACAGGGCGTCCGACAGGACCGTGAGGACGACAAACAGTCTCCCGAGCCGCCGCAGCAGGCTGGTGAACAGGAGTCCGGCAAGCGCGGCGATCGCGACCGTGGGTAGGTAGTACCGGCTGGTTACTGCGACCGGCCGCAGCCCGAGCAGCAGATCACGGACGATCCCGCCGCCAAGGCCCATGGCCAAGGCGAGCAGGAGAGCGCCGAAGATGTCGAACTCTTCCCGCGCCGCGACGCCCGCGCCAGCCAGAGCGCCGACAACCACCGCTGTCAGGTCAATCCACAGTGGCACTTGCAGTGGACTGACCGGCGCCGCATGGGCTGCCGCGCCGGACACCAAGTAGCTGACGTCCCCGGTCAGCAAGCTGCCCCGGAATTCTTGGCGCGCCGACGGTACGCGGCGATGGCAGCGGCGGGAACCGCTCCCGCGATCAGCCCGAGGGTCAACGCGATTGTTTCGGCGGCCGCGTCCCTGATGTCGTTGAACCCCTGTGCGCGAGGAGTGCCCGCCAGTGCGGTGAGCCCGCGCAGCGCGACCGCGCCCACGGTGAGGGCGAAGAACCCGCCGAGGATCGTCACGCCGCGCGGCGGCAGATCGCGAAACTGCTCAAGCACCCCCGCCGCGAATGCGAGGGCCACGGCCGCGAGGAACACGGCGGCCGTCGCGCCGGTCTCCCCCTCCTGAGGCACGACCAGGGAGTGCGCGAGAACGAGTTCCTGAACTCCCCAGGCGATGTAGACCAGCAGCAGCATCCACGGCACGTCCCGCATCCGTGCGTTGAACGTCCAGGCGAGGCCGAAGGTGAACGGGATCCAGGCCACCACGATCAGCCAGTCCGGCAGCGTATGCGTCGGCGCGGTCGGCTGGGACAGGGCCCGCAGCCCGACCCCGGTCAGCTCCGCCGCGATCATCACCCCCGCGGCCAGCTGGGCAAGCGTGACCGCCGCCTGAGCGAGCCGGACGGCGCCTGGCGTGTACTGGCCCACGGCGATCTCCGCCGTCGCGGCGCAGAGCAGGTCACCCGGGATCAGGATGAACAGCCCGGGGATCATGAGCAGCACCGCTCCGCCGGGGGCGTTCTGAGCGTGCAAGACATCGAAGGCGATGATCGCCACGACCAGTGTGCCGACGATGGGGAGCAGGACGCGCAGGCCACTGAACCACTCCGCAGCGATGAACATCAACCCCATGACCGCACCGAGAAACGCCGCGGCTGCGATCTCCCCCCAGGTTTGCTGCACACCGGGAGCGAACCCTACCGCGAACAAGGTCGCACCGATGAGGCGAAGCCACCACGGGTACGGCTCGCGGCTGGCCTCGAGGCCGGTCAGTTCCCGGCACGCCGAGACCGCGCTGAGCTCCCCAGCCAAGATCCGGTTGACCAGGAATTTTGCCCGGGTAACCAGGTCGAGCCTGGTCAGCTCAGGGCCGACCCGGACCGTGTCGTGGTACGACGGGCCACCCGGACGCCTGACGGTCAGCACCGCCCCCTCGGCGATGGCCAGGATCTCCGCATCCACGCCGTAAGTGCGGCCCACTCCGCGGACGGTGTCCCGCAGCTCGAACGCACCCTCCGCGCTGTGGAGCAACAGGAACCGAGTCAGGCCGCTAAGCAATCTGTCAACGTCTGCGTCCACGCTGCTGTCGGCCTCTGCGGCGTTCATCAGCGTCAGTATACGCACCATTCACCGTGAGTGATATTAATCTAACGTTGAGGTACCAGTCTGGCGGGCGTGTCACCAACGCTTGCACCAGGTTTGACAGGGACCGTAGCGGCGAATTCCCAGCGGTAGGCTTGCCGACAAGAACCGCGTCGAGGGTCTTTCGCGGATTAACCGAGGTTGGAAGGACTGGCTCAGTGAAGAAGCTGTTCATCCTTGCCCTACTGGTGCTAGGCGCTTTCGCGGTGTGGCGTAGGGTCCAGGCGCAGCGTGCTGACCTCGACCTGTGGAGCGAGGCCACCGCACCAGACGACTACTGACGCCATGCGCGAACCTCCTGCCGTTTCGCTCGTCTGCTGCGACCTGGCGAGCCTCGTCATCGATGGCTCGATCGTGGAACGCGCCTTCGCCGAGGCCATCGCCACCCAGGGCATCGTTGCCGGAACGCAGGATTACGTTCGCTCCATGGTCCGGCTCGACCGGGCCCGGGGTCGTCCCCCAGCTGACGTGCTGCGAGAGATCTTCGACGGCGACGAGCCGCGGGCGCAGGTCGCGTCGCTGGCCTTCGACCGCTCGTTCCGCGCGGCCGCGGAACGGTTCGGCATGACAGTGCCGCCGGACGTCGTCGCGGCGCTCACCAAGTCGGCCGCGTCGGGCGCCAAGATCTGCCTGCTCTCCGGGCTGTCCCGCGCCGCCTGTGGCGAGCTCCTCGACGAGCTGTGCCGCCCGGGCATCGCGGATTTGACGCTGTGCGTGGACGATGCCCCGCGCGGCTTCCCGTGGCCGGACCTCGTGCTGACCGCGATGCTGCGGCTCGGAACGCCTGACGTCCGGGAGGTCGCGATGGTCAGCGCCACCGAGAACGGCCTGCTGTCCGGCTGGCGGGCAGGCGCCAGGATCGTGGCGGCAATCGCCAGCGGCGGCCGCGGTCCGCAGGTGGGTGCCACGCACGTGCTGGACAACATGGCTGCGCTGCCCGACCTGATCATCAGCGGCGGCTGACCTGCGTCGTCGCGCCCGCGGCCACTTACACTCATAAGCATGCCGGAATTGCCGGAAGTCGAAGCGCTGGCCGCGTTCCTGCGCACGCATGCCAGCGGCCACGTCATCGCGCGCGCCGAGGCGGCGTCGTTCGCCGTGCTGAAGACCTTCGACCCGCCGCTCAGCGCGCTCACCGGGCTGACCATCGGCGACATCACACGGCACGGTAAGTTCCTCGACCTGTCCTGCGCCGACCTCCACCTGGTCATGCACCTCGCGCGCGCGGGCTGGCTGCGCTGGCGTGACGACATCCCGGACAAGCCGGTGAAGCCGGGGAAGAGCCCGCTGGCGTTCCGGCTGGTGCTCGACGACGGCTCAGGCTTCGACCTGACCGAGGGGGGAACGCAAAAGCGGCTCGCCGTCTACCTCGTCCGCGACCCGATGCTCGTCCCTGGCGTGGCAACCCTCGGACCCGAGCCGCTGGCCGACGACTTCACCGTCGAGTCGCTCGCCGCCATCCTCAAGGAACGCCGCATGCAGATCAAGGGCGTGCTCCGCGACCAGCACATCATCGCGGGGATCGGCAACGCCTACTCCGACGAGGTGCTGCACGCCGCCAAGATGTCCCCGTTCAAGCTGGCGTCGAGTTTCACCCCTGAAGAGACCGCCGCGCTGCACGAGGCGATCGTGACCACGCTCCGTGAGGCGATCGACCGCTCAGCCGGACTGGCGGCGGCCGACCTCAAGGGCGAGAAGAAGACGGGCCTTCGGGTGCACGCTAAGACCGGGCAGCCCTGCCCGGTATGCGGCGACACGATCCGCGAGGTTTCCTTCGCCGACTCCTCTTTGCAGTACTGCCCCACCTGCCAGACCGGTGGCAAGCCGCTCGCCGACCGGCGCATGTCCCGGCTGCTCAAGTAGGGCGGTGTGCGCGGCGCAAGCCCGATAAGATGGAACAGATAGCGCGTGCGGGGCTATAGCTCAGCTGGAAGAGCGTCTGGTTTGCAACCAGAAGGTCAGGGGTTCGAGCCCCCTTAGCTCCACTTCGAGGTCTTCACGTTTCGGTGGGGCCTATTTTCACGTTTGGGTCTGACATTCCGGCCTGCTGGTAGCCGTGGTCCGGTGTCGGGTTTTCGGGTGCCGCGACGGGGTCTGGTTGCCTGGTTTGTCCGGTGTCAGGGCGTGCTCTCGCCTGGTTGTGGCGGCTGTCCTGGCTGGTGGTGACGGGCGCGGGCTCGTGGTCGCGGCGGTTGCGAGTCAGGGTGGTCCGGCGGCGAGGCCGGCGAGGGTCTTGCGGCGGCGTTTGCGGGTTTTCGGGGGCAGCCCGGCGGCTGCGCGGCGCTGGTTTTCTTCCTGCCGGGTGTTCCAGGCGTGCAGGATGCGCTGGTTGCGGACGATCAGCAAGGTGGTGGTGAACAGCATGAGGGGTGCCAGGCCCATCAGGCGGCACCAGCCGCGGCTGATGTCGTTGGTGGCGGGGTCCTTGGCGGTGGCGAAGCCGCGTTCGGCGCCGGTGCGGCGGGCGTAGGAGCGGCGCCAGGCGGCGGAGGGGTAGTCGTGTTTCTGCGCGGTCTTGGCGAGCACGTCCGGCGGGACGGTGATCGTCTGCTGCGCGCAGCAGGCCTGGGGGTGCTCCGGCGGGGTGAGGATTTCGGGCCGGTCCCGGTCCAGCGTCATCGACGCGGGGCGGAGCGGGCAGCGGATCTTGCCGGTGGCGGCGGGGCAGGCGACGCGGTGGTAGCCGTCTTGGTCGTCGCTGGTGAGGCGGCCGAGCTTGTAGCGGGCCAGCTCGGCGGTCTTGCGGTCGTGGTCCGCGGCCTGCTCTTTGGTGGCGGTGCGGGCGGGCGGCCCGAGCTCCAGCAGCGGGCGCGGTGTCCGGGGGCAGTACAGGTTGCCGTTGGCGATGACCGCGCCGTCGTGGGTGCCCTTGGGGCCGCGGTCGTGGGGGTGCAGGTCCTGGACGAGCCGGGCCCCGGCGGCGCGCAGCGGCAGCGCCCAGGCATCTGCGTCGCGGTGGGCGTACCCGCAGTCGTCGAGGATGTCGCCGAGCGGGATCCCCTGACCGGGCATCGCGGTCAGCACGGGAGCGAAGGCGCGGACCGGGTCGTGCCGGCACGACGACACCGCGCCCCGGCGTGCCAGCTCGGGGACGGCCGGCCCGTCCTCCTCGGGCATCATGACCCCGGCCGAGAGATACCACCCGTAGAACAGCTCGTCTTCGCTGCGCAGCAGGTTGTTCTTGCGGTGCCCCCAGGACGCCTCGGGGTCGGCGCAGTCGCTGGTGCCGCGTGGCGGGGGCCGGGAGAAGGACTCCAGGTCCGTCCAGTCCACCGCCAGCGACGTGCTGGCGTCCTTGAACTCCTCCGGGACGGATGCCTCAAGGAGGTCGTCGCAGACCGCCTGCAGCACCGGCGACGGGAGCCCGTCTGGCTCGTCCTTGGCCAGTACGTCCGCGACCAGGGCGAAGGTGTACTCGGTCTGCCGGTAGGTGAGCTGGTGGGGGCCGTGCTTCCAGTCCGCGATCACCCCTAGCCGCACCTGATCATCTTCCGGCAGGCTGATCAGCGCCCGGTGCACTCGGGAAAGGTGGGCCGGCCGGTGATCGGCGAGCACGACCAGCATGCCCAGCAGCAGGGTGCGGGCCGGCAGCTGCCGGGCGCGCACCCCGACGGGGAGCATCGCCTCGATCCGCGGCACGGCGCCGGAGGCGTCAATGACCTCCTCCAGCGCCGCCAGCAGGATCATCGCCGGGCGGCCCCCAGCAGCCGGACCGCCTCGGCCTCGCTGTCCGGCTCCAGGGCGGCGACCAAGTCGCCCAGCCGCTGGGAGCAGCTGATCCCGGCCGCCGCCATGAACGTCGCCAGCCCCAGCAGCTCTGCGGCCTCGGCCAGCCAGGTCGCGCGCAGCCGGGATGTGTCCAGCCGGGGCAGGCCGCCCCCGCTATCCAACGCCGTGACCAGGGGATTCGTCAGGTTCCGGCGGCCCGTCTCGGCGCCGCCGCAGATCAGGCCGCTCCCCGCGAACCGGGCCGCGGCCAGCAGCGGGGCGTGGTAGCGGGCCAGCGCCGGCACCGTCCGGGGGCGCCGGCCCCGGACGTCGATGACGACGCCGCCGGACCGGCAGGCCACGTCGGTGCCGCGGGCGTCGCGCAGGTCGCCGCGGATCAGCCCGGCGCCGGCCCCGAGGCAGACCAGCCCCGCCGCGCGCATCCGCCGCTCCGCCGTGGGCTGGGCGTCCGCCAGCGCGAGGAACCCGGCGATCTCCGCCGGGCTGTAAGGCGCCTTGGCCCGCTCCCGCGGCAGCGGCAGGTCCGCCGGGTAGAGGTGCGGCACCACCCGGCGGCCGATGAACCGCAGGTTCGTGCGCAGCGTGCGGCGCGCCACGCCCGACACGCCGGGCGCGCACCGGGTGAACCGCTCGGCCACCGACGGGTGCAGCAGCACCTCCGGAACCGGCTCCAGCCCCAGCCCGAGGCCGTAGTCAGCGAGCTTCCCCGCGGCCCACAGCAGATTCTTCGCCCGCTCCCGCCCGGCCGGCACCGCCAGCGGCACGACCTGCCGGGCGAACGCCGCCCCCTGCGGCGACACAGACGAGGGCCGCCACCGCCCGATATAGGCGGCTACCGTCGGCTCCATGGGGCCTCCCAGCACGACATTTCCACAGGAATATACTGTGGAATGCACCCAGGCCCGCGGATCTGAGACGGTGTGTCGCATGGAACCAAGCCCGGACCAGCAGGCGGCCCGCAACCGGATCGCCGGCGAGCTCGCGCAGGCGGGCTTCGCCTTGCCCGGCACCCTCACCGTCCGCTCCTACGCCTGCGGCAAGGCCGGCTGCCGCTGCCACGCAGACCCGCCCCGCCTCCACGGCCCCTACGCCGAGTGGACCCGCAAGATCGGCGGCAAGACCGTGACCAGGCGGCTCACCCCCGGCGAGCTCGCCGAGTACCAGCCGCTGTTCGACAACGCCAGGAAGCTCCGCGCTCTCCTCGCCCAGCTCCAAGACCTCACCCTCGAGATCATCGAGGATGACAGCACCAGCGAGCCGTAAGCTCCCAAACCGGACAGCAGCCCTCCGGAAAATGTGGTCAAGGCCCCGCTTAACCTGTGGCCGGCACCCCAGCCAGGCACCGTTCGCACAGGTCAGGCCTAAACGTGAACTCCTCACTTCAGAGGTCTTCACGTTTCGTGTGGGTCTAGTTTCACGTTTGGGTCTGACATTCCGGGCTGGTGTGGCTGGAAGGGCGCCGGAGGCGCCCTTTTTGCTGTTCCGGCCTGGTTTTTGCGGTGCCCGGGCGTGGTCGCGCTGTCGTGGTGTTCGCGTTCGTGCTGGTGGCGTGGGTGCGGGGGGGCTGCGGGCCAGGTCAGGGAGGCGCGGCCGTGAGCACGGTGAGGGTTTTGCGGCGGCGTCTGCGGGTTTTCGGGGGCAGGCCCCTGGCGGCGCGGCGGGTGTTTTCTTCCTGCCTGGCGTTCCAGGCGGTGAGGATGCGCTGGTTGCGGATGGCCAGCACGGTGGTGGCGAAGAGCATGAGCGGGGTGAGGCCCATGAGGCGGCACCAGCCGCGGCTGATGGTGTTGCTGGCGGGGTCCTTGGCGGTGGCGAAGCCGCGTTCGGCTGCGCTGCGCCGGGTGTAGGAGCGCCGCCAGGCCGCTGACGGGTAGTCGTGTTTCTGCGCGGTCTTGGCCAGCACGTCCGCCGGGACGGTGATCGTCTGCTGTGTGCAGCAGGCCTGCAGGTCCTGCGGGGGCTGGAGGATCTCGGGCCGGTCCCTGTTCAGGAGCATCGACGCGGCCCGGATGGGGCAGCGGATCTTGCCCGTGGCGGCGGGGCAGGCGACGCGGTGGTAGCCGTCTTCGTCGTAGGCGGTGAGGCGGCCGAGCTTGTAGCGGGAGGCCTCGGCGGTCTTCGCGTCGTGGGCGGCGGCCTGCTGCGGGGTGGCGGTGCGGGCGAGTGGCCCGAGTTCCAGCAGGACGCGGGGGGTGCGCGGGCAGTAGAGGCTGCCGTTGGCGATAACCGCGCCTTGGTGCGTGCCCTTGGGGCCGCGGTCGTGCGGGTGGAGGTCCTGGACGAGCTGCGCGCCGGCGGCGCGCAGCGGGGATGCCCAGTTCTGCGGGATCCGGTGGGAGTAGCCGGAGTCGGACAGCACGTCGCCGAGCGGGATGCCGCGCCCGGGCAGGGCCGTCAGCACGGCGGCGAAGGCGGGAACGGGGTCGTGGCGGCAGGAGGAGATGGTCATGCGGCGGGCGAGCTCCGCGGCGGGCGGCCCCTGCTCGTCGGGCACCATGACCGCGTCCGAGAGGTAATAGCCGAAGAACAGCTCGTCCTCGTCGTGCAGCAGGTTGTTCTTGCGGTGTCCCCAGGAGGCCTCGGGGTCGGCGCAGTCGCTGGTGCCGCGGGGCGGGGGCCGGGAGAAGGTCCCCAGGTCGGTCCAGTCCACGGCCATCGAGGAACTGGCGTCCCTGAACTGTTCCGGGATGCTGGCTTCGAGCAGGTCGTCGCAGGTGCGCTGCAGTTCCGGCGACGGCAGCCCGTCCGGCTCGTCCTTGCCGAGCGCCCTGGCGGTCAGGCCGAAGGTATACTCGGCCTGCCGGTAGGTGAGCTGGTGCGGGCCGTCCTTCCAGTCCGCCAGCACGCCGAGCCGCCGCTGCTCGTCTTCAGGCAGGCCGGTCAGCGCCTGGTGCACCCTGGTCAGGTGGGCGGGGCGGCCGCCGGCCGCGGCGAGCATCATGCCCAGCAGCAGGGTGCGGGCGCTCAGCTGCCGCACCCGCGCGCCGGACGGCAGCAGCGCCTCGATCCCCGGCGCGGCGCCGGAGGCGTCGACGACGCCTTCCAGTACCGGCAGCGGGATCATGGCCGGGCGGCCCCCAGCAGCCGGACCGCCTCGGCCTCGCCGGCCGGGGCCAGGCCGGCGACCAGGTCGCCGAGCCGCTGGGAGCAGCTGATCCCGGCCGCGTCCATGAACGTGGCCAGGCCCAGCAGCTGCCCGCAGTCGGCCAGCCAGGTCGCCCGCAGCCGGGAGGTGTCCAGCCGCGGCAGCCCGCCCCCGCCGTCGAGGGAGGCCACCAGGCGGTTCGTCAGGTTCCGGCGGCCGGGATCGGCGCCGCCGCAGATCAGGCTGTCCCCGGTGAAGCAGGCGGCGGCCAGCAGCGGGCCGTGGTAGCGGGCCAGCACGGGAACCGCCCTGGCCCGGGCACCGCGCACGGTGACCACGACTCCGCCGGAGCGGCACGCTACGTCGCTGCCCCGCGCGCTGCGCAGGTCTCCGCGGATCAGCCCGGCGCCGGCCCCGAGGCAGACCAGCCCGGCCGCCCGCGCCCGCCGCTCCGCCGTGGGCTGCGCGGCCGCCAGCGCGAGGAACCCGGCGACCTCCGCCGGCGAGTAAGGCTGCTTCGCCCGGTCCCTCGGCAGCGGCAGGTCCGCCGGGTAGAACTGCGGGACGACCCGGCGGCCGATGAACCGCAGGTTGGCGCGCAGCGTGCGGCGCGCCGCGCCCGACAGTCCCGGCGCGCAGCGGATGAACCGCTCGGCCGCCGACGGGTGCAGCAGCACCTCCGGCACCGGCTCCAGCCCCAGGCCGATGCCGTAGTCCGCGAGCTTGCCCGCCGCCCACAGCAGGTTCTTCGCCCGCTGCCGCCCCTGCGGGGCCGTCCGCGCGACCACGTCCCGGGCGAACGCCGCCGCCGGCGGCGACACCGACGACGGCCGCCACCAGGCGATATAGCCCGTGCCGTCCCCACCGGGCGCATGCAGTCCCATCCTGTTCACGCTGTATATATACCGTAGGACATGACCGGAATCACGGACCTGTGCCACCCTGAAACCGTGCGTGTCGCCGCCGCCCACCAGGCCGAGGCCGAGAAGATCGCCGCCGAGCTCGCCGCCATCGCCGGCTCCGGCATGATCCTGCCCGGCTCGATCACCGAACGCCGCACCCGCTGCGGCCGCCGCAACTGCGCCTGCCACGCCGACCCGCCCCGCCTGCACGGCCCCTACCACCAGTGGACCCGCAAGATCGCCGCCAAGACCATCGGCCGCTGGCTCACCCCCGACCAGCACCGCGACTACCAGGCCTGGATCGACAACGACCGGCGGATCCGCGAGCTACTCGACCGGCTCGAAGCCCTCGGCACCGCCGCCTTCGAAGCCGACCCCCGCTGGAACCGCTAAGGCAGCCCGCCGGAACCGGCACGGCCCCGCCGGCCCGCAGAACCGGAAC
>Ga0335074_10006929_pt1 | contig 15730 bp, 18 predicted proteins | sample Lox_Sample_23_FD_206715 | JGI IMG/M metagenome (GOLD analysis project Ga0335074, IMG submission 206715) | Soil microbial communities from Loxahatchee National Wildlife Refuge, Florida, United States - Lox_Sample_2.3 | ecosystem: Environmental > Terrestrial > Soil > Wetlands | place: USA... | reverse complement strand
ACAGCGATTTTCCCCAGCATTTATGCGTATTTGAGCGTTTGAGCAAAAGTGAGGTGTGTACACGTCGGCAGCACATACACACTGTCCCGTCAAACAGATCAGGGGGTATTACCTGGCGAGGGGATTTTGCTACACCCTGGGCTGAGGGGGGTGCGGATCGGAATTTGTGCGAGGGGGAAAATGCTACAGCACCGGAAATGGTGCGACTGCTTAAAAGATATTTTCGCCTGGAGGGGTAGACTGAGCGCGAGGCGCGACCGAGGACCCTGCGTCGACGGATCGCTTCTCAAAGCTTGAACGTCATGAGTCAATCGGGCCTGATGAAAAGCAAGTAGGTTTATTTCGATTCGACTGTAGCTCGCTCTGGCCGCCAACCGCCAATTTCTAAAAGCTCTCCTTGAACGAGAATTCTTTTGCAATGAAACGCCGCAAGTCGTTGACGGCATTTACGAGCGTATCGCGGTTGGATTTTGCTGCTCTCAACAACTGGTTCAGGGTCTCTGAATCTGCGTTTCGCAGTGAATCGAATTCCTCCTGGGTACTGCCCACACCGCTCAACCAAGACTCCAATGTGCGGGCTTCGCTATAAGCATAGATGTTCACTTGTCGCACGATTTCGGGCCTGTGGATATTGAGTTGCGGATCGACAGCTTTGAGCGACCGAGCGATATCCAACAGTGCAATCTTGAGTCGACAGGCCGCATCGTTAAGTTTCTCGAAAGTCACGGCTATCGGTACAGATATCCGAAGGCCTTGAGAGAAACGGGGTTCGTTGTCAGCGATGCGCTTCTCCACTACTTCTTGATATTTTTCAGCCACTTTCGACCATTTTTGCGGGTCCCGTATATTCGTGTAGTCTGCGAGGGCAATAATGAAATCATCCATGCAAGTATTAGCTTGTCGGAGGTTCTGGAATAGTTCGTATGCTCTTTCTCGCGCCTTCTTCTCGGATGATCGTCCCTTAAGTACAGTTTTTAGCGATTCCTGCAGGGCAGGCGAAATAAATTTCCAAACTGAACTGAGGGTGATGATTTCGCTCACGGGCATCAGGCGCTCCGTTTCCTACACTCGCTGGCACTTGGCTATACGTACACGGCTTGCCGTTTTTCGACGGCATACTTGACCGGCCTATTGACAGTGAGATTTGCCGTTTTCGACTGGCGCCGCTTTATGTGCTCCTGGGCCCTCGATCACGAACGTCTCATACACCCGGTAAACAGGCCGTCTGTGAGCCATTCGTAATTGCCGCTGTAGCGCTTCCCAAAACATCATGATCAAGAAGACAAAGAAGACGATCACGATGCACAGGCAGAAGTATTGGAGCCACAGTGGGACCCGGTTCAATACGGGAATTTGACTGAACAGATGATTCACCGAATGTATTACCCTCATGCTGCCCAAGACCACGATGGATGGTCTTTGGACAGTGGATTCCCCAATGTTTCTGGGAGACGGTGATCGACCCGGAAAACAGTCGAAGAACAACGCCCTTTGGTCGCTCCGCAACAAAGAGCTAAATAGCTGGGGACGGAAGAATATTACTACGCCTGTAAGGGATTACATAAGAATTTGCAGGTCGGGTAGTGCGCCAGTCTGAAATTCCATAGTCTGCGGACCAGCTAATTTTGCCGTTTTTGGATCAGTGGAATCAGCAGGATAGAGGGGCGCTGGCGCGCCCCTTTTTGGACTAGCGGCTAAGAGAGACGGCGGGCCAGGTATTTCAGGATGCGACGGTGTTCGTCCAGCCGGCGCTGCAGGTCAGTGTGGCGCCTGAAACTGGCGACTTCGGTGCGGTCGAGTTCACGGTGGAGATCGCGCCACATGTCCTCCCGGTCACATTTCCGCTGCCACTGCTGCTGACGCTGGTGGTTACTCCAGGCGAAGTAAAGCACCACGGTGAATGAGATCGTGGTGACGACCACGAGAGCCACTATGTCGGGAGTCATGCTGCACCTCCTTGCTGCGCTTGTTGCAATGTGCGGATCACCGAGGTCCGCGAGATGGTGTGCATCTTCGCCAGCTGGCCGTAGCTGAAGCCGCGGGCCCGATCGCGGACCAGCGCTTCACGATCGACCGACAGCGGCGGCCGGCCGAGCCGCCGACCTTCCAGCTTTGCCCTCCGCATGCCGGCGCGAACGCGCTCCGTGATCAGCGACCTTTCCAGTTCGGCGATGGCGGCAATGATCACCACCACCGCACGACCAAGCGGGCCGCCGGTGTCGAGCTGCTCGCGGAAGCTGATGAACTCGATGTTGAGCCGATTGAGCTCGTCCAGCACTTCCAGAAAGTGGCGGACGCTGCGGGCCATGCGATCGCAGGCCCACACCAGCACGACACCGAACTGTCCGCGCCTGGCGTCGGCCATCATCTGATCCAGGCCCGGCCGCCGAGCCCGGGTGCCGGTGATCCGGTCGGTGTAGCGCTGCACGACCTCGAAGCCACGCTGTTGGGCCATGGCTTCCAGGTCGAGCAACTGGGTTTCGGGGTGCTGATCGACGGTCGAAACCCGCATGTAAATCGCCGCCCGCTTCATAGCCGCACCCGAACTCCGTAGGCAAACAGCGCCTTGCGGACAGTGTCCATCTCGACGATCAGCTGGCTGACATGGTCCAGGTCGGGATGCTTCGACAACACCTCGAGATTGAACTCGTCCTGCAGGGCCTGGTACTTCAGGACTCCCTCGGCGAGCTTCTGGGTCATCTCGTCTTCTGTCGGCCTCGGTTCACTATCGGCGGTTACCAGGTGAAGACCGCGGCGCGGGCTAACAGCAAAGGTATCCATCTCACAGCTCCTTTCCCAAAACGGGGCGGCGCGCCCCGTAATCTAAACTGAGTTTATACACTAGTTATATACCTGCTTTATGTCATGATCAAAATCATCTCTTCCGCACCACCGACATCCTCATGTTCAACTCCCAGAACCTGGGTGCTCTGATCGTGAAGAAGGACGCCGAAGTCAAGTCCTGGGAAGAGCAGCCCTATTCCATCCAGAACATGGCCATCGACGAAGAGTACGGCTTCGGCATCCTGAACGAGGGTCAGGCGATCGCCTGCGCCCGCTACATCAAGGTCCGGCCGAACGAGTTCGTCATGCCGGCCCGCACCGTGTTCAACCTGTCCGAGTCCGGCTCGACGTACGAAGACGTCGACTCGGTCGAGGTCACCGGCACCAGCTCGCTGGACGTGCCTGTGAAAACGCGGAATAACCTGGCTTTTCTCTCTCTATCCGTCGCGCCATGTTCTTACAGAAATCTCCGCATCCGCCACCGCGGCGGTAGGTAACGCACGCTGGTCGAAGCACTTAGCGGCGAACGCTGGTTGGGCGAGTGGAACCGGCCGGCGGCTGATGATGGCCGGTGGCCACTGGATGCGGCGTACGGAGGATGGAAGTTACCGTTATGGATGGGGGCGGGGGCGGGTAGAGGGTTGAGGGAAGAAGGGGTTACACCAGATATGGGGTTGGGCGAGTGGGAGTTGGACTACTGAACCTTTGGTTTGGCTCTACTACCTTGGTTTAAGGACTGGAACGGGTGGGGAACGGGGTGCAGTTTGGGGAATGGAATGGGGGATGAGAGGAAGAGATGGACTGGGGTGATAGGCGGCGCGCCGTCTCTGAGCCGGCCCCCGGCCGCCTGCCATCTTCTGCCCTGCAGGGCTGCCTGCCAGCTTCGGTTACGACCACTCCCCGGGCTCTCAAGCGGAATCCTCTTCGCCGCTCTGAGGAGCGGCTGCCGCAGGAACAGTCGCCAGATGACCGTCGGATTCTGCAGGCCGGATGAAAGGCGATCAACTGGCGCATTCCCGGGAGTGGATCGCTCTCGGCTGGATAACTAATTAAGATAACTTCGTTCGGTGATACAGACAGGGTTCGAAAGCACGACCAGCCCTAAACAGGGTCTAAAGGGAGACGACTGGGAGGCCGGGGATCATCTGGAAGTGGCGGACATTGCAGGTAGCGACGCTGTAGTTGAGCTGCAGGGCGGTCACTCCGATCAATAGGTCGGAGAGAGGAATGCGAACACCCCTGGCCTGGGTTTCGCCATCGATTTCTCCGGCGCGGAGAGCAATCGACACATTAACAGGATGGATGGGCACGGCTGTTGTAAGCTCCCAGATAAACCGCTGCCGACTCGCTCGCCGATCCGCTGTGTTGCCGCGGGCGGCGCCGTGCGCCAGTTCGATTAGCGTCACCACGGAGATGGCGATCTCGGTATTCCCGCCCGGTGCCAGCGAGATGGTCGTTAGCACCTGCCGTGCACTTTGCCCCAGACGTTCGGCTGTAATCAGCACGCTGGAATCGAGGATCAGTCCCATGCCGGCGGTTCCAGCGGTTCGCGGTGGCTCTCGATCGCAGCTTCTACATCCTTGGCGAAGTCGGCATCGATTACTGCCGGCGAGTTTTCTGGGAGCAGCGCGATGCACTCGGCGATGGCGCGCCTGAGCGGGGCCGCTGGATGCATGGCGACGGGAACCTTGCCGCTCTCGCTTTCGATGACCACCTCCGCGCCCGCCCGCACACGGTTCATCAGTCCAGCGAAGTCGCGGGCGGCTTCTTCTTCCGAGATGTGGATTGCACGGTCGGCCATGGAGTGATTATACCGTCACTCCTTCTAATTAATTGGCCAGAACGGCACCAAGATATTGGCCAGCCGTTCCAGGGCGAGCTAGCGGTGAACGTCGCCGGTAGTGCGTGTGCTCCGCCGAGCACCGCTCAGGCGTACGTGTTTAATGCAACCGTAGTTCCCCCGGGTCAGATGCCCTATCTCACACTGTGGGCAAGCGGCCAGCCGCAGCCCGTTGTATCGACCCTGAATGCCTACGATGGCTTCATCACCTCGAACTTGGCAGTCGTTCCAACCACGAGCGGCTTCATCGACGCCTATGCCGCCGGACTGACACAGCTGATCCTCGACATCTCCGGCTACTTCGCACCGTAGACCGAGGAACAACTCGGCAGGCTGGAATGAAGAGATTGGGAATTCCAGACGTCCGTTGTTCGTCGTGCTCTAGCTGAGTTCGTTGCTCTGTCTAACGACGCGTCAGAAATGCAGCAGCCCTCCTTGGGTGATGGAGGTCACAGTTGCTCCGACGTGCCGCTGTTACTCTGCCATTGTTGCTTCCGACGTAGCCGCTGTTGGCGCCCTCCGCTTCGAGAGAAGTAATTATCCGGATCCAGCGCATATTTCCCGGCGCGGCCCCGTGTAGCGAGAGGACTCCAGATGGCCTCAACCAGAACTCAAGCCTGGCCTTCAATACGAATCAGCGCCTCACAACTCGAACTGCTCGTTGCTGATCTTGACCCGCTTCACTGGGTAATGTTGAGAGTCCTGGGCATTGGCTTCCCTGACGCCCCCTGCTTCGATCGCGGCCCGGCGGCCTTCGAGGACTGTCACATATTCGTCAAGAGACTATGGAAGCGCCTCCATACACTAAAGTCGGGTCCCAAGCAAAAACGGTACCGCCTGAAACTCGACGTCTTCGAAGTCGCGTTGTGCATCCGCGCTCTACGAGCACCTATGCGTAAGCGGGGCCTTCTTGTTCCCCACTCGAACATCCCCAACACCCCGTTGGTAAGACGGCGCCGTTTAGAGCTTCTTCGACGGCTGGAGAATTATGAACGTGTACTCCGTAGGCGCATTCACCAGTTGAGGGACGACTCACGTTACGTCGCGGAGCCGCTGGACCGATATGTCCGATACTTTAAGTTGTTAATCCATGAGTTGTTCCGGCCTGTGCTAGGAAAGCCACGAGGGTTGCAAATCCGCCGGCGTCAAATGTTTGAGTCGCTGGTCACGATCGCCGAGGAAAGTTTCAAGGGGGCGGGGGGCGAAATCCCGCCGGACAAACAGCTCAGGAAACTGATCAGTCAATGGATTCAGGATGTGCTCCGCTATCGCTCCGACGTCACCATAAGTACTCTGCTGGAGAACCCATCCGCCGGTAAGGAGCCGCTGTTAAGGTATATCCAACGAAGATGGGCTAGGATCAACCCGGCACCGCCTGATGACCTTTCTACTAGACTATCTAGGGTCGGCGAGGCGCTCAGGAGAGTTATGCCCGACTTGGACGACGACGACTGAAGGGAGATACCGATGGGCATTGCCGACGGCGATTCTCGTCGCCGCAACAAGCTGACACTCAGGCCGCTGGAAATGTTCCTGCTGGGACTGGTCAAAGGAGGCCTGATCACTCCTTATGACTGGCAGGCGAAGGGTCGCATCTCGCTGGGAGCCAGTCTTCCGGCGGTCCGTCGACTCGTGGATGCGGGGCTGCTAAAGCAGGTCGCCAAAGGCCCTCGCGGTCGACATGAGTTCGGGCTCACAGACAAAGGCTGGGACGAGTTGGACCAACTCGATCGCTATCTCGACGACGCAGCAGATCAGCCCCTCGGTGACTTGGAATCGGTAGTACGACTGGCATGTCTGGCGATGATCGTCAGGAGACCCCGAACTGCAAAGAAGCTTTTGCTGGAAGGAAGCGAAGAGCATCGACACCGCGCCCGGCTTGCGCGTAAGCGAGCGACCAACCGCTTGCCGTTCAAATCGCGGCTTGGCGGCCTCTACTCGATCCTCCTGGCACAGTGTGAGGCGGAACAGGAAACCAGCATTGCCAACCAGCTCGAGCGACTGCACGAAAACTGGAGCTCGCTAACCGAAGAGATCCTAGAACTCTGGGAAGACGATCGTAGAAGATCCCGCTGACCTGTTCCAAAAAGCCAAACGGCAATTCACGAACGCAGCCTCGTGCCTTGCTTCAATCCAATCAATGATTCGTGTCCGTGCCGCATGTGCGGCGGGACATCTCTCCGGACTAGCTTTCCTTTGACTTCGACGATCTTGGAGCATCCCGCCGCGAAATCCTCCCGGTTCGGTTCCATTTCGGGAGGACGACATAAGAAAAACTACGATTTTCCTTGAAACAAAAACCCAAAGGCCTTTAGGTTAAATCTATGAAGGAACGTGATCCGCAAATCGCAGGAATCCACCCGGGCAAGAACGGTGAACCGATCATGGTGGTGACCCGCGCGCGTGCTCCTCTGTACGATCCGGATCCAGACGTACGCGAAGCGTTTCTTCGTCAGTTCTATAGACCGCTTGCTGATAAAGGAGTGACTCCCGATGAAACTGATGAAGCCATGCGAACCTGCCACTCGATCCTAGGATCTGCCGGCGGGAAGATCGGGGGCCGATCCAAAAGCGAAGCCAAAATTGCCGCTGCACGAAACAACGGAAAGCTCGGAGGGCGACCGAAGGGTTCGAAGAACCGGGTGCAGCGCCGAAGTAAAACCAGTATCAAAGAGTCTTCGCAGAAACTTTTGACGCAGCGAAACTCCAAGGAGGATCGGAAGTGATGAATGTGACCGAACACGTTCTGGTCTCAGATCTGAAGATCGAGGGTGCGCCTGATGTCCTCTGAGGCACCTCAGGGTAGTGCGACAGCAAACCTTGAATGGCTCGATCCCAAAGAGGCGGCCGAACACATCAAGGTCAAAGACGTCCGCACGTTTCTGCGTTGGGCGCGGGAAGGAAAATTTATCGGCTATGCCGTCAGCGGTACAAAGCGCCACATCTGGAGATTTCTGAAGAGAGATCTGGACGCAGCCCTGCTGTCTCATCCTGTGGTAATGTCAGAATCGCCAACTGTGCTCTCGAAGAAAAGGAGAGTTGCATGAGAGCGCAGAAACCAAAAGGTTCTGTCGTGTTCAACAACGCCCGGGCCACTTGGAATTATCTCTGGCTGGAGAACGGGCGTCGCAGATCACGGAAGCTCGGCACTATTGCTGAGCTTCCCACAAGACCTGACGCCGAGAAAAAGGCGGATGTGGTTCGCCGGGATCTCCGGCTAGTCGCCAGACGGACCATTCCGACGGTCAGGCAGCTAGTGGAGCAGTACCGGACAGAGAAGATGCCTCGTCGTGCCAGCACCCGGCGCGGGTATGAATCCTGGCTCGCAAACTATGTGCTTCCACGCTGGGGGGACTCGGTCCTTACTGACGTGCAGGCGCGGCCCGTCGAGCTATGGCTGCAACCGCTAACGCTTTCGCCAAAGAGCAAGGTCCACATTCGTGGCGTGCTTAATCTTCTTTGGGATTATGCCATGTGGTGCGGCTACATCGTGCCGGAACGGAACCCGATGTCACTCGTCACCATCCGCGGGGCCGGTAAGCGCACGCGCAAGCCGCGCAGTCTGACCGTCGATGAGTTTCATAGTCTTCTCGGGCGGTTCAAGGCCTCCGTCTGTTTCCGGACCATGTTGTTGCTGTTGGTCAGCTTCGGACTGCGGGTATCTGAGCTGCTCGGGCTGAAATGGAAGGACATCGACTGGCTGAACAGGACGCTGCGCATTGAGCGTGGCATGGTCAGGCAGACGGTCGATGATGTCAAAACCAAGGAGAGCGCCCAAGCTATGACTATTGCGGACGAACTGCTGGATGTCCTCAAGGTGTGGCGCCAGTCGACCGAATTTTCTGCGGACGACGATTGGATGTTTGCTTCTCCGGTCAAGTTGGGGAGGCAGCCATTCTCTTACACCCACGTGCTGACTACGATCTGTGACGCGGCACGAGAAGCGAGAGTTGGCCCCGTCGGAACCCATACCTTCCGGCACACGTACCGGACATGGTTGGACGCGGTGGGCACTCCGGTGGGAGTACAGCAGAAGCTGATGCGTCATGCCGACATTCGGACGACCATGAACATCTATGGTGATGCGGTGACCGAGGACATGCGTCTCGCGCATGAAAAAGTGGTGCAGCTGGCGATATCCAAGGGGATGAACTGATTTCCGAGTGATTTCGTGGCTGGCAAGTAATTGAAATCTTGGGGTGGGTGGTGGGATTCGAACCCACGACAGCCGGAGCCACAGTCCGGAGTTCTACCACTGAACTACACCCACCGCAGCTAAGAAAAAATTATAGCATTCGGAATTGGCGGGAACCTCGGTACTGTCCCAGGACGCTACCGAAGTTTCATCACCTACGGCCGGAATTTCATCGCGCAATTCGATACGACGCGCAGATTCGCAATTTGCCGGCAGGTTCTCTGGGTGTAACCTGTAAAACAAACGTCTATTCATATGCTGGAGAGGTTTTCAGTGTTGTCCATTCGCAGCATTTTTTTGGCGATTGCCTTGCTCCTCAGCATGCCGGCTTTCCTGCTGGCGCAGTTTCCGGTGCCGAATACCAAGTCCCTTGAGGATACGGAGCCTGCGGAGATTCACGAGCTCGTCTCAAAGTATTGCCGGCTGGATTACGAAGGCGCACTGCTCGATTCGCAAGCCTGGTCCAAGGTTCAGCCGCTGGTGTGGTGGAAGTCCAATCCTAGCTACTCAAAAATCGATGTGGTGGCTCGTTATAAGGTCGACATGCCGGACACTTCCAACAGCAAGGGCAAATACACCGTCACCGTTCACTATCGTTTGCTGGGGACCTATGACTTGATCAATGGTTACGTTACCGAGCCGCCCGGCGCCAATCAGGATGTCGACTTTCTGGTCAGTTCCGAAAATACCGACACACGCATTGCCGATGCCGAGAATACCTTGCCCCATCCTTCTCGAGCGGCGATGCTGAAGTGGTTGAATCAGAAGCTGAGCACGGCTCAGGACGCCGCCGCGAAGAGACGTTATCAGGACGCGCTGAAGCAGTTGGAGGCGCAGTCGGCGTCGCCGTTTGCGAAGTAGCAAACTTCAGGGTTAAGCGAAATTGGCGCCGCTCCCAACCAGTCCTGGGGACATCGCACCGCGCGGTAACATCTTCGACTTACTGCAGCCGCACCGAACCAAATAACAGGAAAGCCTGCGCTAATTCGAGGCTCTCAATAATAAAATCTCGGCTAACCTATTGCTGCGCCCCGACGAGCGGCGCCGTCGTTCCCTGGGCTGAGGTAGCTGGGGTCTTCACCGCAAAGAAGTTGTGATCGTACAGATTGCGGTACATGATGCCTGCCAGCTCGGCGGCCTTGGGGCCGAAAGTCGGGCGTCCGCCTTCGAGGAAGATCACGGTCACGATTCGTCCGTACTGGGTGTTGGCAAAGGACCCGAACCAGCCGAACCGCGTCCCATCCTTGGAGCAGGTTCCGGTCTTGCCGAGGATCGGCTCCTCGATGAAGTTTGTCCGCAGCAGGCGCGCCGTGCCGTATTCCACTGCGCCCGCCATACCGTCGGAGATCTCAGGAATCAGTGGTCCAATGTCCAACTCGCGCTTGACCTTGGGAGCGAAGTTCGCGACTTCCTCGGGCGTCGTCGGGTGCTGCAGATAATACAGCGTGCCGCCATTAGCGATTGCCGCCATCAGCGCCGCCAGCTGCAATGGCGTCAGCGAAATGCTCTCGCCGAACGAGCACATCTTGCCAACACCACCCAGCTTGGCATCCAGTTCCGTCGAAGGGAAAACTCCCAGCTGCTCGTTGGGAATGTTCCATCCCGCTAACTCGCCCAGTCCGAACTGATGCGCATAGTAGCTAACCTTCTCGAAACCCAGCTTGCGTCCCACCGCCTCAAAATATGCGTTATTGGACTTCGCCAGCGCGGTTGTCAGGTCAACCTTCCAATATTTGGTGAGCGGAACTTCGGTGTCCTTGGTGATGACGTTCTCGCTCAAGGCTGCCAGCGCCACCGCAACCTTGATGGTCGAGCACGGCTGGGCGCCCGCAGAGAGCGCCAGCTTCTGGTTGACCATCGCCAGAATTCGCCCGTTGTCTGGATCGACGGCGACGATGGTGCCGTTCATATTGCCCAGCGCCTCAATTGCGGCCGCGCGCACAATCGGATCCTCGCCTGCCGTGATGTCGCCTTCGACCTGGTCAGTGGCGAACGAGCTGGCGTAGAAGCGCTCGCCGTAATAGTGGTGCTTGCGGTAGACCACGACGTGACTGGCGCGGTTCAGACTCGCCGCGGTTGCGGAACTATGCCGCATGCGTGACATCCTGTGTTGCGTGGTCGTCGACTCGGTTACGTGATGCGTAGACTTGTGCTTGTGGGTGGTACTGGAATGGGTGGTGATGGTCGCGGCTGAGGCGCCCAAGCAAGCGAATACCGCTACTAGAATGATGGCAGCCGAGGGGCAGCGCTTCAACATGTCATGCAGTTCCTAGAATTGGGATAACGTGCTGCCGGAGACCCGCTTGCTCCTCCGATTTTTCACTCGGCCTGGCGCCGAGATTTCATAGTAGGTAGTTTCTGAGCTGAATTCAACCGAAACTACCACGTAGTACAACCAAAATCTCCCTGCCCGTCATCACGGATGCTGACAGCATGGGCTAAGTTGCGCAGGTGACCTCCGGCGCCAGGGTTCGGACCTCCGTCACCGCACTCTATTTACTTATCACAGTATTCACTGAATCGGGCGTAACAATCATGGTTCCGGACCGCCCATAGCCCAGGCTGGCCCGGATCGAGCCACAGGTTCAATTTGGAGTTCCTGCGGGCCGATTGCGGCGCAATGTCGAATTTCGAAGACTGTTTTCCAGGTCTCGAAACATTTCCCGCGACCATGGGTTCATGTCGGTAACAACCCTGAGAATGGTCGTGTAACAACGGCTAAACCCCTCCGACGTGCAACTCGCCCCTGTCCGCCGGAGGGGCTTTTGTTTGGGTTGGTTGTGGTTTGCTGAGCCGGCCGCAGTTCAGCTTCGCCAGTGCAGGGTCACCGGGCCGTCCATCGGGTGCCGCATGGGCTTGCCGGTCGCTTGCGATTCCAGTCGCGCCTGCTTCAAGTCGAAGTACCACTTCGCCGGCCGATCGGCGTCATCAATCAACATGAGGCTGGGATTGTATGTCAGCCCCTCTGCCTGCTGGATCATCGTGAGCTGGTCCTGTTCAACGAAGCGCCGCCCAAAGAACTTTGCAATCGGCGTGAGGAACGGCACGTTGAGGAAGACATTCCATGCCGCGCAGACATCAATGCGGCAATTGTTTTCGACCGTCGGTGTGACCGTGGTCAGGCTGGCAAACCACTTTTCGCCGCAACGAATGATCTCGTACCGTCGGTTAGGCAGGACAAAATCGATGGTCGTCGTGATCGGCTGGCCGTACACTCCCAGCAGCTTATAGGGCGCGCTGTTGGCCGAGGGTTGATGGGCAGTCATGCGAAAGCCGCCCTCCGTCGGCTCGAAGTGTTTTTCCTTCTCGTGGATGCTGGCGCGCGAGCGCCACCACCATGCCTGATGCACAAACGGCCCATGCGCCGGATCCATCAGCCCGATGATTCCGTGATCGATGTTGCAGGGCAGGTCGGCCGTGAGATGCGCCGATCGGAATCGCTTACTGAACTTCGGTACCTCAGGTAGACGCGGCAATTGCTGAAGATCGTCGATGCGGAGTCTTCCTCTCCCACTCTGTGGGACATACACCCACACATGCCCATCGCGCTCCCCGCACGGAAACGCCGTTGCATAGATCTTGCATGGATCGAGTGTGTCGCGTTGGGTCAGCGACGGAATCTCGCAGCACTGTCCGGATACTGGCTCGAAGGCCCAGCCGTGATACTTGCAAGTCACCTGCTGCCCATCGAACCAGCCGTACGAGAGTGGGATGCCGCGATGCGGACAAGAATCGCGCATGGCGAAGTAGCGCCCGTCCGATTTGCGTCCCAGCACCAGCGGAATGCCCAGCAGCATGGCCTTCGCCATCTGCCGGCCACGAATCTCCGACGCCCGTATCGCCGGATACCAGTCATCATAGATGAGCGCCGTAGTGGGACCAGACGGCGTAACCGCAGCGCGAGTGACTTCGCTGATCATTCACGAGTCATTCTAGTCGAGTTTCGGGAAAGCTTTCACCCCAGAGAACACAGAGGGCACTGAGGATTTCTGACCATTTGCTTTCTCCTTGCTTCCTGGCTGCAAAGTCAAGAGAAAACAGAAAGGTGTGATCTTGATGAGAAATTGGAGATACGGAACCATAAGTACCGTGTAGGCCGTTTTCTGCTTGTTGGCCTTCTCCGTGCTCTCTGTGCCCTCCGTGGTGAAAACAAGATTGCGCGAACAATAAAATGGCCGGAGCACTTCGCCCCGGCCGCAGATTCTAGCCACTGACCTCTAGCCACTACTTCGTGATCTTCTCTCCTATCGACTTCGCCTGCGTGAACAGCAGCAGATAATCCGGGCCGCCGGCCTTCGAGTCGGTTCCCGACATGTTGAAACCGCCGAAGGGATGCGCGCCGACCATCGCTCCTGTGCACTTGCGATTGATATACAGGTTGCCGACGTGGAACTGCTGCTTCGCGGCTTCGATCTTGTCGTCGGAACTCGTATAGACCGCGCCGGTCAAGCCGAACTCGGTGTTGTTCGCAATTTGCAAGGCATCTTCGAAGTTGCGCGACTTGATTACCGCCAGCACCGGTCCAAAGATCTCCTGCTGCGAAATCGTTGCCATGGGATCGACGTCTGCAATCACGGTCGGCTGGATAAAGTAGCCCTCGCCCGCGGCGGTTGCGCGGCTGCCGCCAGCGATCAACCGGCCGCCTTCGGCAAGACCTTTCTGAATGTAGCCCATAATCGACTTCATCGACTTCTCGTTGACCACCGGCCCCATGTTCGGGTTGAGCGTCGGATCGCCCAACGTGATCTTCTCCACCCGCTCTTTCAGCCGCTGCAGGAATCGGTCGTAAATCCGTTCATCAACGATCGCGCGCGAGCACGCTGAGCACTTCTGGCCGCTGAAGCCGAATGCCGAACTGGCGACGCCTTCGACCGCCGCATCCATGTCGGCGTCAGCATCGACGATGATCGAGTCCTTGCCGCCCATCTCCAGAATCGTGCGCTTGATCCAGATCTGGCCTGGTTGCTGGGAGGCAGCGCGCTGGTTAATGTGCACACCAACTTCCTTGGATCCGGTAAACGCGATATAGCGCGTCTTGGGATGTTCGACGATGGCATTGCCGAAGCTGTTGCCGTGGCCGGGACAGAAGTTCACCACGCCATCCGGCAGTCCAGCTTCTTCCAGAATTTCGAAGAACTTCGCCGCAATCGTCGGCGAATCGCCCGACGGTTTCAGAATGACTGTGTTGCCGCAGACGATCGATGCCAGTGTCATGCCGCCCATGATCGCGCCCGGGAAGTTCCACGGCGGAATCACGGAGCCCACCCCCAGCGGGATATAGCGGAGCCAATCGCGCTCGCCCGGCAATTGCACCAGAGTTTCTGCCTTCGACAGCCTCAAGGCCTCCAACGCATAAAGATTGGTGAAGTCGATCAGCTCGGCGATATCGCCATCGGCCTCAGGCCAGTTCTTGCCGACCTCGAATACCATCCACGCCATCAGCTCAAACTTGCGCTCGCGCAGCAGGTGGGCCACACGGAACAGCAGATTCGTCCGCTCCTCCACCGAGCTGAACTTCCACGTCTCGAAGGCCTTCAGCGCGGCCTGCATCGCTGGCTCAACTTCCGCTGCGCCCGCGGTCGAGAAGGTTCCCACGACTTCCGACGGCTTCGCGGGATTCAAGGATTGCGACTTCTCTTCAGTCTTCACGTGCCGACCGCCGATCACCAGGTCGTATTCACGTCCCAGCTCATTGCGGACTTTTTCAATCGCCGCCCGCATGCGGCGGGTATTTTCAGGATTGCTCCAATCGATGGAAGGTTCATTCTTGAATTGCTCTGGAATGGGAGCGTTGTTCATCGTCTCCGCCGTGCGCGTTCCCTGGCGCGCGGGTGTCATCGTCGTAGCCATAAGTGCAGTCCTCTCAGGAAGTCGATTCAGACAGGTGAGTCTAGCTAGTGCGTCTGTTAATAGATGCGGGATCGCGTAACACGATTCGCGGCCCCGCGAACCCTCTATTTTACACGCTATCAGCAACTTGCCATCTGTCTCGCCAACCCGCACGGCGTTGCCGGAATTGCCTCGAGGTTCGCCCTGTGATACCTTCCGCTCGTCCCGTGTTTTTGCGTTCGGTTCGGGTCGGAAAGTGCTTGCCAGAGCCAGCGAGGAGGGAAGGGAATGATCGGTCTCATCGTCATTATCGTTATCTTGGCGATTATCGCCTTCACCCTGATCGGTATTTACAACAGCCTGGTGCAACTGCGCGTCCGCGCCGACAACGCGTGGGCCGACATCGATGTGCAGCTCAAGCGCCGATACGACCTGATCCCCAACTTGGTGGAAACGGTGAAAGGCTACGCCGCGCACGAGAAGGGAACTTTCGAGAACGTTGCCAAGTTCCGTAGTGCAGCGATGTCGGCGAGTACTCCGGCGGAGAAGAGCGAAGCCGAAGGTCAACTGACATACGCCTTGCGCGGATTGCTGGCCGTGGCCGAGGCATATCCGCAGCTGCAGGCGAATCAGGAGTTCATGTCGTTGCAAGGTTCGCTCAGTGGATTGGAGGATGCGATCCAGAATGCGCGCCGTTATTACAACGCCGTGGTCCGCGATTTCAATACCAAAATTCAAAGCTTCCCCAGCAACATCGTCGCCGGGATGTTCCACTTCCAGCAGAAACAGTTCTTCGATATTACCGAGCCGACACAGCGGGAACCAGTGGCCGTCAAATTCTGATATGCGCGATGCGTATGTGGAGTCCCGCTTTGTAGGAGCTTCGTTGCCAAAATCCCCACCTAAGCAAAAGCGGCTTGGGTGGGGCACCCGCATCGTACTGGTTCTCGCATTTGGCTTGACTCTCGCGCTGCCTGCTTTCGCTCGGGAATGGCGCATTACCAACTTTGCCAGCAGCATGCAGGTTGCACCGGACGGCACAATGACGGTGCGCGAGAATCTTGCCATTGCTTTTGAGGGCG
>Ga0335074_10006928_pt1 | contig 15730 bp, 1 predicted proteins | sample Lox_Sample_23_FD_206715 | JGI IMG/M metagenome (GOLD analysis project Ga0335074, IMG submission 206715) | Soil microbial communities from Loxahatchee National Wildlife Refuge, Florida, United States - Lox_Sample_2.3 | ecosystem: Environmental > Terrestrial > Soil > Wetlands | place: USA: Florida... | reverse complement strand
CGCGGTTTGGTTGTGGCCGGCGAGTTCCACGGTGCCGCCTTCAAGGATCAGGGCGCCGGCGCCAAAGGCATTGGTCGCACCGCTGGTGAGCGTGGCGCCGGTGTTAATGGTGCTGCCGCCCGAGTAGGTGTTGGTGTCCGTGAGCGTCAGGGAACCGCTGTTGACAACCAGGGCCAAACTGGAGGCAACCGTGCCGCCAACCGCGGTAAAGCCGGAGAGCAGACCAGAGAAGCTGTCCGTGCCGGCGCCAGCAAAGGTTAGCGTGGCGCTCTGGCCTGAATTGGAGTTGAGAATGGCATTGCTCGTTCCCGCACCACTGGCGACCACCAAACTGGTGGCGGTCTGCTGGGTGCCGTCCAGATCAAGTACGCCGCTGGTGGCTGTGGTAGCGCCGACGTACTCCGTGGGACCACCGGTGGGCACTGGAGCAGCAGCGCCGAAAATGACGTTACCGAGATTACCCGTGATGTTCTGCTGCAATTGCAGAGTGCCGTTATAAATGGCCGTGCCACCCAGCCAATTATCAAGGTTGTTATTCAACGATAAGGTATCGGATCCGGCAACTTCGAGTTGACCGGTGCCGGTAATCGCACCAGAGAGGGTCGCATTGTCCTCCATACCGAACAACGCGCCGCTCGTGCCGTAGGTTGCACCTGGATCGGTGTCGATGGTAATCGCACCGGAGAAGTTATAGCCTGTAGAATCGAAACGAATGGCGCCGTAATAGCCATAACCGGAGGTTACATCACCGTAGTAACCCAGGCCGTTGAGGGTCATGGGGCTGGTTACCGTGCTGCTGGCGGCGACAGCCAAGAACAACTCGCCATTATTATCAACTGTAATGTAAGAAGCCGCGGGCATGGCGGAGGCGACGGAGATCTCCAGACGCGTGCCGGAGTCAATATAGATGTTGCCGGTAAAGCCCGAGTTGCTGCCGCTTAAATTCAGAGAGTAAGCAGGGGCGCCGGCGGCGGTACTGGTGAGCAGAGTCAAAGCACCAGCGCCAGTGAATGTGTTGGACCAGGCGGCCGGAGAAGCGTTCAAATCAAAATTCAAGGCGCCGTTATCGGTGATCGAACTAGTTCCCAGAGAAGCAGTGGAATTCGACCCGTTGCCGACATTCAGTGTAGCGCCGGTATTAATGGTCACACCGCCGGTGAAGGTGTTGGCGTCGGTGAGCGTGAGGCTCGATCCGGTCGTGCCGGCGAGGGTCAATGCACCGGAGCCGGAGATCAGGCCCGTGAAGGTGTCGTTGGTTGTCGGCGTCACGGTGAGCGTATCAGAGTTTCCGAGCGAAATCGCGCCCGCACCCGCCAAATCAGCGATGCCGGCCGAGTAGGTAATCGCATTGAGCGTGCCAGAGTCGGTAATCGTGCCGCCAATTGTGCCACCCACGTCGAGCGTGCCGTTGGTACTAACGGTCATGCCGCCGGTATTGGCAACTGAGGTGCTGGACGCGACCGTGAGCGTGCCGCCGTTAATATTGGTTGCGCCGCCGTAGCTATATGAGGTTCCGGAAAGGGTCAGCGAGCCGCTGTTGATGGTCAGGGCCGTAACGCTGCTGCCATTCTGAATTGTGCCCGAGAAGGTGCTGGTACCGTTCTCGAAGGTCAGCGTGGCGGACGAAGAGGTCGGCCCGCCGTTGTTGGTGATGATGTTGTTTGATCCGCCGACCATAACCAGGCCGCCGACCGTAGCGCCAATGCCGCCGAGGTCCAGCGTGCCGCTATTGCCTTGATTATCACCGAAACTCACGGTGCTGCCGTTGGGAAGCGCGCCGCTGGCGCCGACAATCAGCGTACCGTTGCCAATCTGCGTGCCGCCGGTGTAACTGTTGACGGTGGAAAGCGTCAGGCTGTCGGCGCCTTCCTTGACCAGGCTGCCGCCGCCGCCGATGGAACCTGTGCCACTGATGACGTAATTGCCGTTACTGTTGTTTACAGCGACAGAACCCGGTGTAACGGTGGTGTTCAGGGTGACGTTGTAATTTGTGACACTGTCGGCGCCGTTGTCATATGTATCGCCAAAAGTGACGTTGTCGAGCTGATAGAACTCGTCATAAGCGCTGGAGCCGGTATTCCACCAGTTTTTGTTCGTTGTGACATCCCACGTCGCTCCGTCGCCGCTGCCGAGGTTGCTGCCGGTCCATTGCAGCGAAGCGGCGTTTCCTAAAACATGTACATATAGATCATTAGAACTGCCGCTGTAACCGCCGCTTCCGCCGACATAAGGCGTGAGCATGAGGCGCCCGATGGTGGTAGTCGGCCCGACGCCGGCTGAGAAACCGGACGGATCCGCAGTGATGCTGTTGCCCGAAGTCAGGATCTGGATGTTGGATCCCGAGCTGGGTGCAGTGATGAGATCAAATAATATCGTGCTGCCGGTCAACGTAGCCGTATTGGTTACCTGAATCAGATCATTAGCGGACGAACCGAGATTGAAGAGCAGGTTGCCGCCGCTGGTAGTCAGGCTGGCCATGGAGAGCGTGCCGAATACATTATTCGCGTCATGGGCGGTAATGGTACCTGAGCTCATGCTCACGCCCTGAACATGGCCGCCGGGACCGGTAAGCGTGCCGCCGCTGACGGTGGTGATGCTCGAAGCGATAGTACCGGTTACATCAAGCGTGCCGGCATTAACGGCGGTTGCCCCGGTGAAGGTGTTGTCGCCGCTGAGGATTAGCGTGCCGCTGCCGATCTTGGTCAGCGAGCCAGTGCTGCTAAGAGCGCCGGAATAAGTGGTATTGGCGTTGTTGTTGCCGACGCTGAGCGAAACGGCGGCAGAGCCGGTGTCCACAAGCGCAATATTTCCGGAGCCGGAAAGACCGCCGAAGGTAAAGCTGCCGATGCTGTTTGCAAACGTCACGGCGGTGGCGCCACCAGTACCGAGATTACTTTGCACAACCGTACTGTCCTGGACGGCATTTTGATTGCCGACAATCAGGTAACCGCCGGTGCTGACCGTGGTTGATCCGGTGTAGGTATTGGTCCCGGATAATTCGAGCGTGTCGGTGGCCGCGCCGAAGGTCGGGCTTGCGGAGATGAGGAAGGAACCAGAGCCCGTGCCGATGGCCAACGATGTGAGGGTTGCGGGCAGGGCACTGACAACCGCGCTGGTAACGTCGCCGATATTGCCGGCAAAAATCAATTCACCGCTGGTCTGCCCATTACCAAGGATGTAATTCACTGTGTTATTCAGATACATGTTGCTGTTGACGGTATAGGTTCCGGTATGTGAAGTGCCGACATCGATGCCGGCGCCGTTGAAAATGGTCGGCATGCTCTTCGTGCCGGTTGTGGGTTCGTAATAGAGCAGGGTGACGTTGTTGGCGACGTCGCCGGGATTGTTCAGAACGAGGTAATCGTTGGTATTGGTCATCGTGTAACCACCTTCGAGGGAGAGAATCCCTTGGTCGACCACGATAGCACCGAAGGAATCCGTGCCGGCGAGCGCACCAGTACCTGTGATGGAAATCTGATCGGTTCCGTCCTTGGTCAGGACGTGGCCGTTGAGATTGAGGGTGCCGCCGTCACGGCCAATGTCGATACGACCATCGTTGGAGTATTCGGTTCCCTCATTATTGCCGCCAATGGTGGCGTTGCCGAGTAAAGTGATGTTTTCAAAAGCGGATTCCTGCTGATTTGTTCCTTCCGTGCCGCTGGCGCCGCCATTGTTCTGAATCACGCCCAGAGTTCCGGGTGCACCAGCGCCTGAAATGTCAAAAGTCTTAGCGCCGAAACCACCCGCAGCCTGCGACGCAATGCCGCCGATGTCGAGGGTAGCGCCGTTGCCGATGGTCACCGCGCCGCCGGTGGTTGAACCCAGGGCGTTAAAGTTGCCGGCATAAACGATTCCGCTGTTGATGGCAGTTGTTCCCGTATAGGTATTGGTTCCGCCGATCGTGAGGCTGCTGGTGCCGTTTGCGAGACTGACGGTCAGAGCGCCGGAACCGGAAACGGTGTTGTTGAAGGTTTGGGCGCCGCTGAGATCAAAGGCCAGAGTGCCGTTGTCGACAACCCCCGATGTGGCGCTCAGGCTGCCGGTTGCACCGCCGTTGCCGAGCTGCAGGATAGCGCCGTTGTTGATGAGTGCCGTGCCGGTGAAAGTATTGGCGCCGGTAAATATTTCCTTGCCGCTGCCAAAGGTCACATTCGTGGTGCCGCTGGTCATACCAACGGCTCCATTGGCAATAACGCCGGCGAAGGTATCTGTTCCGGCTCCCGCGTTTATCGTCAGCGTGACCACAGCGATGCTGTTGCCGCCGGTGACGAGATTGCCGGCGCCGGTTCCGAGCGTGCTAAGACCGGCGACGGTGGCGCTGAATCCATTTAAATTGAGCGTGCCGCTGTCACCGGAGACATCGCCGAGAGTCAGAGCACTGTTTGCGGAGTAGGAATTGGCAGCACCCAGGATGAGCGACCCATCATTGATGGCGGTCGTGCCGGAATAGGTATTTGTCCCGGTGTTGGACAGCGTCAGGGCGCTGGTAACCCCGGCGCCCCCGATGCTGATACCGGTAACTCCGGTAATCGAACCGGTTCCACTGATGGTATAAGCATTAGTGCCGCTGACGGTTATGGAGCCGGGGGAGACGGTGGTATTCAGGATTACGTTATAGTTGCCGCTGACGTTATGCGCCGTGTCGAAATTGACATTGTCGTTGGTGTAAAACACATCCGGGTTTTCATTGTAGGTGACATCATCCCAGTTGGCGCTGGAGTCTTCATCCCACATTTGGTTGGCGCCGGCGTCATTCCAGTACAGTGTCGCCGGGCCGCCGGATACATAGATATAGATATCATCTGGATTCGTGCCGCTGTAACCGGCGCTTCCGCCGACATACGGCGTAAGCGAGGTGCGACCGATGATGGTCGGCGTTCCAATGCCGGAGAAAATGTTGTTGGTGAATCCTGTCGAAGTGATGATGATGGGAATATTCGCTCCGGGAGTCGGCGAATCGCCGCCAACAATACCCAAAGTCAGCGTGGTGTCGGAACCAAGAACAGTCGTGCCGGCTACGGTAATGGAATTAGCGGCTGTACCGTTGCCTACTTCAAAGAGCAAATTGCCGCCGGTGGTGTTCAGGCTTGCCAGATTTATGGTACCGGCGCCGAGCGTAACTGTTTCGAGCGTGCCGGATGCGAGGGTCGTTGCGCCAAAGCTGCCGGCAAGTGCGAGTGAACCGGATGCACCGGCTTGAATGTACAGACTTCCAGAAGACATGTTATTTGAGGCGCTGTTCAACGTCAAATTAATGGTGTTCGTGTTATCGCCGACGACTAAACTACCCGAACCGGAAATAGCTCCGGAGAGCGTTTCGGTGTGGGCGCCGCCGATCTCCAGCGTACCGGCATTGACGGCGGTGGTTCCGGTATAGCTCAATGCTCCGGTGAGGATCTCGGTTCCGGCCGCGTTTTGAACCAGTGAAAGAACGCCGGTGCCGTTGGAAATTGTACCGCCGTAGGTGTAGCTGCCGGAACCGTTTGTGGTCAGGGTGGCTGCCGTGGCGGCCGTATTGGTGATCGAGCCGCCGGTTCCCTGAAGACCGCCGACACTTTCACTAAAACCATCGAGTTGCACCGCGCCGCCGTTGACGGTCAGATTGCCCGAGCCGAAAGCATTGGCAGCTTCACCGATGATGATGCCGGTATTGATGGTTTCACCCGCGGCGCCGAAAGCATTGGCTACCGTACCTTCCGCCGTACCGCCGTTGACAATCAGGCCGCCGCTGCCAAGCGCGCTGCTGGCCGCGGCAACGAGTGTACCGGCGGTAACAATGGTGCCGCCGGAGTAGGTGTTGTTGGCGTTGGAGAAGGTTATGGTCATGGCTGAAGGGAGATTAATGAGAACCGATCCGGCGCCGGCGGCCACATCATCCGTCGCGGGCAGGTTCGCATTTGTAGACAAGGCGTTGCTTACGGCGCTGGTCACGTTGCCAATATTGCCGGTAAGAATCAAGCCTCCGGTGGTGGCGCCGCTCTGTTCGGCAAATGTCGCCGTCCCGTTGATATAGAAGTTGCTGCCGATTGTGCTGGTGGCGCCGGCATCCGTTTGACCAAACCAGACATTACTGCCGCTCACTACGATGGGAGCCGTAATATCTCCGGTGGTGTCATTGTAGAATTGTCCTTCGGTATTGTTCTGAAAGATGATGTAATTGGTTGAACTTTGAACAGTGTTGTTGGTGTCAAAACCGAGAGCGCCGCCGGCCACCACAATATTTCCTGTTGCGCCAAAATTGACGGTCAAATTGGTGGCCAGGTCGACAAAATCCGCACCATCTTTGGTCAATGTGTACCCGGCCAAATTCAGAATGCTGGCCGCGTCGCGGCCAATATCGAATCGGCCATCGTTATTGTTAGCACCCGTAACCGGTGTAAACGCCACGTTATAACCACCAATTGTGGCATTGGCAGTAAGGGTAATGTTTTCAAAAGCTGAAGTAGCATTGGTTCCACCATTGGCGCCGTTGGCGCCGCCGTTGTCCTGAATCACACCCAGAGTGCCGGGCGCGCCGGAACCGGCGATGTAAAACTGCTTGGGACCGAAGGTAAGATTGTTGTTGGACGCTCCGCCGATGTCGAGGGTGGCGCCGCTGGCGATGGTTACCGCTGAACCGGTGGTGGAACCCAGAGAATTGCTGTTAGTGGCATAAACCGTTCCGCTGGTGATGGCGGTCGTGCCGGTATAGGTGTTGGTCCCGCTAATGGTCATACTGCTGCCGGCGACATTATTAACAGTGACCGCGCCGGAGCCGGAAACAGCATTGGCGAATGTTTGCGTGCCGCTAAGATCGAAGACCAAAGAGGCATTATCAATGACAGCGGAGGAAGTACCCAGGCTGCCGGTTGCACCGCCGTTACCAAGCTGGAGAGTCCCTGAAGTGATAGTGGTTGAGCCGGTATAAGAATTGTTGGTGGCAATCGTCAACGTATCGGTTCCGAGTTTGGTCAAACCGGTGGCGCCGGCGATGGAGCCTGTGCCGCTGATGAGGTAATTGCCGGCGCTATTGTTGACCGTGATGGAATTGGGCGTAACGGTGGTGTTCAGGGTGACGTTGTAGTTGCTGACAGTCGCACCACTCGTTCCATAGGTATCACCGAAAGCGACGTTGTCGAATTGATAAAACTCGTCATAGGCGCTGGAACCGGTGTTCCACCAATTATTGTTAGTTTCCACATCCCAGGTCGCGCCATCGCCGCTGCCGAGCGTGCTGCCGGTCCATTGCAGAGCCGCCGAGGCGCCGGAAACATATACATATAGATAATTCGCATCTTGTCCGATATTCGAATCGCCGCTGATGCCGCCGCTGGCCAGGCTTCCGCCGACATAAGGCGTCAGATCTACACGACCAAAGTTCGTCGTCGTTCCGACGCCGTTGGTGAAGCCGAGAAGGTCATTGGTCAATCCTCCGGACTCGAGAATGGCGGCATTCTCACCCGATTGGGGTGTGTCGAGCTGAATAACATTTAGATTCAAAGCGGTGCCGGAGCCTAAACTGGCGTTGCCGGTGACGGTAAGCGTATCGGCGGATGTACCACTGCCGAAATTGAACAACAGGTTGCCGCCGGTGGTCATCAGACTTCCCAGAGTCAAGGTGCTGATTGGATTGGCTGCGTCATGAGGCTGAAGGGTTCCCGAAGTGAGCGTTACGGCGCCATTGACCTGACCTATTCCAGATCCGGCCAGCGTACCGCCGTTAACATTGACGGCCGAGCTGGCGGAGATCTTTCCCGTTACATCCAGTGTTCCCGCGGTAATACTGGTCTGGCCGCTGTAGTTATTGCTGGTTCCGCTGACAATGAGAGTCCCGGCGCCACTTTGCTGTACCGAAACTGATCCGGTGAGTGCACCGCTATAGTTGGTGATTCCCGAACCAATATTATTCACTACTCCAGAACCGCTGACGTTGTTGCTCACGGTCACCGCCGTGGCTCCGTTATTAAAATCGAAAGCAAGCGTAGCATTGTCGGTCACTGCGGATGTGATGCTGCCGGTGGCGCCGTTGTTGCCGAGTTGCATTGTACCGCCGGAAATGTTGGTGGTCCCGGTGTACGTGTTGGCGCCGGTGAGGATCAGCGAACCGCTGGTAACAGTAAGGGCCAGGTCCAAACCACCGGAAATGACACCGGAGAAGGTGCTGGCCGGATTGGTACCACCCGCGAATGTGAGAACACCGCCGGAAACGCTGCTGAGAATGCTGTTGCCGGTTCCACCCGCCACCGCCAGACCAGTGACGGTTTGGCTGGTGCCGTCAATATCAAGTTCGCCGCTAAGTGGAGCAGCCACGCCGGCATAGCCTGTGGTGGCGCTGCCGAATGAAACGTTGCCGAGGGGATTGTTGGTCATGAGGACTGCGGTTCGCAATATACCGCTATAAATGGCCGTTCCACCGGTCCAATTGTCAGTGTTATTGGTCAAAACAACCCCATTGGTTCCGTTGGTTGCTGCAATTTCGAGCTGACCGGGGCCTACAATCGCTCCGGAAAGAGTGGTGACAGCCGTGGAACTTATCAACGCACTGTGGTCGAGGGTAATTTCGCCGCCCACAATACCACCACTGATACGCATAGAGCCGTAAGTGTCTCCATCACCCGCCCAACCAGTGCCGGGGCCGTTGGGATATATGGTTACATTGCCGTAATAGGTATAGGCGCCGCTAATCCACAACTGACCGCCCGAATTAACTGTGACGGTAGATTCAAGTCCGGGCACATTGGCGCTGTCCATATTGAAACGTGCACCGGAGTTAATGGTGATAGCGCCATCATAGCCCGTGAGGTTGCCGGACAAGTATAACCCGTCGTTGCCTGCCGGGGAGTCTATTGTCAGAGATCCGGTGCCGATGAGAGCGTTGGTATAGGTTGGAGTGGCGGCACCACCATCAAAGATCAAGTGGGAGTTGATGAAGATCGCGCCAGTTCCCAGGGTAGCGGTTTTAACGCTGCCGTTGCCGACCTGCAGTGTGCTGGTGTCGTTGATGGTTATTGGACCGTTGAAGGTATTGGCGCCGGTGAGTTCCAAAATCCCGGCCCCAAACACATTAAGTTCGTTGCCATATTCGACAATATTTGATGAGATCAGAAGATCGGGCGTGGCGCCATCACTGGTGACGCCGATGGACCCAGGACCGCCTACGATGTCAAAGTTGGCGTTCTGCTGCAAACTGATGTTTGTGGCGCTGATAATTGCGCCGACTGTGGAGTTATCCACGGTCACGGTAACCAACCCTCCACTGCCATTGAGCGAGAAGTTCACATTGTCATTGCTTGCGTCGCCGGTATTACCCGACGGGTTGGTCAGCGTGCCGCCGTTGCTGAAGGTGAGGTTGGGCAGCGTGACGCGATAATCGGATGTTCCAAGATCGGTGACGGTACCGCCGTTGATGGTGATGAGCGCTGGGGCCGCATTCGTTTGCGGATTGTATCCAAATGCATCGGCCACGGTTCCTATGAGGGTTGCGCCGGCGTTGACGGTGACGTTGCCGCTGCCCAGTGCGGTACCGCCGCCGGCGCCGTAGACACTAACCGTGCCGGCGTTGATGGTCACACCACCGGAGAACGTATTGAGCGTGGTAAGCGTCAGGCTGCCGGTGCCGTATTTGACCAGGCTGGCGGTGCCGCCGATCGAACCAGTACCACTAATCAGATAATTACCCGCACTGTTGTTAACGACAATCGAGCTGGGTGTCACTGTGGAATTCAGGGTGACACTGTAGGTGCTGACGGGACTACCGCCGGCAGTATCGGCGAAGGTGACGTTGTCAAATTGGTAGAATTGATCCGCTCCAGAGGTTCCCGTGTTGTACCAATTTTGATCGGTGAGTGTATCCCAGGTTGCACCGGAACTGCCGGTCCATAAAAGATTCGCCGGGCCGCTGCCGGTGATATATACGTAGAGGTCGTCGCTGTTTCCGCCGTAGGATCCGCTGCCGCCAATATAGGGTGTGACTGTGTCGCGGCCGACCTGGGTTGGCGAGCCAATGCCATTTGTAAAGCCCAAACTGGTAGCGGACAGTTGGGAGCCGCTGGTCAGAATGACGTCGCTGACGCCATTGGTCGGTGTGCCGACAAGATTAAACATTAAACCTGTGGTGCTGCCCAAAGTGGCTGTGTTGGTCACGGCAATCTCATCGGCGGAGGAACCGCTGCCCAGATCAAAGAGCAGGTTGCCGCCGGTAGTGGTCAGATTCGTGAGTGTCAGCGTGCCGATGGTGTTGGTTGATGGAATACCCGGAGAAATCGTGCCATGCGAGCCGAGGTTTACAGTTCCTGCGACGGTGCCGCTGCCTTCAAGCTGCTGGGCGACCGATCCGCCAAGCGTGTAAGTTACCGCGGAGACGTTAAACGTTGCGCCACTCGCGACGTCGATGATCGAGGAGTCGGCGATAGAGCCTGAAGGGCCCAGGGACAGCGTACCGCCGCTGACGGTGGTGGTGCCTGTATATGTGTTGACGCCGTTGAGTACCTGCGTGCCGGTGCCCGACATGACGATGTTGAGAGTATTGCCGCCATTGGTGCCGAAGCTGCTGGCGCCGATCACGCCGCCGAATGTGTCAGCCGTGGCGCCGGAGTAATTTATCGTCAGCGTAGAGAACCCTCCGGCACTGTTGGTTACACCGTCCAGGGTACTCGAAGAGCTTATCAAGCCACCGATGGTGTCGCTGAAACCATTCAAATTCAGTGCCGCGGCGCCGGTGCCGCCCTGAGCAAATGTCACGCTATTGCCGGCGAGCTGATCGTTGGCTCCGAGTTTCACATAGGAACTGTCATTGCTGACACCGCTAATGAGCAGACCGCCCGTCCAATTATTTACGGCGGCGCCCGTATTGGCTAAAACATAATCGGTCAAAGCGCCTTGGGCATAAAACTCCAGCGTCCCTGTTCCGGTGACTTGTCCATCCAGTACCATACTTGCTGAGCTGGTTCTTTCACTGATCTGATCGCCCGCGGCTGCCGCTGTTGAGGTGGTGGGCAAACCCAGCAAAGTTATGACGCCGGTGAATGTGGTGGCGCCACCAGTAGACTGAGCGGTAATTGCACCATACGTAGTACCGTTGACGCTGCCGGAAGTAATAAAGAACGGATTGGTAATGGCGGCGGAAATGGTAGTAAAATCGATGGTTGCGCCAAGGGTACCGGCGTTGTTGCCAATATATATCGGGCCGTATCCAAAAGCTTGAGCAACATCTTCAGCCTGCACCCAGCCCTGATCGACATATGTACCGCCGGTATAGGTGCTGTTCTGCGTCATTTCCAACCATCCAGAACCGACTTTGACCACCGTCACCGCCCCTGTCCCAGCACCAGTGATAGTGTTGGGAGTGTTTTCGATAACGGCATTCAGTTCTGTCGCATTGTTGGTGCCATTGCCGTCAATGCCCAAAACAATTTCACCGCCCGCGGAGGTCGTGCCGGCAGTGAGGAAGGATGAGCTTCCTTCACCAATGAGCGCTGTATTAACACCGCTTTGGCCGGTGGTCACATAGATACCGCCGATAGCGTAGTCGCTGGCGTTTTCGCTGTTGGCTCCGAGATCCAGAGTACCGCTGTTAGAGGCGAAAAGCTGATGCTGGTAGGTGGTGGTGTTTATAAGAATTGTGTTGACGTAGGTTGTGCCCGCACCGCCGGCAAGAGTAAACGTGGAAGTGGTCGTCGATGAGATTTCAATATTTGCCGCTGAGGTTGCGAAGGTTGCGCCGATGGTTCCCGTTGCTCCCGTGAATTCTGTCACCTGACCTAAGATCGAAGCACTGGTACTGTAATTGGTATAAGCAACGATTTGGCCGCTGCCGTTGATGGTTGCCAGAGCCGAAAAGCCGACGGCACTGTTGTTGGTGTTGCCTCCGTTGCCGTAGAGCGCCGCACCGCCCAGGCCGGAAATCAAGCCGGAGGCATCCGTCCCCAATGAAGTGGACGTGATGTTGCTGGCGGTTGCATTAGCCTGATTGGAATTAAACCACGCAATGGCGCCGGCATCGGGTGTCATAGTGCCATCCAAAGCCAGGCTGCCGGTGGTGGCATTGCTGAACGTATGGAAACCCCAGTCCAGCGTCAGGTTATTGTCGATCGTTTGAGCGCTGGTGGAATTGTTGAGGATACCGGTGGAGATGCCGACGGAATTACCGGAAAGAACGATGCCGTCGCCGCTGAGGGTGAAGGCGCCAGCGCCGGAGTTGAAGGTAATACCGTCGAAGAATGTGCCGTTGGCGAAGTTGTCGCTATTGATGGTTAGACCTGTCGTACCAGCAAAAAGAAGTGCATCGGCGGTAGATGCGGAGGTGCCGGCATTCGGTATGCCAGAGGCGTTGGTTGTGGTCCAGTTGCCTGAGGTCATCCAGTTGCCGTTAGCGCCTGCGCCAGTCCAGGTGTCGGTGATTACGGCCGCGGATGCCGGTCTGAGCGAGACGGTCTGAACCGCCGCGAGCGCGGCGATGGATAACGCGGCGGATAATTTGATGCGATTGCGCATCCGCATTCCGTTACGACTTGCTTTACGAGCGGCCATGAGAACCTCCACATAAAAATGCGCGGCTATTTAACTGCTAAAAACCTGAATCGTTTTGTTGTCCAAAAATATATAAAAACATCCCAGGCAATAAGCCCTGGATGCATTTAGATGCGTTAAAAAAGCAATGCACCAATCCGCGGAGTTATTTCTTCGCTCGCGGATAGAAATTGACATGTCTCCTCCCAGATAACCAGCCGCCAAATATTGTGCATTAAATACTTTTTGAGTTGCCTTTCCCTCTCCCACTGTTAAAAGTTCGAAGGAATCGCAACTTCAAGCAAGACGCACGCCGGCGTCATATTCTCTCTGAAAAGTATTTTAGTTTCGTTTTTATTTCCTCTTGTTTATCTACCATACTTAGACAATCACACATATTTGCAATTTTTCGTAAAACTTTTAATGGCAACGTTGTTTCCGCCAGAAACCCTTAGCAACATATAAATGAACCTTTACGTCTCTGAGTGTAACACCGATTTGTGCTTTGTCAAGAAAAAAAGGAATAAATATTTAGGTCCTTCTGTTGTTAATAAAAAAATAATAACTAACTAGGATCATGATTAAATGGCATAAAATGCAGTTTTATAGGGACTTTTGGTAAATAATGGTCATCAACTTTCTACCTTCTGCAACGAGCCAAAATGTTGATAATTATGTATTACTTATGCAATGTGTATGAGAATTAACTTGTCAACGGCTATCGCGCATTTTATATAAATAATATTGCGCATATTTTATTAATATCCATACCTCAGTCTGGCTATTGGGTCACTGGACGCATGTGAGGTTCAACCGTCTAATGATAAATGCCAATCGGATTTTATCACCCAACGTTGCCAAACCGCAACCCAGCTAGTCCACCGGTTTGCCGTAAGCAGAGATCACTGAATAACAAAATTTGCGCGATTCAAAAGTTGGGAAACGACATGTCAAAATAAAAACCGCCGGTTTTTTCCCGGCGGTTATGATTAAGCTCTTGTAAGTAAAAATGCTTAAGGATCAGGGACCCTGAACCGTTACATTATTCCGGGGAATGTAATCAGCGGACCATTGTTTCTGCCAAAGCTGGGACAATGGGACATGCTCTCCATGGCCATCATAAAAGACCATGTTGATCGCCATATTGTGACGATTAAGTGCCCAGCGTTCCATATGTCCATCCACAATTGTATCGGAGCTTATATTCGAAGGACTGCTGTCTGATATCTGAGTTGGCAGCAACACAGCCCCAGTTGCATTTCCATATAAAAGTCCAGAAGAATTGATGTAATATATACCAGCATCAGAATAATCTTGTGGATCATTCGGCCATGCGTCATACCAAACGCAATCGCCGAAGAGCGGCACAGTCGGTCCGGGCAATATAGAATGATTCATATTGAAATAACCAGTGATGTCACCCGCCGGATTCGTAAATGTATATTCCCTCGAATCCGCGGGCGTAGCGGCATTCCACCATGGAGGCACGTAAGTAAATGAACTGCACCATTCGTTAAAACCATAACTGCCGGCAAAAGTATTGGGAACACCGTCTATGAAAGTTCCCCCGATGGCGTCTGGGGTGCCATTATATGGGTCGTTGGTGGCGTTATACCAAGGTTGAAAGGCATTGGTAGCGCATCCGGCGCCGGAAGCTCCTGTGGCCGCGCCCTGTGAGGCGGCGCCCGGACCGTACTTGGCGCTGGTTTGCAGCGGCAGATGTATAAAGGGACTGGCAGTTGGACATTGCAGAACTTTCAACTGGCTGGCGGAAATTTCATAATCCGTGTAGGTGCCGTTGGGGTCCGCAATAGATTGCTGACCCGGAGTGGGAACCGGTGGATTGGCGCCGAGAAATCCATCGCAAAGTTCCATCATCCAGATGCATTCTGGATACAGACTGGTAGTGTCGGTGTAATTATAAGGCATGAATTGGTTTCTATATGTAGCCAGATATTCATTAAAAGCGCTGCCAAGCTGTTTGAGATTGGCCAGGCAGGCCGTGCTGTTGGCGGCTGCCTTGGCCCTGGCCAAAGCCGGCAGCAGAAGAGCGATTAATATGGCGATAATGGAGATAACTACCAATAGCTCGATCAGCGTGAACCCATTACGCCGATGGGTACTGCGTGCAATACAACCATCAGGGTCACCCGAATTTCGCGAACTTTCCATCGCACGCTCCTTATATATCTTTTATATGCCTGACCGGGCAATAGCCCAGAGAAAAACGCGAAATTAAACCCGCTCATTCAAATGCCTGATCAATTGCCGACAATGGTAACATTTGGTTCGCGGAATGTAATCCGCCGACCATTGCAATTGAAACAATTGTGAAAGCATCACGTGATCGGCGTGGCCGTCACGAAATACAATATTGATCGCCATGCTGTGGCGATTGACGATAAAACGATCAAGATGATTATCAAGAACACCGGATAAGCCGGTTGCTGCGTCCACATATGTTCCCGTCGTCGACATAAAACAGCCGGTTGACTGAAGTGTGTATTTCGCCGGTGTGGAATAATCGCCGCTGGTATTTGGAAAAGCATCGTACCAGCCGCAATCACCAAATAGAGGGGTTGTCGGGCCGGGAAGCACCGCGCGATTCATATTAAAATAGCCGGTAACATCATCTCCAAACATGCCCCCGTCAGGATATTTGCCGCCAGTATAGCCAACTTCTTCATCGCCTGTTGTGGGAGCCCCCGCAGTGGCTACCCACGGCGTAAGAAAGGTAAAGGAGCTATTGAATTCATTAAAACCATAACTGCCGGCGAACACATTGGGTGTGTCCGGGTAAAGGCCTCCAGCTCCGCCATAAGGAACGCCGGTATAAAACATCCACGGCGATGCGTATGTAACCGGGTAATTACCGTTGGAATATTTGGAGGCTGTGGTACCAGTGGTGGTGAAGGAAGCGCCCGGGTCGCTGGGATCAGTAAATGGATGGGCGGGAAACGGCGTGGAAACCAACGATGGCGAAGTCACTGGACATTGTAAAACTTTGAGTTGCGCCGTGGACGGATAGTAAGTGCCGCCTCCTGCTGGAGGAGTAGGGCTGGTTCCAAGATAACCGATGATTTGCATCATCCATACGCTGGTGTTCGGCGCCTTATCGTTGTAGGGCATGAAGTTATTATTATAAACCGTCAGATATTCATTAAAAGCGCCGCCAAGCTGGCGTAAATTGGCCAGACAGGCTGCGCTATTTGCAGTGGCTTTGGCTTTGGAAAGTGCAGGCAGC
>Ga0335074_10006927_pt1 | contig 15731 bp, 11 predicted proteins | sample Lox_Sample_23_FD_206715 | JGI IMG/M metagenome (GOLD analysis project Ga0335074, IMG submission 206715) | Soil microbial communities from Loxahatchee National Wildlife Refuge, Florida, United States - Lox_Sample_2.3 | ecosystem: Environmental > Terrestrial > Soil > Wetlands | place: USA... | reverse complement strand
GTTCGCGGACACCGACCCGACCTTCACCGCGGACGGGCTGTACCTGGCGTTCGTGTCGCGGCGCAGCTTCGACCCGGTGTACGACGCGCAGTCTTTCGACATGTCGTTCCCGTTCGGCAGCCGCCCCTACCTGGTGGCGCTGGCCGCCGAGACCCCCTCGCCGTTCGGGCCGCTCACCGGTGGCCGGCCGGTGAGCCAGGACCCGGCGCCTTCTGCGGAGAAAACCAATTCAGCCAAACGAGCGGTGGTGACGCTGCACGCGGACGGCCTCGCCGATCGCGTGGTCGGCGTGCCCGTACCCGAGGCCAGGTACTCCGGACTGCGCGCGGTCAAGGGCGGCCTGGCCTGGCTGCGCGAGCCCGTCGCCGGGGTGCTCGGGGAAGGCGGCGCGGAACTGGACGGGGACCCGGCGCGGCCCGCGCTGGAGCGGTTCGACCTGCGCAAGCGGGAGGTCACGGAGCTGGCGGGCGAGCTGGACTGGTTCGCCGTGAGCGGCGACGGCACCCGCCTGGTGATCAAGGACCACGACGACCTGCGGGTCGTCCCGTCCGAGCGCAAGGACAACCACGGCTCTGGCGACACGGTCACGGTCGACCTGTCCCGGGCCAGGTTCCAGGCCGACCCGGCCGCCCTCTGGCGGCACGCCTACGCCGAGGCCGGGCGCCTCATGCGCCGCGATTACTGGGTGCCTGACATGTCCGGCGTGGACTGGGACGGCGCGCTGGACGCCTACCGGCCGCTGCTCGACCGCGTCCGCGGCGCCGGCGACTTCACCGACCTGCTCTGGGAGGTGTTCGGCGAGCTGGGCACCTCGCACGCCTACGTGTCCAAGGCGGGCGCGGACCTGTTCGGCCCCTCGCCCGTGGGCCCGGCGGCCGTCGGGCAGCTCGGCGCGGACGTCTCCCGGGACGCTTCCGGCCGCTGGATCGTGGACCGGGTGCTGCCGGGCGAGTCCTCCGACCCGCGGGCGCGCTCGCCGCTGGCCGCGCCGGGCGTGGCGGTGCGGGCCGGCGACGAGCTGGTGGCCGTGGACGGCCAGCCGGTCGACCCGGACCGCGGCCCCTGGCCGCTCCTGGCCGGCACCGTCGGCAAGCCGGCCGAGCTCACCGTGCGGACCCCGGGGTCCGAAGCCGGCCGCAGAGTGGTGGTCGTGCCGCTGCGTGACGAGCGGCGGCTGCGCTACCAGGACTGGGTGGCGGGCAACCGGCGCGCCGTCCGCGAGCTCGGCCGCGGCCGCCTGGGCTACCTGCACATCCCGGACATGGTGGGGCACGGCTGGTCCCACTTCAGCCGCGACCTGCGTACCGAGATGCGGTTCGACGCCCTGATCATGGACGTGCGCGGTAACAGCGGCGGGCACATCTCCGAGCTCGTGGTGGAGAAGCTGGCGCGCCAGGTCATCGCCTGGGACATGGGGCGCTGGCTGCGGCCGGTCTCCTACCCGCAGGAGGCGCGCCGCGGCCCGCTGGTCACCCTGGCGGACGAGAACGCCGGATCCGACGGGGACATCGTGACCGCGGCGATCCGCTCCCTGGGCCTCGGCCCGGTCGTCGGCACCCGCACCTGGGGCGGCGTGGTCGGGTTCACGGACCTGCACGCGCTCGTCGACGGGACCCATCTCACCATCCCCCAGCTGGCGTTCTCGTTCAACGACTACGGGTGGGCCGTGGAGAACTACGGGGTCGACCCGGACGTGGAGGTGCTGATCACGCCGGAGGACTGGGCGGCGGGCCGCGACCCGCAGCTGGAGACCGCGGTGCGCCTTGCGCTGGAGGCGCTCGAGAAGCAGCCGCCGGTCGTGCCCCCGGACACGTCGACCGGCCCGGACAAGGCCCGCCCGCCGCTTCCGCCCCGGGCCCCGAGCCCGGCGGGCGGTGCGTGATGTCGTCCGGATACCTGCGCTACCCCCACGTTCACGGCGACCTGATCACGTTCGTCGCCGGGCCCGAAGTCTGGCTCGCCCCGGTCAGCGGCGGCCGCGCGTGGCGCCTGTCGGCCGAGTCCGCTCACGTCAGCTACCCGCGGTTCTCCCGTGACGGGTCGCGGGTCGCGTGGACGAGCGGGCGGGACGGCCACCCGGAGGTCCACGCGGCCGATCCGGACGGCGGCGACGCGACCAGGCTCACGTACTGGGGCGACCCGCAGACCAGGGTCACCGGGTGGACGGCCGGCGGGGAGGTGCTGGTCATCTCCGCGGCCGGGCAGCCGGCCGTGAAGTACCGGCGCGCGTTCGCGGTCCCTGCCCTCTCGTCCCAGGGTGCCCCGCCCAGATTGCTCCCGTACGGACCCGTCTCCGACGTGGTCATCGAACCGGAGGCCACCGTCCTGCTGACCGCGAACGTCGCGGGCGAGCCCGCGTTCTGGAAGGGGTACCGCGGCGGCCGGGTCGGCCGGGTGTGGGTCTCGTCCTCCGGCGGGCCTTTCGTCCGGGTGCTGGCGGACCTGGGGGGTCAGCTGGGCAGCCCGTTCCTGGTCGCGGGGCGCCTGTTCTTCCTGTCCGATCACGAGGGCACCGGGAACATCTACTCGTGCGCGCTGGACGGGACCGCCCTTCGGCGGCATACCGATCATGACGGGTTCTACGCTCGGAACCCGGCCACCGACGGGCACCGGATCGTGTACCACGTGGCCGGCGACATCTGGGTGCTGGATGGCCCGGAGGCCCCCGAGCCGCGCAAGCTGGAGGTGAGCCTGACCTCCCCGGGGGCGGCCCGGTCGCCACGGCTGGTCACGGGGCGGGATCACCTGGGCGGCCTGAACCCCGATCAGACCGGTCAGGCCAGCGTGGTCGAGGTGCGCGGGACGGTGCACTGGCTGACGCACAAGGACGGTCCGGCGCGGGCGCTGTTCGTGGATCCCGGGGCGCGGGCGCGGCTGCCGCGGGTCCTGGGCGAGACCGGGAAGGTGGCCTGGGTCACGGACGCGTCCGGTGCCGATGCGCTGGAAGTTGCTTCCGCGGACGGTGAGCAGCCGTCCGTTCGGCTGGCCGGAGGCCTCCTGGGCTGGGTGCTCAGCCTGGCGGCCGCCCCGGACGGGGCCACGGTCGCCGCCGCCGCGAACGACGGCAGGCTATTCGCGGTGGACGTGGCCTCGGGGGGAGTCAGCGAGCTGGCGGCCTCCGACGACGGACCGGTGGAGGGGTTGTCCTGGTCGCCGGATTCGGCCTGGCTGGCGTGGTCGCAGCCGGGGCCGCAACCGCTGCGGCGGATCCGGATGGCGCGGCGGGCCGACGGGCTGGTGCTGGACGTGACCGACGGCCGGTTCGTGGATACCGACCCGACCTTCACCGGGGACGGGCTGTACCTGGCGTTCCTGTCGCGGCGCAGCTTCGACCCGGTGTACGACACGCAGTCGTTTGACCTGTCGTTCCCGCTCGGCAGCCGTCCCTACCTGGTGCCGCTGGCCGCCGCTACCCCCTCCCCGTTCGGCCCGCTCCTGGATGGCCGCCCGGTGAGCTCCGGGTCCGGCTCCGACGAGGACGGCGACGCCGGCGGCTCCGCCGACGCCTCCGACGACGCCGGAGGCTCGGACGACGCCGGCGGCTCCGCCGAGCCGAAGGCCGTGACCGTCGACCCCGACGGCCTGGCCGAACGCGTGGTGGCCGTGCCCGTGGAGGAAGCGCGCTACTCCGGCCTGCGCGCCGTCAAGGACGGCCTGGTCTGGCGGCGGGCCCCGGTGGCCGGGGTCCTCGGCGAGGGCGGCGCGGACCCGGACGACGACCGCCCGCGCGCGGCGCTGGAGCGGTTCGACCTGGGCAAGCGGGAGGTCACGGAGCTGGCCGGCGAACTGGACTGGTTCGCCGTCAGCGGCGACGGCACCCGCCTGGTGGTCAAGGACGGCGACGACCTGCGCGTCCTGCCGTCGTCGCGCACGAACGGGCCCGACGACGACGCGGTGTCGGTGGATCTGTCCCGGGCCCGGTTCCTGGCCGACCCGGTCGCCCTGTGGCGGCACGCCTACGCCGAGGCCGGGCGATTCATGCGCAGGGACTTCTGGGTGCCCGACATGTCCGGCGTGGACTGGGACGGCGCGCTGGACGCCTACCGGCCGCTGCTCGAGCGCCTCCGCGGCGCGGGCGACTTCGCCGACCTGCTCTGGGAGGTGCTGGGCGAACTGGGCACCTCGCACAGCTACGTGAGCCCGGCGCCGGACACGGTTCCCGGCCGTTCCGGCGCCGCGAAGACCGTACCGGTGGGCCAGCTCGGCGCGGACATCACGCGAGACCGCTCGGGGCGCTGGATCGTGGACCGGGTGCTGCCCGGTGAATCGTCCGACCCGCGGGCGCGGTCGCCGCTGACCGCGCCGGGCGCGGCGGTCCGGGCGGGGGATGAGCTGGTGGCCGTGGACGGCCAGCCGGTCGACCCGGTCCGCGGCCCCTGGCCGCTGCTGGCCGGCACCGCGGGCAAGCCGGTCGAGCTCACCGTGCGGCCGGGCCAGGCCGACGCGACACCGCGCAGGGTCGTGGTGGTGCCGCTGCCCGGCGAGCGCAGGCTGCGCTACCAGGACTGGGTGGCCGGGCGGCGCCGGTTGGTCCGCGAGCTCGGCCAGGGGCGCCTCGGCTACCTGCACGTCCCGGACATGGTCGGCGAGGGCTGGGCCCACTTCCACCGCGACCTGCGCACGGAGATGGCCTATGACGGCCTGATCTTCGACGTGCGCGGGAACAGCGGGGGGCACACCTCGCAGCTGGTCGTGGAAAAGGTGGCGCGCCACGCCATCGCCTGGGACCTGGGCCGCGGGTTCCGGCCCGCGACGTACCCGGAGGCAGCCCGGCGCGGGCCGATGGTCACCATCTCGGACGAGTACGCGGGGTCCGACGGGGACATCGTGACGGCGGCGGTCCGGATTCTCGGCCTCGGCCCGGTCGTCGGCGCCCGCACCTGGGGCGGCGTGATCGGCATCGACGGCTACCACGTCCTGGTCGACGGGACCGGCATCACCGCGCCCCGGTACGCGTTCGCGTTCACCGAGTACGGCTGGGGCGTGGAGAACTACGGGGTGGACCCGGACGTGGAGGTGCTGAACACCCCGGACGACTATGCGGTGGACCGCGACGTGCAGCTGGAGACCGCGGTGCAGCTGGCCCTGGAGGCCCTGGACAAGCAGCCGGCCATGACGCCGCCGGACACGTCCACGGGACCGGTCAAGGTCCGCCCGCCGCTGCCGCCCCGGCCGTAATGACGGCGCCGGGCCCGTCGGACCACGCGGGGCCTGCCCCGCCCGACCGGATGGCCGCGACCCGGGCCAGCTACGACGCCGTCGCGTCCGGCTACGCCGAGGCGATAAGCGACGAGCTGCGGCACAAGCCGCTGGACCGGGCCCTGCTGACGGCCTTTGCCGAGCAGGTCCGGCTGGCCGTGCGGGCCCGGAGGGGCGACCCCACGGAACCTTCCGCGCACGGAGGGGCTCTCCGCCCCCCCGTCCCCCCTGGCCGGGTGTGGGACGTCGGCTGCGGGCCGGGTCACGTCACGGCGTTCCTGGCCGGGCTGGGCCTGGAGGCGGCCGGGATTGACCTCTCTACCCAAATGGTCGCGCAGGCCAGGGCCCGCCACCCCGGACTGGAGTTCCGCTGCGGCTCGATGACGGCGCTGCCGTCGGGCGACGGCGAGTGGGACGGCCTGGTCAGCTTCTACTCGCTGATCCACATGATCGACGACGCCGACCTGCGGGCCGCTCTTGCCGAGTACCGCCGGGTCCTGGCGGACCAGGGCCTGCTCCTGCTGGCCGTCCACGCGGGCCAGGAGGTGCGGCACTCGACCGAGTGGTTCGGGGCCGCGGTGGACGTCTCGTTCCGCTTCTTCGACCCGGGCCGCCTGGCCGCGGAACTGGATCGTGCGGGGTTTGCGATCGAGGCCGTAACCCGCCGCCAGCCTTACCCAGGCGTGGAGGTCGCGACCGAGCGCGCGTATTTTCTGGCCCGGGCCGCGCCAGCCCGGCCTGGGGCTTCAGCCGTGCCGGCCGGTGAGGGCCACGGTCACGCCGACCCCGATCATGGCCAGGCCGCCGAGGCCGCCGACCGCCTCGCACCGCCGCGGTGAGCGCGCGAACCAGGCGCGCACCGCGCTGGCCGCGAACCCCCAGCTGCAGTCCGAGACCGCCCCGATGGTCACCGAGACCAGGGCCAGCAGCAGCATCTGCTGGGGCACGTGCCCGGCGGACCGGTTGACGAACTGCGGCAAGATGGCGCCGAACAGGATGTACGCCTTCGGGTTGGTCAGGCCCACCACGGCCCCGTCCAGCGCGGCGCGCCATCCTCGCTTCGGCTCCCCGGCCACGTCCATCGCCCCGGCCAGCTGCTTGCGGTGCCGTATCGCGTGGACGCCGAGCCAGACCAGGTACAGCGCGCCCGCCACCTTCACGATCACGAACACCTGGACCGAGCGCTCCAGCAGCGCGCCGAGCCCGACGGCCACGCAGGCCGCCACCACGTAGTTGCCCGCGGCGTGGCCGCAGGCGGTGGCCAGCGCGGTCCGGCGGCCGTGCGCCAGGGCCCGGCCCACGATGAACAGCACCCCGGGCCCGGGGACGACGATCAGGACCAGCGACGCCAGGGCGAAGCCGAGGAGTTGCCCGCCGGAGACCATCAGCGCATCACCCGGCCACCAGCACCTCGGGCCCGGCCTCGCGCAACTCCGCCACCGAGCGCACGCCGAGCAGTTGCATGGTCCGCTTGAACTGCGCGGCCAGGATGTCCAGCGCCCGGTCCACCCCCGGCTCCCCGCCCGCCATCAGGCCGTACAGGTAGGCCCGCCCGATGGCGCAGGCGTCGGCGCCGAGCGCCAGGGCCACCGCGATGTCGGACCCGTGCCGGATCCCGGAGTCGACCAGGACGGACACGCCGGGCCCGACCGCCTCGCGGACGGCGGCGATCGTGTTGACCGACGGTACGGCCCGGTCGAGCTGACGCCCGCCGTGGTTGGACAGCTGCACGCCGTCCGCCCCGACCGCGAGGGCGTGCCGGCAGTCCGCGGGGCCGAGCGGGCCCTTGATGACCAGCCGGCCCGGCCAGCGCGCCCGCAGGTCGGCGATGTCGTCCCAGGTGATGGCCGGGTTGAACAGCGTACCGGTGCCCTCGATGGTCACCGCATCGTGCCCGGCGAAGTTCGCGAAGTCGATGGCCGGGCTGCGCAGCATCCGAGTCCAGTAGCCGGGCTTGCCCGCGATGCTGGCCAGGGTCGACACGGTGAGTTCGGGCGGGATGACCAGCCCGTTCCGGCGGTCCCTGGTGCGGTGACCGGTCACGAAGCAGTCCACCGTCACCACCAGGACCCGGTACTTGGCCGCGGCGGCCCGGTCCACCAGTTCCTTGTTCAGCCCGGCATCGCGCAGGATGTACAGCTGGAACCACAGGTCGGGCTGCGCGTTCTCCGCGACCGCCTCGATCGTGGTGGTCGCCATGGTGGACAGGGTGTAGGGCAGGCCGTGCCGCTGCGCCGCGCGCGCCGCGGCGATCTCGCCCGCCGGGTGCATCATCCGCGTGTACCCGGTCGGGGCCAGGGCCAGCGGCAGCGGCGCGACCGACCCCACGAACGCCGCCGACATATCGGGCTCCGACACGTCCACCAGCGTGCGCGGCTGGAACCGGTACCGCCGGAACGCCCTGGTGTTGGCGCGCAGCGACAGCTCCTCGTCGGCCCCGCCGTCGACGTAGTCGAAGACCGGCCGCGGGATCCGCCGTTTCCCCGCCGCGCGCAGGTCGTCGATGTCGTGACAGGCAGAAAGCCGCCGGCTGGTCGCGTCACGCTCCACCGGCTTCATCTTGATCAGCTGGCGTATCTCCGAAGCCCTCATGTCCCGGACGATACCTAGCGTCCGGTCGCCCGCGAAAGGCGGGAACGGATTACCTGCGCGGATACGGGGCACCCAAAGGTCACAAATGGAGCCCGCGTGGTCCGGCAGGAGGTGCGCCGTCTATGCCCTGGGGCGGCCTGGATGGGACGATCGTGCCGTGATGCCACCGCAGCCCGGTGCGATCCAGGTCACCGATCACCTGGAGCGCCGGATCCGCAAGCCGGTCGACCTGCTGCGCTGCATCATCGCCTGCATCGAGTTCGTCGCCCTGGCGATCGCCGGCATCGCGGCGAGCGCGACCACCACCGGCGTGGAGACCGACATCGTGGGCGTGAGCAGGCGGCTGCCGCACGCCCTGCTCGAGGCGGCCACCCCGCTGACCGTGGTCGCGCTGTTCAGCCTGCCCGTGGCGCTGGCCATCCAGCAGCTGATGCGGCGCCAGCCGCGGCGGCTGGTCGAGGCGGTGCTGACCGGGGTGCTGGCCGGCCTGGTGACCAAGGCCGTCGACCTGCTGCTGTGGCGCAGCGTGGCCGGCCGGCTCTACTACGCGATCATCATGTCGCATCCCGGGGCCAGCCACGTCCAGGCCCTGGATCCGTACCTGGCCGCCCTGGTCGCCTACACCACGATGATCGTCCTGGTGGGACGCCCCATCTGGCGGAACGCGCTCTGGCTGGCGGTGGGCGTCTACGCCGTCGTCCAGCTCGTGGGCACGGCGCACACGACCGTCATCGCGCTCCTGATCACGCTGCTGATGGGCCGCGCGATCGGCCTGGCCGTCCGGTACGCCGTCGGCTCACTGTCGCAGCGGCCCAGCGCGGAGGAGATCGCGGCCGCGCTGGGGGGGACCGGCCTGCCGGTGGCCTCGGTCAGGCGGGTCCGGCTGACCGGGCCGGGGCACGCAGGATCCCGCTACTACGCGATGACCACGCAAGACGGCGGCCGGCTCGACGTGGTCGTCTTCGACCGCGACCAGGAGGCGGCCGGCGCGCTCTACCGCCTGTACCGTGCGGCGCGGCTGCAGGGGCAGGTGTCGCGCAACGCCCCCCTGTCCGTGGACCATACGGTAGAACGCCGCGCCCTGCTGGCCTACGCCACGGAGGACGCGGGCGCGCCCACCCCCCGCCTGCGCGCCCTGGTCCGGGTCGGCCCCGAGGCCGCCGTCCTGGCCTACGACCACCACGACGGGACCACGCTGGCGCAGCGGAACCCCGGGGCCAGCGACGCCGAGCTGGCCCGGATCTGGGAGGTCGTGACCCGGCTGCACGCCCACCACGTCACGCACCGCGGCCTGACCGCCGACCACATCCTGTTCACCGGCGATGACCAGATCATGCTGCTCGACCCGGGCGAGGGTGACGTGGCCGCGACCGACCTGCAGATCCGCCTGGACCTTTCCCAGCTCATCGCCGAGCTCGCGCTCTACGTCGGTCCCGACCGGGCCGCGGAACTAGCGATCAAGCAGATCGGGGCCAGCGAGCTGGTGTCTGTGGTGCCGCTGCTGCAGCCCGTCGCGCTGGCGCGGTCGACCAGGAAGGCCCTGCGCCGGCGGAGAGAGGTGCTGCCCGCCCTGCGCACGGCACTGCTCGCGGCCGTGCCGGGCGGCGAGGTCGCGCCGGTCCGGCTGGAGCGCATCCGGCTGCGGACCCTGCTGACCCTGGTCGCCAGCGTGGCCGCGGCCTACCTGCTGGCGGGCGAACTCGAGCGGGCCAGCCTGGGCCAGGTCCTGCGCGAGGCCAACCTGGACTGGGGCTTCGCGGCGCTGGCGCTGTCGGCGGTGACCTACGTGGCCGCGACGATATCGCTCTCCGGGTTCGTGGGGGAGCGGCTGGATTTCTTCCGCACCCTGCTCGCCCAGGTGGCCGGCTCGTTCGTCACGCTCGTGACGCCCGCCGCCGTCGGGGGCGCCGCGCTGAACGTCCGCTACCTGCTGCGCAAGAAGATCCCCGCGCCGGTCGCGGTGGCCAGCGTCGGCGTATCCCAGGTGTTTGCCTTCGTCCTGCACATCATGCTGATCGCGGTGTTCGCCGCGATCGCGGGAACCGGCCCGGGGGAGCCGCTCAAGCCCCCGAGATGGGCCTACTTCGTCCTGGCCGGGCTGGTCCTCGCCGCGCTCGCCGTGCTCGCGGTGCCCGCCAGCCGGCGCCTGGTGCGCGCCCGGGTGTCACCGACGTTCACCCGGGTCTGGCCCCGCCTGCTCGAGATCCTGCAGCGCCCGCGCAAGCTCGCCGAGGGCGTCGGCGGCGCGCTGCTGCTGAGCTTCGCGTACATCTTCTGTCTGGCCTCGTGCGTGGCGGCGTTCCACCGGTCCGTGCCGATCGCGAGCATCGCCGTGGTGTACCTGACCGGGAGCGCGCTCGGCTCCCTCATCCCCACCCCCGGCGGCCTGGGCGCGGTGGAGGCGGCGCTGACCGCCGGGCTGACCGCCGCCGGCCTGCCCGGCGCGGTCGCGGTCAGCTCCGTGCTGCTGTTCCGCCTGCTGACCTTCTGGCTCCCCGTCCCGTTCGGCTGGGCCGCGCTCAACTACCTGGAACGCAAGCAAGTCCTGTAACGGAATCAGCTCAGCCGGGGTCAGCCCAGCGTCTTAGCATGACGCTCGCGTGATCCAGCCACCCGCTTCGGTTCCCGCCGTAGCCCCGGAACCGGCCACTCGCACGGGCCTAAAAGGCCCGTACTCGCAGCCGGTGCTGGATAACGCTCCCAGGGCGGGGATGATCTCCTGGCCGTAGGCGGCGAGCGTCTCCTCCTCCTGGTCGTGCATCAGGTAGACGGCGAACTGGTCCGCGCCGGCCTCGGCCAGCTCGCGCAGCCGGTCCACGTGCGCGGACGCCGGGCCGAGCAGGCAGAACCTGTCCACGATCTCGTCCGGCACGAACTCCACGTCCGGGTTGTCGGACCGGCCGTGGTGCGCGTAGTCGTACCCCTCGCGGCCCTTGATGTAGTCGGTCAGCGCCTTGGGGACCGGCCCTTCCGTGCCGTACCGCGCCACCAGGTCCGCCACGTGGTTGCCTACCATGCCGCCGAACCACCGCAGCTGCTCCCGCTGGTGCGGCAGGTCGGTCCCCACGTAGGCGGGCGCCGCGACGCACATGGTCAGCGCCTCGGGATCACGCCCGGCGTCCTTGGCCGCCGCGCGCACCGCCCCGATGGTCCAGCGGGCGATGTCGGGGTCGGCGGTCTGCAGGATGAACCCGTCGGCCTGCTCGCCGACCAGCTTCAGGGCCCGCGGCCCGTACGCGGCCATCCAGATCTCGAGCTTGCCGTCCCGCACCCACGGCAGGCTCAGCGGCCGGCCGTGGTGCTCGACCTCGCGCCCCTCGGCCAGCTCCTTGATCACGGTCATCGCCGCCGAGAGCGTGGCCAGCGTCATGGGCGGCTGGCCGATGACCCGCCGGGCCGAGTCGCCGCGGCCGATTCCGCAGACGGTCCGGTTGCCGAACATGTCGTTCAGCGTCGCGAACAGCGAGGCGGTGACCGACCAGTCCCTGGTGCCCGGGTTGGTCACCATCGGCCCGATGGTCATGGCGGACGTCTCGGCCAGGACGGCCGAGTAGATGACGAACGGCTCCTGCCAGAGCACGTGGGAGTCCCACGTCCACCCGTAGGAAAAGCCCGCGTCCTCGGCCCGCACCATCATGTCGACGACCCGGCTGGCGGGCGGGTTCGTCTGCAGCACTACCCCGAAATTCATGATCCCTCCCCCGTTACAGCAGGTACTGATTCAGGCCGCGGGCCAGGAAGGCGCCGTGGCCGGGTGTGCCGCGGTACTGTCCGTCCTCGATCACGGTGTGGCCGCGGGACAGCGTGGTGACCACCCGGCCGGTGATCTCCAGCCCCTCGTACGCGGAGTAGTCGACGTTCATGTGGTGGGTCGCGGCCGACAGCGTCTGCCGCGCCCGCGGGTCGTAGATCACGATGTCCGCGTCGGACCCGGCCGCGATGACGCCCTTGCGCGGGTACAGCCCGAACATCCGGGCCGGCGTGGTCGACGTGACCTCCACCCAGCGCGGCAGGGTGAGCCGCCCGGCGGCCACCCCGGCGTGCAGCAGGTCCATCCGGTGCTCGACGCCCGGCATCCCGTTCGGGATCTTGGAGAAGTCACCCCGCCCGAGTTCCTTCTGGTCCTTGAAGCAGAACGGGCAGTGGTCCGTCGACACCACCGACAGGTCGTTGGTGCGCAGGCCGCGCCAGAGCGAATCCTGGTGCGACTTGGGCCGCAGCGGCGGCGAGGCGACGAACTTAGCGCCCTCGAACTCGGGCCGGGCCAGGTCCTCCAGCGACAGGTACAGGTACTGCGGGCAGGTCTCGGCGAACACGTTCTGCCCGGCCTCCCTGGCCTCGGCGACCGCCTCGAGCGCCTGGGTGGCGGACATATGCACGATGTACAGCGGGCAGTCGGCCACCCGGGCCAGCGTGATGGCCCGCGAGGTCGCCTCGCCCTCGAGCTCAGGCGGCCTGGTCAGGCCGTGGTTCACCGGGTCCGTCCGGCCCGCCGCCAGCGCCTGCGCGACCAGCTGGTCGATGGCGATCCCGTTCTCCGCGTGCATCATCACCGTCGCGCCGGACCGGCTGGCTTGCTGCATGGCGAGCAGGATCTCCCCGTCGGTGGCGTAGAACACGCCGGGGTAGGCCATGAACATCTTGAAGCTGTTCACGCCCGCGGCGATGCAGGCGTCCATCTCCTTCAGCGTCGTCTCGTTGACGTCCGAGACGATCATGTGGAAGCCGTAGTCGATCGCGCAGTTGCCGTCCGCCTTGGCGTGCCACTTGTCCAGGGTGGCGAGCAGCGAGGTGCCCTTGGCCTGCACCGCGAAGTCGACGATCGTCGTCGTGCCGCCCCAGGCCGCGGCCCTGGTCCCGGTCTCGAACGTGTCCGCGGAGAACGTCCCGCCGAACGGCATCTCCATGTGCGTGTGCACGTCGATCCCGCCGGGCAGCACGTACTTGCCCGTCGCGTCGATGACCCGGTCCGCCGCGACCGCCGCGGCGGACTCGCCGCCGTCCGCACCGGTCCCCGTCACGTCCCGCGCCAGGACCGCCGCGATCTTCTCCCCGGCCACCAGCACGTCGGCGTCCTGCGTCCCCGAGGCGGTCACCACGGTGCCGCCGCTGATCAGGGTGGTGCTCATGGATTGACCAGCGTTTCGTACTGGTCGGGGCGGCGGTCGCGGTAGAACTGCCACAGGTTCCTGACCTCGGCCAGCTGCCCCATGTCCAGGTCCCTAACCACGACCTCGTCCGTGTCGTCGGCGGCGGCGTCGCCCATGAGCTGCCCGCGCGGGTCCGCGAAGTAGGTCTGCCCGTAGAAGTCGTTCTCGCCGAGCGGCTCGATGCCCACCCGGTTGATCGCGCCGACGAAGTACTCGTTGGCCACGGCGGCGGCGGGCTGCTCGAGCCGCCACAGGTACTGGGACAGGCCCCGGCTGGTCGCCGACGGGTTGAACACGATCCGCGCGCCGGCCAGGCCGAGCGCCCGCCAGCCCTCGGGGAAGTGCCGGTCGTAGCAGATGTACACGCCGATCCGGCCCGCCGCGGTGTCGAAGATCGGGTAGCCCATGTTGCCGGGCCTGAAGTAGAACTTCTCCCAGAAGCCCTTCACCTGCGGGATGTGAGTCTTGCGGTACTTGCCCAGGTAGCTGCCGTCCGCGTCGATCACCGCGGCGGTGTTGTAGTAGATGCCCGGGTGCTCTTCCTCGTACATCGGCGCGACGATCACGATGCTGTGATCCCTGGCCACCTCCTGCAGCAGCCGGGTGGTCGGCCCGTCCGGGATCGGCTCGGTGTAGGAGTAGTAGTCGGTGTCCTGCACCTGGCAGAAGTACGGCCCGTAGAAGAGCTCCTGCAGGCAGACGACCTGCGCGCCGGCCGAGGCTGCGGTCTGGATGTGACCCACCGCCGCCTGGATCATCGATTCCTTGTCCCCCGTCCAGCGCTGCTGGATAAGCCCGGCCCGGACGATCTCAGCCATCGGCTCCAACCCTTCTCGTCGTCGGCGTGACTCCTCATTGTGCCGCTCGGCCAACCCCGTCGTAAGCCGCGAGCCCCCAAGGAAGAACCTGGCCTGACCGGCCCCTGTTGTATATCCGTACAGGTCCGGCGGAAAACGTCGCACCGGTGGCCCCTAAGATCGGTCGGGACCTGAAGGTGAGCCCGGCCGGCGAGGCCCGAGAGTTCCGGGGAAGGATACAGATGAGTGAGCAGCCCGCGGGGAACGCCGCCCCGCCGCCGTCGGTGATTTACGTCATCCGCCATGGCGAGAAGCCGGCCGATCCGCCGGCCCCCGCCACGGGACAGGCACCTCCCGCGCCAGCGCCGCCGTTCGGTATCGATTTCCAGGGCAACCAGGACCCGCATTCACTGCTGCCGCGCGGCTGGCAGCGGTCGGGCGCCCTGGCCGTCCTGTTCGACCCCGCCGTGGGGGGACTCCGGGCCGGCCTGCAGACCCCCGCCACGCTGCTCTCGCCGACGTACGGCAGTCCCGACAAGACGACCGGGCACCGGACGTACCAGACGATCCAGGGCCTGTCCGACCGTCTGGCGGTGCCGATCGTCTCGGCCTTCGCCGAGGGTGACGAGCCTGCGCTGGCGGCCAGCGTGGTGAGCAGCAACTCCGGTGTCGTGCTCATCTGCTGGGAGCACGACCACATCCCGGCCCTGGCCACCGCCCTGCCCACCGTGCCCGGCACGGTCATTCCCCAGCCGTGGCCCGGCGACCGCTTTGACGTCATCTTCGTCTTCACCCTGGTTCCGGGGTCTACGCCGGCCCGGTACACCTTCAGCCAGATCCCGCAGCAACTGCTGTCAGGAGACAGCGACACGGTCATCTCGGCGTGACGCCGCCCCCGGTGCCGCCGGATGCGCCTCTGGTTCCCGGGGCGGCCGATCCGCGCCCCTGGGAATCATGTAGCCGTACCATTACCCTACGAATCCGCCGCCGCCACGCAATTGCGCGGGGCGTTGCCGCGGAAACATCTCCCGCGGCCTACTTCGCGGCGGCCTTGGCCTTGGCTGCTTCCTTGAGCCCCTGCTTGTACGACCGGACCTGGGCCAGCGAGTCGGCGTCGAAGATGTCAGCGACCGACATGTGCGAGCCCTCGGCCCCGAACGTCCCCGCCGCCTCCCGCCAGCCCTTCGGCCGCACCCCCAGCTGCTTGCCGAGCAGGGCCACGAAGATCTTCGCCTTCTGCTCACCGAACCCCGGCAGCGTCCCCACCCGCTTCAGCAGCTCCGCACCCGTCGCCGCGGTCCGCCAGACCTGCGCGGCGTCCCCGTCGTAGGCGTCCACGATCAGCCGCGCCAGGTCCTGCACGCGCGCCGCCATGGCCCTCGGGTAGCGATGCAAGGCGGGCCGTTCGGAGAAGATACGCGCGAGAGCGTCCGGGTCGAAGTCCGCTAGCTCGGCGGCGGTGGGCTCGTGCCCGAGTCGCCGGACCAGGTCGAGCGGCGCGCTGAAGGCGCGCTCGAGCGGCACCTGCTGGTCGAGCAGCATCCCGATCAACAGGGCGAGCGGGCTGCGGCTCAGCAACTCGTTAGCCGCGGGCTCCACCGGCATCGAGATCGTCACGGCACCCTCCCCATCACGCATGCCCGCAGCGTACCCGCGGGCGATCATCCGCTACACACGCCGGCGTGTATAAGCTAGAAGAAACCGGGCTGGACACGGGGTTCCCCGGCCTGGGATCGATGAACGGAGTCGGCATGTCACCGCACCTGAAGTGGGGTATCGCAGGGGTCGTTATCGGCTTGATCCTGTTCATCATCAGCCCGTGGGTGGCCATCGCCGTTATCGCGGCCGCGATCGCGATCCCCGCGGTGGCCTGGCGGATGCTCGACGAGTCGCAGCGGCGGCGGTACCGCGAGATCCGCCGTCGGCAGCGCGAGATCCGCTAGCACCGCCACTTCGGCCGGCCAGCGCGGGCAAGACCGCGCTGGCCGCCGTC
>Ga0335074_10006926_pt1 | contig 15732 bp, 15 predicted proteins | sample Lox_Sample_23_FD_206715 | JGI IMG/M metagenome (GOLD analysis project Ga0335074, IMG submission 206715) | Soil microbial communities from Loxahatchee National Wildlife Refuge, Florida, United States - Lox_Sample_2.3 | ecosystem: Environmental > Terrestrial > Soil > Wetlands | place: USA... | reverse complement strand
GGTCGCGGGCACGACCGACGGCAAGGAGATCGCCGGGCGGCTGGCGGTCAAGACGAACTCCGGGGTGCTCACCGACGCGGTCAACATCACCGAGGCCGATGGCGGGCCGGGTGCGGAGCAGCCGAACTTCGGCGGCGCGATCACCGCGCACACCCGCGTGACGAAGGGCACCCCGATCATCGCGGTGCGGCCGAACGCGGTCAGCGCCGAGCCCGCATCGGGCGCGGCCGAGCTGGTCCCGGTGGCCTTCGCGGCGTCGGAGGCGGCGAAGGCGGCGAGGGTGACCGAGCGGGCGGTGGCGGAGAAGGGCGAGCGGCCCGACCTGGCCGAGGCGCAGATCGTGGTGTCCGGCGGCCGCGGCACCGGGTCGGCGGACGGGTTCAAGATCATCGAGGAGCTCGCCGACGCGCTCGGCGCGGCGGTGGGCGCGTCCCGCGCGGTCACCGACGCGGGCTGGTACCCGCACCAGTTCCAGGTCGGGCAGACCGGCAAGACCGTCTCCCCGCAGCTGTACATGGCCGTCGGGATCTCCGGCGCCATCCAGCACCGGGCCGGCATGCAGACCTCCAAGACGATCATCGCGATCAACAAGGACCCCGAAGCACCCATCTTCGAGCTGGCCGACCTCGGCATCGTCGGCGACCTGTTCACCGTCGTGCCCCAGCTGCTCGACGAAGTTGGCAAGCGGAAGCAGGTGTAACCGCGGTCCACCGCGCTCGCAGCGGGCATTAGGCTAAAGCAGCCATGAATACTAGCCCGGTCGTATACCTCGATCACGCCGCGACGACTCCGTTGCTGCCCGAGGCGATCGACGCGATGACCGAGGAACTCGGCCGGCTTGGCAACCCCTCGTCGCTGCACGACGCGGGGCGCCGTGCCCGCCGGGTGGTCGAGGAGTCGCGGGAGCAGATCGCCGAGGTGTTCGGCGCCAGGGCCAGTGAGGTGATCTTCACCAGCGGCGGCACCGAGGCGGACAACCTCGCGGTGAAGGGGCTGTTCTGGGCACGGCGCGCGGTCGACGAGCGGCGCTGCCGGGTGCTCACGACAGCCGTTGAACACCACGCGGTGCTCGACTCCGTGCATTGGCTCACGTCGGCGCACGGAGCCCACGCGGACTGGCTGCCTGTCGACAGCTGTGGGCTCGCCTCACCCGCCGCCCTGCGGGCAGCGCTAGCGCGCGACCCGGGCAGCGCGGCCGTGGTGAGCGTGATGTGGGCCAACAACGAGGTCGGCGCCGTGCAGCCGATCGCGGAGCTGGCTGCGGTGGCGCACGAGTTCGGCGTGCCGTTCCACACCGACGCGGTGCAGGCGGCCGCGCAGCTGCCTGTCGATTTCGCCGCCTCCGGCGTGGACGCCATGACCGTCACCGGTCACAAGCTGGGCGGCCCGGTCGGGGCCGGGGCGCTGATCCTGGGCCGTGGCATGGCGCCGGTGCCGGTGCTGCACGGCGGCGGCCAGGAACGCGACATCAGGTCGGGCACGCTGGACGCGCCCGCGATCCGCGCCTTCGCGGCCGCGGCGGTGGTCAGCGCGGAGCGGCGGGTCGAGGAAGCCAAGCGGCTGGGGGCGCTGCGGGACGACCTCATCCGCCAGGTGCTGGACGCGGTCCCCGACGCGATCCTGAACGGCCCGCCGCCAGGCCCGGAACGGCTGCCCGCCAACGCGCACTTCTCGTTCCCCGGCTGCGAGGGCGACGCGCTGCTGCTGCTGCTCGACGCGCGCGGCATCGCCTGCTCCACGGGTTCCGCGTGCACCGCGGGAGTCGCGGAGCCGAGTCACGTGCTGCTCGCCATGGGAGCCGACGACGCCCGCGCCCGCGGCTCGCTGCGCTTCTCCCTCGGCCACACGACAACCCAGTCCGACGTCGACGCCCTCGGCAAGGCCCTCGGCGAGGCGGTCTCCCGCGCCCGCCGCGCCGCCGCCCGCTAACCGCACCTGAGCCCCGCTCGCGGCGCCGCGCTCTGGCTGCCAATGATAATGGGCCGTTGTGCACCCTATAGTGTGCCTAACGGCCCATTATCTTCGAAAACCTGGTCGGGCGAGCGGCCCGGCCGCCTAAGCGGTGCGCCGGGCTCGGTAACCTGGAAGCGTTATGGGACTCAGGGTTCTTGCCGCCATGTCCGGCGGCGTCGATTCCGCCACGGCGGCGGCGCGCGCCGTTGACGCCGGTCACGAGGTGACCGGCGTCCATCTCGCGCTCTCGCAGAACCCGCAGTCGTACCGGACCGGCGCCCGCGGCTGCTGCACCCTCGAGGACGCCAGGGACGCCCGCCGCGCGGCCGACGTCATCGGCATCCCGTTCTACGTCTGGGACATGGCGGAACGGTTCGCCCGCGACGTGGTGGACGACTTCGTCGCCGAGTACGCGGCCGGCCGGACGCCGAATCCCTGCCTGCGCTGCAACGAGAAGATCAAGTTCGCCGCGGTCCTGGACCGCGCGCTCGCGCTCGGCTTCGACGCGGTGTGCACCGGGCACTACGCCCAGATCGACTCCGCGACCGGCGCGCTGCGCCGCGCCGCCGACCCGGGCAAGGACCAGTCCTACGTGCTCGCCGTGCTTACCAGGGATCAGATCGGGCACGCGCTGTTCCCGCTCGGCGACACGCCCAAGACCGCGGTGCGCGAAGAGGCTAGGGAGCGCGGGCTGCTCGTCGCCGACAAGCCGGACAGCCACGACGTCTGCTTCATCGCGGACGGCGACACCCAGGGCTTCCTCGCGGGCAAGCTCGGGCCGGCCCCGGGTCAGATCGTTGACGAGGACGGCACGGTGCTCGGCGGGCACGACGGCGCCTACGCGTTCACCGTCGGGCAGCGCAAGGGCCTGCGGGTGGATCGCCCGGCTCCGGACGGCCGGCCCAGGTACGTGCTGTCCATCGAGCCGGTATCCAACACCGTCACCGTCGGCTCGCCAGAGTCGCTCGCGGTCCGCGAGATCACGGCGGTACGCCCGGTGTGGACAGGCTGCGCGCCGCCGTCCGTGCCGGTCGAGTGCTCGGTTCAGCTGCGCGCGCACGGCGAGGTCTACTCGTGCGTCGCCGCCCTCAGCGGCGACGACCTGCACATCGAGCTGCGCGAGCCGGCCCGCGCGGTAGCCCCGGGTCAGGCCGCCGTGCTCTACGACGGCGACACGGTGCTCGGCAGCGCCACGATCTCCGCCACCCGCTGAGCAGCGCCAGCCGCCGACCGGCGCCGGTTCAGTCGTCCCCGTACAGGTGCCTGTTCAGCTCACTGGGGCGGGTCGATTCCGGGTAGGACTCGGTGTAGTAGTTCATAACGGCGACGACCCGCATGTCAGTGTCCACCGCCAGCGGCCGCGCGTAGTGCGGATGCCGCCTGGCGTCGAAGAAGATCAGGTGCCCGGAATGCGGCCGGACGACCGAGCAGTCCTGCTCCACCGCGGCGATGTCCGCCGCCTCGGCGTCGTGGGCGAACACGAGCTCGCCGCCTCCGGCGTGATCCGTGCAGAAGAGCACGCCCGTGAGCGGATTAGAGTCGATGTGACATTCAAAACGCATCGTCGTTCCGCGCTGAACGTTCAGCACAACGCCGTAGCGGTCGTCCTTGGCCGCCGCAACCGGCTCGCCGCACGCCGCGGCCGCCAGGTCGGGGAACTCCTCGCGATAGAGCCGGTAGAGCCAGGGCAGCCGGTCGCGCACCTGGGCGGCGTGCACCCGGCCGCGGGGGATTGCCTGGATCTCGGTCGCTTCCCGTGACAGGACCGGGGTGCGCGGGAAGTCGCGGAAATCGGCGTCGTCGGCTACCTCTCGAACGTCCTGTCGCCAGCCTGCGGGAAGATACTCGTTGAGGTCGAACGTGGTCCAGCGGAATCGTGAGGGCATGCGTCCGATTATCAGTTCCGAGGGCTTTGGGGCCGTAACCCCGTGGTGGCCTGCGCCATCAGAGCGGCCCACGGCACCACGGAGTCAGGCGAGCTTGGTTGGCGACGGCCACCGAGGAGAATGCGCTGGCACCGGTGCCGTCGCGCGGCACCTACTCTTGGGGGTCGTAATGTTCGTAGCGATACTGGAGCGATGGGCGGGCGTGCAGCTTGGCCATGAGGCCTCCGTCGGTCGAGCCTAACGTCCTACCCAACCGATTATGAGATACGCGAGCTTTGTTGTCATCTGTCCAGTTCAGCGTTGCGATCTGTCTGGTTCAGCCGACGGCGACGGGAATCTCGGGGCCGGACGGCGGCGGATAGGCGGCCGCGCGGCTCTCGGTGCGGCCCCGCACTAGCCGTCGCCCGACGCCGGGCGCGAAGATCAGGACCGCGATCGGGATCAGGGCAGGCAACGCAAGCAGCACGCCGGTCCAGCGGACGCCGATCCAGCCGGCCAGCAGCCCGTCGGTGAGCGACGCGAGCGGCTTGCTGCCCGCCCAGGCGATGGCCCAGACGGCCATCACGGGCGCCACCCGCGCCGGGCCGGCGGTCTTGGACAGCAGCGTGCGCGTGGCGGAGTTCGCGACCAGGCAGCTGATTCCGGCGCCGAGGGCGGCGGCGACGCTCACCCAGACCCACGGGGTCATGACGAAGAACACCATGCACCCCCCGAGGAGCGCCAGCGCGGTGGCCGCGAGCCTGAGCGAAGGCAGGTGCTTTGAGCGGCGCAGGGACCCGACCACGCTGCCGCCGCCCAGCGCGGCGATGAACCACCCGGACCAGCTCGCCGACACGCCGAGGTGGTTCGCCAGCGCGGGACCGAGCACGAGCACCGGGTCGTCGGCGACCGTCACCGCCGCCACCATCAGCAGCAGGACCATGATGCGGCCATCGCCCAGCGCGATGGTGAAGCCGTCCATGATGCGTGACCGCTGCCGCCGCTCCGCCGTCCCGTACCGCCCGGCTCGCCACAGGATCAGGGTGAACACGATGAACGAGACGGAGTTGCCGCCGAACGCCCAGCCGTAGCCGAACCAGTGCACCACGGCGATGCTCAGCAGCGGCGCTATGGCGCGGCCCAGGTTGTAGGAGACCGCGTCCATGACGAATGCGGCCCGGACCTCGCTGCTGCTGACCAGCCGCTGCACCGTGACGTTCCGCGCGGGCAGCGCGAACGTGAAGGCCAGACCGCTGAGTATGGCGCCGGTGACCAGCCCCGCTTCGTTGAGGTGACCGGTGAATTCCAGGGTGGCCAGGGTGGCCGCGATCAGGGCGGCCACGATCTGGGTGCCAAGCAGCGTCCGGCGCCCGCCGAAGCGGTCGGCCATCACGCCCGCCCAGGGACCCAGGACGAGCGGGCTGGAGAACTGCGCGCAGGTGACCAGGCCCACGGCGAACACCGAGTGAGCCAGTTCGTAGGCGAGCAGCACCTGAGCGGTATTCTGCAGCCAGGTGCCCAGGTCGGATACGACACTGCCGTAAAAGTACAGCCGGAAGTTCGCGTTCCTGAGCACCCACCACGAAGTGGGCTGCTCGCCGCTCGGGATGAGGCCGAGTGGCGCCCGCAGACGGCTAGGCACAGGCAGTCGCAGCACTGGTGTCCTTGATATCGAGATCAGCGTTGACCCGAGGGAAGTATCGAAAATGCGGGTGTGGCGTGGTCCGGCGCTTACCTGGGTCTCAGGATGGCTCGCTGGCCTCTGCTAGCTCTTCGTCCTGGTAGTACTCGGGGCTTGGCACGTCGCCGATGTTGACGATGAACTGGTTGCGGTCCACGGGCATCACTGTCACCGTCACCCGCAGCGGCGTCCCTGTCTGGTCGAAGCCGGTGCGGAACAGCTCGAACACCGTCGCATCGTGCGCCAGCCCGAAGAACGCCTGCTCGTTGGTGTCGGGAACGCGTGCCGTGATCCAGTCCCGGTAGCCGATCTGATTGATGCCGATGGTCTCGCCCAGGTAGCGGACGGCGCCTTCGGCGATGTCGTCGGCCATCAACAGGCGGGTGGCGCCTTTGGTGATGAAGTCCATGGGGTAGAAGGACGTTTGCAGCGACCACGGGATGCCGTCGATGTACCGGCTCTCGTGCCTGCTGACAACCTGCGTGTTCGGCGGGACGCGCAGCCGGCGGCTGACTTCGGCGACCGGTACCTGGATCTCAACCTTGGGAATGGTCTTGCTCGGGCTGCGGTGGCTCTTGTCCACCTCGGACAGGTACCGGGCGCCCTCGGCGCCCTTGAGCGCCCGCGGATCCGTGGACAGCACGGTGACGAACGGGTCGATTCGCCTGGTGACGAACGTTCCCTGGCCCGGCCTCGTCTCCACGAGACCCTGGCTGGTCAGCCGTTTTATCGCGTCCCTGATGGTGTTGCGCGAGGACGCGTACCGATCGCGGAGCTCGAGCTCGGTCGGCAGCTGGGCGCCTTGCTCGAGGGCCCCGGACTCGATCTGAGCACGCAGGTCCTCAGCGATCTGCTGGTACATCGGCCGCTGAGCCATGAGACCTCCCATCGGTACCAACAACCCCGACGATCCTTGCCGCCAAGTCCATCAGAATCTTTGGCATTACCTGGTTTATACCCGCCGGTTAGCGGCAAAATCGTTACCATAAGTCCTGAAGGTTGGGATGGCTCGGATGATCTGGCATATCAGAGTAAGCCTACCAGGTCAACTGCTTGGTTGCAGCAGTACCTGCGGTATGGTTCCTGATAACCTGACCATCCGGCCTTACCAGGTCAAACTCGAACCTACGGGGCACTGGGTCTCGCGGTCCGCCGCGGGACAGGAGAGCTGGGAGGCTCCCATGGCCGGCTTTATCACCACGCTCATCGCCTTCACCGCCGGAACAGCCGGAGCCTTCGGTCTCCTGTTCGGCGCCTTCTTCGCGATCTCCTTCGCCATCCGCAGGGAGGACGTGACCGGAACGCTGACTGGCGGCGCGCCCAGTCGCGCGTGCCGGAGCGCGCGGTTCCTCACCCAGTGGCACCGTGTCCGCTGGGAATCGGAAGGCCCGCGGCCGCGACTGGCGATCGCCTGACCCTCTGCGGCATCCGGGTGTCACCGGTCAGCCCTCCGCGGGGGCGGGCTGCACCAGTGGCACCCGGCCCGAGCTGATGCTGAACTCGTTGCGGTCGGCGGGGAACACGGTGCAGGTAACCCGGAACGGCACCGGCTCTTCGCCGCCGTCCTGGTAACCGGTACGCAGACACGACAGGACCGCCACGCGGCCGTTGTCCGCGAGGCCGAAGAACCTGGCCTCCTCCTCCGTCGGCAGCCGGACCTGGATCAGGTCGCGGTAGCCCACCTCCGCCACGCCGAGCGTGTCCTTCAGGTAAGCGAACATGCCGCCAGGAATGTCCTGCGCCATCAGCAGGCTCATGCCGCCCTGCATGGCGAGTCCCATCGGGTAGGCCGTTGCCTGCAGCGCCCACGGCTGGCCGTCTAGGTAGAGTTCCTGGCGCCTGACGATGACCGAGGTGCCTTCAGGAATCCCCAGCTCATCCGCGATCCACCGGGCCGCGAGCAGCGTCTCCACCCGGGGAACCGATGCGGTGGGCCGCCGGCCCTGGAGCCTGGCCTCGGTGAACGCGTCGTCGTCCGCCAACCCGGACAGTCCGTTCTCCGGGCCGGGCGACAGCGTGGTGACGAACGGCTTGAGCCGCCGGGCGACGAACGTCCCCTGCCCCTGCCTGCTCACGACGAGCCCGAGGGTCGCGAGGGACCGCAGCGCGTCCCTCACGGTGTTCCGCGCCGCGCCGTACCTGTCCCTGAGCTCGAGCTCAGTGGGGAGCCGATCGCCCGGCAGCAGCTCACCGGACTCGATCCGTTCTCGCAGGTCCTGAGCGATCACCTGATACATCGGCGCTGCCATGCCTGCTCCTCTCCAACTGAGTTGAGTCATCCCAACAACTGGAATGACATAGATGAGTGGTTTATTTCCTACCATGCAAGGGCATCTCGTTGGCAGCCCTACTTGTAGGGATGGCCCGGATGGGCTAGATGGGCCGCACAGGTCCCATAGGCCATACGGGCTAGGCAGGCCAGACTGGTTCGGCCAGCGAGCATGCCAGCAAGCTCGGCGGACGGGAGGCCCGGCGTGGGCAACGCAGAGGTAGTAGTGGCGATGGTGATCGTGTTCGCCTTCGCCCTCGGAATGGCAATCGGGGTCGTGCTGGTCGCGTCGTTCGCGTCGCGGCGTGAGGACAGGCGGATGTCGCTCTGGGGCAAGGCCCCTGACCCGGCCTGCGGGGGAGTGCGGCGGCTCGTCGGTGCCGGCGTCCTCGGCAGCAGACCCGACCGACAGGTCAACGTCCATGGCGAGGACGACGGCGTGCTGAGCCAGAGGTTCCGGCGATGAGCGGCATCGAGCTGGTCGCGGGCGTCATCGCCGCCTTCTTCGCCTTCGGGATCGTGGCGGGCGTGCTCGCCGTGATCGCGCTGTCCGCACTGCGCCGCCACCGGGTGCGCGGCCGGCGCCGAGGCTTCGGCGAGTACGACCCGAATCAGGCCCAGCACATCGACTGGGCCCGCCGGGGGGTTCCCCGTCAGCCGGGCGCTCCCGACTGGGAGGACCGGCCTGGCTGGAAGCAGCCGCCGGACTCCGGCGAAAGCGACGACACCTTGCCCCCCTGGCCGGGGCGCCGCGGCTAAGCGGCAGCGAGCTTGACGCGCCTGCGGGGGCCGCGTCAGGGAAAGGCGGCCGCCGGGATCCTCGCCTCAGGATCCCGGCGGCCGCCGGCGCGTACGGCGCGTCCGCGACCTGGGTTCCCGCCCCGCTAAGCTCGACATCGTGGCAGAACAGCACGCATTCCCGTGGTCGCCAGGCGCCGCGACCGGGATCGGGTCGATGCCTGGCGCGAATCCGATGGAGGCGGCCCGGGTCATCGCCGGCGAACTGCCCGACCTCCCGCACGTGGCCGAGCTCCCGGCGCGCGGGCCGGGCTCTGACCTGACCGGGCGGGCTGCCGCGCTGCTCGTGGACATCCCCGTTGAGGTCACCCCGCGCGGCTGGCGGATCGCCGAGCGCCCCGGCCGCGACATGCGCCGCGCCCGCGGCCTGCTCTCCTCCGACCTGGACGCGATGGAAGAGACCCTGGACGGCTACCAGGGGCTGCTGAAGGTGCAGGTGGCCGGGCCGTGGACGCTCGCCGCGACCGTCGAGCAGCCGCGCTCGCTGAACCCGGCGCTCTCCGACCCCGGGCTGGTCGCCGACCTGGCGTCGTCGCTGGCCGAAGGCGTCGCCGCGCACGTCGCCGAGGTCGCCAAGCGGGTCCCCGGCGCGACCCTGTTGGTGCAGCTGGACGAGCCCGCGCTGCCGGCGGTGGCGGGCGGCGGGGTGCCGACCGCCAGCGGCCTGTCCCGCGTCCGCCCGGTGGACGAGGAGGTGCTGCGGGAGAGACTGCACCAGGTGCTCGCTGCCGCCGGAAGGTACACGGCTGTGCACTGCTGCAGTCGCAACTTCCCGTTCGGGATAGTGCTGAGCGCCGGAGCGGACGCGGTCTCCTTTGACGCGAGCCTGCTGCGGAACAACGACTTCGACGAGCTCGCGGCGGCGGCTGAGGCGGGCAAGGGACTGCTGGTCGGCGCCCTGTCCGGTTTCGATTATCCGGAACGTCCCGGGGTGACTCCCACTGACACCGCCCGGGCCGTCGCGGAGGTGTGGCGCAAGACGTCGCTGCCGCCAGGCGATTGCGCGGCGCAGGTCGTGGTCACGCCCGCGTGCGGGCTCGCCGGCGCGTCGCCGGCGCAGGCGCGCGAGGCGCTGCGGTGGGTGCGGGAGGCGGCGGGCATCCTGCCGGAGATGATGGGGGAGCTGGCGTTATGGAACTGGACGAGGGACGGCAGCAGCACGCCGAGCTGAGCGAGAAGCTGCGCGACGCGCAGTACCGGTACTACGTCCTCGACGCGCCGACGATCGCCGACATCGAGTACGACACGGACATGCGAACGCTGGAAGCGCTCGAGGAGCAGTTCCCCGAGCTGCGCACCCCCGACTCCCCGACGCAGAACGTGGGCGGCGGGCTGTCCACCCTGTTCACGCCGGTGGAGCACCTGGAGCGGCTGCTCAGCCTGGACAACGTGTTCTCCGCGGAGGAGTTCGCCAACTGGGCCGACCGGGCCGCCAGGCTCGGCGGCACCGGGCCGTTCCTGTGCGAGCTGAAGATCGACGGGCTGGCGATCGACCTGGTGTACGAGCGCGGCCGGCTGGCGCGCGCCGCGACCCGCGGGGACGGGCGGACCGGCGAGGACGTGACGCTGAATGTCCGCACGATCAAGTCGGTTCCCGACCGGCTCACCGGGGACGATGTGCCTGACGTGCTCGAGGTTCGCGGCGAGGTGTTCTTTCCCGAGGTCGAGTTCGAGCGGCTGAACGAGTCCTTGCAGGAAGCCGGCAAGCCGGCCTTCGCCAACCCGCGAAACGCGGGCGCCGGCTCCCTGCGGCAGAAAGACCCCCGGGTGACCGCTTCTCGTAACCTCGACGCGATCGTGCACGGCATCGGCCGCGTGGTCGGTTCTGGCGACGGCGGGGACGGTAGCGCGGCGATCACCGGCGCCGCGGCCGGGCCGAGTGAGAGCGGGCACCTCGAAGGGGCGCCGGACACGCAGTCCGGCTGGTACGAGCGGCTCCGCGCGTGGGGGCTGCCGGTCAGCGACCGGTACCAGGTCTTCCCCAGCCTTGATGAGGTCAAGGCCTACATCGGCTACTACTCGGATCCGGCGCACCGGCACGAGACGCCGTACGAGATCGACGGCGTGGTCGTGAAGATCGACCCGCTCGACGTCCAGCGCGCGATGGGCGCGACCAGCCGGGCGCCGCGCTGGGCGATCGCCTACAAGTACCCGCCCGAGGAGGTGAACACCCGGCTGGTCGACATCCGGGTCAACGTCGGGCGCACCGGCCGGGTCACGCCGTACGCGGTGATGGAGCCGGTCAAGGTCAGCGGGTCCACCGTGGACCGGGCGACCCTCCACAACGAGGACGAGGTCAAGCGCAAGGGCGTGCTCATCGGCGACATGGTGGTCCTGCGCAAGGCGGGCGAGGTGATTCCTGAAGTCGTCGGCCCGGTGACGGAACTGCGCACCGGCGACGAGCGGGAGTTCGTGTTTCCCACCTCGTGCCCGGCGTGCGGGACCCCGCTCGCCAGGGACGAGGGCGAGGTCGACTGGCGCTGCCCGAACACCGTGTCGTGCCCCGCGCAACTGCGCGAGCGGCTGTTCCACCTGGCGTCGCGCAGCGCGCTCGACATCGAGGTGCTCGGCTACGAGGCGGTCGTCGCGCTGCTCGACTGCGGGCTGGTGGCGGACGAGGGCGACCTGTTCGCGCTGACCGCGGAGAAGCTCGGCACCTGCGCGTTCTTCGTGAACAAGGCGGGTGGCCTCAAGGTCAACGCTCGCATGCTGCTGATGAACCTGGACGAGGCCAAGACCAGGCCACTGTGGCGGATACTCGTCGCGCTGTCGATCAGGCACGTGGGCCCGACCGCGGCGCGGGCGCTGGCCGACGCGTTCGGCTCGCTGGACGCGATCGCGTCCGCGTCGGCGGACGCGCTGGCGATCGTGGACGGTGTCGGGCCGACGATCGCCGACTCAGTTGTGGAGTGGTTCACCGTCGACTGGCACGTCGCGATCGTCGACAAGTGGCGGGCCGGCGGCGTGCAGCTCGAGACGCCGGGATTCGACCCGTCGGCCGCGGCGTCCCGGCTGCTCGCGGGCGTGACGGTGGTGATCACGGGCACCCTCCCCGGCCTGTCCAGGGACGAGGCGGCCGAGGCGGTCCGCGCGGCCGGCGGCAAGGTGTCATCCTCGGTGTCGAAGAAGACGAACTTCGTGGTCGCCGGGGAAAACGCGGGCTCAAAGTACGACAAGGCGGTCGAGCTAGGCGTCCCCATCCTCGACGAACCCGCCTTCCGGGTACTGGTGTCGGACGGCCCCGACGCGGTCCCCGCGACGACCCCCGCCCCCGAACTCCCCTGACCGGTCACCCCCGAACCCCCGTCACCGGCCGCCCCTAACCCCCGTCACCGGCCACCCCCGAACCCCCACTACCGGATGAATGTGACAGCGAGCCGGTTATAGGCGGCTGAATGTCACATTCATCCGGCCCAGCCGGCTCGGTTAACGGGCCCAGCGGAGGATTAGCGGGTCGCGGGCTTCGGCCAGTTCGATCAGGCCGCGGCGGGTGCGTGGCGACACCGGGCCTAGCGGGGCGCGCGTGCGGTCCGAGGCGATGATGCCGCCCTCGGCCAGCAGGATCTTCTGCGCGCGCAGTCCGCACTGGCGGTTCTCGAAGTGGATCAGCGGCAGCAGGCCTTCATAGGCGGCCACTGCGCCGGCCCGGTCGCCGGACACGTAGCGGCGGACGATCTGGCCGAGTTCGCCGGGAACCATCGAGCTCGGCATGGTGCCGGTGGCCCCGGCGTCCAGATCGGGGATCAGGGTCACCGATTCTTCGCCGTCGAAGGGGCCGGGCAGGCTGTCGCCGAGGGCGCTGACCAGTGCGTGCAGCTTGTCCGCGGCCTGCGGCACCTCGACCTTGGCGTACTGCACATGGGGGACGTGCCGGACCAGGTCGGTCAGCACTGCGACCGGCAGCGGCGTCGCCGACAGCGGCGCGTCCTGCACCATGATCGGGATGTCGATCGCATCCGCCACCTGCCTGAAGTACTCGATTACCGCGGGCCCGGGAACGGTGAGCGTGGCGCCGAAGAACGGCGGCATGAGCATCACCATCGACGCGCCCATGTCCTGCGCGGCCCGGCTGCGTTCGGCGGCGATCCGGGCGCTGTAGTGGCTGGTGGTGACGATCACCGGGCGCCGCCCCGCCACACGCTCGAGAAGCAGGCGAGCGATCGAGTCGCGTTCCGCGTCGGTCAGCGAGAACTGTTCCGCGTAGTTGGCGAGCAGGCACAGCCCGTCGACCCCGGCGTCGATCAGGTAGTCCACGACCCGCGCCGTGCCGTCCACGTCGATCGTCTCGTCCTCGCGGAAGATCGTCGGCACAATCGGCACGACGCCGCTCAGCGGAGCGTCCATCAGCTGCCTCCCCGGCGGCCCGCGTACTGGATGCGATTGGCCTTGATCAGGCCGGCGTCGATCGCGGCCTGCTCATCGGCTTCGCTGGTCGCGGCCAGGTCCGCGAAGAAGTAGGGCCCGAAACCGAGCGTCTCGCGAACGAACCTGGCATCCAGCCCGTTGAGGATGTCCTGCCCGGTGTGCAGGCCCTCGGCTTGCGCCCAGGACCGCAGCCACTCGCCCCACGGCAGGCCGGACTCCCGCCACTCGTCCCGTTGACCGTGCAGCCAGCCAGGATCGTCGCCGGGCTCCGGCAGCCGGGCGAAGCACCAGCGGGCGGTGGCCTCGTCGAACCCCTCTCGCGCCCACTCCACCACCACCGCCATGCCGCCGGGGACCAGCGCGGCGCGCATGCGGTCCAGCACCTCGCCGAGATCGGCGACGTGGTGCAGCGACAGTGACGCGACGATCGCGTCGACCGGGCCGGCAATGCCAGCGTGCTCGAACTCGGCCTGCCGGTAGGACGGTCCTTCCGGCGCCTTGGGGTCAATCCCGGTCGCCTCGTATCCGGCCTGCTCCAGCCTGGGGACGAAACCGCCCAGCGGACCGCAGCCGATCTCCACCACCCGGGCCGGCGCGGCCGGAAGCCAGTCGCGGACGAACGGCCAGGTCGCGTCCAGCCAGCGTTCGCGTTCCGTCACGGTGCTCAGCCTACGGCCCGATAGCAGCCGGGCTCGGCGTAATGGTTACAGGTTGCCCGCGGACGAACCCTAGGATTGACCGCATGTCCATTACCCGTGACGAGGTGGCCCACCTGGCCCGGTTGTCGAGGCTGGCGCTCAGCGACGAAGAGCTCGACCACCTGGCCCCGCAGCTCGGCCAGATCATCTCGGCGGTCGCGCAGGTACAGGAAGTGGCGGCGGACGGCATTCCGCCGACCTCGCACGCGACCGGCCTGACCAACGTGTTCCGCGACGACGAGCCGGCGCCCTGCCTGACGCCGGAACAGGCGCTCAGCGGCGCGCCCGAGGTCGAGCTGCAGCGCTTCAAGGTGCCGCGGATCCTGGCCGAGGAACCCTGACGGGGGCGAGAGACATGAACGAGCTCATCACGATGACCGCGGCGGAACTGTCCGCCGCGATGTCCGCCGGCGAGGTGTCCGCCGCCGACGTCACCGAAGCGCACCTGGACCGGATCGGCGCTGTCGACGACAGGGTCAAGGCGTTCCTGCACGTGGGCGCCGACGACGCTCGCGCGCAGGCACGGGAGGTGGACGCCAAGCGCGCGGCCGGCGAACCGCTCGGCCCGCTGGCCGGCGTCCCTGTCGCGGTCAAGGACCTGTTCACCACCATCGGGATGCCGACCACCTGCGGCTCGAAGATCCTCGAGGGCTGGCACCCGCCGTACGAGTCGACGATCACGCAGCGCCTCAGGAAGGCGGGCGCGATCCTCCTCGGCAAGACGAATATGGACGAGTTCGCGATGGGCTCGTCGACGGAGAACTCCGGCTACTGGACGACCCACAACCCGTGGGACCTCGCGCGGGTGCCCGGCGGATCGTCGGGCGGCTCGGCCGCCGCGGTCGCCGCCTACGAGGCGCCGCTGGCGCTCGGCACCGACACCGGCGGGTCGATTCGCCAGCCCGCCTCGGTGTGCGGGATCGTCGGCACCAAGCCCACCTACGGCGGGTCGTCCCGGTACGGAGTCGTCGCGTTCGCTTCTTCGCTGGATACCCCGGGCCCGTTCGGGAGAACTGTTCTTGACGCAGCGCTCCTGCACGAAGTCATGTCCGGGCACGACCCCATGGACTCCACCTCGATCAACGCGCCGGTGCCGCCGGTCGTGGAGGCGGCCAGGCATGGCGACGTCGCCGGGCTGCGGATCGGCGTGGTCAGCGAGTTCGCCGGCGACGGCTACCAGCCGGGCGTGGTGGCCCGGTTCACCGAGGCGGTCGAACTGCTCGAGTCGCTGGGCGCGAAGGTCACCGAGATCAGCTGCCCGCACTTCAAGTACGCCCTGCCGGCGTACTACCTGATCGCGCCCAGCGAGGCGTCGTCTAACCTGGCTCGCTTCGACGGCATGCGCTACGGCCTGCGGGTCGGTGGGGGCAGCGCGGAAGAGGTCATGGCGGCGACCCGCGAGACGGGCTTCGGCGCGGAGGTCAAGCGCCGGATCATGCTCGGCACCTACGCGCTGTCCAGCGGGTACTACGACGCGTACTACGGCAAGGCGCAGCAGGTGCGGACGCTGATTATCCAGGACTTCGACGCGGCGTTCGGCCAGGTGGACGTCCTCGTGTCGCCGTCGACGCCGACCACCGCCTTCCCGATCGGGGAGCGGGCGGACGACCCGATGGCGATGTACCTGGCCGACCTGTGCACGATCCCGACGGACCTGGCGGGCAACGCGGCCATCTCGGTGCCGTGCGGGCTGGCCGACGAGGACGGCCTCCCGGCCGGGCTGCAGGTGATGGCGCCGCCGCTGGCCGACGACCGGCTGTACCGGGTCGGCGCGGCGGTCGAGGCGGCGTTCACCGAGCGGTGGGGTCACCCGCTGCTCACCGAGGCGAAGGGACTGTCGGTCCGATGACCGTCACGTACGAAGAGGCGCTGCAGAAGTACGAGCCGGTGTTCGGGCTTGAGACGCACGTCGAGCTCGGCACGACGACCAAGATGTTCTGCGGCTGCCCGACGACGTTCGGCGCGGAGCCGAACTCGCACGTCTGCCCGGTCTGCCTGGGGCTGCCCGGCTCGCTGCCGGTGACGAACCGGGTGGCGATCGAGTACACGATCAAGATCGGGCTGGCGCTGAACTGCTCGATCGCGTCGTGGTGCCGGTTCGCG
>Ga0335074_10006925_pt1 | contig 15733 bp, 14 predicted proteins | sample Lox_Sample_23_FD_206715 | JGI IMG/M metagenome (GOLD analysis project Ga0335074, IMG submission 206715) | Soil microbial communities from Loxahatchee National Wildlife Refuge, Florida, United States - Lox_Sample_2.3 | ecosystem: Environmental > Terrestrial > Soil > Wetlands | place: USA... | reverse complement strand
TAGGTCGCAGCGATGATCGGCGTCGCCGACCAGCCCGCCAGGGGCGAGGCGGCGAGGTCGCTCTCGGCCGCGGCGAGGTCTTCGGTCGTGGCCGCCTCGATGATGACGGCGCCGTCCGCGCTCGTATCGGCGCTGCGGCGCAGGCGTGCCTCGACGGTCTGCGGCGCAGCGATCGCCCGCGCCCGCCAGTGTTGCGCGCGGACGATGCCGGGACGGGCCTGCAGCGCCGGCAGGAGGCTCTCGCGCACATGGCTGTCGAGCTCGGCGGTCTTGTCGGGGCGAGGCGAGAAGCGAAGGCTCAGAAGCACCGCCCCGGACACCTCGCCGCGGCTCGCGGCAATCTCGAAGCCGGCGCGTACCGTGTTGTGGAAGCCCCGCATCACCCGCGCGGTCCACGGCGTCGGCTGGTTGAGCCGCGCGAGGTAGGCGGGCGAGGCCAGGGTCTCGATCCCGTCCAGCTCGTAGCAGGCGAAATAGTGCGGCTCGCCCGAAAGCGCGCGATAGCGCCGGCCCCAGCGAAAGCCCGGTATGGCGACGCGCTCCGGCAGATGCTCGCGCCAATACCACTCGTTGAAATCGGCCTCGAGGGCGGGGTCGATATCGGTCCACACCGCGAGCATGCCGGGCGCGGCAGCGGCGGGTCGATCGGCGGCGTTCATCGGCGTCTCCTCCCAGGTTTTGCGGGGATAGTAGCCGATAATTGATGGCGCGCGTCCGTTCCGCCGCGACGGGGCTCGATCCCCATGGAGGTCGCCGCGCGCTCTCACTAGAATGGCGGAAAAATCGCAAGCCAGAAAACTTGCAAGGGAGGACCACGCCGCCATGCCACCCGCCGACATTCCGACGGTCGCCGACGTGACCCGTCACCATGCCGGGACGCGCCCGGAGCAGGCCGCTCTGCGCTTCGAGGGGAAGGCGATCACCTATCGCGATCTCGACCGGCGCGCGAGTGCGGTCGCGCAAGGGCTGATCGCCGCCGGCATCGCACCGCAGGCGCGGGTCGCCGTTCTCGCCAAGAACGGACCCGCCTTCTTCGAGCTGTGGTTCGGCGCGGCCAAGGCCAATGCGGTGCTGGTGCCGGTCAATTTCCGCCTGGCGCCGCCCGAAGCCGCTTTCGTCATCAACGATGCCAAAGCCGAGCTGCTTTTCGTCGGCGCGGATTTCTATCCGCTCGTGGAGAAAGTGGCGGGTGAGCTCACATCGGTGCGCCGCATCGTCGCGCTCGACGGAAATCATCCGGTCTGGCCGGACTATCGGCTCTGGCGGGAACAGCAGAAGACGAGCGATCCCGCGCTCCCCATCCGCGGCGGCGACTGCGCCATCCAGCTCTATACGAGCGGCACCACCGGCCATCCCAAAGGCGCACAGCTCAGTCATGACAATTTTCTGCAGCTGCTGCCCGGCGCGTTGCGGCAATGGGGTGCGTGGCATGAGCGCGACGTCAACCTCGTCTGCCTGCCGCTCTTCCATATCGGCGGCAGCGGCTGGGCGCTGGTCGGACTCTATCGCGGTATCGAGAATGTGTTGACGCGCGATTTCGATCCGGCGGCGATCCTCCGCATCATCGAGCGGCAGCGCATCACCAAGGCGCTCTTCGTGCCGGCGATGATGCTGTTCCTGCTGCAGGCACCGCAATGCCGCGAGACCGATTTCTCCTCGCTCGAGCTCGTCGTCTATGGCGCCTCGCCGGCGCCGCTCGACCTGCTGCGAAACGCGGTGAAGACCTTCGGCTGCGCCCTGGCGCAGCTCTACGGCCTCACCGAGACCACCGGCGGCATCACCTATCTGCCGCCCGAAGATCATGGCGAGCACGGTATCGAGCGCATGAAATCCTGCGGCAAGGCGATGGAGGGGGTCGAGCTCAAGGTGGTCGATGCCGCGGGCAAGGCGCTGCCGCCGGGCGAGATCGGCGAGGTGATCTGCCGCACGCCGCAGGTGATGCGGGGCTATTGGAATCTGGAGGAGGCGACGCGGCGCGCGATCCGCGACGGCTGGTTCCACACCGGCGATGCCGGCTATCTCGACCGGGACGGCTACCTCTATATCTATGACCGGGTGAAGGACATGATCGTCTCCGGCGGCGAGAACATCTATCCCGCCGAGGTCGAGAGCGCGCTGTTTGGCCATCCCGCCATCGCCGATGTGGCGGTGATCGGCGTTCCCGACGCGCAATGGGGCGAGGCGGTGAAAGCGATCGTCGTCAAGCGGCCGGGAGCTTCGGTCGCGGCGGCCGAGCTCATCGATTATGCGCGCCAGCGCATCGCCGGCTACAAGGTGCCGCGCTCGGTCGATTTCGTCGACGCGCTGCCGCGCAATCCCGCGGGCAAGATCCTGAAGCGCGAGCTGCGCAAGCCCTATTGGCGCGGCCGCGAGCGCCAGGTGAACTGAGCCGCCGCGCGCCGGCGGCAAAGGCATGAAGCAGGAGGAGGGGTATCATGGGTATGATCGCCGAATTGTTCGAGCGCGGCCTCGCGGTGCGCACGGCCGTGCTGGGCCGCGCTCATGTCGAGCGCTCGCGCCAGCGCGCCAACAAGCTCACCGAGGATTGGCAGACCTTCATCACGCAATATGCCTGGGGCGACATCTGGACGAGGCCCGGTCTCGACCGCAAGACGCGCAGCATGTTGACGATCGCCCTGCTCACGGCGCTAGGTCAGGAAGAGGAGCTGAAGCTCCATTTCCGCGCCACCGCAAATACCGGGGTCAGCCGCGACGAGGTGAAGGAAGTGCTGATGCACACCGCGGTCTATGCCGGCGTGCCGGCGGCCAACACCGCCTTCGCCCATGCGCGGGCCGTGTTCGACGAAATGGACAAGGATAAGCCGGGCGGCTGAGGGCGGGCGCGAGCCGACGACGCGATCCTTCGCGGCCTGGCTCGCCGATCACGCGAGCGCGACGTTTACGCGCGTGTTGGCGCGCGCTTGCGAAACCATTGATCGAGGAGGACGTGCCGAAAGCGGACGAAGTGTCCGGGTTCCGCCACCGCAGATTTTGTCGTAACGGTTTTTCCGCGCTCGTCGCACGAAACATGGAGGCGCGCCACCGAGATGTAACGTCGATCGCTCATCATGCCGGACTCACGCCTGCGGGATCTCAATGAAAGTGGGGGTAGATGAAAAATGGGGGGCAGATGCTGAGGGCTGTCTCGCCGCGCCTGGGCCTGACTTGTGTTTCGCTGGTGGCTCTGATGACCAGTCTCGGCGCACCGGCGAGCGCCTGGGCGGGGAGCGGCGACAACAACACGACGACCCCGATCAAGCATGTGATCGTGATCCTCGGCGAGAATCGCACCTTCGACCACCTCTTCGCCACGTATGTGCCGAAGCCGGGTCAGACCGTCATGAATCTGCTCTCCGAGGGCATCGTCACGGTCGACGGCTCGCCCGGGCCGAACTTCTCGACAGCGGCTCAGAGTGAGGCGCAGGTCAGGCAGAGCTATCAGTCGGCGCCCACGGTCAAGACGCCCTATCGCCTCCTGCCGCCGCTCATGACCGACAGTGCGCCGCAAGCGCCAAGCACGACCGCGCCGCCGTTCACGACCGCGGCTCTGGCGTCCGTGGATACCGGCCTGTCGCCGGAGGACCAGACCTTACTTCTCACCGGCGCGACCGGCCTGCCGCGGCGTTCCGTCGACACGCGGCTGCCGAACGCGACGAAGCTGGCGAACGGTCCCTATCAGCTTACGCCCGACATTGCCTACGATGATTACGCCTCGAACCCGGTGCATCGCTTCTTCCAGATGTGGCAGCAGCTGGATTGCAGCGTGAGCCACGCCACGCCGCAGAATCCGAGCGGCTGCCTTGCCGATCTCTTCCCCTGGGTCGAGGTGACCATCGGCGCCGGCAGCAACGGCCACCCGCAGCCGGCCAATTTCACCGACCAGAGCACCGGTGAAGGTTCCACGGCGATGGGCTTCTACAATGTCGCGCGCGGTGACATGCCCTATTTCAAATATCTCGCCGACACCTACACGCTCAGCGACAATTATCATCAGGGGGTGATGGGCGGCACCGGTGCCAACCACATCATGCTCGGCTCCGGCCAGGCGATGTATTACAGCGACGGCAAGGGCAACGCGACGACCCCGCCGCAGAACCAGATCGAGAACCCCAACCCGCAGCCGGGCACGAACAACTACTACGCCCAGGACGGCTATGCCGGCGGCTCCTACGTCAATTGTGCCGACCGCTCGCAGCCCGGCGTCTCTTCGATTCTCGACTATCTCCGCGCGCTGCCCAACAAGCCCAACCCCGAATGCGCTTCCGGGCACTACTATCTCGTCAACAACTATAGTCCCGGCTACGTCGGCAACGGCACGGTAGACACGACGGACACCTTCGCCATTCCACCGTCGAGCGTTCGGACCATCGGCGATGCGCTGAACGAGAAGGATGTCTCGTTCCGCTACTACGGCGAGGATTGGGACGCTTATCTCCGGAACCCGACCTCGCCGCTCGGCTCGCTCTACTGCAACATCTGCAACTTCCTGCAGTACACCACCTCGATCATGACCGACCCGAACCAGCGGGCACAGCATATCGGCGATCTCCCCGACTTCGACCGTGATGTGAAGAACAACACCTTGCCCGCGGTCGTCTTCATCAAGCCCGGCGGCCTCAATGACGGGCACCCCGCCTCGTCCAAATTCGGCATTTTCGAGGCCTTCACCCGCCGCATCATCGACGAGGTGAAAGCGCAGCCGCAGATCTGGGCGGGCACGGCCATCTTCATCACCGTCGATGAAGGCGGCGGCTACTACGATTCGGGCTATGTGCAGCCGCTCGACTTCTTCGGTGACGGCACCCGTATCCCGCTGATCGTGGTCTCGCCCTATTCAACCGGCGGGACCGTGGTCCATAACTATTCCGACCATGTCTCGCTCATCAAATTCATCGAAAAGAACTGGAGCGTCCCTCCGGTCAGCGCGACCGGCCGCGACAATCTTCCCAATCCGGTAGCGTCGTCGAGCAATCCCTACGTTCCGATCAACGGCCCGGCGATATCGGATTTGACCGAAGCCTTCAACTTCTGACCGCGGATCATCGGGTCGGCGGAAGTCGCGGGCGCGGCGTCGATGCTTCAAGGGCCGCCAGGGATGAGGTCGGCGCCTCGGGGAGGCTGTGAGGAGGCAGTGATTATGCCGGCGCAGAGCAAATGGACGACAGTTCCGAAGCCGCTACGGCGCTGTCCTGCGGTCCTCATCGCGTTTTTGCTCGCCTTCCTCGTGGGATGCACGCCGCCGACCGCGGGAGATGCCGCGCGCCCGCGCGAGGCCGGCCTATCGGCCTCGCCGGCACCGGTACAGCTTTCCGCCAATCAAGCGCCGGCGCCTGCTGTCCCCGTCGATACGCCCAGCGACACCGCGACGAGACGCGGGCGTGAAGTCGTCGTTCCCGGCACCGGCTCTTTCGTCGCGCCGGAAGCGACGCTGCGGCCGACCGGGGTGCGCTCCTCGCCCTCCGGCGAGATAACCTTCTCCTTCAACGGCGCCGATGTGCGCGATGTCGCGCGCGAAATTCTCGGCGAGCAGCTTCACCTCGCCTATGTCGTCGATCCCAAGGTGAACGCCCAGATCACGGCGCAAACCAGCGACAAGCTGCCGCGCGAAGCGGTGCTGCCGACGCTCGAATCCATCCTGTCGGCGAGCGGGCTCGCCATGGTCGAAAGCGACGGCGTCTGGCACATCATGCCGATGCAGGACGCGGCGCGCGCGACGCTGAGCGCACCCCTTGCCGGGCAACCCGGCTACGGCATCCGAGTGATCCCGCTCAACTTCGTCTCCGCTTCCGAGATCAAGAGCGTGCTCGATCCGCTGATGCCGCAGGGCAGCACGCTGCAAACCGCCGGCGCGCGCAACGTCTTGATCGTGGCGGCGCCGACCGCCGATCTCGACGGCCTCGCCGATCTCGTTCGACGCTTCGACGTGGACTGGCTCGCCGGCACGTCCTTCGCGCTCTATCCGCTCCACGTCGCTCAGGCGAAGGATGTCGCGCCCGAGCTCGAGGCGATCTTCGGCGATGGCGCATCGGGACCGCTCGCCGGCCTTGTCCGCATCGTGCCGGTCGACCGGCTCAACGCCATCCTGGTGATCGCCGGGCAGCGCCAATATCTCAGCGATGCGCGCGACTGGATCACCCGCTTCGACTATGGCGAGGACCAGACGACGCCGCGCATGTTCGAATACCGCGTGCAGAACAGCCGCGCCGCCGATGTCGCCGCCGTCCTGACCAAGCTTCTCGGCTCCGGCTCCGTCAGCACGGTGCAGCCGGAAACCGCGCCCGGCACCAACGGCATCGCCATCGGCGCCACGGGGCAGGGCCAGAACGGCGCCGGTGCGAACGGGCTCGGCGCACCCGGCACGAGCGGGCTCGGGACGGGCGCTCCAGGGACCGGGCTTCCCGGACAGGCGCCCGGCAGCTATGGACAGGGCGCCACCGGCATGGGCGGCGTCAGCGGTCTGGGCACGGCTGCCGTCAACCAACCGGGGGCGCCCGGCGCCGCGCCCAATTCCGGCGCGACCTCGGCGGCGGCGCAGGGGCAAGGCGCCGGCCAGGGCGGGCAGCAGGGTTCGCTGTCCGAAGCGCTTCAGGGCGCGTTCGGCAATTCGAACCAGGCTCAAGGCGAGCTGCCGTTGCCGCAAGCCCGCGTCGTCGCCGACGAGAAGAACAACGCCATCGTCGTCTACGCCAAGCCGCGCGACTATCGCATGATCGAAGGCGTCATTCGCCAGCTCGACGTCGTGCCGCTGCAAGTCATGATCGAAGCGACGATCGCCGAGGTGACGCTCAACAACACGCTGCAATACGGCGTGCAATGGTTCCTAAGCCATGCCTCGAACAAGTTCGAGCTCACCGCGCCGCCGGCGGGCGGCGGCACGGCGACCGGCATCGGCACGGCCGCCGACGTGCTGCCGTCTTTCCCGGGCTTCAATTACGTGCTCGGCGGCGGGCAGGAAAAACTCGTGCTGAGCGCGCTGTCCGAAGTGACCCATGTCGATGTCGTATCCGCGCCGCATCTCGTCGTGCTCGACCATCAGACCGCCTATCTTCAGGTCGGCGACGAAGTGCCCACGGTGACCGCCAGCGCGATCAGCACGATCACCACCAACGCCCCCATCGTCAACAGCGTGCAATATATCGGCACCGGCGTCATCCTGCAGGTGACGCCGCGCGTCAACAACAGCGGCCTCGTCAGCCTCGACATCGACCAATCCGTGAGCGATGTCGAGACCACGACCTCGTCCACCATCAATTCACCGACGATCAGCCAGCGTCGCATCACCACCTCGGTGACGGTGGAGGATGGCGAAACGGTGGCCTTGGGCGGCCTCATCCTCGACAATCGCACGGTCGATCACAACGGCATCCCCATCCTCAAGGACATCCCCGTGGTCGGCTCTCTCTTCGGCCAGAGCAGCGACACGAAAGCCCGAACCGAGCTGCTCGTGCTGCTCACGCCGCGCATCCTGCGCAATCAGCACGACGCCACCGCCGCGACCGACGAGCTGCGAGAACGGATGCGCTCGGTGCGGCCGCTCGAGCTCCGCGCGCGCTGAGCCGCAGCAGGCGCCTTGCATGTCGCTTCGCGACCGGGATCAGCAAGACGCAGCCTCGGCCCTCGCGCATCGCCGGCCGGGCGAGCGCGGTATCGCGCTCATCATGGTTCTCTGGGTCGTCGCGCTTCTCGCGCTCGTGCTGTCGGCCTTTGCCGGCGAGTCGCGCGTTGCGCTCGACATCGCGCGCAACCGCCTCGCCGCGGCAGAGGCGGAGACCGCGGCCGATGCCGGGGTGGCGCTGGCGCTGTCCGGCGTCGCGGCGACGCTCTCTGAAGCGGCGCGCGCGCCGGGCGCGCCGCCGGCCGAGGATGAGTGGGAAGCGGATGGCACGGTGCACGCGCTGCAGTGGCAAGGCGCGGAGCTGCGCGTCCGCGTCGACAGCGAAAGCGGCAAAATCGATCTCAACGCCGCGCCCGACGAGGCGTTTGCGGCGCTGTTTCAGGCGCTCGGCATCGCGCCGGGACAAGCCGCGGACCTCGCCACAGCGCTCATCGACTGGCGCAAGCGCCGCGCTGCGGCGCTCGGCATCGCCAAGCGGCGCTCGGCCGCGCACCTCTCCGACGAGCCGACCGGACCTTTTTTCGCGCTCGAAGAGCTGAAGCGCGTGCCCGGTGTGACGCCGGACCTTTACGCCGCGATCGCGCCTTACGTCACGGTCTGGTCGAAGCAGCCGGTGCCCGACCCGAGAACCGCGTCACGGCCTGTGCTTCTGACCATTCCGGGCGTCGACCCGGCGCGCGTTGATGCGTGGCTCGCCCTGCGCGACCGACAGCAAGCCGCAGCGCCGGTGCCGCGCGATCTTGCCTCGGGCCTCGTCGCCACCAATCTCATGCGGCCCACCGTGACCGTCCATGTGGAAGCGAGGATTGCCGGCGCCCGGTTCCGACGCAACGCGGTGGCGCTCGTCACCGGCGATCCCTCGGACCCCGTGCATATGCTTGCCTGGGAGCGCGATCTCCAGGGCGAATCCGACTCCGATGCGACGGCGCGCTGACGCGATTGCGCGGCGCCTCTCAGCCGAGCGGACCGTAGAGCCAGACGAGCCAAAGCCCGGCGCAGAGGAACGGGCCGAACGGCACGCGTTCGCCGAGCGACAACCGGCCGATTCTGGCGGCCCACATCAGCGCGAAGAGCAAACCGCCGAGCGACGCTGCGAGAACGACGCTCGGCATCCCGTCCCAGCCGACCCACGCGCCGCACGCGGCGAGCAGCTTCGCATCGCCGAGGCCGATCCCTTCGCGCCCGCGCAGGCGCTGATAAACCGCGCGCAGCGCGACGACGAACAGGAAGCCGGCGGCGGCGCCGATCGCAGCTGCCACGAAGCTTTGGCGGTCGAACAGCGCATTCACGGCGAGGCCGCCGAGCAACAGGGGAAGGGTCAGGAAATCCGGCAGCAGCTGATGGCGCGCATCGATCGCCGCGAGCGCAAGCAGCGACCAGCCGAGCGCGCAGCTCGCCCAAACCACCCAGCCCGCGGTCGCGGCGATGGACCACAGGGCGACGCCCAAGGCGGCCAGCTCGATCAGCGGGTAGAAGGCGCCGATGCGCACGCCGCAGCGGCGGCAGCGTCCGCGCAGCGCGAGCCAGCTGGCGATCGGCAGCAGGTCGAGCGCGCCGAGGCGCACGCCGCAATAAGGGCATGCCGAGCGGCCCCACAGGATTGTCGCCGGCGACGCGAAGCGCTGCACGATCACGCCGAGAAAGCTGCCGATCGCGGGCGCCGCGACGAGCGACAGCAGGGAAAGCGCATCCGGCATGGGCGCGGCTGCGCTCAATCTCCGGGCCGCGTTCGCGCGGATTGCCGCGCGGGCGCGGGCGCCGGCTTGGCGCCTGCGGCGGGCGCCGTCACCGTCGGCGGCGCCGCTTTCGGCTTCAGCTCCGCCTCTGTCCCGCCGTTGACCAGGACGACGCCGCCGAGCGCGACCTTCGTCACGGTCCAACCCTCGACCGTCGCGCCTTCGTGCACCCGCTCGACTCGGGGCGGCTGGCCGTGACGGATCAGCGCGACCGTCTCGCCCTTGCCCTCCACCACGCCCAGCAGCGCCAGGTCCGAAGGCGCCGCGGCCGCTCCCTCGGCCGCCGCGATCGGGCGCCGCGAGGCCCAGAACAGCGGCCGCGCCTCGATGGCGCGGTAGGCTTCGAGAGGCGGCAAGGTGTACGCAGGATCGTCCTGCGCCGACGGCGTCGGCGGCAGTGATGGCGCCGGTGCCACTGCAACGGCCGCGATGGTCACTCTTTCTCCGTGCTCCCACTCGAGCCAGAGTGCCGCCCCGAGCGCGAAAGTGAGCGCGGCGAGTCCCAGGCGGCGGGTCAAGCGCGGCCTCATGCGGCGGGCCCCGCGGGCTTGCGAACATAGCCGTAGAGCTCGAATTCGACATCGAGACTGGGTTCTTGCTTTTCGGTCTGCGCCGCTTGCCCGAGGTGGAACGGCGTCGCTGTTTTGACGCTCACCTCATCGAGAAACAGAAACGGCGAGGCGGATTCGAGGTCATGGAAGATGCCGACCAGCTCCGCCAGCTTCACCGTCATCAGCACGCGGACGCCGACCCGGCGATAGGGGCCTTCATCGCGCATCGGCAAGGGCTGCGCGCTGCGGAATACGCCGCGCGCCGCTTCGGTCGCGCGATTGAGGCGGCTCTGCAGCTGGGCCGAGGCGAGCGCATCCGTAGGGCCGGCGAGCAGCCCTGGCGCCGCGGCACGCCGGTTCTTGAGCTTGGCGAGCTCGGCCTCCAGCGCCGCGGGATTCCGCCCGGCCGCTTCGAGCTTGCCGAGCGCGCCTTGGAGCTCGTCGGCCGAAGCCGTGGCATCGGTATAGGATTGCCACAGCGGCAAGATCACCCAGAATCCCATGAGGCACAGCAGCGCTGCCAGCAATCCGAGCGCGACGACACGGCGCATCGCGGGCGAGGCCTGCGCCAGAAATTCCGGCGGGCTCATCGCTTTGCTTCCTGCGGTTGGGCGGTGGCTGCGACGGCATGGGCCGACACGGAAAAACGCTCGCGCCCATCGGGCTGTCGCGTCACCGGCGACAGGAACGCGGTGCCGGTGAAGATCTGCGAGTGTTCCAGCGCGTCGACAAGACCCGAGGCAGAGACGGCGTTGCCGGTAAGCCGCACTTCCTCGCCGGTCATGTCCCATTCCGTGAGCCAGGCCGTGTCCGGCGTCACCCGCGTCGTGTCGAGAAGCAGCCGTAACGGGTTGGGAGCGGCGCGCTTCTTGTCGAGGAGATAGCGGTCTTCCTGAACGAGCTCGTCGATCTGATGCTGCAGCCGGACGGCGGCGACGTTCGCACGCTTGGCCGCTTCGAAGCGGGCGGCGAGATCCGCCGCGCGCCGCTGCGCCAGGGAGATCGGCAGCCAGACCAGCGCTGCGACGAGGGCCGCCGCGACCAGGCCGAGCCCCCAGGCGGCCCGGTCGCGTTCGCGGCCGGGGCGGTTCGCGCCCGACGGCGCGGCCCGCAGCAGATCGCCGGACGCGGACTCTCCGGCCGCGTCCGCCGCCTCGACCCGGCTCGGCTCGAGTCCGAGCGCGCGCGGCGCCTGCAGCGCCCGGTCGAGCGTCGCCCGCGGCGTCACCACGACCTCGGCGATGAGGCGCTTGCGGGCCGGCTCGAGCCGGACCAACCGCACCGCGAACACTGCGTGCTCGCGCGAAAACGGCGTGCGCCGGTCGAGATCGTAGCCCACAGCCTCCTCGAGATCCGACTGCGCCGCGATCGGCAATTCAAGCTGCTGGCGCGAGACGAGAGCTTGCGGCAGGCGTAACACCACCGGCATGTGCCCGGCGCGGACAGCGCGCAGAATCCCGGCGGCGCGAAGCGCGTGCGCAGCGGCTTCCGGTGCGGCAAGGGCGAAGCGGCCGAGCGGCTGGCGCTGACGCCCGGATTCGACGGCGAGCGTCGCCGTGCTCAGATCCGCCGAAGGTGCAAGGATCAAAGCGTCTTCGACGGCGGGGGCGCTGAGGCGCTGCGGCAACAGTCCGGCGAGCTCGTCGACCCACCACCGGGCGAAATGCCACGCCGTCGCGCCGGCACTCTTCAATCGCGCCATCTCTCTGAGAGCGATCATTGCCTCACCTCATCATCGCGCGGGCGGCTGCCCGGCGAGGCGCAGGGCGACCACGAGATCGGGCATGGTGGTGCCGTCGGAAAAGGCGACGGCGATACGCGCCAGGCTGGGAAGCGTCTGCGCCGCGTCCCATTCATCGTGCCAGCTCGGGCGCGCCTCGCGCGTGAGCGTGCCGTAATAGCTCAGCTGCACCTTTGTGACGTGATCGAGCAGCACCGTGGTCCGGCCCGAGCCGGCCGCCGGCACGTCGAAGCGGCGCGCGCCCAATTCCAAGCGGCCACCGGTGCCGCGGGCGGGCGGGCTGAAGCGCAGGCCATACGCCATCAGACCGCCCGCAGGCATGCTCTCCGGCGCCGGCGCGAGGAACAGCAGCTGCGTCGGCCCGCCGGCGAAAGCGAGGCGCGCCGCGCCGGACTCCTGATCGACGAGCGGCCGCGCATCGGCGAGCGTGGCCAGCAGGAAATCCTGCGCCGCAGCGATCCGTTGCGCCCGGTCGACGCGCTCGGGATGCCGGGTGAAGCGCTTCGTGGCGAGACTCATGCCGCCGGCCAGGACGACCGTAAGGAGCGCCAGCAAACTGACCGCGACCAGCATCTCGACCAGCGTGAAGCCGGCTTCTGCGGCGCAGCGCCGCTGCGTGAGCGGCGCCGTCATTGTCCGGACTCCGCCGTGGCGCTGGCAACGACGCGAAGCGTCGACAGCGAGATGCGGCGCTGCCGCCTGCCTTCGTGCCACGACACCTCGACCTCGATTTCGCTCAATCCCGCCGGCGCGCCGGAGCGCGCGAGATCGGGCCGCGCCTGGACCAGGACGCGGCGCTGGTAAGGGCCGATCTGCTGCGCCTGTTCACCGTCTGCGACCACCGCACCCGCGTTGAGCGCGGAGCGCGCCAAAACGATCGCGGCTTCCAGCCGATCGGCGGCCGTGACGGTCTGTGTGCCGATGCCGAACAGCTGATAGAGCGCCGCGAGCGCGATGATCGCGATCGCGAAAGCGACGAGGATCTCGATCAAGGTGAAGCCGGCCTCGCCGAGCTGGCGCATCCCGCCCTCACAGAATCGCCGGTTTGCGCGGCACCGGCCTTTGCTCATGGATCGTCACGCCGCCCGTCAGCCAATCGACCAGGATGTCGTAACGGAGTCCGCCGGCCTCGATCGACAGCCCGCCGCCGCTCGAGCTGCCATCGGGATAGAAGCGGATGAGGCCGCGCTCATCGCCGTCGGTATCGGTGTCCTCGGTGAAGAGAACGGCGCGCACGCCGCGCGGCAGGTGGCGCCGCACCGCTCCCGGCGCCACCCAGGCCCCGCTCGCCACGTCGACCATCACCACCTCCAGCCGGTCCTGGGTGATCGCCTGCTCGCGCGCGGCGCGGAAGGCCGAGGCCACTTGTCGCGCGGTCGCGGGCAGCAGCGTGCGCGGCTGCGGCCCGCGGGCGAGCTCTATCGTCAGGCCGAACAACAGCGCCGAGATGGTGAGAACCACCAGCAGCTCGATCAGCGTGAAGCCGCGCTCGCCCGACGGGTCGCGCCGGGTGACGATGTCGATCATCGCATCGCCGCGGATGCTGCCGCGGGGCCGACGGCAGGAGCAATCGGCTCATGGCCGTCGGGCCCGTTCGAGAACAGGTCGTAATCGCCGTTCTGGCCGGGATAACGGTACTGATAGGGGCGGCCCCAGGGATCCAACGGCGCGCCGCCGCCATTCTTCAGGTAAGGGCCGGACCAGGTGGCGAGCGCTCCGGGATTGGCGACGAGGGCCTTCAGCCCTTCCTGCTCGGTCGGATAGCGGCCATTGTCGAGAAGAAAGAGATCGAGCGCGCTGGATATGCTCTTCATCTCGATCCGCGCCGTGTCCACCTTGGCGCGCGCCAGGTATTTCAGGACCTGGGGCGTTGCGATCGCGACCAGGAGCCCGAGGATCGCCAGAACCACCAGCAGCTCGACCAGCGTAAATCCGGCCGTCCGGTCCGGCATTGCGCGCTGCATGTGAAGGGCCCTCCTATCTCCATTCCCGTCGCTTCTTCTCACATCGCCAAATCGTAGACACTGAGGATGGCGGTGAGGATCGAGCCGATGACCGCCGCGACGATCACGCCCAGCACGATGGTCAGCGCCGGCGTCAACAAGGCGATGAGCCGGTCGACCAGCCGGCGCGTCTCGCTCTCGAGCGTGTCGGCGATGCGCATCAGCATCTCCTGCTGCCGGCCGCTCTCTTCGCCGATCGCCATCAGGCGCGAGGCAAGCGGCGGAAAGACGCCGGTGCGCCGCAGCGGCTCGGCGACGCCTTTTCCTGCCTTCGCCTGTTCGAGCACCGCATCGATGGCCTCGGCGAATACCAGGTTTCCGGCGGTCTCGCGCGCGATCTGCAACGCCGGAACCAGCGCCACGCCGCCTTGCAGCAGCGTGCCCAGCGTGCGCGCAAAATGCACCGTGCGCGTCTTGGCAGCGAGGGGGCCGAAAACCGGCAGCCTCAGCACCGCACGGTCCCAGCGTCGCCGGCCTTCCTGCGTGCGCAGGGCACGCTGCGCAGCAAACGCCAGAACCAGCACGGCGAGGGGCAGCGTCCACCACCAGCCGCGCACGAGATCGGAAACGGCGAGGAGTGTGCGCGCCGAGCTCGGCAGCGCGTCGCCGGCCTGTGCGAAGAGCGGTGCGAAGCGCGGCACGACGAAAGCGAACAGCACCGCGATCGAGCCGCAGCAGACCAGGGCCACGACGGCGGGATAAAGCAGCGCCGATTTGATCGTCTCGCGCCAGGCCATGCTCTGCTCGAGAAATTCCGCGAGGCGGGCGAGGGCGCTCTCGACCTGTCCCGCCTCTTCGCCGGCGCGGACCATGCTCACCGCGAAATCGGGGAACAAGCCGGGCTCGGCGCTCATCGCCTCCGCCAGCGACGCGCCCGCGCGGATGCGCCCCAGAAGCGCGCGCAGCACTTCGCTCTCGCGCGGCTTTTCCGCGAAGCTGGCGGCGACGTCGAGCGCATCGTCGAGGGCGATGCCGGAGCGCAGCAGCACCGCGGTCTGGGCCGCGATCGCTGCCAGCACGGCCGGCTTCAACCCGCGCCGGCGGCGTTGCGGCGCCGCCGCGGCGGTCTGCTCCGCGCCGAGCGCCCTGAGGCGCAGCGGCATCAGCCCCAAGGATTGCAGCCGCGCCGCCGCGGCGCCCTCGTCCAAGGCCTCGATCTCGCCTTCGCGCAGCTCCGAAGCCGCATCGGCCGCGCGATAGCGCCACAGCGTCATGGCCGTCTCCGGGCGATGCGGCGCGGGTCCGTCGTCACATGTCTCTCGTCACGCGCAGCACCTCCTCGAGGGTGGTAACCCCGTCAAGCGCTTTGATCAGCCCATCCTCGTGCATGCTGCGCATCCCTCCACCCGCCGCCGCGCGGCGGATATCGCCGACCTCCGCGTGCTGCAGCACCAGTGCACGCACTGCATCCGACATTTCGAGGACTTCCATCACCGCGATCTGCCCCTGATATCCCGTGTCCTGGCACGCGTCGCAGCCGCGCGGGACGAAGAGCCGCGGCTCGTGGTCGCGCAGCAGAGCCGCCAGTCCGGTGCGATCGAGAAATGACGGCGGCACCTGCCGCGGTGCGCGGCAATGCGGGCAAAGGCGGCGAACCAGGCGTTGGGCGACCGCGCCCGAGAGCGTCGAGGTCACCAGATAATCCTCGACCCCCATATCGAGGAGCCGGGTGATCGACGAGGCGGCGTCGTTGGTGTGCAAGGTGGAGAGCACGAGATGCCCGGTGAGCGCCGCCTGAATCGCGATCTGCGCGGTTTGGCGGTCGCGCATCTCGCCGATCATGATCACGTCGGGATTGTGCCGCAGCAAGGTCCGCAAGATCTCGGCAAAGCCGAGCCCGATCTGCGGCTTCACCTGGACCTGGTTGACGCCGTCGAGCTGATACTCGACCGGATCCTCGACCGTGAAGACGTTGCGTTCGGGCGCGTTGAGGCGTGCCAGCGTCGCGTAAAGCGTCGTCGTCTTTCCGCTGCCCGTCGGCCCGGTGATCAGCACGATGCCCTGGGGCCTGTCGACGAGGCCGAGATAGCGCGTCAAGGCGTCAGGCGCGAAACCCAGCTCGGCGAAATCGACCACGAGGCTCGAGC
>Ga0335074_10006924_pt1 | contig 15734 bp, 19 predicted proteins | sample Lox_Sample_23_FD_206715 | JGI IMG/M metagenome (GOLD analysis project Ga0335074, IMG submission 206715) | Soil microbial communities from Loxahatchee National Wildlife Refuge, Florida, United States - Lox_Sample_2.3 | ecosystem: Environmental > Terrestrial > Soil > Wetlands | place: USA... | reverse complement strand
TCACCCCGGCTCGCGCGGCGATCTGCGCCGCGGTGGTCTCGTCGTAGCCGTGCTCGCGGTAGAGCTCAAGCGCAGCCGCACACAGGCGGGCGCGCGCCGGTGCTCCATCTCTCGGCATGCCCGCATTCTACGTTGTGTCAGCGACTGCCGTAACGTGATAGCGTCAGTAACTGTCACTACGTATCTCGAGGAGGACCCGATGAGCCCCGTCGCTTCTACCGCAATCCGTTTTCATGAGTACGGCGAGGCGCCGGACGTGCTGCGCAAGGAACGCATCGAGGTCGCAAGCCCCGCAGCAGGCCACGTCCGGGTGCGAGTGTCCGCAGTCGGACTCAACCCAGCCGACTGGGAGCTGTGTCGCGGATTCATGGCCGGTAGCTTGCCGCGTGGCATCGGCCTCGACGTCGCCGGAACGATCGACGCGGTGGGGGACGACGTCGAGGACGTTGGCATCGGAGACCTCGTCTTCGGGACGGCGGACTTCGCCGGCCAGCCAAGCGCCGGCGCCGCCGACATCGCGATCCTCAACAGCTGGTACCGCGTGCCCGAGGGGCTTGACCCCGTCGAGGCGGCCGTCCTGCCGATGGCCGTCCAGACAGCGACGTGGACGCTCGATGCGATGGGCATTGAGCCCGGGACCACACTGCTAGTCAACGGAGCCGGCGCGACAGTCGGATTCGCCGCTGTTCAGATCGCCCTGCGCCGCGGCGCACGAGTCATCGCCACCGCCGGGCCCGCCTTCGCCGGCGATCTCACGACGTTTGGCGCCCTGGTCACCCCTTACGGCGAGGGAATGGCCGACCGCGTGCGCAACCTGGCCGGCCGGCCGATCGATCTCGTACTCGACGCTCCACCACCGAACGCCGGGTCGATCCACGAGCTCATTGCCATCGCTGGGGACCCGAGCCGAGTTATGACGATCAGCAACCACGATGAGGCACGACGCCTCGGAGCGCGCGTCAACCTCGACCACATCGACATCGCCGGACTGGCACCGGCCGCGACCTTCATGCCCCAGTACGCCTCGCTCGCGGCCAACGGCGCATTCCACATCCCGATCGCGCGCACCTACCCGCTCGACGAGTGGTGGAACGCCGTCAAGCTCAGCATGTCCGGCCACCCCCATGGCAAGGTCGTCCTGCTCCCGGAAAGGCTCGGCGCCAATGCCTGAGCCACAGAACGAGACCAATGCATCAACCCGGCACTCGGGCGCGATCTCCACGCCCGTCGGCCGATCAGCGACGCCACCATAACGGTTAGGGGGTCAGCACCAACTCTCAGCACGCTATCGGGAACTGACGGGAACCAACTAGGAATAACCGGCAAACGGCCAACCGCCGAGACCGGAGTTCACCGGCCCTTTCAAGGTCCGCACCAGCGCCATGACCTGCGGTTATCAGCGCACGTCAAGCCCGGTGCGGCCCTTCCGATGATCATCCGCTGAATCTCCGAGGTGAGCGCCGATTGCGGCAGCTAAGCCCTGCCTGGGACGCTCCAGGCACCGCTATAGCGGCTCACTGACCCAACGCCATCCGTTGTGTTCGTCACACACAGGCCGCACAACACTGGCCTGGGCCGCGTCAGACAACTGGGCGGCAATCTTGATCAGCTGGCGGTGGAAGTCATCCGGCGTGGAAGGGCAGCTGGGCGTGGGCGCAACGAGTGTCACGGCAGAGCCCTCGCCTCCCGCCAGCCGGGCAGTGATGTTCCCGTTGTAGTCACGACCGACTCCCGCGATGGCACCAGCCCGGATGATGTCACTCCCATCGTCCTTCGCTACCCACACGGTTCGCGCATCCACACGCCTCACCCCGGTCCTCGTGACAGCATCTACTGACACTGTGTCACAAGGTCTCACGCAACCGACGCCACCCTTTGCGACGACGGATAGCGGTCTGGCCAGCCGCCTACTGACTTGGCAGCTTGAACCGGAACCTGATCTTGCGCCCCTGGGCAACGCTTTACGATGCTGCCAGCTGACGAGAAGTCCTCGGTCTTTGGCAGTACCACCTGCCGGCGCCGGATGGCGCCGGCTGGCTCCCGCAGTGTGTCATTCCCGGACACCAGTGGGCGTCGGCATCGCTATACCGTTCCCCGATCCGGGTCATCACGCTGCCCGGACGCGGGATGCTCGGCCGGATCGGTTCGGGCAAGAGGGCTGCGCTCTTTATTCCGAGCTAGGACGGCGCTTCAGTGCCGACGGCATGCAGGTAGCGCAGGGCCTGGGCGTAAGAGCCGATCAGGCTGGCCTGGCAATACGGCAATCCATGCTGCTGGCAGAACTCTCTGATGAGCGGCTGGGACCTACGCAGGCTAGGGCGGGGCATGGACGGGAACAGATGATGCTCGATCTGATAGTTCAGGCCGCCGAGCGCGAGGTCCGTGAACCAGCCGCCGCGGATATTGCGGGAGGTCAGCACTTGCCGACGCAGGAAGTCATGCTTATCTGCCTGGCGCAAGATGGGCATGCCCTTGTGGTTCGGGGCAAAGGATGCGCCCAAGTACACGCCGAACAGCCCCTGCTGGATCAGGATGAACACGATTGCCGTCACCGGGCTCATGACCAGAAATATGACCGTCAGGTAGACGGCGAAGTGCACCGCGAGCAGGGCAGCCTCGGCGAGCCGGTGCTGTCTTGCCCGGCTTGACAAAGCGCGGATGCTGGCCACGTGAACGCTAAATGCCTCGCCCAGGAGCATCGGGAAGAACAGGAACGCCTGGCAGCGGTACACCATCCTCGACAAGCCGCGGCTCGAGCCTGCCTGGCCGACCGTCATCGCCAGGGCGCGCATCATGATGTCTGGGTCGGCACCTTCGGTGTTCGGGTTCGCGTGATGCCGGTTGTGCTTGGCCACCCACCAGCCGAAGCTAAGACCGATGCCAAGGTTGCCGAGGAGGATGCCCAGGATGTAGCTGACCCGCCGGGACGCGCAGATCTGCCGGTGCCCGGCATCGTGGCCGAGGAAGCCGACCTGGGTGAACATGACGGCAAGGAAGACGGCCACCACGACCTGCCACCACGAGTTCCCCACCAGCACGAATGCGGCCCAGCCTGCTGCCAGCAGGAACACGGTGATCGCGATCCGCCAGGCGTAGTTCCCCGGACGCCGGTCCATCAGGCCGGCCTGCCTGACGGCGCGTGATAGCCGGGCGTAATCGCTACCGTGCGACCTGACCAATGCCCCATCGCGCGCGCGTGCCGCGAAGTCGGCCGTCATCCCCGCAGTCCCATCGCGCCGATTGCCGCCTCCACACAATCTCGTCCGGTAACCCCATGTTCTTGCCACCGTCGGCGGCCGAGACCTACGTCTCGCCTGCCACGGTACACTGGCAAAAAATTACTAGCAAATTCCTTCCAGAATCGAAGACTCGATGTCGGCTGCCAGCTGGACCTTCCTCACCAACCACGCCCAGGTGCTGCTGTGCATCGCGCGTGATCCCGGCATCCGCCTGCGTGACATCGCAGACCGGGTCGGTGTTACCGAGCGCAGCGCTTACGCGATCGTGCTCGACCTGGCTGAGGCGGGATACATCGTGAAGGAGAAAGCCGGCCGCCGCAATCGCTACCAGATCCAGGCACACCTGCCGCTGCCGGAGCCCACGAGCAGGGAGCGCACGGTAGGAGAGGTCCTGGCCCTGCTGGCCGGCGCCGAGGTGCGGCCGGCTGCCGATCAGCCCTGACGCGGCGGCCTAACGCAGGTGCGCCTCGCGATGGTGTTTAATGGGCGGCGGTTGTAGTCGAAGTTCGTTCACGTGTCACAGCGCCTGCGAATTCTGACAGCGGGCGCCTCAGTCTGGAACGAGCCAGACACACTCCGGCAGGCGGTCGCGACAGCCCTGGGATGCGTAACGGCGCGTCCCAGAAGATCGTTTTAGCAGGAGGAAAGTACATGGCGCAGGGCACAGTGAAGTGGTTTAACGCCGACAAGGGTTTCGGTTTCATTGCTCCGGACGACGGCAGCGCCGACGTCTTCGTGCATCACTCAGCCATCCAGACCGACGGTTACCGCAGCCTTCAGGAGAACCAGCGCGTCGAGTTCACGGCGGCACGCGGGCCGAAAGGACTCCAGGCCGAGCAGGTCCAGCCGCTGTAAGGCGCCCTGCTGGTCAGTCAGCGACTCCGGCCGGGCGGCTTCTTGGCTCGCGATGAGCCGCCCGGCGCCGAGCCTGCTGCGGTTACAACTTGAAGAGCTTGGCGCACGGAAGTGCTATGCGCAGCCGGTGCGTGCCGAAATCCACCAATACGGCGGCCTGGCCCTCGACATCGATAACGGTGCCAAGGCCGTACTTATCGTGCGTCACCAAGTCACGCCGCTCGTATGTCTCGGCAACTTCCTCGACGACGGGGACATTGAAGGGACTTCCCGGCAGGTACCGCCTCGAGGCGCCGGAGCGCGTTGGCCTCATGTCCCTACCGTACGCGCTCGGCCCGCAGCGTGCGGGCATCGGCAAGATGATGCTTGCAAGGCGTGCAGCTCACAGGCTGGCTCCGGCGTCCCCAGACAGGCAGTTCTTTCCGCTGCAGCCCGAGGAAACCGCAGTCTTCCTGGCCCGCCTAGCCAGACGTGACGATCTGTACGACGCTGGAACGCCTCCTCGATCGACCACCCAGCTTGCAGGTGCGCCCATCAGGCGCGCGGTCACGGCTTGACGCGCCGCACCGGACGGTGGGTGCGCGTGTGGTGAGCCGGTGGCAGCCCGGATCATGAGGCGGAGGTATTGCCGCGCAGCAAATCGCGCATTTCTTCCGGGTCGAACCAGTACGGTTCGGTGCCGCTCACAAAGTCCTCCAAGATCAACGCAAACCGGGCGGGAGCTTCCACGTGAGGGGCGTGGCCTGCGCCCTGGATGACCTCCAGCCGGCTGTTGGGGATGGCCTCGTGCGCCTGGAAGGCGTGAACGAGCGGGATGATCTTGTCCTGGCCTCCCCACACGATGAGCGTGGGCATCTGCGCGACCAGGTAAAGCCGGTTCACGGCGCTCACGGACTGCCCGCCCGGATCGATCACCGCCCGCGCTGTGCGGACGAAAGCCGCGCGATTCCCAGGGTCGATCAGTGAGCGGTAGTAGCGCCACACCTCTGCCGCCCTAGGGTTGTCGATGCCCCAGTCGCGGAGGAACCTTGCGACCGGGTCCCCCCAGCGGCGCATGAAGGCCGGAAACAGTACCGGCATCACGTACTCGGCTGCTGGCACGGTGGCGAGGCGAAGTATCCAGTTCACCTCGCGTCCCAGACCGCCGGCGTCGACCAGAATCAGGCGCTCACATCTGCTGGGGAACTGGTAGGCGAACTGCATGGCCACGCCGCCGCCGAAGGACTGCCCAACCACAGTGACCCGCTCGATGCTCAGCAGGTGCAGCAGGTCTCGCATGCTGCTGGCGTGGCTGCCGAGGGAATAGTCGCCGAGGGGATTGGATGAGTTGCCATGACCGGGCAGATCCGGGGCCAGCACCGTGTAGCTGCGCTGTAGCAACCGCATGGCAGGGATCCAAGTGCGGGAACTGTCCCCGATCCCATGCAGCAGCAACAGCACCGGGCCGGCGCCACCGCGCCGGTAGCACAATCGGTGACCGTGAATCGAGACTTGCTCAGTGGCGAACTGTTCCGGCGACTCCGGCGGGATGGCCGATGCGGTCACGGAGCCACCTCCTGACTGGTCAGGCATGCCTAGCAGCTGGCGGTCTGTCCATTCAACTGAACGGGCCAGGCCCCACTTGAGGAGGCGAAGACCCTGCCGACCTCGACGACCGATTCCCACAGCATTCCCGGCTGACCTTCGACAAGAACCACCACTGCAGCGAACCCGATATTGCTATTAAATCGCTCCGGCGCGTCCGGAGACGGGGGCAGCCCGTTCGAGTCGACGAACCCCTCGGTTGTGAGCACCCATCATCCTATATATCCTATATGCATATATAGGATATATAGTCTTTATTTTTCCGATCGGCAAAATGTTGTTATGCGGCGGCTGCCGCCTGCGTTGTGACGCCGAGGTGGCTCCGGCTTACGGTCGGCGGGCGCAAGGTGCACGTGGCCCGGTTCAGGTCCATGAACATGAACACGGTAATCATGACCATGGCCGACCGTGACGCCATAGTGACGGCCGCCGGCATAGCAAGCCGATAGCAACCCCTTGCGGTCAGCGCAAATCACGAGGTGCGGCGCCCGGTGCCGCGCACGCTCCGTTATGCGGCCTGTAGCGCGCTCTCGGACGTCGTATCTGGTGCAGCGCTCGCTGGCTCGCTACCAGTGTTCTGACAGCCAGGCATGCACCGGGATATGGATGAGAAGCGTTGTGCCGCCGCTAGCCGGGCTGGTCACGTCAAGCGTGCCGCCAACCGCCTCGATGCGATCGCGGAGCCCGGTCAGCCCGGATCCCTTCGCGGGGTCGGCTCCCCCGACTCCGTCGTCGCGAATTACCAGCCGTACCGCCCCGTCCGGAGCGTCGAGTTCGACGCGCACTGCTGAAGCGTGCGCGCGCTTGGCCGCATTGGCCAGCGCTTCGGATACGGCGTAGTAGCCGATACCTCGACGGGCTTTGGCAACCGCGGCCCGATGTGAAGGTCCAACTCCACGGCCACCGTAGACCTGCGCGCCAGCATCTTCAGTGCAGGCTGCAGGCCCCGTTCGGACAAGATCGCGGGGTGAATCCCGCGGGATATCTCCCGTACCTGCTCACACCCCGGTGATCCGCTGTTGCATGCGCACCAGCCCTGCCTCTAGCTGGCCGAGCTCCGGCGGCACCGCCGCCTGCGCGCCCTGCAAGTCCAGCAGCACCGAGACCAGCTGCTGCTGGGTTCCGTCGTGAAGGTCACGCTCGATCCGCCGCCGGGCCTCGTCGGCAGCGGCGACGATCCGTGCTCGGGAGGCCAACAGCTCTGCCCGGCTGTCAGCGTTCGCGATCGCCGTGGCCACCAGCTCGGTAAACGAGGCTAGCCGCTCTTCGGTGTCCGGCGGCAGCGACGCCAGCGTCGAGCCGGCGGCGATCACGCCCCACAGCTCAGTCCTCCCCGGCATGGGATAGGCAGGACGCAGGGCGGGCTCGGGCGGGTTCGGCCGCCCCGAAGAAGCTTCCTGCCAGGCCCACGACTGCCACTACGACGCCGATCATGCTCACTGCCGCGTGTCGCCGTCGGACCGCCAGGCTGAGCAGCAAGATCGCGACACTGCCCAGGGGCACGTTCAGGGCACCGACGAGGTGGAGGTTGATATTGGTGTTCTCCGGGATAAGGCCCACGACGACCTTACCGAGTCCGGACAAGATCCACAGCGCCAGCGCCCAGCGGGCGAGCCTGCCCGCAGGCCACGACCGGTGCAGGAGCAGAGCGCCCAGAATCGTGAGGATACCGAATGCCACGAACGACGCATTCATAACGTTATGTGAAGGGGAGCACACGTAGTACGGCGTGCCGTGCGGCACGTGGAACATGCCGCAGGCGGTGTTCCCTAGGTCGCTGATGTAGTTGTTCTTCAGGCTATAGGGCATTGTCCACGCCGCCGCCGCGACAATCTGCGCCATTGCGTATTGGACGACGCCTGCAGCCCAGCACGCACCGCCCGCCAGGATCCTGATCCGGCTGGGATCGCGGATAGCTTCCGCTCCCGAAACCGGCCTCTCGGTTGCGACCATTTCGCCTCTCCCGTCTCTGAGCTCACGTCGCCGGCATTTCCGGCCATGGCGCGTCGCGCGGGACGCCAGACGCGCACCCCGGACCTGCACGATGACGATCGTGGCGAACCGCGAGCGGCGGAGAATCTGTCAAATGACTCGCTCTTAGAGGGTCAGCACCTACTTCGCACGCCATCGAAAACCGCTCTGGGGCAACCTGCTCAGCCGCGACCTGCTCAGCGAATTCCGCGCCAGGATGCGGCCGGGGCCGGCCGGCCAAGACCGTGATCATCAGGCCGACGACCGGTCGTCGCGCCCACACCGCGTCGACAATTTGCAAGCCTCGACACGGACCAATTGGTCGCAGCACGCCGACCGATAGACAGGAACGCGGCAGGTACGAGCACGGTGCGGACCAGTTTCGGGGTGCACGATCCGTCTACCCCGCGCACTAGCGCCATGACCTGCGGTTGTTACCGCACGTCAAGCCCAGTGACGACCCTTCCGATAATCATGCGCTGGATCTCCGACGTGCCCTCGAAGATGGTGAAGCCCTTCGAGGTACGGGCAATTTCCGCAGCTAGATGGCCTGACTGGGCCACGCATGTCAGCACCAACTCAGCACCGGTCCACGCCACGATCTGGCCCTTGAAACTGTCAGCTCGGGTGCTGCACCAAGAGCAAATCCCAGTCGCCGCCGCTCCTGGACGGACCGCCCGGGCAGCACCACCGCCCACGTCACCCGGATGCATCACACCCGCCGAAGCTGCCATGCCGATGTCTTCATGCACGGCGCATGAATCAGTGGCAGCGTGTGACCATGGGCGAATCCACGGATGCCAGCATCGTCCAGGTCCGCGACGTCGACCCAGCCACACTCGCGGTCCTTCGCGAACGTGCCAGGTCACTCGGCCAGTCACTTTCGGGATACCTGCGGGACCTGATGGACGCCGACGCGGCCACCGAGACCAACGCCGAGGTCATCGCCCGGATCGCCCGCGAGAGGGAACCTGTGGAACTCACCATGGATGACATCCTCGCCGCGCGCGACGAAAGACGACGGTGACCCTCACCCTCGTCGTGGACTGCTCTCTCGTCATCGACGCGCTGTCCGCCCGGAAGGAGGACGAGGTGCTGCGCCGGCGCCTGTCCGCGCCACGCGCACTGCACGCCCCGCATCATCTCGACGTCGAGGTCGCGTTAACGATCCGAGGGCTGGCCGCCGGAAAGAAAATCACTGACCACCGCGGCGAGCAAATGCTGGCCGACTACGCGCGCCTAAGGATCACCCGCCATCCCGTCTGGCCGTACCACCCCCGGATGTGGGAACTGCGGCACAACCTCGGCGCCTACGACGCCGCCTACATCGCACTTGCCGAAGCACTCGGCTGCGAACTGCTGACAGGCGACGTCAAGCTCAAGAACGCCGCTGGACACCACGCGACCGTCATCGTCACTCGCTAACCCGCCTCCCTGTACTGTGCCAGAACTCGCTTATGGGCGGTGGCCTGGCGTTTCGCCTCCGCAGTGATCCCTTAGGGCGATGCACATCGACATCGCCGTGGATGACATCGAGCATGCCGAGGAATCTGGCCGCCGGGACGAGCCGAAGCCGAGACTGGAACTTATCCGGTCGGGGCAGCCGCAGACCGTGCACCTCGGCCAGTCGGCCAGCCGGCTAGCCCGCTGCACCGCAGCACGATTCGTTGCATGTTCCGCCGTCACTGGCCCGCGCCTGGGCGGCTACCTCAAGGATCGCGCCGGCGACGACGTCGGGCCGGTTCCTCGGGATGTTATGGCCGGTGCCGTCGACGACGACATGGCGTCTCTGCGGGGCCGCCGCGGCCAGCTCTGCCTGTCCAGGCGCGTCCATCCCGCTCGGAACCGGCGGGGGGAAGCCGCGGGCAGCGGTCAGCACGACGACAGGCACGTCGGGAAACGGCGATACGGCGGCGCGCATCTCGCCCAGGGCGGTGCGGGTCACCGGGGCGTCGTCGCGCAGCTCGTCGGGGACGACGGTGCGCAGGATCCGCCACCCCCCACTGAATGGGCAGCGGCAACAGGCCCTCCAGCTCCTCGTGCCCTGGGTCCACCAGGACCAGGCCCGCAGCCAGCTCCGGCCGGCGGAAGGCGAGTTCAACCGCTGGCTTTCCGCGGCGGCCACGGACGGTCCGTGCGGCGGGTCATCCTGGACGACGGCGTCAGCACGCATCGGCTGGCCTCGTGTCCCAGCAGTGTTAATCCGCAGTCGGCAACTGGAGTACGCGGCGGAGCGCCTGTTGGAGTTGGTGTTGGGGGTTCGCCGAGTGGCCGGCGTGTCGCCAGGCGATGAAACCGTCCGGGCGGATCAGGAGGGCACTGTCGGCTGTGATGCCGGAGACGTCGGTGAGGCCGTCAACGCGGTGATGGCCTAGGTCGATGCCGAGGTGGGCGCTGGCGTGTCGGGCGGCGTCGGTCCATTGATGATCGCTGTGGCTGTCGGTGAGCACGGTAAACCGTGACGCGATCAGGTCGAGTGTCGAGGTGGTGGGGGTCGCCCACAGGTGGGGGACGCGGGAGCCGGGGTCGCCGTTGAGGTCGAGGGTGATGTCTTCGGTAGAGGGCAGGTCGGTGACGGGGTCGGCGATTGCGGCGGAGTCGTAGCGGTAACCGATGGTCACAACGGGTGCGTTCAGGACGCCGGAGTTGCGGCGGGCTTCGGCGAGTGCAGGGCTGCGGTCCCAGTGCAGGCGCGGGTTGGTCAGGCGCAGCGTGGCCTGTTCGACGGTCATCGCGCCGACCGGGTGCCGCTCGGTGTCGTAAGTGTCGAGGAGGCCGGGGCCTGCGTGGCCGCGGAGGACAAGGGCGAGTTTCCACGCGAGGTTGTGGGCGTCGGCGATGCCGGTGTTCATGCCGAAGGCGCCTAGCGGAGGGATCGCGTGGGCGGCGTCTCCGGCCAGGAACACCCGGCCGTTGCGGTACCGGTCGGCGTTGTGGGCGCGGACGCGCCAAGGCAGGACGCTGACGACTTCGACGTCGAGATCGGAAATGCCGATGGCGCCGCGTATCAGCCGGGTGCAGCTGTAGCCGCGCTGGCACGCGGACGACGGCCGCCCCCAGGGTCAAGGACCCCGCGCGCGCTTATCGTCGGTGATCAGTATGGGCTGCGCGCCGGGGCCCGGCAGTCGCCGTACGGTCTGGCACCTGAGCCTGCAGCTGCCAGTCCGCCATAGTGCACTTCAGCTCGCGGGCGGGATGTTGTGGTTAATGCGGAACAGGTTGTGCGGGTCGTATGCGGCTTTAACCTGCCGGAGCCGGTCGTAGTTCTCACCGTAGGTGGCCTTCAGCCGGTCGCGGCCCTCGTCGCCCATCATGAAGTTCACGTAGGCTCCGCCGGCGGAGTAAGGGTGGGTGGCGTCGGAGTAGGCCACGGTCCACTGTTTCAGTTCTGCGGCTTTTACCGGGTCGGGATCGACGCCGACGATGACCTGGGAGAAGGTCGCGTCACGATACGCCCAGGCGGTGTCGGCGGTGGGGATCCGGTTCACTGCACCGTCGACGGGATAGATGTGCATGGTCGAGTGCATGGTCGGCAGGTCCTCGCTGAAGCGCACGTGGGCGTCGACAGCTGCGTCTGGGATGGTCCGGAAGAAATCACCTCGCCAGTACCACTGCAGCCCCTTGGGGTACAAGCCGTCGAAGGCTGACTGCAGGCCCGGGTAGGGGGCCTCGCCGATTCCGTCGAAGGCGGGTTGCATGGCCCGCACCGGGGCGAATGCTTCGTCGGCGTCTGCGGGATCGCCGAGGTAGCACCACACGATGGCGCAAGCCTTGTGGAGGTGGAACGCTTCGGGGAAGGCGTCGACTGGAGGGACGGTCATGGCAGCGAAGAAGCCGTAGAGGTCGTCGTCTTGGGCTGGCAGGAAGTCCCGGTACCACGCGAGGACGTCGCCCATCGCGGAGATCGGCCACGCTGTGGGGCCGCAGATCACGTTGCGGACAGGGTGCAGGCGGAATGTGAAGGAGGTGACGATCCCGAAGTTGCCTCCACCGCCCCGCAGCGCCCAGAACAGGTCGGGATGCTCGTCTTCGGCGGCCCGGACGATGGTGCCGTCGGCGAGTACCACCTCGGCCTCGAGCAGGTTGTCGATAGCGAGCCCGTGCCGGCGGGAGAGGTAGCCGTGGCCCCCGCCCAGCGTGAGGCCTCCGACACCAGTCGAGGAGATGATCCCGGAGGGCGTGGCTAGGCCGTGCTCGTGAGTGGCGGCGTCCACGACCCCCCATGTGGCGCCGCCCTGTACGGTCGCGGTGCGGCGCTGCGGATCGACGTCGACGGCGTGCATCGGCGACAGGTCGATGACGATTCCGCCGTCCACGGTGCCAAAGCCGGGACCGTTGTGCCCTCCGCCGCGCACCGCGATGGGAAGACCGGAACGGCGGCCGGCGTCCAGCGCCGTCTGCACGTCGGCCACGGTCGCGCACCGGGCGATCAGGGCGGGCCGGCGGTCGATCATCGCGTTGTGCACGGTGCGGGCGTCGTCGTAATCAGCGTCCGTGGGGCCAACGACCCCACCGGTGATCTTCTCCGACAATTCCGGCAGTGCGGCTAGGTCGGTCATGGCAGCGGCCTCCTTGTTTGAGTCACGGGCCGCAGCTTCCGGAGAATTGGCGGCTCATGGAGAACCTAGAGAAAAGTGGGCGGCTGGTCATGACCGGAACTGATCTATTTCGGCTGGCGGTGCGGATGGTCAGATCTGACTACGCGCGACCGGGCGGTTAGACGATCTCGTGGGTGGCGGCGTACATGGCGGCCTGGGTGCGGTTGGCCGCACCGGTCTTGGTCAGGATGCTGCGGATGTGATTCGCCGCGGTGTTGGCGCTGATGTGCAGCCGGGCCCCGATCTCATGGTTACTGAGCCCGGCGGCAAGAAGCCGGAGCACCTCGAGCTCCCGGTCGGTGAGGCCATCGGGTCCCGGCGGGCGGGTGACTCTATCGAGGAGCCGCAGGACGCGCACGTGGCCGATCGGCTCGGCTACCTGGCGCGCCTGGGCGGCCAGGGCCCGGGCCTGGCCGAGTCGGCCGGTTGCCGCCGCGAAGGCTGCGTGACGGGCCAGGGTCTCGCCGGCATGCACCCCTGATCGCATGCGCTGGTCCATCTCTAGCGCTGCCGCGAAGCACCGCTCGGCTTCGGCTTCCTCCCCGAGGCAGGCGGCCACCTGGCCTAGATAACGCTCGGTGCTACCGAATACCGCGATCATCGTCCCGGATACCAGGTTCGTCCCCGCATACTCGCGCAGCAGGGGCCGCAGCACCCGCAACATCTCGGCGTCTGCCATCGCGAGGGCGGCCTCGGTCAGGAATGCCAGTTCCATCGGCCACTGGGCTTCGTTGCCGCGACCGGCCAGGCCCCTGGCCGTCAGGTGGCGCAGGGCCCGGCGGACCCCGGTTTCGACGCTCAGCTCGGTGTAGAGGGCGAGCAGGCCCGGTACCCACCGTCCGGCGAATGTCTCGTTCCCGTTGAGGTACGGGCGGAAGCGGTCGAGAGTGCCCGTCTCACGGCTGAGCATGTACATCTGCACGCCGTGCGGGCCTTCGGCCATCTCGTCGCCGAAGGTGTCGGTCTGCCTGACGGTCTCGTCCGCCCACTGGCGGGCGCCTTCGAAGTCGCCTTGCAAGAAGGCCTCGGCGTGCGCAAGACAGCAGTAGACGTGGCGGTAATACGGCTGGCCGGTCGCGCCGACTGCCCGGCGGGCGTCCTCGACCGCGTCGCGTACTGCGTCGGGCTGGCCGGTCAGGTAGCTGACGGTGGCCGAGAAGTTCGCTGCCGATCCGAGCGTCTCGTAATCGAGCTTCTCCCTGGCCAGCCCGCGGACCGTGCTGGTGCGCTCCAGCTGGTCTGCGGCCACATCGGCTGTCGTCCCGTGCCACATGCTGGTCGTCAGAACATGCATGAGGACCGTTTCGTCGCCCAGGCGGGCAGCCAGGTCGGTCGCCCGGGCGCTGACCTGACGGGCGCGGCCCGTCTCGCCGGCCAGCGCCAGAGCCCGGGCCAGGCTGCCCAGGGCGCGCACGTAACGCGGATCCTGGTGATCGAGGTCGCATTCAGCCAGCGCCGACGAAAGCAGGTCGGCCGCGCGCCCGCCGACCACCCCCGGCCTCCAGGTCGCGTCCTCGAAGCCGACCGCGGCGGCCAGCCGGATCGGCTGATCGGCGATCGTATGCAGCCGCTCGTAGATGTCGCGGGCGTGCGGAAAGTGACAGGCCCGCACGTAATCGCCAGCCGCCGCCAGCAATAGCTCGGCGCGCGTGGCCGGGTCGCACTCAGGCAGCTCGGCGGCACGCTCGAACCACACCGCGGCGTCCTCAAAGGCTAGGCTCCGTTCGGCCAGTCGCCCCGCGTCCCGGCTATAGCGGAGCGCTTGGTCGTGAAAGCCCAGGACATGCGACGCGAGGTAGTGGTGTGCTAGCCGGGGTATCAGCGAACCGCGGGGCGGCTGGCGTTCCAGGGCCTCGGCCGCGCGAGCGTGCAGAAGCATTCGTCTCGAGGGCGGCATCGCATCCAGCACGGCCTGGCGGACCAGGGCGTGCACGAACGAATAGCGGTCACCGGCGGTTCCGTCGGTCTCGATCAGGCCGAACGCCGCTGCTACGTCAAGCGAGGCCAGCGTCGCCGCCGGGCCGATCTCACTCGCAGCCATGAGCGTGGCCAGGGCGAAGGTGGAACCCAGCACCGCCGCCAGCTCGATCACTGCCCGAACGTCTACGGTCAGGCCGGACAGCCGGGCCGTCAGGGTATCGCTGATCGAGGAGGGCACGCGGTAGGACGTCCGCAAGGCGCCGACCCCGCCGCGGCGCTCGAGATCGGCCCACAGCTCCCGGAGGAAGAACGGATTGCCGCCCGTCCGGTCCCGCAGCAGGGCGGCCGGCGCGCGTGCCTCACTGATCGGCAGCCGGGCCCGCAGGCTCAGGAACTCGGCGATGGCCTCGGTGTCCAGGCCGCTGAGGTCCAGGCGCCTGACGCCCTCCAGGCGGTGCAGCTCGGCCACCCGCGCCGCCATGTCGTTGGAACGGTCCGGAACTGTCGTCCGGAACGCAGCCACCACCAGAAGCCGTGATTCAGGGCAGGCCTGCACCACGTGCTCGAGCAAGGCAATAGTCGGCAGCTGAGCCCAGTGCAGGTCGTCGATCATCAACGCCAGCGGCCGCTGCCCGGCCAGGGCCACGAACACGGATGCCACCGCCTCGAAAAGGTCACGGCGAACTCCCTCCGTCCCGGCTGGTGCCCCGGCCGGGACGGAGCAGTGCCGACTCACCTGGGGAGACAGGCGCGCCAGCTCGCCCCCGTTGTCGGCTACTACCTCAGTCAGGGCACCGTCGGCGGCGGTTCCGAAGAGATGATCGAGCATCTCGGCGAACGGCTGGTAAGAGACGCCCGCGTCCAGCCCCGAGGTGCCAACCAGCACAGTCACATCGTTGTCATGCAACGCGCCGGCGATCTCGGCAATCAACCGGGTCTTGCCAGCCCCCGGCTCCCCACCGAGAAAGACGACCTGGCGCCTGCCGGCGACCACTTCAGACCACACCGCCTCCATGGTCTCCAGCTCCGGGCGCCGGCCCACCAGGGGCGCCTGGCGAACCCCCACCAGCCGTGCCGGCAGCGGTGGCGGTGCCCAGGAAGTCATGACTTCACCCGGCCCAGCTGGCCCGAGCCGTTCAGATGGCCGCGATGGCGCCGTCAGGAAGAAGCCGGTCCGTCACCTCAACGATCACGTCAGCGGGCAGGCCGGCCCGCGCGGCCGCGCTGCGGATCGCCTCCGGGGACGGCGCCTCGTAGAGGCAATAAGTCTTACGCCGGTCGGCGGAAAGGAATGAGTACAACCAGCGGACTCCTTCCTCATCATTGATCCGGTTTATCCCATCGATGACATCGGAAGCCGCCTCCAGCTCCTCCGCGAAACGCCTCTCAACCATGAAAATAGGCACTTTTGCCCCCCACTAGTCCTGAAGCCGTCGCCACCGACAATAATGCGGGCCGCTGGGTCGGCCTAGGTCCACTAACAAATGACCACGCGTATTGGCGAGCATGCAACCTGGCCCCACGGTGACCCCTCTTTCCGAAATCGGAGCTGCACTACTGGCCGCAG
>Ga0335074_10006922_pt1 | contig 15737 bp, 12 predicted proteins | sample Lox_Sample_23_FD_206715 | JGI IMG/M metagenome (GOLD analysis project Ga0335074, IMG submission 206715) | Soil microbial communities from Loxahatchee National Wildlife Refuge, Florida, United States - Lox_Sample_2.3 | ecosystem: Environmental > Terrestrial > Soil > Wetlands | place: USA... | reverse complement strand
TCGCCGCGCGGCGGCAGGGGTCGCTGATGGGCGTGATCAGCAAGCCCGGGCTGTGGCTGCAACGCATCACCACCCAGCCGCCCGACAATACGCAGGCCGCCGTCGCCATTCACGCGCTCGAAGGCGCCATGGCGCTCGAGGAGAAGCAGGGTGGAGAGTTAGTAATCGCATGAGCAATTTTTCTGAGCGGATTGGGCCCGCGTCCTGACGGACGGCGGCTCGATTATGAGAGCCGTGGCCCGTGAGGGCGCGGGCAGACTGCGGAACTAAGTTCAATGCAATATCAGCAAAGACTCGACGAGATCGAGCGGCATTTCGACGAACTGACCGCCCAGATGGCCGATCCGGCCCTCATCAACGATCCCACGCAATATCGCAAAATCGCCAAAACGCGCATCGATCTCGAAGAGACGGTCCTCAAATACAACGAGTGGAAAGCGCTGAAGCGCAACCTGGATGAAGCCCGCGCGATGCTCAACGACGGCGACGCCGATATGCGCGCGATGGCCCAGGATGAAGTGATCAAGCTGGAGCCGCAGCTGGCGCAGGTGGAAGAAGAGCTGAAAATTCTGCTGCTGCCCAAAGATCCCAACGACGAAAAAGACATCGTGCTCGAAATTCGCGCGGGAACCGGCGGCGATGAAGCCACGCTGTTCGCCGAGGAAGTATTTCGCATGTACACGCGCTTTGCCGAATCGCGCGGCTGGAAAGTGGAAGTCACGTCGGCCAGCGAATCCTCGGTCGGAGGGTTGAAAGATGTCACCGCGCTGGTCAGCGGCAAGCGCGTTTACAGCCAGCTTAAATATGAAGGCGGCGTGCATCGCGTGCAGCGCGTTCCCCAAACCGAGCAGCAGGGCCGCGTCCACACTTCGGCGATTACCGTCGCGGTTCTGCCGGAAGCCGACGAAGTGGAAATTAAAATCGACCCGAAAGATATTCGCATCGATACGTTCTGTTCCTCGGGCCCCGGCGGGCAGAGCGTGAACACCACTTATTCCGCCGTGCGCATCACGCATCTGCCGACGGGTCTGGTGGTTTCCTGCCAGGACGAAAAATCGCAGATCAAGAATCGCGCGAAAGCCGAGCGTGTGCTGCGTTCGCGTCTGTATGAGCTGGAACTGGAAAAGCAGCAGGAAAAAATCGGCGCGGAGCGGCGCAGCATGGTCGGCTCCGGCGACCGCAGCGAAAAAATCCGCACCTATAATTTCCCGCAGAATCGCGTGACCGATCATCGCATCGGCTTGACGCTGCACCAGCTCGACCAGGTGATGGACGGCAAACTGGAGCCGATTGTCGAGGCCCTGACCGCGTATTTTCAAACGCAGATGCTGAAAGAGCAAGGCGAAGCGGCGTAGTTAAACTCCGGCGCCCAGTGACTCGTGCCATAACAGGGGTGGGGCAGGCTTTCAGCCCGCCTGGCTCGCGTGCCGCCGGTCTAAGAATGGATATCCGCAGCGCACTTCTTCAAGGGCAGAAACTTCTGGAAGACGAGAGCATCTCCGCGCCTCGTCTCACTGCCGAAGTTCTGCTCGCCCACGCCATCGGCCGCGATCGCGCCTGGCTTTACGCGCACTCCGATGAAGAATTGCGCGAGCTGTGGTGGATTCACTACGGCCGCTATCTGCACCAGCGGCTGAACGGCTCGCCGACGCAGTACATCACCGGCCGCCAGGAATTTTACGGCCGCGAATTTCGCGTCACGCCCGAAGTTCTGATTCCCCGTCCCGAAACCGAGCACGTCGTCGAAGCCGCGCTGGCGCACGCGCAGGGAAAAGCCGTCGACATCGGCGCCGGCTCCGGTGCGATCGCCGTGACGCTCGCGCTTGAAACCGGAGCACGCGTCGTTGCCACCGACATCTCCGAACCCGCCTTGCGCGTCGCCAGAAAAAACGCCGAACGCCTCGGCGCGAACATCGATTTGATCTGCTGCGATCTGGCCAGCGCACTCGCCAGCGCCAGCTTCGATCTGGCCGTCTCGAATCCGCCCTACGTGCCCGAATCGGAATCGCTGCCGCGTGAAGTTCGCGAACATGAGCCGGCGCTCGCGTTATACGCCGGACCCCAGGGACTCGACATTTATCGCCGCCTGATCCCTGAAGCGGAACGCTTGCTGAAACCCGGCGGATGGCTGGTCCTCGAACTCGGCTACGCGCTGCGCGAAGCCGTGACGCAAATGCTCGGCCGCTGGCGGAGCGTTCAGGTGATCGACGATCTGGCCGGCATTCCGCGCGCGCTGGCCGCTTGCCGGCCGCGCTGACAGCGGGCGAGCATTAGGTTATGCGAACCATCACCCTGGAAGAACATTTCGCGACGCCGGGATTTCTGAACGGTCCTGGCCGCGCGTTTTTTGAGCGAGCCAGCAGAACCGGCGATCGCATGGCGCGCGTCCTCGAACAACTGCGCGAGGCCGGAGAAAAGCGCATCGCCGAAATGGACGCCGCCGGAATCGATATGCAGGTTCTCTCGCTCAATTCGCCCGGCGTCGAGCAGTTGGATGCCGCCGAAGCCGTGCCGCTGGCGCGCGAAGCCAACGATTTCGCCGCCGAAGCCGCGCGCCGTCACCCCACGCGCTTCGCCGGATTCGCCACCATCCCCACCGCCGCGCCGGAAAAAGCCGCCGCGGAGCTGGAACGTGCCGTTCGCGAGCACCGCTTCAAAGGCGCGCTGATCAACGGCCATCATCGCGGCCGGTACCTCGACGACAAATTCTTTGCGCCGATTCTCGAGTGCGCCGTCGCGCTCGACGTTCCCATTTATGTCCACCCGACGCAGCCTCCGCCGGCGGTGGTGGAAGCTTCCTACGCGGGATTTTCGCCGGAAGTAAGTTTCATGTTCGCCAACGCCGGCTGGGGCTGGCACATCGAAACGGCGGTGCATGTCTTGCGCCTGGTGCTGGGCGGAGTTTTCGACCGTTATCCCAAGCTGCAAATCATCATCGGGCATATGGGCGAAGGATTGCCATTTATGATGTCGCGCGTGGACATCATGCCGCCCGCGATGACCGGGTTGCAGCGGCCGGTCAGCGCCTATCTGCGCGAAAACGTCCATTACACCTTCAGCGGATTCAATTTCACTTCCACCTTTCTCGATCTGCTGCTCGAAGCCGGAATCGAACGCATTATGTTTTCGGCCGACCATCCCTACGCCTCGATGACGCAGGCGCGCCAGTTCCTCGACGCGCTGCCGGTGAGCCCGGCCGACCGCGAGCGCATCGCGCACGGCAACGCCGAACGCCTTCTGCGAATGTGACTCTCGCGCAGAATGATCGTTGGCACGGCGTGGCGTACGCACTCGTGCGTGCCGCCTCGACACTCGTGTCGATGCGTCTTCGCGCGCGGAGGTGTCGCGATGAGTCGCGACACGGCACGCACGAGTGCGCGCGCCACAGCACGGCGAATTCAGCGGATTTCCGGGCCCCGCGGCTCAGGAACGCGGGCTCAGGTTGTTCCTCGGCCTCTTGCGCCCGGGTGTATCGGCAGAGTACGATGACGCTTCACACATGGCGAAAAAGATTGTTTTTCAATCGGCCCGTATCTTCGACGGCGATTCCGAAAAATTGCGCGGCGGAGCCAGCGTCACCGTCGAAGACGGCGTGATCCAGGAGATTTCGGATCGCCCGCCCGAGGCCGGCGCCGAAGTCCTCGATTGCGGCGGACGCGTGCTGATGCCCGGCCTGATCGACGCGCACGTGCATGTTTACGCCGCGGGGTTGAACATCACCCGCATCGCGCAATCGCCGGTTTCCTACCTGGCGCACTTCGCGGCGAAATTTCTGCGCAGCAGCCTGGATCGCGGATTCACCACCGTCCGCGACGTCGGCGGCGGCGACGTGGGCATCGCTTCGGCGATTCGCGAGGGCCTGCTCGACGGCGTGCCGAGATTTTTTTACGGCGGACGCGTCATTTCGCAAACCGGCGGCCACGGCGACTTCCGCCCCGGCGATCATGCGCTGGATTTTTGCGGGTGCGCGCACGCGCCCGACCCGATGGCCAACATCGCCGACGGCGCCGACGCGGTGCGCAAGGCGGTGCGCGAAGAACTGCGCCGCGGCGCGTCGCACGTCAAAATTATGGCCTCCGGCGGAGTCGCTTCACCCACCGATCCGCTGGATCGCTGCCAATATTCCGACGAAGAAATTCGCGCCGCCGTCGAAGAAGCCGAGCGCGCCGGTTCCTACATTGCGGCGCATTGCCACCCGGCGGAAGCGGTGCGGCGATCCGCGGCGCTGGGCGTGCGCTCGATCGAACACGGCACTTTGATCGACCGCGAAACCGCGGAGTTCACGGCCGAGCGCCGCTCCTTCGTCGTGCCGACGCTTTCGACGCTGGTTGCGCTGCTGGAGGAAGGCGAGAAGCTCGGCTTCCCGAAAGTCAGCATGGAAAAGCTGAATCGCGTGTCGCACGCGGGATTCGCGAGTCTGGAAATTATGAAGCGCGCCGGCGTCCGCATGGGCCTGGGGACCGATTTACTCGGTTCGCTGCACGTGCGCCAGAGTACCGAATTTACGCTGCGCGCGAAAGTACTGCCGGCCATCGATATTCTCCGGTCGGCCTGTGGGATCAACGCGGAGCTGCTGCGCCAGAGCGGCAAAATCGGCTGCATTCGCGAAGGCGCGTTCGCCGATATTCTGGTGGTCGACGGCAATCCGCTCGAAGACATTTCCGTCCTCGGCTCCGGCGGCGTCCAGATTCCGGTGATCATGAAAGACGGAAAATTTCACAAGCGCGCGATCTGATCTGGCCGTTGTCAGCGCGTCACGGCCCCGCTCGCTACGGTCGTCTATAATCGTTTTTCATGCGCTTCGTCGCTGCACTGCTCTGCACGGCCTGTTTCGCCGCGCCGGCCTTCAACCTTCCTGACGACGTCGTTCCCACAAAATACACGGTGGACCTGACCATCGACCCATCGCAGCCCACCTTTCAGGGCGCCATTCGCATTGACGTTGAACTCCGCAAATCGACCGCGGAAATCTGGCTCAACGCGAAAGACCTGGCAATCTCCGAAGCCACCGTCGACGACAGAAATGCGGCCTTCGAACTGGCGGGTGGAGAATTTCTCGATTTGCATCCGGCCGCGCCGGTTGGTCCGGGCCGGGCCACGATTTCGATCCGCTATGAGGGCAAGCTCGACGAAAATTCCGTCGTCGGGCCCTACCGCAAAAAAGTCGGCGACGACTGGTACGTCTTCACCACCTTCACTCCCATCGACGCCCGCCGCGCGTTTCCCTGTTTCGATGAGCCGCGCTTCAAAGCGCGCTGGCAACTGACGATTCACGCTCCCGCCGGCGACAAAGTTTTTACCAACGCCAGCGAACCCGGCGTCGAAACCGAACCGCTGCCGACGGAAGTGGTCGCCTTCGCCGTCGGACCTTTTGACGTTTTTAAAGGCGCCGATGCCGGCCACGGCACCCCCATCCGCGTCATCACTCCGCGCGGCCTCGGCGAAGAAGGGCGCGCCGCCGCGCAGGCGACGGTAGACGTTCTACCGAAACTTGAAGCCTACACCGGCATCTCCTATCCGTTCGGCAAGCTCGATCACGTCGCGCTGCCTGAAGGCGCGTTCGGAGCTGTCGAAAATCCCGGATTGATCACCTATCGCCAGCGCGGACTGCTCACCGCGCCGGGCCCGCCGGAAACAGCCGACACGCCCGAAAAGATCCGCGCGATTCGTTTGGTGGAATCGCACGAAATCGCCCATCAATGGTTCGGCGACATGGTCACGCAGGCCAACTGGGATGACGTCTGGCTCAGCGAAGGCTTCGCCACCTGGCTCTCGGCGAAAATCATGGACGAATTTCAGCCGCCGGAGCGCCTGCATCTGGCCGCCGTCGCCGCGCGCAATCGCATCATGACCATGGACGATTCCCCGCGCACCCGTCCGGTGCGCGTCACCATGCACGATCGCGAGGAGATGAAGAATGTCTACAGCCAGATCATTTATCAGAAGGGCGCGGCCATTCTGCTGATGGTCGAAAACTGGCTGGGGGAAGCGAAAATGCAAGCCGGCCTGCGCGCGTATCTGAAAGCTCACGCCTTCGCCAACGCGACCACGGCCGATTTGGAATCCGCGCTGCGCGGCGCCGCGCGTATCGATCCGGCGCCGGTGATGGATTCTTTTCTGAATCAGACCGGCATTCCCGTGATACACGGCGAAATTCGCTGCGATGGCGGCCCGCGTCTGGACCTGGAACAAACCAACACCGAGCACAGCTGGGCCATTCCAGTCTGCTATCGCAGTGATGCCGGATCGAGGTGCACGGTGATGACCAAACCGCGCGCCATCGTTGTGTTGAAATCCTGCGCGACGTGGCTTTACCTGAACGCCGGCGCCACCGGCTATTACCGCACGGCCTGGACCGCGGATCAGCTTCCGATGCTCGAAAAAGCGCTGCCGCAGCTGAGCGCGGCGGAGCGATTGATGCTGGTCTATGATCTGCGCGAAGCGAAGCTGCCGGTATTTTCGCAGCTCGCCTCGGATGCGGAACCGGAAATCGCCAAAGCCGCCGCCGATGCGAAATAAGCCAAGGGGCCGTCCGTTGAGGCGCGACGGGCATGGAGCGCGTTCGTGAACCTCCATCAACTCTTCGATCTCTCGCTTAAATCCCGAGCCGGCACCGCCGCCCTCGAATGGGCGGGACGCGAATACACCTTCGGCGAAATCGACGCGCGCAGCAATCGCACCGCACGCGCCCTTGCCGATCGGGGGCTCGCGCCAGGCGACCGGCTCTGCGTGCAGCTCGCCAATCGGATCGAGCTGATCGATCTCTTTCTCGCCTGCATCAAACTCGGCGTGATTTTTGTGCCGATCAACATTCTTTATCGCGAGCGCGAAATCTCGCACATTCTCGCCGACGCCGAGCCGAAACTTTTCGTCACTGAAGGAGACCTGCCGGATCTTGCGGCCGAAACGCCGCTCGAAAATTTTCCCGCGCTCGACGGCGACGCGCCCGCCGCGCTGGTTTACACTTCCGGCACCACCGGGCAATCCAAGGGCGCGACTCTTTCGCACAACAATTTCGCCGCCAACGGCGTCAATCTCACCGCTTGCTGGCAGGTCGCCGAGCGCGACCGTTTCCTTCTCGCGCTGCCGCTGTTTCACGTCCACGCGCTGGCGAACGGCCTGCACTGCTGGCTCATCGCCGGATGCCGCATGCGCCTGCTCGAACGTTTCGAGCACTCGACCATCCTCGACCACTTCCAACAATTCCAGCCGACTCTGTTTTTCGGCGTGCCGACCATGTACGTCCGCCTGCTCGACACGCCGCCGGAAATCGCCCGCGAAATCGGAACAAAAATGCGGCTTTTTGTTTCCGGCTCCGCGCCGCTTCCGGCGCAGGTGCTGGACGATTTTCGCGCCCGCTTCGGACACACGATTTTAGAGCGCTACGGAATGTCGGAAACGCTCATGAACATTTCCAATCCCTACGCGGGCGAGCGGCGCGCGGGCACGGTCGGCCTGCCGCTGCCCGGCGTTTCGGTTCGCCTGGATGAAACGGGCGAGGTGTGGGTGAAAGGTCCCAATGTTTTTTCCGGATACTGGAAACGCGAGGACGCGACGCGCGCCGCTTTCAGCGACGGATGGTTCAAAACCGGCGACATCGCCGCGCGCAGCGACGACGGTTATTACACGCTGTGCGGCCGCCGCAGCGATCTGATCATTTCCGGCGGGTTCAACATTTATCCGCGCGAGATCGAGGAATTCCTGATGGAGCAGCCGGAGGTGGCCGAAGCCGCGGTGGTCGGCGCGGCCGATCGCGTCCGCGGGGAAGTCCCGATTGCGTTCGTGGCGCTGGCCGAAGCGATCGACCTGGCGATTCTCGAATCGCGCTGCCGGGAAAAACTGGCGTCGTTTAAGATCCCGCGGCGTTTCGAGGTGATCGAAAAACTGCCGCGCAACGCGCTAGGCAAAGTGCAGAAACACCTGCTGCCGAGGTAGCATTGGCCGCCAGGCCTGTGCTGTTCGCGGCTTCAATCGACACCGCGCGGAGCGCAAGCCTGGCGGTTTACGCCACTTTTCCACGCGCCGAGCCGCTCCTCACCACGCCAGCGCGAGTTTGGTGAACGTCCGCACGCACACCCCCGTGGGACCCTTCGCCATGTACGGCTTGGCATCGTCGAGCCACGCCGTTCCGGCGATGTCCAGATGCACCCACGGCGTATCGCCGGCGAATTCGCGCAGGAACCACGCCGCGCTGACCGCTCCGCCCCAGCGCCCGCCGATGTTGGCCAGATCCGCGAACGCGCTCTTCAGCAGATCCTTATATTCGTCGTCGAGCGGCATGTGCCACATCTTTTCGCCCTCGGCGCGCGCGGCGGCCATCACCCGTCCGAGCAGCGCTTCATTATTGGTGAACGCGCCGGTATTCACGTGCCCCAGCGCCACCACGATGGCTCCGGTCAGCGTCGCCGCGTCGACCAAGTGCGTGCAGCCCTGCCGCTGCGCGTAGGCGATCGCGTCGATCAGAATCAACCGGCCTTCGGCGTCGGTGTTGAGCACCTCGACCGTTTTTCCGTTCAGCGATTTGACAATATCGCCCGGCCGCTGCGCTTTTCCGCCAACCATGTTTTCCACGGTCGGCACAAACCCGGTTACCGGAATCGACGGTTTCAATTTCGCGATGGCCTTCATCGCTCCCAGCACCGCCGCGCCGCCGCACATGTCGTATTTCATTTTTTCCATGCCTTCGGCCGGCTTGATGGAAACGCCGCCGGTGTCGAAGGTCACGCCTTTTCCCACCAGTCCCAGATGATCGCTGGTCTTGGGTGCAGTTTCGGGTTTATAGCGAACGATGATCAGCGCCGGCGGCTCGGCGCTGCCCTGCGCCACGCCGAGCAGCGCTCCCATGCCGAGCTGGCGCATGCGATCCTGGTCGAGCATTTCGTATTCGAGACCTGCTTCCTGCGCCATCGCTTTGGCGCGATCGGCGAGAATCAAGGGCGTCAGGCGATTGGCCGGCTCATTCGCCAGCGTGCGCGCGAAATTCTGCGCGTCGCCCAAAATCTCGCCGCGCTCGAAGGCGCGATCCTGTTCGGCGCCGTTGGTGGCCGCGATGGCGTAAAAAGAATCGAGCGATTTGCCCTGATTCGCGGTCTTATATTGGTCCGATTCGAAATTTCCGACGATCGCGCCTTCCACCACCGCTTCCGGATCCGCGCCGTTCAGCCACCAGCCGAGTTTCTTGACGCCTTTCGGTTTCAAGGCGCGGATCGCAGTCGCGATGCATTTGCGCAGATCGAAACCGGCTCGTTTGCCGGCGCCGACCGCGACCAGGCGTTTGGCTTTCATTCCGTGCGGCTGATGCAGGACGGCTAATTCCTCGGATTTACCCGAAAATTCGCCGGATGCGCGCAGATCGTCGAGCCACGATGAGGCAAATTTCAGCTCCGCCGGCGGGGTTTCGTCTTCAAAAAGCACCACGGCAACGGCGTCGGCATCGACTTTTTCAAAGGAGTGATAAACAAGTTTGGTTTCCATTGGCAGTTCTTAGTTTAGAACGCAATGCGGGGAATTTTGCGGGAAAAATCGGTGCAAGAATTCACGAACGCGCCTAGTGACCGCTGCACCTCGACGCCGTTACTGAGGCGCGGCCGTCAGGAAGCGCGCGATCCAATGCCGCTTTGAGTGCTTTCCTCGAAGTCGCTGGCGAAGAAACAGCGTAACTCATTAAAGATCAATAAATTCTCTTGCATTTGCAAAAGAAGGCAGTTTAAACTTCAGAAGTGGTCTGATGTGGGCCAAATCGGTTTTTTGTGGAAGAAGCTCTGGAAAAAAACTCGAATGGCATGCCGAAGGCGGCCAAACCGCCTTTGGGAATCTTCCAGGCCAAGTGTGACGACAAGGGGCGACTGAAGCTCCCGTCGGAGATTGTCGGGTATTTGAAGGCGCTCGGAGTGGAACGGGTTTTCATCACCACCGTCGATTTGAAGCTGATTCGAATTTACAGCGAAACGCTATGGCAGAGCAATCAAAATCTTTTCGCGCAGGGCGGCGAGAACGCGCAAGCGGCTCGGGACATTGCGTTTATCGCGAATTTGTATGGCGCGCTTTCGGACATCGACGACAACGGCCGGGTGCTGATTCCCACCGAGTTGCGGCGGAAGTTAGAGGTGGAAGCACAGCCGGTGTGGCTCGATGTCTTTAACGGCCGGATCAACGTTTTCGGCAAAAAGGTTTACGACGAGCGCATGCATCGCGCGCTCGATGGCCTGGAAGACAAGGTGAACAGGCTAGAGGCGAACGGATTCAAATGATGTATGCATTTTCCGGTCATGCTCGGCGAGTGCCTGGATTATCTGGGCGTGAAGCCGGAAGGCGTGTATCTGGACGCGACCGCAGGGCTCGGAGGGGATACGCGAGCCATCGCGGAGCGGCTGACCAGCGGCACGGTGATCGCCTGCGACCGGGATGCGGAATCGCTGGCGATGGCGCGGCGCAATACCGCGGATCTGGCCGGGAAAATTCGTTTTTATCAGGTTTCATTTGCCGGACTGGAAGAGATGATCGAGACCGAAGGCATTCCACAACTGGACGGTCTGCTAGCGGATTTAGGCGTCTCCAAATACCAGTTAACCGAGGGCGAGCGGGGTTTCTCGCTGCTGGCCGACGGACCTCTGGATATGCGGCTCGACCGCAGCCAGAAGGAAACGGCGGCCGATCTTGTCAATTTTTCGTCCGAGAAGGGGCTCGCCGACCTGATTTATCAGTTGGGCGAGGAAAGGAGGAGCCGGAAGATAGCCAGAGCAATCGTGCGGGCGCGGCCGATCACGACGACCGGTCAGTTGGCCAAGCTGATCGAGTCCGCCGCGCCGCGCACGGAAAAAATTCATCCCGCGACGCGAACCTTTATGGCGTTGCGAATTGCGGTCAATCACGAACTGGAGGAATTGGACGCGCTGCTCGGGTCGCTCCCGCGGCTGGTGAAAGCGGGCGGGCGAGTGGTGATGGTCACGTTTCATTCGCTGGAGGATCGCAAGGTCAAGCAGGCGTTTCAGGCGCTGGCGCGCGACGGGCGTACGCGGATTTTGACCCGTCACGTGGTGCGGCCGTCGGAAGAAGAGCTGAGGACGAATCCGCCGTCGAGAAGCGCCAAGCTTCGCGCGGTGGAAATGGTTTAAGGGAAGCAGGGGTGGGCCGGTCTTCTGACCTGGCATGAGTGAAGGAAAGAGAGATGGCGACTTTAGCGAGCATGTATAACCGGTTCTTCGATCGCAGCTTCGAGAGCGAGGCGGAAACTCCGCGCGCGAAGCAGAACGCGACGCGCGTGCGCGCGTTCGCGAACGAAGACATTTATTTCTTCGTGAAGGAAATCAGCAATGCGGGGGTGATCCGCGCGGCCGATCCCAAGGCCGGCGGAGCGTGCTGGAGGATGATCGGATCGGTGGTGGCCGCGGTGGTGCTCCTGATCGGCGTGCTGCTGCCCAGCGCGTACAGCCTGCTGGCGGGATATCAGATTCAGGCGTTGCAGGCGGAGGCGCAGCGGCTGGCCAACGAACGGGCCTCGCTGGAGCTCGAAGAAGCGCAGTTGATTTCCCCGGCGCGCATGGAGCAGTTGGCCAAGGAACAGCAGTTTATCGATCCGCCGGCGCAGAAGGTGGTGTATCTGGATCCGGCGCGGAACGGATCGCTGGCGATGAATAAGTAAATGTGGGGCAGGCAAGAGAGGATGCTGAAAAACCGGCCGCCCGCCGCTCCCTGTCTTTCAGCAACCTCTAGCAGGGCGCTGAAAAAGGGGACAGCCCCACGAAGCAAAAAGGTTTGAAGATATGGCCGAGGAACAAACGACGCGCCGGCTGCACTGGCTGTTATGCCTGCTGCTCGGCTGGGCCGGCTTGATTTTCCTGCGGCTGGTGTGGCTGCAAGTCATTCAGCACGACAATCTGTTAAAAATGGCTCGGCAGCAGCAGCAGCGCATGCGGCCCATCCCGGCGCTGCGGGGGACTATTTTCGACCGCGACGGGCAGCCGCTGGCGAAAAGTCTGCCGGCTGAATCGGTATGCGTGAATCCGCAGAAAATTTCCGATCCCGCGACGGCCGCCGATCTGCTGGCCAAATCGTTGAATCTGGATTCCGGCGAGATTCAGGAAAAAATCGAAGAAGCCAAGCTGCGCGGCAGCGGATTCCTGTGGATCAAGCGGAAAATCATGGAAGACGAGGCCAACGCGCTGCGCAGCCTGAACCTTCCCTGGGTCGAGTTCCGCACGGAAATGCGCCGTTTCTATCCGCATCACACGCTGGCGGCGCACGTGCTCGGATCGATGGGCATGACCGATCCGGACGATACCGAAGAGCATGGCGCGGCGGGCATTGAAGAGAGCTTCGACGAGGATCTGGCCGGGCGTCCGGGTCTGGCGCGGGTGTACACGGACGTCAAACAGAACGCCTACGATTCCGAGGTCGCGCGGGCGCCGGAGCCGGGCGCGGATCTGACGCTGACCATCGATTCCAATTTGCAATACGACGCCGAGCAGGGGCTGGCGGCCGCGGTGGAAAGAACTCATGCGAAAACCGGTTCGGTGGTGGCGATGAATCCGTACACCGGCGAAATTCTGGCGCTGGCGAATTATCCTACCTACGATCCGAATCTGCCGCCAAGTCCCAACGATCCGCCGAATGCGCGCAGCGATCTGGCGATCACCACGCCGTTCGAGCCGGGAAGCGTTTTCAAGACGGTGACCATTTCGGCCGCGCTCGAAACCACCAATCTGCATCCGGATACCTTAATTAACTGCGGCAACGGCACCTTCAACCTGCTGGGGCGAATCATCCACGACGCCGAGCGGCACGGCATCCTGACCATGCAGCAGGTGTACGAAAAATCGAGCAACATCGGCGCGATTCAGGTGGGCATGAAGGTCGGCAACCAGATGATGTATCAGTACATTCGCAGGTTCGGATTCGGCAGCACGACGGGGATCGAACTGCCCGGCGAATCGGCGGGTGAAGTGCGGCGGGTTTCGCAGTGGACGCCCACCTCCATTGGTTCGGTGGCGATGGGGCAGGAAGTGAGCACCACGTCGGTGCAGTTGGCGATAGCCGCGGCGGTGATTGCCAACGGCGGACTGCGGGTGAAGCCGACGATCGTGCTCGCGCGGCAGGCGCCGGGCCAGCCGGAAGAAAAATTCGCGCCGGCGCGGCCGGTCCGCATTCTGAAACCGGAGACGGCGATCACCATGCGCGAGTTCATGGAAGGCGTGGTGTTGCGCGGGACGGGCCGCATGTTCGCGACGCTCAAGGGATACACCTCGGGCGGCAAGACGGGAACGGCGCAGGTATACGATCCGGCGGTTCACGCCTACACCCACAAATACAATGCGAGCTTCATCGGCTTCGCTCCGTTAATCAATCCACAGATTGTGATTGCCGTCACGCTGAACGACACGGCCATCGGCTCGGCCGGATTCGGCGGACCGGGCGCGGCCCCGGTGTTCCGGCAGGTAGCCATGACCGGGCTGCGGATTCTGGATGTTCCCAAGGATCTGCCGGACGATTTGAAACCGGAACGCGTGGTTCCGAGCGATTATAACGATCTTGCGATCGCGGGCCTGGGTGATTCGCCCGACGCGCGATCGAAACAAGCTGTATCCTCCGTCACTCAAGCAAGTCCAAATTCGCCGCCGGTTCCGGCGGATGCGCAAGTATCCGACGCGAGCCGGCGGCCTTTTTTAACCGCGGTGGTGGGCCCGAAGGTCCCCGATTTCCGCGGGATGACGCTGCGTGGGGTGCTGGAGGAATCGTCGGCGCGGGGAATGCCGGTGGAAACGCTGGGCGCGCCGGATGTGGGATTGGTCAGAAATCAGGATCCGGCGGCGGGCACGATTCTGCCGCCGGGGGAGCGGGTTCGGGTGGAGTTTGGGAAGTAGGTAGTGGGTAGTGGGTAGTGGGTAGGGCGCGTCGTATGCTGCGGGCGATTTGCGCACTTCCCTTTTCCCAGTTCCTACTACCATTCAAATATGACCGTGGGCCAGGTGCTGGACGGCGTAAGGCCGGGAGAGCTGTCGCCGGCGCTGGCGGCGAAAAGGGTTGGCGGGCTCGAGTACGACTCGCGGCGTGTGGGGAAGGATTTTTTGTTTTTTGCATTTCCGGGTTCGCGAGTGGATGGGCGCCGTTTCGCGCAGGAGGCCATCGCGCGCGGCGCGTCCGCCGTGGTGAGCGATCTTCCGCGTCCCAACGATTTTGCCGGCGAGTGGGTTCAAGTCGAGCACGGGCGGCGCGCTCTGGCGCAGGCCGCATTGAACTTTTTTCATCACCCCGATGAGCGGGTGCATTTCACCGGCATCACTGGAACGAACGGCAAGACCACCACATCTTACCTGATAGACGCGATTCTGCGGGAGGCGGGATTCGTGACAGGGTTGATCGGGACCATCGATTACCGGCTGGCGGGCGAAGTGCGGCCGTCGGCCAATACCACACCCGAGTCGCTCGACGTGATCCGCTTCGCCGATGAACTGGAGCAGCGCGGCGGCGAGCACCTTATAATGGAGGTTTCCTCGCACGCCTTGGCGCTGGGAAGGGTTTTCGGCATTAAATTTCATACCGCAGTTTTCACCAATCTCACCCGCGATCACCTGGATTTTCATCACACGATGGAAGAATACGCGGCGGCGAAACGGCTGTTGTTCGCTCCCCAGGGTTCGCCTGCGCCGGAATGGTCGGTGCTGAACGCGGACGATGCCGCGAGCCGCGAAATGAGCGGTACGGCCAGGACGCTGTGGTACGGAAGCGATGCGCAGATTCGCGCGGAACGCGTCCGCGGCGATTTTTCGGGATTGCATTTCGACCTGCTGTTTGAAGGCGCGCGGCAGCCGGTGGAATCGCCGCTGAACGGGCGCATCAACGTGATGAATATTCTGGCCGCGGCGGGCGCGGGGCTGAGTTACGGGTTGAGCCTGGAGACGATCGCGCGCGGAATCGCCGCGTGCCGCGCGGTGCCGGGAAGGTTCGAAAGAATCGACGAAGGGCAGCCTTTTTTAGTGGTGGTCGATTACGCCCACACCGACGACGCGCTGCGCAATGTGATTCAAGTCGCGCGGGAGCTGGCGCGCGGGCGCGTGATTACGCTGTTCGGCTGCGGCGGCGACCGCGACCGGTCCAAGCGTCCGCTGATGGGCATGGCCGCGGCGGAGCTGAGCGATTTTGTGGTGCTGACCTCCGATAATCCGCGTTCGGAAGATCCGCTGGACATCATGAATGACGCGCTGGTCGGGATTCGCCGCTTCGATACGCCGCACGTGGCCGAGCCGGACCGGGCCAAGGCGATTCGCATCGCCATCGGCCAGGCGAGACCGGGAGATGTGGTGCTGCTCGCGGGCAAGGGACACGAGACGTACCAGGTGCTGCGCGACCAGACGATTCAATTTGACGATCGGGAAGTGGCGCGGGCGGTTTTGAAGGATTCAGAACAGAGGAGTCAGAAGTCAGAATGAAGGTTCCGCTGCGCGTGGTGGCGGAGTGGCTGGGACTGAGTTGCGAATCGGACGCGATGGTGACGGGCTGGAGCGTCGATTCGCGGACGATTCAGCCGGGCGACCTGTTTTTCGCCCTGCGCGGCCCGAACTTTGATGGGGCTGAGTTTATCGCGCAGGCGATCGAGAAGGGCGCGGCCGGGGTGATCGCGGAATCGGGCGGCGGCGTGTTGCGCGCCGGCGATTCGCTGCGCGCGTTGCAGACCGTCGCGGCGCGGGCGCGGGAACGGTGGGGCGGCGAGATCGTCGCGGTGACGGGTAGCGCGGGAAAAA
>Ga0335074_10006921_pt1 | contig 15741 bp, 11 predicted proteins | sample Lox_Sample_23_FD_206715 | JGI IMG/M metagenome (GOLD analysis project Ga0335074, IMG submission 206715) | Soil microbial communities from Loxahatchee National Wildlife Refuge, Florida, United States - Lox_Sample_2.3 | ecosystem: Environmental > Terrestrial > Soil > Wetlands | place: USA... | reverse complement strand
CGGGGCGACCGAGACCGGTGGCGACCACCGTCACCCGCACCTGGTTACTGAGCTCCGGATCGATCACCGTGCCCACGACCACCGTGGCATCCTCCGAGGCGAACTGCTTCACGATCTGGCCAACCTCCTGGAACTCGCCGATCGAAAGGTCCATGCCGGCGGTGACGTTCACGAGTATGCCGTGCGCGCCCGCGAGGTTGATGTCCTCGAGCAGTGGGGAGGAAACCGCCGCCTCGGCTGCCGCGCGCGCGCGGCCTTCGCCGCTCGCCGCGCCCGAGCCCATCATGGCCATGCCGGTCTCGGCCATGACCGTGCGCACGTCGGCGAAGTCGACGTTGATCAGTCCGGGGCGGGTGATGAGCTCGGCAATGCCCTGCACCGCGCCCTGCAGCACCTGGTTCGCCGATTTGAAGGCATCGAGCAGCGCCGTCTGGGCGCCGAGCACCGTGAGCAGCTTCTGGTTGGGGATGGTGATGAGCGAGTCGCAGTATTTGCTGAGCTCGGCAATGCCGTGGTCGGCGACGTAGGATCTCTTGTTGCCCTCCATCTCGAAGGGCTTGGTGACGACCGCTACCGTGAGGATGCCGAGCTCCTTCGCGACCTGCGCGACCACCGGCGCGCCGCCCGTGCCGGTGCCGCCGCCCATGCCCGCGGTGATGAACAGCATGTCGCAGCCCTCGACCAGCTCGACGATGCGATCGCGATCCTCCATCGCCGCCTGCCGGCCGACCTCAGGATCAGCGCCGGCGCCGAGCCCCTTGGTGATGTTGCAGCCGATCTGCAGGGCGGTCTTCACCTTCGCGTGCTTGAGAGCCTGCGCGTCGGTGTTGACGCACATGAACTCCACTCCTTCGATACCGGAGGTGACCATGTGGGCCACGGCGTTGCCGCCGCCGCCCCCCACGCCGATGACCTTGATGACAGCGCTTTGGCTGTAGGCATCCATAAGTTCGAACATTGCGCTTGCTCCTCGAGAGAGAATCGGTTGGTTGGAATGAATCGTTATGTCGGTCTGTCAGTCTGTCAGCGTCAAAAATTGCCCTGGAACCAGGCGCGCATCCGATCGAGCGCCGTCTTCGCGTTGCCGCCCAGGGACCGCCCGCGACGCGCGGGCAGGATGTTGTCGCGGGCGTAGAGCAGCAGCCCCACGCCGGTCGAGAAAACGGGATTGCGGACGACCTCGGTGAGTCCCTGCACCTGCTGCGGAAGTCCCAGCCTCACCGGCACGTGGAAGACCTCCTCCGCGAGCTCGATCGCGCCTTCCATCTTGGCGCTGCCACCGGTGAGTACCACGCCCGCGGCGACCACCTCCTCGAAGCCGCTGCGGCGCAGCTCCTCGCGCACCAGGCCGAAGAGCTCCTCGTAGCGCGGCTCGATGATCTCGGCCAGCGTCTGGCGGGCGAGCCGCCGCGCGGGCCGGTCGCCGACGCTCGGGACCTCGATGCTCTCGTCGGGATTGGCGAGCTGGGAGAGCGCGCAGGCATAGCGGATCTTGATGTCCTCGGCGTGTTGGGTCGGCGTGCGCATCGACACCGCGATGTCGTTGGTCACCTGATCGCCGGCGATCGGAATGACCGCGGTATGGCGGATCGCGCCGGAGGAGAACACCGCCAGATCGGTGGTGCCGCCGCCGATGTCGACCAGGCAGACGCCGAGCTCCTTCTCGTCATCGGTGAGCACCGAGAAGCTCGAAGCGAGCTGCTCGAGCACGACGTCATCGACCTCGAGTCCGCAGCGCTTGATGCATTTCTCGATATTCTGCGCGGCACTTTCGGCGCCCGTGACGATGTGCACCTTGGCCTCCAGGCGCACGCCCGACATGCCGATCGGATCGCGGATGCCCTCCTGGCCATCGACGATGAATTCCTGCGGCAGCACGTGCAGGATCTTCTGGTCGGCGGGGATGGCCACCGCCTTGGCCGCATCGATGACGTGCTCGACATCGCCGTGGGTGACCTCGCGGTCGCGGATCGCGACCACACCGTGGGAGTTGAGGCTCCGTACGTGGCTGCCGGCGATCCCGGCGAACACCGAGTGGATCTCGCAGCCGGCCATGAGCTCGGCTTCCTCCACGGCGCGCTGGATCGACTGCACCGTCGATTCGATGTTGACGACGACACCCTTCTTCAGGCCGCGCGAGGGCTGCGAGCCGAGGCCCAGCACCTCGATGGCGCCGTCGAGGCCGACTTCGCCGACCAGCGCGACCACCTTGGAGGTGCCGATGTCGAGACCCACGATGAGATTTCTGTCGGAACGTTTAAGCATGTCGGTCCTCGCCGGCGCCATGGCCCGATTTCCAGCCGATGGCGAACCCGTTCGTGTAGCGCATATCCACGTATGAAATGTCCGCTGCCCGGCGCTCGACGATCTCGAGCGCCGCGCCCATGAATTTGTCGAACCGCTCATCGACCTGCGCCCGCCCGAGCCTGACGGTGATGCCGTTGGCGAGCTCGAGCTGCCAGGCGCCGCGCGCATCGAGCCGCAGCGCGGTCAGCGTGAGACCGGCCTCGGAGAGGCGCCGCCGCATCGCGAGATAGCGCTGCGTCACTTCCGCCTCGGAGCCCTCGGGTCCCGAGAGCCGCGCCAGTCCGGCGGCGAAATGCCTGACTCCGGTCGCGAAGAGCTCGCCCTCGCTGTTGACCAGGCCATCGCCACCCCAGCGCGCGGCGGCAACCTGCTCCACCACCCGCACGGCGAGCGCATGCGGCCAGTCGCGCTCGACGCTCACCGCCGCGACCCAGGGAAGCGCCTGGATCCCGCGGCTCACCGCGGCGAGCCTTACCGTGAGCAGCCCCTCGCCGCGCACCTCTTCGGCGACGACTTGCTCGATCCGCATCGGCGAGACGTGTTGGAAGCGCCCGGTCACCACGACGGTGCGGATCGGTTGATCGAGCGCCCAGAAGACGACGCAGAGCGTGGCGAACGCCGCGCCACCGGTGGCGAGGCTGCGGCCGATCGTGCCCCAGGGGATGCGCGAGCGCGGCGGCGACTGGGCGCGCGATTTCATCCGGTTGCGGGCGCGTTTCAACACGAGCGGGCCTCGCTTGGGCTTCTGACGAAGCTCGTCTCGAGCACCCGCCATACGAGCTCGTCGAAGTCGATGCCCGCCGCGCGCGCGGCCATCGGCACCAGGCTGTGGCTGGTCATTCCCGGGACGGTGTTGACCTCGAGCAGCAGCGCGCGACCGGCCGCATCCATCATGAAATCAGCCCTTCCCCAGCCCTCGCCGCCCGCCGCCTCGAAGGCGGCGACCGCGAGGCTCGCCAGATGTCGCTCGACCGGCTGCGACAGTCCCGAGGGACAGATGTAGCGGGTGTCGTCGCGAAAGTACTTCGCCTCGTAGTCGTAGAAGCTCTTCGGCGTCTCGATGCGGATCGAGGGCAGCGCCCTGCCCTGTAGCAGCGCCACGGTGTACTCGCGGCCGGCGATCCACTGTTCGGCGAAAACGCTCCGATCGAGGGCGGCCGCGTTCGCATAGGCCGCGGGCAGCGCCTCGGGGCTTTCGACCTTGGTCATCCCGACGCTCGAGCCCTGGGTCGCCGGCTTGACGATGAGCGGCAAGCGCAGGCGCTCGAGCGCGAGCTCGAAGTCCTGTGGCCCACGCAGTACCACCATATCCGGCGTCGCGACTCCGATCGCGCTCGCCAGGCGCTTGCTGCGCAGCTTGTCCATGCCGATCGCCGAGCCCGCCACGCCGCTGCCGGTGTAGGGTATGCCGAGATACTCGAGCGCGCCCTGAACGGTCCCGTCCTCGCCACCCGGTCCGTGCAGCGCGATCCACACGCGATCGCAGCGCTGCTCGATGAGCTCGAGGAGCGAGCGTTCGCGTGGATCGAAGGCCACGGCCGCGACGCCCCGGCGCTCGAGCGCCGCGAGCACCGCGGCGCCGGAAAGGAGCGAGATCTCGCGCTCGCTCGAATCGCCGCCCTGCAACACCGCCACTTTCCCGAACTCACCAGGATCGGTTGCGCGCCGTGCGCGTGTCGGATCGTGGGTGAGCCGCATCAGCGCGCATCTCCCATGGTTTGACCCACGATGCGCACTTCCGGATGCAACCGCACGCCATGTGCGCGCTCAACCTCATCCTGCACGCGCTCGATCAGATGCTCGATGTCGGCGGCGGTGGCGGCACCGTGGTTGACGATGAAGTTGGCGTGCTTCAAGGAAACGGATGCATCGCCGATCTTCAAACCCTTCAAACCCGCGCTCTCGATGAGGCGCGCCGCATGATCGCCGGGCGGATTGGTGAACACCGAGCCGCAGCTCCACTCGCCGATCGGCTGCGTCGCCTTGCGACGCTCGAGCAGCGCCTGCAATTGTTCCATCGGCTCAAACTCGCCCGCGGCGCGTTGCTCGGCCCCTCCCGGGCCTCGCCCCTCCGCGGCCGGCTCTCGCCGCCCAAAATCGCTCCCGCCGATTTGCTGAGCGGCCGTGAAACGCAGCCTCGCGGCCAGGAACCATTCCTGCGGTACGGGCGGCTCGACGTGACGGTAGCTCACCCGGTACTCGCCCGCCGACCGCCGATGCTCGCGCCCCGAGCGGTCGATCGTCTCCACCTCGATGACGTGCCGCCAGGTCTCACCGCCGAACGCGCCGGCGTTCATCGCCAGCGCTCCACCCAACGTGCCCGGGATTCCCGCGAAGAACTCCGCCGGTCCGAGGCTCCACTTGATGCATTGTCTGGCGATGCGGGCGCAGGCGACGCCCGCCTCACCGTACACGCCGTCAGGACCCGCCCGCTCCAACCGATCCAACGTGCCGTGGGTGCTGACGACGATGCCCTTGATGCCGCCATCGCGCACCAGCAGGTTGCTGCCGAGCCCGACCCACTGCACCGGCACGTCCATCGGCACGCTCTTGAGGAATGCGACGAGTTCCTCTCGGTTGCTGGGCGTGTAATAAATCTCCGCGCGGCCACCCACATGCCAGGAGGTATGGCGGCTCATCGGCTCGTTGCGGCGAATACGCGGCAGAAACTCGTTGGCGACGGCGAGCATCAGGCGCTCCTCCCTGGCGGCAGAAGCACCGCGAAGCGCTCCGCGAGCCGGTGCGCCACCGCGCTGATACTGCCGGCGCCCATGGTGACGATCACATCGCCGTCGCGGATCACGTCCTTCAGCGATTCGGCCAGCTGCTCGACGCGCTCGACGAAGAGCGGTTCCACCTGCCCGCGGCTGCGCACCGCGCGGCAGATCGCGCGCCCGTCCGCGCCGGCGATCGGTGTCTCGCCCGCGGCGTAGACCTCCGTGACGAGCAGCACGTCCACCGTCGAGAGCACCTTGCCGAAGTCATCGATCAGATCGTGCGTGCGCGTGTAGCGGTGGGGCTGGAAGGCGAGCACGATCCGCCGCCCGGGATAGCCCTGGCGCAGCGCCTCGAGAGTCGCGACCACCTCCGTGGGGTGATGACCGTAGTCATCGATCACCGTGACGCTCCCCGCTGCCGTGTTGATATCGGCGATGTGCTGCATGCGCCGATCGATGCCCTGGAAGCCCGCCAGGGAGCGGGCGATCGCCGCATCGTCGACGCCGAGCTCCGTTGCCACCGCGATCGCCGCCAGCGAGTTCAACACGTTGTGGGCGCCCGGCAGGTTGACGGTGACCTCGAGAGGCGCGCCGATCGAGCGGGCGACCCGGATTTTGGTCTGCAGCCCCTGACGGCCGACCTCGAGCGCCCGGACATCGGCCGCCTCATCGAGCCCATAGGTCAGAACCGGCCGGCCGACGCGCGCGAGAATACCGCGCACTTGGGCGTCGTCGAGGCACAGCACGGCAAGTCCATAGAACGGCAGGTTGTGCAGGAATCCGACGAAGCTCTCCTTCAGCCGCTCGAAGTCCCCGCCGTGCGTCGTCAGGTGATCGTTGTCGATGTTGGTGACGACTGCGATGAGCGGCTGCAGATGCACGAACGAGGCGTCGCTCTCGTCGGCCTCCGCCACGAGGTAGCGCCCGGTGCCGAGCCGGGCGTGGCTGCCGGCGCTCTTCAGCCGCCCGCCGATCACGAACGTCGGGTCCTCCCCGCCCTCGGCGAGGATGCTGGCGATGAGACTCGTGGTAGTCGTCTTGCCATGAGTGCCCGCCACCGCGATCGAGTAGCGGAAGCGCATGAGCTCACCTAGCATCTCGGCGCGCGAGACCACCGGCATGCGCCGGGCGAGCGCGGCCTCGACCTCCGGGTTGCCGCGGGCGATCGCGCTCGAGACCACCACCACGTCGGCACCTTCGACGTTCTGCGCCGCGTGTCCGAGCCGCACCTGTGCGCCGAGGCGCGTGAGCCGCTCGGTGGCCGCACTCGCCTTGAGGTCCGAGCCCTGCACGGCATAACCGAGATTGAGCAGCACTTCGGCGATGCCGCTCATGCCGCTGCCACCGATCCCGACGAAATGAATGATGTTGATGCGGCGCATGCGGTCGCGCCGATCCGGGCTCTTGCGCCGCTCGACGAACGGACGCTCCAACAGCGCGCGCCGCTCCTCGATCATGCGGCCCTCCGCGCAAGCTGCAGGCACGAGGCGGCGAGCTCTTCGGTGGCATGGGGACGGGCGAGCCGCCGCGCGCGCTCGGCCATCGCGAGCAGCTTCTCGCGGCCGAGGCACAGCCGCTCGAGCTCGCCGCCGAGACGCTCGGCGTTGAGCTCGCGGTCGGCGATCAGCACCGCCGCCCCTTCACGCACCAGAATGCGCGCGTTGTGAGTCTGGTGATCATCGACGGCCGCCGGAAAGGGCACCAGCACCGCGCCCACCCCGGCCGCCGCCAGCTCCGAGACGGTGAGCGCACCCGAGCGGCAGATCACGAGGTCCGCCCAGCCATAGGCTTCGGCCATGTCTTCGATGAAAGGGCGCACGTCCGCCCGCACACCGGCGTCGGCATAGCTCTGCCGACCGGCCTCGATCCAACGCTCGCCCGCCTGATGGCGGACATCGAAGCGAATCACGCCGGCGAGCCGCGCCAGTGCATAAGGCACCACGGTGTTGAGTCGGACCGCGCCCTGGCTGCCACCGACGACGAGGATACGCACGGCTCCCTCGCGGCCGGAGAAGCGCGCCGTCGGGGGCCTCAACTCACTGATCTCCCGGCGCACGGGATTGCCGACCGTTCGCGCTTTGATGCCGCCCGGGAAGCTGCCGGGAAACGCCTCCAGCACCTCGCGCGCAAGATGAGCGAGGCAGCGGTTGGTGAAGCCGGCGATCGCGTTCTGCTCATGAATGACGAGCGGTCGGCGCGTGAGCCAGGCCGCGACGCCGCCGGGGCCGGTCACGAAGCCGCCCAGGCCGACGACGATCGCGGGCCGCCGCCGCCACATGACCTGCAGCGCCTGCATCAGCGCCACGCTCACCCGCCAGGGAGCCGCGATGAGAGTGCGCCAGCCCTTGCCCCGCAGGCCGCCGACCGACAGCCACTCGATCGCGATGCCCTCGGCCGGAACGACCCGGGCCTCGAGGCCCCGGCGTGTGCCGAGCCAGATGACCTCGACCGACTGCTCACGCAGGCGCCGCGCGAGAGCTAACGCGGGAAAGACGTGGCCGCCGGTGCCGCCTGCCATGATTAGGACCGGACCGGCCGTGCCACTGGCCGTCCATGGCGGCGGGGCCCCCGGCCCAGACATCCTGTCCGGGCGCTCGGCGCTTCGCGCCTCGCCCATGATCAGGACCGGTCCCGCGCTCACGAGGCACCCCGTGCCATGACGCTGGCTGACCCGCGTCGCTCCAACATGGTCTCGTGATGGATGCGCAGCAGCATCCCCACCCAAACCAGGGTCACGATGAGGCTCGAGCGGCCATAGCTCATCAGCGGCAGCGTCAGTCCCTTGGTCGGCAGCACGCCCATGTTGACGCCGATGTTGATGAAGGCCTGCATCCCGATCCAGAGCGCGAAGCCGGTGGCGAGATAGCTCTGGAAGTCGAGGCCCGCCTGGGCGGCGAGCCGCGCGATGTGGAATGCGCGCCAGATGAGCGCGACGAAGAGGCCGAGCGTGAGCAGCACCCCGGCGAGACCGAGCTCCTCGGCGAGCACCGCGAAGAGAAAGTCGGTGTGCGCCTCGGGCAGATAGAAGAGTTTCTGCACGCTGTTGCCGAGGCCGACGCCGAGCCACTTGCCGCGTCCGATCGCGATCAGCGACTGTGTCAGCTGAAAGCCGCTGCTGTAGGGGTTGGCCCAGGGGTCGAGAAAGCCCGTCAGTCGCCGCAGCCGGTAGGCGGAGGTGACCGCGAGCAGCGCGAAAATACCGGCGGCTACCGCGGTCAACAGCACCACGTGACGCAGCCGCGCGCCGGCGATGAACAACATGCCGAAGCCGGTCGCGAAGAGCACCGTGGCGGCGCCGAAGTCCGGCTCACCGAGCAGCAGCACGGCGATAAGCCCGAGGAGGAGCAGCGGCTTGACGAGCCCCATGAAGCTCTCGCGCAGCTCATCCTGCCGTCGCGCCGCGTAGCTCGCGATGTAAATCAAAACGAGGACGCGCGCGAGCTCCGACACCTGGAAGGTGAATCCCCCGAGGCGCAGCCAGCGCCGGCCGCCGTTCACCACTTCCCCGAGACCGGGGACCAGCACGGCGAGCAGCATCACGATGGCGAGGATCAGAAGTAGCTGTGACAGCCGCTCCCAGCGCTCCATCCTGAAGCAAAAGACGAGCACCGCGCCCAGCGTGCCGACGAAGGCGGTGAGGAGCTGGCGCTCGAGGAAATAGAACGGATTGCCGGTGTCACGGCTCGCGATGGAGATGGAGGCGGAGGTCACCATCACGAGCCCGAAGAGCAGCAACGACAGCACCAGGGCGAGCGTCACGCCGTCGACATAGACGGCGGAGCGCCCGCGGCCGCTGTGGGTCACGAAGGGGGACGAGCTCTCTTGCCTCACGCCGCCAGCTCCTTGACCTCTCGGGCGAACACCGCGCCACGATGGCTGTAGTCGCGGAACATGTCGAAGCTCGCGCAGGCGGGCGAGAGCAGCACCGTATCGCCGGGCCGCGCCGCACTCGCCGCTGCGCGCACCGCCTGCTCGAGCGAGTCGCAGTATTGCGTGGTGCAGACCCCGCGCAGCGCCTCGGCAACCTGCCGTGCATCACGGCCGATCAACACCGTATGGCGCACTTTGCCGCGGAAAGCCGCCGCGAGCGGGGCGAAATCCTGATTCTTGCCGTCGCCGCCCGCAATGATGATGAGTGGACCGTCCATGCCGGCCACGGCGGCGATGGTTGCGCCGACGTTCGTGCCCTTCGAGTCATCGACGTAGGTGACGCCCGCCACATCGGCGACCCACTGGGTGCGATGCGCAAGCCCCGTGAATTGCTCGAGCTCGGCCAACATTGCGTGCAGCGGCAGGCCGAGCGCCTCGCCAAGAGCGAGCGCGGCGAGCGCGTTGGCGGCATTGTGCAGGCCGCGGATGCGCATCGCCGACACCGGCAGCAGCGCCTCGCCGCGGCGGGTCAGCCATGATCCGCCGTCGCGGACGCCTAAGGCGTAATCCGCTCCTATCGCGGCGCGCAGGGAGAAGCTCAACGTCGGCTGGCCCGGTTGCGGCATGGTGACCACGAGCGGGTCATCGAGGTTGATCACCGCGGTGTCGCAGCGCGCGAAGATGCGCGCCTTGGCGGCGGCGTAGGCCGCGAGGTGAGCATACCGGTCGAGATGGTCCGGGCTCACGTTGAGTACCGCGGCCGCCTTCAGATCCAGCGAGCGGGTCGCCTCGAGCTGAAAGCTCGAGAGCTCGAGAACATAGAGCCCCACCGCTTGCCCCGCGCGGCGCGCCGCGGCGAGCAGATCGAGCGCCGGCTCGCCAAGATTGCCGCCCACCCGCACCTCGACGCCCGCGCGCGCCGCCATGCGGCCGAGCAGCGTCGTCACCGTGCTCTTGCCGTTGGTGCCGGTGATGCCAGCCACGGGCGCATCCACCGCGCGCGCGAAGAGCTCGATGTCGCCCACGATCTCGAGGCCGCGGCGGCGCGCCTCGGCGAAGAAGGGTTGCTCCAGCGACACGCCGGGAGAAACCACCACACAGAGCGCATCATCGAGAAGGCGCGTGTCGAGCGCGCCGAGCCGCAGCGGAATCTGCGCATCGAGCTCGCGCAGCGCGTGAAGCTGCGGCGGCTCGAGACGGGTATCGGTAACGGCGATGCGCCAGCCGAGTTCGCGCAGGTAGCGGGCACAGGAGAGTCCGGTGCGGCCTAAGCCGACGATCACGGCGGAGGATGGCTTGGTGCGCGGGGTGCTCATCTCAGCTTCAAAGTCGCAAGTCCCGCGAGCACGAGGAGGAGCGATACGATCCAGAAGCGCACGATGACCTTCGGCTCCGCCCAGCCCTTGAGCTCGAAGTGATGATGGAGCGGCGCCATCCGGAAGATGCGCCGGCCGGTGAGCTTGAACGAGGCGACCTGTAGGATCACCGATGCGGTCTCGAGCACGAACAGCCCCCCCATCAGGAGGGCTACCACTTCCTGGCGCACGATGACGGCGATGACGCCGATGGCCGCGCCGATCGCGAGCGCGCCGACATCACCCATGAATACCTGGGCCGGGTAGGCGTTGAACCAGAGAAATCCCAGACCCGCCCCGGTGAGCGCGGAGCAGAAGATCAGGAGCTCGCCGGCGCCGGCAATCTCCGGGATCTGCAGGTAATGAGCGAACACATGGTTGCCGCTCGCATAGGCGAATATGCCGAGCGCGGCGGAAACGAGCGCCGCAGGCATGATGGCGAGGCCGTCGAGGCCGTCGGTGAGATTCACCGCGTTGCTCATGCCGACGATCATGAAATAGGCGATCGCGATGAAGCCGACCGCGGACAGCGGCTCGGCGAAGGTCTTGAAGAAAGGCAGGAAGAGCGTTCTCTCCGCCGGCTGAGTCGCGGTGAAGTAGAGCGTCGCCGCGGTGGCGAGGCCGGCCACCGACTGCCAGAAATACTTCCAGCGCGCGGCGAGCCCGCGTGGATTGCGCACCACGAGCTTCAGGTAATCATCGTAGAAGCCGATGAGCCCGTAAGCGAGGGTCACCCCGAGCACCATCCACACCAGGCGGTTGGAAAGCTCCACCCAAAGGAGCGTGCTCACGAAGGTCGTCACCAGGATCAGCGTGCCGCCCATGGTCGGCGTGCCGGCCTTGGGCAGGTGGCTCTTGGGGCCGTCGTCGCGCACGACCTGGCCGATCTGATAGCGCGACAGACGCTCGATCAGTCCCGGGCCGACGATGAGCGAGACCGCGAGCGAGGAGGCGGTCGCCAGGATGGCGCGGAATGTCAGGTACGAGAAGACGTTGAAGGCGCTGTGCCAGCCAGTCAGCCGTTGTGCGATCCAGAACAGCACTTAATGCCCGTCCGAGTTATCGTGGGTTGGATGCACGAGGGCGCCGACCACGCGCTCGAGTCTGTTGACTCGCGAGCCCTTGACGAGGAGGCGCACGTTCGGCGTGAGCGCCCGAAGCAGCTCGCGGGTGAGCGCCTCCGAATCCGGAAACCACTGCCCGCCGGAGCCGAAGCGCTCCACGGCCAGCGCCGCGAGCGAGCCCGTCGCGAGCAGGCGCTCGATCCGATGCTCGCGGGCAAAGGCGCCGATCTGTGCGTGCGCATCCGCGGCGAACTCGCCGAGCTCGGCCATATCCCCGAGCACGAGCCAGCGCCGGCCCTCGATCGAGGCGAGCACCTCGATTGCGGCCCGCACCGAGCTCGGGTTGGCATTGTAGGAATCATCAATGATCCAGGCGCCGCACTCGGCCTGCTTCAGCTGCAGCCTTCCGGGCACTGGGCGCACGGCATCGAGGCCCGCAACGATGTGCTCGAGACTTGCGCCCGCCGCGGCCGCCGCGGCCGCCGCACCGAGTGCGTTGGCGACATTGTGGCGTCCGCCGAGGTGCAGCTCGATCTGCGCGCGGCCGAGCGGGCTCGAAAGCTCGAAGCGGGTCAGAAAGCCCTCGCCTCGCAGAGTCGTTCGCAGTTCCGATGCGCGAAAGTCGGCCGCATTGACGATGCCGAAAGTCACCACCCGCGCCGGTGTCATCTCGCGCCACAGGCCGACGAACTCATCGTCCGCATTCAGTACCGCGGTGGCGTCGGCGGCGAGGCCCGAGACCATCTCTCCCTCCGCGCGCGCCGCTCCCTCGAGGCTGCCGAAGCCTTCCAGGTGCTCGGCTCCGGCGTTGGTGATGAGACCCACGGTCGGTCGCGCCACCTTGACCAGCTCCGCCACCTCGCCGGCGCGGTTGGCACCCATCTCGATCACCGCGAAACGGTGGCTCGGTTCGAGCCGCAGCAGCGTGAGCGGCACGCCGATGTGGTTGTTGAGATTGCCGCGGGTCGCGAGGCAGCTTCCCGCCTCGGCGAGAATCGTCGCCGTCATCTCCTTGGCGGTGGTCTTGCCGTTGCTGCCCGCAACGCCCACCACCGGCAGGCTGAGCGCGCCGCGCCAGGCATGTCCCGCGCGGGTGAGCGCCGCCTGCGTGTCGGCGACCACGATCTGCGCGAGCGCAACCGGCTGTGGCGAGTCGACGAGCGCCCCCGCCGCCCCCGCCGACGCCGCGTTGCCCACGAACTCGTGGCCGTTGAATCGCGGCCCACGCAAAGCGATGAACAGATCGCCGGCCGAGAGCGTGCGGCTGTCGCTCGAGACGGCGGCGAAGGCGCGATCGGCGCCTTCGAGCCGGCCGTCGCAGGCGCGCGCGAAATTCCGCAGCCGCCGCTCGAGTGTCTGCTCAGCACTCACGCCCGCATCGCCTCGAGCGCCGCACGCGCCACGCTCTGGTCACTGAAGGGACGGCGCTCGCTGCCGTAGATCTGATACTCCTCATGACCCTTCCCCGCAATCAACACCACATCCTCCGAGCCTGAGCGCTCGAGTGTGGCGCGGATAGCCCGTGCCCGATCGTGCTCGACGTGCACCGCCGCGGCGCCCGGAATGCCCGCCAGGATCTGCTGCACGATGCGCTCAGGGGGCTCGCTGCGCGGATTGTCATCGGTCACCACCGACTCATCGGCGAGCTCGGCGGCGATCGCCCCCATGATCGGGCGCTTGCCTGGATCGCGGTCGCCGCCGCAACCGAAGACGACCTTCAGCCGCCCGCGGCAGTGCCGGCGCGCGGCACGCAGCGCCTTCGCCAGCGCATCGGGGGTATGCGCGTAGTCGACGATGGCGAGCGGCGCGCCGCCGTGGCCGCCGAAGGCTTCCATGCGCCCGGGCGCGGGCCGGCAGGACTCGAGGGCGCCGGCCGCATCGGCGAGCGGGATATCCCAGGCGAGCAGCACGGCGAGCACCGTGAGGGCGTTGTCGGCGTTGAAATCGCCGATCAGCGGCACCTCGAGCCGCACCGGGCCCCAGCTCGATTCGACATCGAGAGCCAAGCCCGAGGCGACAGCCTCGACGCGCGCTGCCCTCACCACCCTCGCTTGCGGCGTCGATCCGCCCGCTGCGCCGGCGCGCGTGGTGATCACCAAATGCGCCGCGGAAAGTTGCCGCGCGAGCCGCGCGCCGAGCTCATCGTCCACGTTGATCACCCGCAGGGTGAGCCCGGGCCACGCGAAGAGGCGCGCCTTGGCCTCGGCATAGCTCGCCATCGTGCCGTGATAATCGAGATGATCGCGGGTGAGGTTGGTGAAGGCCGCGGTATGGAATCGCACGCCGCCCACGCGCTGCTGATCGAGCGCGTGCGATGAGACTTCCATGCTCACCGCCTCGGCGCCGAGATTTCTCATGGCCGCCAGCCGTCGATGCACGGTGACCGCATCGGCGGTGGTGTGCTCCGTTGCGGCGAGGGCCTCGGGGAAGCCGAAACCGAGGGTGCCCATGTAGGCGGCGCGGCGGCCGCATTTGCCAAGCGCCTGCGCGAGCAGCCAGGCGCAGGTCGTCTTGCCGTTGGTGCCGGTGATGCCGGCGACGGTCAGAGCCTGCGAGGGCCGCCCGAAGAACCGGTCGGCGATGATGCCGGCGTGACGGGAGAGCTCCGGCACGGCGGCGACGTAGACTCCCGGCGAGCCGGCGCCGGAAGCTTGGAGCGCCGCCTCGATGGCCTCGAGGGCGCCCGGAGCCGGCTCGTAAAGCACCGCGCGCGCCCCCCGTGCCATCGCCTCGGCGGCGAACTGCGACCCGTGACGGCCGCGGCCGCGGCAGGCGAGGAAGAGCGCACCGCAAGTCGCGGCGCGTGAATCGAGGGTCACGTCGTTGACCTCGAGCGCCGCGGGCGCATCGATGAGGCCGGCCGCGAGCTCCGCGAGCCGCGCCGTGCGTGTTGGGATGGAGGTCGTGGCGGGCATCAGTGCAGCGAGGCCGTGCGGACTTCTTCGGGTTGCTCCACCGGCTCATCCGGCGCCACGCCCATCAGGCGCAGCGCCCGGCCGATCACCTTGGCGAACACGGGAGCCGCCACCTCGCCGCCTTGGTGGATGCCGTTGCGCGGATCGTCGATGACCACTGCGGCTGCGAGGCGCGGAGCGCTCGCCGGCGCCATGCCCTCGAAATCCGCCACGAAGTGGTGCTCGCGGTAACTGCCGTCATCGGCCATCCACGCCGTGCCGGTCTTGCCGGAAACACTGTAGCCCGGGATCGCCGCGAGCGGCGCCGTGCCCTCGAGCGAGATCACCGAGCGCATGAGACCGATGAGCTCCCGGCAAAGCCGCGCACTGATCACCGCTCTGCCCGCCGGCGGCGCATCGACCCGCAGGAAGGAGATCGGCCGTTCGATGCCGAGCGCGCCGATCGTGGCGTAGGCGTGCGCGAGCTGCAGCGCCGTCACGGAGATGCCGTAGCCGTGCGACATGGTGGCGATATCGATCGGCCGCCAGGTATGCAGCGGAGCCAGCAACCCGGCGGATTCGCCCGGATAACCGTTGGTGGCGAGCTGCCCGAAGCCAAAGCCCCGCAGCGTCGTCCAGATGAGCTTCGGGGGCAGCGACAGGGCGAGATGCGCCATGCCGACGTTCGAGCTATGGGCCAGCACCATCGCAAGGTCGATCGCCCCATAGTCGTGCTCGTCGGTGAACGTGTGCCCGTCGACCTTGATGAATCCCGGCGAGGTATCGATGATCGAGCGGTCGTCGTAGTGGCCGGAGAGTAGGCCGGCGGCGACGAAGAACGGCTTCATGGAAGAGCCCGGCTCGAAGATGTCGGTGACTGCGCGGTTGCGATAGAGCCTGGGCAGCATCTGGTCGCGGTCGTTGGGATTGAACGCGGGCTGATCGACCATCGCCAACACCTCGCCCGTGGCGATGTCGATCACCACCATGGAGCCGGCGCGCGCATCCTGCTCGGCGACCTGCGCCTTCAACGCACGATAGGCGAGGTACTGGATGCGCAGGTCGATGGAGAGGACGAGATCGCGCCCCGGGCGCGCGGGTCGGATGCTGTCGACATCCTGAACGATCCTGCCGAAGCGGTCCTGAATGACACGCTTCTCACCGTCGATTCCGGTGAGCCACTGGTCGTACGCCAGCTCGAGTCCGGCCTGACCCTGGTCATCGACGTTGGTGAAGCCAATGAGCTGCCCGGTGACTTCGCCGGCCGGGTAGTACCGCCGGTACTCGCGCGAGAGATATACGCCGGGGATGCCTAGCCCCTTGATCCGCGCAGCCTCCGCGGGCTGGCGCTGGCGCGCCACATAGAGGAAATCGCGGTCGAGATTGCTCGTGATGCGGCGCTCGAGCTCCTGGGTGTTGATGCCCAGAGCAGCGGCGAGGCGCGGAATCTGCGCGCTCGCGAGCGCGATCTGCTTCGGGTTGAACCAGATCGAGTCGACCGGCGTGCTCACGGCGAGCGGCTCGCCGTAGCGGT
>Ga0335074_10006919_pt1 | contig 15745 bp, 15 predicted proteins | sample Lox_Sample_23_FD_206715 | JGI IMG/M metagenome (GOLD analysis project Ga0335074, IMG submission 206715) | Soil microbial communities from Loxahatchee National Wildlife Refuge, Florida, United States - Lox_Sample_2.3 | ecosystem: Environmental > Terrestrial > Soil > Wetlands | place: USA... | reverse complement strand
CCGTGCCCTGCCGGTTGAGCTCGCGGATGCGCCCGGCGATCTGGCCGGCCAGCGTCGGGTTCACCCCGCCGGCCGGCTCGTCGAGCAGGATGACCGCCGGGCCGGCGACCAGCACGCAAGCGAGTTCGAGCAGCTTGCGCTGCCCGTAGGACAGCGTCCCGGCGGGCTCGGCGTGCTGCGCGGCGATGCCCATGAACTCCAGCTGCTCCATCGCGCGGCGCGTGCCCCCGTTACGAGAAGGCACCAGCATGTTCTCCAGCACGGTGAGCGTGGGGAAGATCCTGGTCAGCTGGAATGTCCGCCCGACGCCGAACTCGAACACCCGGTCCGGTGCTGCCCCGGTGATCCGCGTGTCGCCCAGGTACACCTCCCCCGCGTCCGGCCGCGCGTACCCGGTGATGACGTTGAATAGCGTGGTCTTCCCCGAGCCGTTCGGGCCGATCAATCCGGTGATCTGGCCGCGCCCGGCGGTCAGCGAGCAGCCGTCGAGCGCGTGCACGCCACCGTAGTGCTTGACGACCCCCTCGGTACGCAGCGCGGTGCTTGCCCTCATCAGGACCGCGCCTTCCTCAGCCAGTCGGCACTGGTCGGGACGATCCCGCGCGGCATGAACAGCACGACGACCAGGAACAGCGAGCCGAGCAGGATCTCGCTCAGGTACCCGTTGGTCACCCGCGCGGTCAGGTACAGCTGCCCGGGCTCGATGAGCAGCGCGCCGAGCACCGGCCCCGCGATGCTGCCGAGCCCGCCGAGGAACGCCATCAGCACCACGGACAGGTCGAACAGCGGGTCGAACCCGGACGGCGGCTGCACCTGGGTCAGGTAGAAGAACCACACTCCGCCGGCCACCCCGGTCACCGCCCCGGACAGCGTGAACGCGGCCAGCTTGACCCGCATCGGGTGCACGCCGAGTCCGCGCGCCCGGTCCTCGTCGTCCCTGATCGCGCGCAGCCGGAGCCCGAACCGCGATCTCCGGATCGCCCAGGCCAGCGCGATCATGCCGGCCGCGCAGCCCAGCGCGATGTAGTAGAACGGATCGTTGTACGTGGACGGCGACCAGGCCAGGAAAGGCGCGGACACCCCGATCGAGCCGCCGGTGAACGAGAAGTTGTAGGCCATCAGCTGGAAGATGAAGAACACCGCGATCGTGATCACGATGAACGTGTGCCGCCGCACCCGCAGCGACACCAGGCCGAACGGCACCGCGATCACCGCCCCCGTCACCGCGCACAGCGGCAGCAGCGCGAACACCCCGTTCCCGGTGACGTGCCAGTCCCGCGCCACGATGCCCAGCGTGTAGGCGCCGCTGCCGAAGAACACGGCGTGCCCCAGCGAAATATAGCCGGAGAACCCGGAGAACACGTTCCACGCGGACGCCACCGTGACGAAGATCAGCGCGTACACGCCGTAGTTCGTGTCCACCGGGTTGCTGAACACCCACGGGAACGCGATAGCCGCAGCAGCGGCGAGCACGAGGCCCGCCAGCTTCACGGCGGTCAGCGTCCGCCCGGCCGTAGTCAAGCGGTCCGCCCTTGCGGGCGGCCGAGAAACCCGCTGGGCCGGATCACCAGCACGAGCACCAGGGCGGCATAGAAGACCACGGTGGCCCAGTCCGGTGACCAGATGTCGACCAGCGACTCCAGCGTGAGCATGAACACGGCGGCGACCAGCGCCCCGCCGATGCTGCCGAGCCCGCCCAGGATGACGATCGCCAGCAGCCGTGAGATCAGGTCGTACCCGCTGTTGGGGTTGAAGGCGTTGGTAGCGCCGTACACCATGCCCCCCACCGCGGTGACGGCGACGCCAATGCCGAACGTGATCGCCGCGACCCGGTTCACCTCGATGCCGATCAGCCGTGCTGCCACCTGGTCCTGCATGGTGGCCCGCACGCTGCGCCCGAACCCGGTCCGGTACAGCAGCAGGTACAGCACCGCGACGAGCACGACCGCCAGCGCGAACCCGAACAGGTAGATGTAGGGCAGGTAGAAGCCGGCCACATGCACGCTGGACGTCACGTACCAGGCGTTCAGCTGCCTGACATCGGGTCCGTAGACCTGGTACAGGATGCCCTCGATGATCAGCGCGACCGCGTAGCTGACCAGCAGGGTCATCGACGTGCGCTCGCGCCCGCGCAGCCGCCGGATGAACGCCCAGTGGATGACCACGCCGATGACGAACATGGCGGGCACGGTGATCAGCAGCCCGAGGAACAGGTCCAGGTGCAGGCTCGCGGACAGCTGATAGCTCAGGTACGCGCCCAGGACAACCAGGATGCCCTGGGCGATGTTGATGATGTCGAGCACGCCGAAGATCAGCGTGAGGCCGACGGCCATCAGCGCGTACACGCCTCCGACCAGAATGCCGTCGGCGATCGCCTGGTAGATCTCGCGTGCCACGGGCGGGTCAGCTGGCCCAGGCGGGCTTGACCGCGGTGATCGCCACCGAGCCGGCCGCGCTCACCGGCAGCACCTGGTTGAACTGCGTTCCGCCGTCTTGCCACTGGAACACGAACGCGTCCGAGACGCCGTTCTCGCCGAGCGAGTCGAACTTCACCGGCCCCTGCACGCTGGTCAGCGTCACGCCGCTGTGCAGGTAGGCGATGATCTTCGCGTTGTCCGTGCCGCCAGTCGCGGTGACCGCCTGCGCCATCACCTGGCCGACCGAGTACGCCTCGGCCACATCCGAGCTCATCGAGGATGGCGAGCCGCCGTACTTGGCCACGTACTCCCTTACCAGCGCCTGGCTCGACGCGTTGTCATAACCGGGGTACCAGCCGTCCGGGACCATCATCCCGTCCGCGTTGCCCTTGCCCACCGCGGAGATGAATCCCGCGCCCTGGTCCGGGCCGGCCGCGGCGATGAACATCTTCGGCAGGTAGTGCTGCTGCTCGAACGCCTGCATGAACGCGGCGACGGTCGGCACGTCAGTCGAGCCGAGCACGACGATCTGCGCGCCGCTCGCGGCCACCTGGTCGGCCGGCGCCTTGTAGTCGGCGACCTCCTCCGGGAAGATCTTCGAGTACACGGTCTTCACGCCGAGCGCCTGCAGCTCGGACTGGGCGAGCTGGACCGGCGGGTCGGCGAACGGGTCGTCCGCCATCGGGTAGGCGGCGGTCTTGGGCCGCTGACTGGCCGGCATCGACGCGATCCAGTTGACGAACGGGACCATCTCGTCCTTGATCGGCAGGCTGACGTCGAACACGTTGTGCACGGCCTGGTTGGACGGCGTGTCGAAGACGGACGGGGCACCTCCGGCGCCCTCCACGAACGCGTAGCCGTAACGGGCGGCGACCGACGAGGCGGGCGCGGTCAGCAGGGAGGAGAACGGCCCGAACGTGAGGTTCACGTGATCGGCGCCGATCAGCGTCTGGTAGTTGGTGTCGACCTGGGTCGGGTCGCTGCTGTCGTTCAGGATGTCGAGCTTCACCGGATGACCGAGCAGGCCGCCGTGCGCGTTCACGTCGCTGGCCCACAGCTCGTAGCCGTGCTCGTAGTTGATCCCGTCCGTGGAGAAGTCGCCAGTGAGAGACAGGGACGCGCCGATGACGATCGGGGTCTTCGCTGAACTGGCGATCCCGCTGGGGCTGGTGGGGGCACTGCTGCTACTGCCGCTGCTGCAGGCAGCGAGAAGGGCCGCAGCGCCGATGATCAGGGTCGTTCTGCTGAGTGCGGGGAGGACAGGTCTCACGCCTGACCCCTCCTTCCTTCTGACTTAACGCATCGGCGTCCAGCCCATCGGAGACAGCCGCATGCTCACTCACAAGTTGCAGGCCCGCCGAGTCCGCCTGCTGCCGCAGCAACGCGGCGAAATCCGCGTCGCCGTAGCCACGGCCGACGAGGCCCTGGATGAGCTGATGCACCGTCGCGGCCACGGGCATCGGCACCTCATGCGCGCGCGCCGCGGCAAGTCCTAGATCGAAGTCCTTGCGCAGCAGGGTCGCGGTGAAGGTGGGCTCGAAGTCGAGGTTCACGTACGCCGGTGTCTTGTAGCCGGTGAACAGCGAACCCATCACGCTCTTGTTGAGGCAGTCGAGGAACGCGTGCCGGCTGACGCCGCTCTTCTCAGCCAGCACAGTGATCTCAGCGAGCGACTGTGCCACTACGCCGAGAAACAGGTTATGACAGAGTTTCACTGTCCGGGCGGCTTCCCCCTCACCCACGTAGGTCACGCCCTTGCCGAGCAGGGCGAGGTAGGGAGCGGCGAAGTCGAACGCGTCCCGCGGCCCGGAGACGGCGGCCGTCATCTGGCCGGCCCTTACCACCTTCGGATTGCCCATCACCGGCGCGGCCAGCAGCGCGCTGCCGCGAGCGGCGATCTGGTCGCGGACTCGCGCGGAGGCTTCGGCCGATACGGTCGAGCAGTCGATCACGACCTTCGGCGCGGTCGGCCCGGACATCAGCCCGCCGGGACCGAGCATGGCCGCCAGCAGATCCTCAGACGACCCGAGCGACACGAACACGATCTCCCGGCCGCCCAGCTCGGCGGCCGAAGCCGCTGCCGTAGCGCCGAGCGCGATCAGCGGCTCCGCCTTGACCGCCGTCCGGTTGTAGACGGCGACGTCGCAGCCGGCCTTGAGCAGCCGCCTGGCCAGTTCAGCGCCCATGCGCCCGGTCCCAAGCCAGCCAAGCCGCGCCTGGCCGGCCCCTGCCTGGCCGGTGCCGTCGGTCTCTGTCATGTCGCCAGCTCCCCCTCCTGGTCAACAATCGTTTGCACATCCAGAGGCTCCGCCTCAGCGAGCATGTTTGTCAATCGGATATGGCGAACCTGTTATCAACCCGTACCCCAGCCATCACATGATCCGGCAAACGTTTGCGTCAATCCGGTCGGATCATCGCGCCGATTGCGCCCGGGGGACCGCCGCGGTCGAGCCGCGGACGATGAGTTCTGGTGCCAGGTACAGGATCTTCACCGGCCCGTCACCGCCGCCGATGCGTTCGAGCAGCAACTGGGCCGCCTCCGTGCCCAGCTGGTAGTGGGGGAAGCGGACCGTCGTCAGCGGCGGCCGCAGCCGGTCGATGAACGGCATGTCGTTGAAGCCGATAAGGGAAAGTTCGTCCGGGCAGTCCAGTGCCGCCTCTTCGAACGCCGCGTAGCAGCCCACGGCCAGCATGTCGTTTGCGGCGGCGATCGCGGTGAACGAACCTCGCCTGGCGAGCAGCCCGCGGCAGCAGCGGGTGCCCTCTTCCACCGTGTACCTGGTCGCGTACGCGATCAGGTCCTCGTCTACCGCCAGCCCGTGCTGCGCCATCCCGTCGCGGAACCCGCGCAGGCGGCTGACGCCGGTGGAAGCCTCCTGCGGGCCAGCGATATGCGCGATGCGCGTGTGGCCGAGCCGGGCCAGGTGGGTGACGGCCATCCGGCCGCCCTGCTCGTTGTCCACCGACACCGACGGAAAGCTGTAATCCTGGGACAGCCGGTTCATCAGCACCACCGGCACCTCGGCCTCGGCGGCCTCGGCCAGCATCTGGTCATGCAGCGTGGCCGTGGCCAGCACGAACCCGTCCACGTGCCGCGTGCGCATCTGCTCGAACAGCAGCCGCTCCCGGTTCGGGTCCGCGTCGGTGTTCCCGAGCAGCGCGACATACCCGGCCTCGGCGAGCTTGTCCTCGAGCCCGCGCACGATCGGGGGGAACAAAGGATTGTTGAGGTCGGGGATGAGCACGCCGATCGTATACGAGCGGCGCGTGCGCAGGCTGCGCGCCACCGGGTTGGGCCGGTAACCGAGCTTCGCCGCCGCGGCGGCGACCCGCTTGGCGGTATCCTCGCTGACCAGCAGCCGGGTCTCGGGATTGAGCGCGCGCGAGGCGGTGGCCGGGTGCACTTTAGCCGCCGCGGCCACATCTCGCAGCGTGGCTGGCCGGTCAGGCATGCCTGCCTCCATTCCCCCTGTGAACGCGCCAAGCCTATCTTGCGTGCGCACGCGATCGCACCCTGCACTGTAGTTCGTTTGCATCCCGCTGTGCTGTGGCAGGATCGGTATGTGCCGGTGATCGAGGTCGTCCGTGGCGACATTACCCGCGAGCGGACCGAGGCGATCGTCAACGCCGCGAACGAGTCGCTGCGGGGCGGCGGCGGGGTCGACGGCGCGATCCACCGGGCAGCGGGGCCGCGGCTGGCGGAAGCGGGCCGGGCTATCGCCCCCTGCCCGCGCGGTGACGCGAAGGCGACGCCGGCCTTCAACCTGGATCCGCCGGTCCGGTACGTGATCCACACGGTCGGCCCGGTCTGGCAAGGCGGCGGCCGCGGCGAGGCGCAGACGCTCGCCTCCTGCTACCGCCGCTGCCTTGAGGTCGCCGGCGAACTCGGCGTGCGCAGTATCGCCGTCCCCGCCATCTCCACCGGCATCTACGGTTATCCGGTGGCCGAGGCGGCGGTCATCGCGGTGCGGGTACTGGCCAGCACCCCGACGGCGGTCGAGCTGATCAGGCTGGTCGCCTTCGACCAGGACACGCACGACCTGCTGTCCGCCGCCCTCCGGGAGGTATCAGGTGACTGAGCAGATGCACCACATGCCGTTATGATCCCGTCGCCAGTTCGGCTGTACGCGCGTGCTAGTGTAACAGCCGCCGCTGCTCCGGCTAGCGGTACATAGCGCACAGGCAGCGAAGCCGGTGCCGCCAGCCCTGCTCAGCACGCAGGGATGGCCATTCCGGCGCTGTCCCGCAACTGTGACGGTCCGTCCAGGACCCCAGCCAGGTCGCCTCCTGCCGCGCCCGACGCTATCGACCCTCGTGGGAAGGGTGATCCGTCCCGGGCAGTGCTCCTGTTCCGGCGGTTTCTCTTTCCTTCCCTCACTGGAAGGAAGCTCGTGTCCCGATGAAAACTCCCCTCCGGGCGCTCGCGCTCGCGCTCACCGCGGCGGCACTGGTGGCCGGCTGCGCGTCCAGCAGTTCGAGCACCGGTTCCTCCCCCGGCTCAAGCCCGTCAAGCTCTACCAGGAACCAGGCGGCCAGCTTCCCGGTCACGGTCGCCGCCTCCAATGGCTCGGTGACCATCAAGGCCGAGCCGACCCGCATCGTCTCCCTCTCCCCGACCGCCACCGAGGACCTCTACGTCGGCGTCGGCGCCGGCAGCCAGGTCGTCGCCGTTGACTCTGACTCCGACTACCCGGCCAACGCACCGGTCACCAAGCTGAGCGGCCTGACGCCGAACGTGGAGGCGATCGCCAAGTACAACCCCGACCTGGTCATCGCCGAGGAGAACAGCAACGGCCTGGTGTCCGGCCTGACCAAGCTCGGCGTGCCCGTGCTGATCGAGCCGCCCGCCGCTGACCTCAGCGACGCCTACGAGCAGATCATCCAGATCGGCGAGGCCACCGGGCACGCCGCCCAGGCGGAGGCCAAGGTCGCGTCGATGAAGTCGCAGATCGCCGCGTACGTCGCGCAGGCAGGGTCGCATCATCCGAACCTGACCTACTACTGGGAAGTGGAGGCTAACCCGTACTACTCGGCGGCCTCGTCGACGTTCATCGGCCAGATCGTGGGCCTGTTCGGCCTGAAGAACATCGCGGACGCCGCGAACAAGGCCTCCGACGGAGGCTACCCCGAGCTGTCCGAGGAGTACATCGTCGCGGCCCGGCCGCAGATCATCTTCCTGGCCGACAACTTCCCCGCCGACGGCGGCCAGACCCCGTCGATCGTGGCCAGGCGACCTGGCTGGGACGTCATCCCGGCGGTGAAGGACGGCGAGATCGTCGCGCTGAACGACGATATCGCCTCCCGGTGGGGACCGCGCCTGCCCGCTCTCGTCCAGGAAATAGCACAGGCCGTGGAGAAGGTTCCCAGCTGATCGTGCGGCACAAGACCGGTGCCTACGGCATCGCGGCGGCCTTCCTGGTCGTCGCGATGCTGATCAGCGCCCTGGTGGGCGCGGCGGACCTCAACCCGTGGGCGACCGCGGCCGCCTTGCTGCACGTGCCTTCCAGCCTGGACCCGCTGGACCGGGCGGTGCTGTTCCAGATCCGGCTGCCACGCATCGTCCTCGGCGCGCTTGTCGGCGGGCTGCTCTCGGTCGCCGGCGCCGGATACCAAGGGGTGTTCCGTAACCCGCTGGTCGACTCGGGGATGCTGGGCGCCTCGGCGGGAGCGGGCCTGGGCGCGACGATCGCGATCGTGTACATGGGGGGCCTGGGCGTGTCCGCCGTTCCGGTGGCCGCGTTCGCCGGCTCGCTGGCCGGGGTCGCGGTCGCCTACGTGGCCGGCGCGGCCGGCCGCACCGCCGGCACCGGCATCGCGACGCTGCTGCTGGCCGGCCTGGCGGTGAACCTGTTCCTGACCGCCGTGCAAACCTACTTCCAGCAGCGGTCCGCGTCCGACATCCAGCAGGTGTACGTCTGGCTGCTCGGCTCGCTATCGGGCGCGACCTGGCAGCAGGTAGTCGAGATCCTGCCGTATTCGGCGGTGAGCATGGCGATCGTGCTGCTGCACGGCCGCCACCTGGATGTGCTCTCGGTGGGCGACGAGGAAGCGCGCTCGCTCGGCCTGCGGCCGGACCGGACCCGCCTGATCGTGGTCGCCGCATGCGCGCTGGCGGCGGCGAGCGCGGTGGCGGTCAGCGGGCTGATCGGTTTCGTCGGCATCGTTGTGCCGCACATCGTCCGGCGGCTGGCGGGCACCTCCTACCGGCACGTGCTGCCGCTGTCCCTGATCGCCGGCGCGGGCTTCCTCGTGCTCGCCGACACGCTGGCGCGGACCATCCTCTCCCCCGCCGAACTGCCGATCGGCGTGGTGACCGCGCTGATCGGCTGCCCGGTGTTCGTCTGGATCCTGAGAACGACACGGGCGGTACGCACGTGAGCGCGCTCGCGGCCCGGGACCTGTCGGTTTCCCTGGACGGGACGCCCATCGTGCACGAGGTCTCCTGGTCGGTACGCTCAGGCGGCTGGCTCGCGCTTATCGGGCCGAACGGCGCGGGCAAGACGACCCTGCTGCGCGCCGCCGCCGGGCTGACCGGTTACACCGGGCACGTGCTGCTCGACGGCAGGGAACTGCGGTCGGTCGCCGGCCGGGCCCGGCTGGTCGCTTACGTGCCGCAAGAGCCGGTGCTGCCGCCGGACATGACGGTCAGCGAGTACGTGCTGCTCGGGCGCACCCCCTACATCAGCTATCTCGGCGGTCCCGGCCGGCACGACAGGGACACGGCAGGGGACGCGGTGAATCGCCTGCGGCTGACCGCCTTCGCCGAACGCAGGCTGGCAACCTTGTCCGGCGGCGAACGCAAGCGGGCCGTGCTCGCCCGGGCGCTGGCCCAGGAACCGTCCGTGCTGCTACTCGACGAGCCGATCTCGTCCCTGGACATCGGCCATCAGCAGCAGGTGCTCGAGCTGATCGATGACCTGCGCACCAGCGGCGGGCTGACCGTGGTGTCCACGCTGCACGACCTGACCACGGCCGGCCAGTACGCCGATCAGCTGGTGCTGATGCACCAGGGCAGGATCGAGGCGTCGGGGGGCGCCGCGGCCGTTCTCACCCAGGAACGGATCGCGCGGGTGTACGCGGCGCGCGTCGTGGTCCGCACCCAGCCGGACGGGAGCACCTCGGTCACTCCCATCCGGTCACTCCCGTCCGGGGATCACAGCCCCGCCCCCTCCTTACAGAGCGGCGCGGTAGGCGATAGCTCCGTCGAGCACGGCCGAGTAAACGGCGCGCGCGATCCGCGAGCCGTACTCCGAGCGCGGACCGGCGAACTCCTGCGCTCGCTTCTTGCTGTTATCGTTACAGGCGACGCAAAGCGCGTCCGAGGCGGTACCCGTGCCGGCGAAGCCCGCGTCGAGCACCGCCTGGGTTTTCGCCTCGGTGGCAGTGATCACCGCGTTCACCAGGGCCGCGTCGGTCAGCGGCACCGCGACCTCGACGAGTATATTGATCGTCCCGGGCACGTGGACCGGCCTCAGTTCCGGGTCGGCCGTGCCCGCGGGAGCCGCCGCCCAGGTCGGCACCCGCAGTCCCGTCGTGGCCGTCACCTCGACGTCGCCGTCGCGGCACCGCACCATGCCGGTGACCTGAGCGGCGGTCATCATCCCGACCCCGGGCCCGGTCAGGCCCACACCCGCGGCCAGCCCGGCCAGGTGGGCGGCCGGGTCCATCCTGGCGTAGCCGCCGGGCACCTGCGCGTTCAGCACCCAGTCCCGCGGCCCGATCCCGCCGCCGAGCACGCTGCTCGCGATCATCCGGTAGCCAGGGCCGGGCCGCCAGCAGGCCAGCGGCAGCCGGACCCCATCCTCATCGCGCCAGTGCAGCTCAACCCGCATTCCGGCATCCTACGGTCCGGCCACCCAGACCCGCCATCGGCGCAAGCACCGCCCCCGGCCGCAAGCACCGCCCCCGGCCGCGAGCACCATCCCGGGCGCGAGCACCGCCCCGGGCGCAAGCACCACCCCGGGCGCAAGCACCGCCCCCGGCGCAAGCACCACCCCCGGCGCAAGCACCACCCCCGGCGCAAGCACCACCGCCCGTTTTGATAAGAAAGTCCCTTATGTGGTGCTGGCAGAGTTTGGCGCGCGGACGGGTAAGTGACTTGCGCGCCGCACGGTGCCCGTATTGCGCGCGAGTCGGTCCCGGTCCCGGATTAACGTGGAGTTCTACCGCATCGTGGTAGGTTAACCGTCGTATACGTATGCCAGACTTCCACGAAGCGGTGAAACTCCACGTTATTTGGCTCTGATGCACTTCATGGGAAGCTGCTGACCAGCTGTGCGCTCCTGGCTGGTGACGTACAGGGAAGGAAGTTTCTCGCGTTCCGCAAGGTGCCTTTGTGGCTTACGGGATGGGCCTGGTTCTTCATTTAACGTGGAACTCTGCCGCAACGTGGAAGTCTGCCCGTCGTATACGTATGACAGACTTCCACGAAGCGGTAAAGTTCCACGTTGTTTTCACGCTGCGCCACCCTGGGCCAGCACGAGCCGCACCGGGTCGCGCCGCCGCCGAACGCAAACCGTCCCATAAAGTGCATCAGAGCCCGTTATTTGGCTCCGGCACACTTTACGGGAGACCGGATTGCCAAACGGGAGACCGGATTGCCAACCCTGGCCGCCCGAAGGGTGCACTTGCGTCATCTCAATGGCTGGGGCGGTTAATCGAATGAGTGTGTGTAGTTGTACCCCCCATAGGGGATACAACTACACACGATAGCAAGAATCGCTGCCCATGCGGGTGCTATGTCCCGTTCTGGCCGCTCACCGGGCCTGCGGCATCCGTGTCATCTGGGACGACGTCCCATAAAGTGGGCCAGAGCCGGCCAGAGCCCGTTATTTTCGCGCCGCGCCACTGATGCCAGCACAAACCGCACCCAACTCACATACCGGGTCGCCGCTTCCGAACGTGAACCATCCCAGAAAGCCCCTGGCGCCCGCCGCCGGACTCGACCCCGACCGGCTTTATGCCTGGTGCCGCGCGATCGCGCCCATCATCGCGATCAACCGGATCGGGTACCCCGGCAAACAGCAGGCCGTCGCCGAATTGCTCGCGCTCGCACGCTGACCGGCACATGGGAGGCGGCGAACCGGCCCGCGACCCGCACTATCGAGCCGATCCGCCCAAGGCATGCCCGCACCGCGTCGGCGGAGCCAGGGCGCTGCCGGGATCCGGGCCTGCGGTCAAGACGGCACGGGTTGCCCGGCCGGTCCAGACCCAGGGGGCAGGGCGAGGGAGCATATCTGCCCGATCACCCGGTTCAGTTCGCGGACGAGTTCCGCGGGGACCCGGCCGGCGTAGCAGTCTGCGAGGGACTGGTAGTACCACAACTGGACAGCGGGGTCCTTCTGATTGAAGAGGTCCCACAGCGCGGGCCCGATGGTTCGCAGGTCCGCGAGGATCGTGCGGGTGTTATGCAGTTTGTCGCAGGCGGATACCAGCAGCACGTCTGGATCCTGCTCGGCTCTGAGGCGTTCGATATAGTCCTGCTTGCGCTCGCGCCACGGCGGCTTGGCCTGGCCGGGAACCGCGACCGCGTCCGAGCATCCCATGACGACGTCGGCGACGTGGCCGCCGAATTCGCGGCGGATGCGCGCCTGCATCGCCGTGCCGTCGGCACAATCTTCGACCGCATCGTGCAACAGGCCGCCGATCGCGGCGTCCTCCGTGCCGCCGTGCTCGAGCACCAAGGCGGCCACGGACATCAGGTGCGCCAGGTAGGGGACGCCTGAACCTTTGCGCACCTGGGTGGCGTGAACCTCGCTGGCCAGCGTGAACGCTCGCTGGAAGCGACCAGTCAGCAGGGGCGTGGCCTGCGTCGATTCCACCATAACCGACAAGGTAGCCGACCCGGCTGCATCGAGGTGAACATCACCGCTGAGTCAATGGTGCCATCGACACGTTAACGGCCGAAGGCCGAGTCCCACATGTCCTGTTCGGTGTAGAGGCGCTCGACTTCGTCCAGCTCGACGTCGGCGTCCTCGGCGCGGTCGACGGCTCGGCCGGCGACCCACCACTCAGCGCCGGGCAGGCCCGCGGACATGTACGCGCGAGTGCCCGGCTCGTAATGCTGCCGCGGCCGGCGCCGCTGGGCGGCGACTTCGCCGTGGGCCGGTTCCCAGAGCCGGACTGAACCTGCGTCGCTGCCGAGCACCACGGCGTCGTACCAGCGCCAGACCACCACGGCGGAGACGTCCGGCCGCTCAGCGACGGCTACCAGATGACCCGGCGATACCCGTTCCCGGCGGGGCGCCGGGAACCGCGGTGCGTACCGGATGCCGGCGACCTGGCCGCCGGCGAAAACCTGGCACGCGTCCTCCTCGGCACGGAGCACGACGCAGCAGCGGAGCCGCGGGGTGATCAAAGCGCCCGGAACAGGAGCGGTCACCCGTAGAGTATGCCCTCGTGAGCTCACGCGAGCCAGTGATTTTCGGCGTGCGGTACGAGCATCGTCCCCCGGTGTCACCACGCGGCCTGCCGCACCCCGGCTCGCCTCATGGCCGCGCTATGGCGCCGGCCGCCCCGGCCAGTTCCCGTTCGAGAGGGGTGCGGAAACGCGGTACCACCCGCGTCGTCCCCAGCCAGCCGGCGAGCCGCTCAGCCGCGGCGGCCACAGCCGCGATCGCCTCGGCTCCGATGTCCTCGAAGAGCCGGAAGACGATCTCGCCATCGCGGCGCTGCGCCCAGCCGCCGACGATCCGCCCGTTCCACCACACGGACGGCCCGATGTTCCCGGACCGGTCGAACAAGGCAGCGGTCTGGTCTGCGGCATACCAGGTCCGCCCTCGCCAGCCCATCGCGGTGGAATCCAGGGCCGGCAGCAGTGCCGGCCACGCTTCCTGATGCGTCTGCGGTAGCTCCTCGCCGGCCAGCATGATCCCAGGGCTGCCGTCGAGGTCCACCTCGGTGACAGGCAGCTGCCGCAGTGTGGCCTTGACCTGACCGGCCGTCCATCCCGTCCACCACTGCAGGTCGGCGGGACCGGCCGGACCGAATGCCCGCAGCCAGCGGCGAGCCAGCTCAGCCCTGGCAGCCTGCGTAGCCGGCGCCGACGCCGACGCCGACGCCGACGCCGACGCCGACGCCGACGCCGGGCCTGCCCGGCCCGGCAGCCAGGCGCTCGCCAGATGCCACTGATACTGACTGGACGTCCAGCCGCCACGGGGACGGCCTCTGACGATACGGCCTTCGGCCGACAGCAGCATCAGCACCCGGGACGAGACGCTCACCGGACCGCCGTAACTCTTGCCGGGCGAGACGACGATCTGCTCTCGCAGCCGCGGCACGTTCTGGGTGAGTTCGGCACCGGTAGCGGCGCCGCGGCTGGCGAGCGCTGCCACGGTCGCCTCGCCGGTCTCGGCCAGCCAGCGGGCCCCGTTGGCAGCGACACCAGACTGTTCCAGCCGGCGCGCCATATCCGCCCGCATCCGCTCGGCGACCTGATCGGTGCACGCGGCCTGGATGACCGGGACCAGGTCAGCGGGCACCACGAACATGGTCCGGCGCATGCCCAGCATCCGCACCAGCGTCCGGTCCTCATAGAGCGCCCGCTCGATCATGGCGCTGTCTACCGACGTGGTGCGCGCCTGTATCGCGAGAAACACCGACGACGGATCGGTGCCATGCAGCGCGATCAGGGCCTTCGCCACGCCGCCGGCGGTACCGCACCGCGCGGACGGCGCCAGCAGATGACCCGTGGCGATCTTTGCTCGCCGCGCTGCCACGCCGGCCAGCGGGATGTTCACGAGCGGCCATCATACGCTCGAGGGTCGCCCGGCCTGCTGACATGCCCCGGGCTATGAGGCCCTCAGCACCGGAACCGCCCCGTCGCGAGGGCGGGCAAGCAGACGGCTGGCCCGCTGGCAGGCGGTCCGCGGCGCAGGTCAGGTCGATGCGGACCAGCTCGCCGGTTCCGCTGCTTTGCGTAGACCATGACGACACGAACCGTTAAGGTTGCCTTGTCTGCTCTGCGCGTATTTGCGGAGGGGGTTGTCGCCGGGATAACGCGCGGTGCCTGTACCGGAAAGCAGAGGTACCGGTGACGGATGATCCCGATCCAGTGACCAGCCGTCACGGGAAGGCGCTCCGTACTGGCATGACGGCCGAGACGGAATTGCGGCTGCGCGGCAGCCTGGACCTGGCCGGGATCGCTGGTCTCGTCTTGGACGCGACGGTTCCCGGCTTCGCCGATGTGGCTACCGTGTTCGTTTTGGAGCGCCTGGTCGCGACCGGTGAGCCCGGCCGGCCCGGACATGACGGCGACGTCACCGCGCGCAGGATCGGCGCCAGGTTTGGTCACGGCAGCCAGTCCGGTACGCGGGCGGCGTTCCCGCCCGGGGAGGTGATCGCGTTCGCCGCGAACTCGCCCTATGCCCGCTGCATGCGCAGCGGCGAGCCGGTGATCTTCGTCCGCCCGGACATCCAGACCCTGGAGCGGGTCCGCCCGGAAGGCCGCGACATGCTGTCCCGGTACGCGTCGTTCCTGGCAGTGCCGGTGACCGCCGACGCTGAGGTGACAGGATTCTTGGCGTTCGGCCGCAGGATACGTTCGGCCGCCTTCGGCAACGCCGATGTCATCGCTACCGCCAGGCTGGCGCAGGGCGCGGCAACCGGCATCGCCAATGCGCTGATGCTGATGCGACAGCGATCCATAGCCGACTCGCTGCAGAACAGCCTGCTGGCCAGCCAGCCGCCCGCGCCCCTGGGACTGGAGGTGGCGGCCCGGTGCCTGCCCGCCGCCGGGCAGATCGTCGGCGGTGACTGGTATGACATCGTGGCCCTGCCTGGCGGCAGGAGCGGCTTCATCGTGGGCGACGTGATGGGCCACGGACCCGAGGCGGCAGCGGTCATGGTACAGATGCGCGCCGCGGCGCATGCCCTAGCGCAACTCGACCTGGAACCCGCTGAACTGCTCGCTCACCTGGATCGCACGACCGCGATGCTCCAGCGACCTGTACTGGCCACGTGCGTGTACGCGGTCATCGATCCGGCCGGCCAGTCCTGCACGCTGTCCGCGGCGGGTCACCTGCCGCCGGTGCTGGCCATGCCGGACGGCACGACCCTGGTAGAAACCCGCACCCGTTCCTTCGACCGGGGAATCCTCGCCTTGCGCTCTGTCCTGTCCGGTGGTCACCGCCAGCTCGACACCACCTGTGCCTCGCTGATCGCATCGCTCGCCGGGCAGTACGAAGACGACGTAACCGTGGTCCTCGCCCGCATCCCGCAAGCACCGGCGCCCTGGCCATCATCCGGGCCGTAGGGCGCTGACTTCGGCGGCCAGTTGCGCCATGCCGAGGCGCTCGGCCGCGGCGAGGGCTCCGGTGAGCAGCCCGGAT
>Ga0335074_10006918_pt1 | contig 15747 bp, 15 predicted proteins | sample Lox_Sample_23_FD_206715 | JGI IMG/M metagenome (GOLD analysis project Ga0335074, IMG submission 206715) | Soil microbial communities from Loxahatchee National Wildlife Refuge, Florida, United States - Lox_Sample_2.3 | ecosystem: Environmental > Terrestrial > Soil > Wetlands | place: USA... | reverse complement strand
TCGGCGCGGTCGCCGGGCTCGGCGTCGGCCCGCTGATCGCCGACTGGCGGGGGCTCGGGGCGAAGCGCCCGTACCTCGGCGTCGCCTTCGCGCTCATGCTGCTATCCCTCGCCGGCGTGCCGCTCACCATCGGCTTCTGGTCGAAGTTCGTCCTGTTCAGCGCGGCGGTCGAGGCGCAGGGCTACTTCGTCTGGCTCGCCGTCGCGGGCCTGCTCAACAGCGCGCTGTCGGTGTTCTACTACGCCCGGGTGCTGAAGGTGATGTTCTTCGATGCGCCCGACCCCGCCGCCGCCGCGCCGGTCCCGACCTACCCCGGGCTCGCCCTCGGCGGGATCGGCTGGGGCCGCGCCGCCGCAATCGCGATCGCGGCCGCCGTCATCGTCGCGGTCGGCGTCTACCCGCAGCCGGTGCTCGGCGCGATCCAGGCGGCGGCCCAGCACTTCGTCAGCAGCGGAGTGTAGGGCCGTGGAGCGCGTCGACGTCGTGGTGGTCGGCGCGGGACCCGCGGGCTCCCTCGCCGCCCGGGCGAGCGCCGAGGGCGGCGCCACGACGCTCCTCGTCGACCACCGCCCCGAGCTCGGCCACCCGGTGCAGTGCGGCGAGTTCCTGCCGGCGCCCCACGAGCTCGCGGACCTGTTCGACGCGCCCGCGCTCATCGACCGGGCGTTCTCCGTGCCCCCCAACGCCGTGCTCCGCGAGACCCACTGGATGCGGTGCGTCTCGCCGTACGGGCACGCGTTCCGCTTCCCGCTCGCCGGCTGCACGGTCTCCCGCCGGGCGTTCGACAAGGCGCTCGCCGCCCGCGCCGAGGGGGCGGGCGCGGAGGTGCGGTTCCCGGCCGGGGTCGTACGGGTGCGGGACGACGGGGTCGACCTCGCCGACGGGACCGCGGTCGAGGCGAAGGTGATCGTCGGCGCCGACGGACCGCTCTCGACCGTCGGCCGGGCGATCGGGATCGTGCCCCCGCGCACGCTGTTCCGGATGATCACGGCGACCGTCGAGGGGCCGCTCGACGACCAGATCGATCTCTTCTTCGGGCACGCCGCGCCGGGCGGCTACGCCTGGCGGTTCCCGCGGGCGCACGACGCGAACGTGGGGCTCGGGGTCGCGCGGCTGCCGCGGGGGCGGACCCTCGATACGCTGCTCGAGCGGTTCGTGGCGGACGAGCGGCTCGCCGGGGTCCGGGAGCGGACCCGCTGGTGGGTCCCGGTCGGCCCCCCGCCCCCGAGCCTCGTGCGGGGCCGCGCCCTTTTGACGGGGGACGCGGCGAACCTCGTCATGGCGACCAACGGCGGCGGCATCCCGACCGCGATGCTGAGCGGCTGGCTCGCCGGGAGCGCCGCGGCCGACCACGTGCAGGACGGCCGCCCGCTCGCCGCGTACGACCGGGCGTGGCGGACCGCCCTGTTCGCGCCGCTCGACCGGGCGGCCCGGCTGCAGCGGTTCGGCGAGCGGTTCGCCGGCTTCGACCCGGTCCTGGCGCTGGGCATGCGCTATATCGGTACGTCCGGTCTCGACGCGATGATGCGGCTGCGCTGGCCGTCGCGGCTCGGGAGGGGTTCGTGACCAGCCCGGCCCCGCTCGGCGACCCCATGGAGCCGTCGCTCGAGTCGCTCGTCACGCAGACCCTCGGCGGGGAGGCGGCGAGCGAGCTCGCGGAGCTGCTGCCCGTCCTCGTTCGGGACATCTCGGACATCGACTGGCGGATCCACCAGGTGCTGGGCTCGACCTACGCGCACCTCACCGAGGCCGCCCGGTACGCCTGCTCGATGGGCGGCAAGCGGGTCCGGCCGCTCCTGATGTCGGTCGCCGACCGCGCCCTCGGCGCGGAGGACACCCGGGCCATCCAGTCGCTCGCCGCCGCCTTCCAGCTGATCCACACCGCGACGCTCGTGCACGACGACGTCATCGACCACGCGGAGACCCGGCGGGGCCGCCCGTCGATGCCCCGCGCCTTCGGCGTCCCGCTCGCGATCGTCGGCGGCGACTACCTGTTCGTCCGGGCGTTCGAGCTCGCGGCGGAGTACCCGAAGGGGATCATCCTGCGCTGCGGGGAGTCGTGCGCCGATCTCGTGGAGGGCGAGGTCCTCCAGGAGGCGTCCCGGTTCGACCTCTCGTCGGGCCGGGAGCACTACTTCCGCATCATCGAGCGGAAGACCGCGGCGATCATCGCGGCCGCGCTCGCCTCGGTCGCCGAGATCACCGCCGGGGACCCCACCCGGCGCGACGCCCTCGAGGCGTACGGGCGCGCCCTCGGGATCGCCTTCCAGATCCGGGACGACCTGCTCGACGTCTACGGGGACCCCGACCTGCTCGGGAAGCCGCTGTTCACCGACTTCCGCGAAGGGAACCCGACGCTGGTCTCCCTCGAGGCGTACGCCCGGCTCGACTCGCACCGGATGGCCGAGTTCGAGCGGCTGTTCCAGCTGCGGCGCAAGCGGGGCAAGCACCTCCTGCGCCTCAAGGAGCTGACCGACGAGACCGGGGCGGCCGCCGCGGTCGCCGCGGAGGCCGAGCAGTGGGCCGACCGCGCGGTGCGCGCCCTCGAGCCGATCCCTCCGTCGCCGTGGCGCTCCCTGCTCGAGCGGATGGCCCGCGGCGCGGCCGAGCGCCGGTTCTGAGCCCGCCGCTCGAGCGAAAGCTACTTCTTCCCTTCGCAGGCTCGCAGGGCGTACGGGCCGGGCCGATGAGCTCCTCCAACGCGTCGGTCTCCTCCGGGGGACCGGTCGAGATCGAGCACCTGCCGCCGCGGTGGGCCCCGGCGCCGGCGCGGCCGCGGCTCCCGATCGGCGTCGCGGTCGTCGCGGTGCTGATCGCGCTCGTCGCGGTCGTGATGGTGCTCGCCGGCCTTTTGTTCCTGATCAACACCCTGGTCGGGAACGTCGTGCCCCCGGTCTTCGAGGTGTTCCCGTCGATCGACATCTTCGGCGCCCTCGTCCTCTCGGTCGTCGGCCTCACGCTGCTCGCGATCGCGACCTCGCTCTGGCGGCAGGAGACGTGGGCGCTCTGGACGACGATCGTCCTCGTCTTCGCGACGACCGCCTACCTGTTCTTCATCGGCTCGATCACGGTGCTGTTCGTCCTGTTCGTGGTCCTCTTCGTCTACCTGCTCGCGGTGCGCCGGTACTTCTACTGATGCGACTGCTCCTCGCCCAGCTCGCCCCCGTGCCGGGGGAGCCGGAGCGCAACGTCGCCCGGATCGCGGACGCGGTCGGCGCCGCCCCCAGCGACCTCGCGATCTTCCCCGAGCTGTTCCTCACCGGCTACCGGATCGGGGACCGGTTCCACACCCTCGCGCTGCGGGACGGGGACGGGCCGTCGACCGAGATGGCCCGGATCGCCCGCGACGGCGGCACCACGCTCGTCGTCGGCGCCGCGGTCGCCTCCCCCGAGCGGCGCGGCGAGGTCGAGAACGCCGCCGTGGTCGTCCGGCCCGACGGCAGCTTCGCGCGGCAGACGAAGCGCTACCTGCCCACGTTCGGACCGTTCGAGGAGGGGGCGATCTTCACCCCGACCGAGACGAGCCATCCCCTCCCGGCCGCGGGCCACCGCGTCGGCCTCGAGATCTGCTACGACCTGTTCTTCCCCGAGGTCTCCCGCGAGCTCGGCCTCGGCGACGCCGAGCTCCTGGTCGGCATCTCCTCCTCGCCCGTCACGAGCCGTTCGTTGTTCGAGCGGGTCCTCCCGGCGCGGGCGATCGAGAACAGCCTGCCCCTCGTCTTCGTGAACCGCGTCGGCGTCGAGGACGGGATCGTCTTCGGCGGCGGCACGGGGGCCTGGGACGCCCGCGGGGAGCGGCTGGCCGGGACCGAGGTCCCGCTCGCCCACGCGGCCGAGGACGAGCGGCTCGAGCGGATCGACCTCGACCTCGCCGCATCGGCCCGCTGGCGCCCGTTCCGGCCCGTCCTGAGGGACGTCGCGACCCGCCCCCCGGTCGCCCCCGGGGCCTGACGGCACCGTTCGATTCGAACGCGGCCCTTATAGGAAGCGCCGCTCCGGTTCGCTCCGGTGCCCCCACCCCCGACGATCGCCCAGCAGCTCGCGGCGAAGCAGCGCGAGATCTCGGTCGCCGAGTTCTTCGAGCGGAACCGCCAGATCCTGGGGTTCGACAACCCGCAGCGGGCGCTCCTCACGACCGTCAAGGAGGGGGTGGACAACGCAAGCGACGCGGTCGACGAGGCGCGGATCCTCCCCGAGATCGCCGTGGAGATCGCGAAGGAGGGCGACGACCGGCTCCGCGTCGCGATCTCCGACAACGGTCCGGGGATCCTCCGGCGCGAGATCCCGAACGTCTTCGCCCGGCTCCTCTACGGGTCCCGCTTCCACTCGAACCGGCAGGCGCGGGGACAGCAGGGGATCGGGATCTCCGCCGCCGTGCTGTACGCGACCCTCACGACCGGCCGACCGGCCCACATCGTCTCGAAGGTCGAGGAGGAGGAGGCGGCCCACGTGCTCGACCTCGTCATCGATACCCAGAAGAACCAGCCGCAGATCCTCGCCGACGACGTCGAGCTCTGGGACCGCCCCCACGGCACGCGCATCGAGCTCGTCCTGAAGGCCCGGTACGTCCGGGGCCGGCAGTCCCCGTACGAGTACCTCCGGGGCACCGCCATCGTCAACCCGCACATGCGGATCTCGCTCGTCGAGCCGGACGGCACGCGCGTCACGTTCGAGCGCGCGACGACCGAGCTCCCCCCGCTCGCCCAGGAGACGCCGCCGCACCCGTACGGTCTCGAGCTGGGCGAGCTCGGCTCGCTGCTGCGGCTCTCGAAGCGCCCGTCGCTCGCCGAGTTCCTCGCGAAGGACCTCGCGGGGGTGAGCGCCCGCGCCTCGCGCGAGGTGCTGGCGCAGTGCGACCTCCCGCGCGCGCAGGCCCCGAAGTCGCTCGCACCCGCGGCCCAGGAGGCGCTCTTGCGGGCGCTGCACGCGGCGACGCTCGTCGCGCCGTCGACCGACTGTCTCTCCCCGATCGGCGCCCTCCTGATCAAGCGCGGGCTGCGCAACGTGCTCGGGGAGCTCCGGCCCGAGTTCTTCGCGCCCCCCGTGAGCCGACCGCCGAAGGTCCGCGGCGGGTTCCCGTTCATGGTCGAGGTCGGGCTGGTCTACGGCGGGGCGCTGCCCGCCGACCAGCCCGTGCAGATCCTGCGGTTCGCGAACCGCGTCCCCCTCCTGTTCCAGCAGGGCGCCTGCGCGATCACGAACGCCATCGCCTCGATGGACTGGCGCCGCTACGGGCTCGACCAGAAGGGCGGCTCGGGCGTCCCGATCGGCCCCGCGGTGATCCTGGTCCACGTCGCGTCGACCAAGGTCCCGTTCACGAGCGAGGCGAAGGAGGCGGTCGCGGAGGACCCCGAGATCGACAAGGAGATCACCCTCGCGCTGCAGTCCGCCGCGCGGCACCTGAGGACCCATCTGTCGCGGATGAGCCGCCGCGACTTCGCGAGCGACAAGTTCGAGATCATCCAGCGGATCCTCCCGAAGCTCGCCGAGAAGGCGAGCCACCTGGTCGACCGGCCCGTGCCGGACCTGACGCCCGTGATCACGCGGATCATGGACGTGGTCAACGTGGAGACGACGGTCGAGGCGGCGCCGACGGGCGTGCGCGTGCCGGTGGTCGTGACCAACTACACGCCGCGGCCCCGCGTCCTCGAGCTGTTCGTGGAGCTGCCGCCCGAGCTCCTGCACGCGGCGACGTTCGAACCGCCCCCCGAGGGGACCGAGGCCGAGCTGGGCCGCGCCTGGTGGACGCTCCCCAAACTCGCGCCCAACGCACGGACGGAGCTCGCGGCGCGGTTCCCGCCGAAGACCGAGGTCGAGGGGAACGACTTCGACTGGTACGTCGCGGGGATCGACGAGGCGCACGTGCTCGGGGCCGACCCCCTGCCGGGCGACTGGGACGTGCGGCTGCCGCGCACGATCGTGGAGGCGGCCGAGGCGGCCGCCCAGGAGGTCGCCGCGGGGGGTCCGACGAGCGAAGAGGAGGTGGACTACGATGCCGCCGAAGCGAGCGCGCCCGCCAGCGAAGACGACTGACGACGACGCGCCGAAGATCCGGGCCGACGCGCTCGCGCCGACGCTCGACCTCGCGCGCTCGATCTACGAACAGCTCGACCGCGGGGAGATCCCCCGGATGCGGCTGCCGCTGCGCACCAAGCAGAACCTTTCGTTCCAGACGCGCGAGGGGGTCTGGAAGCTCGGCCGGGCGATGGGGACCCGCAGCGCGCGCAAGCTGGACGGGGCGCTCATGCTCCTGCGGACGTTCTACCTGGTCGACTTCATCAACGAGATGGCGGCCGACCGAAAGACGTCGACCCTCCGGGAGCTCTACTATATCAGCGAGGCGTGGCAGGACGCGAAGTTCCACAGCGAGGACGAGTCGAACCTCCTCATCGAGGACCTCGAGGTCCTGTGCGAGCGCCTGCGCGAGGACTTTCGCCTCCACCCCGAGGAGAACGGCGCCTCCGTGATCGGCGACCTCACGATCAAGGAGCGCAACCGAAAGGGCGTCGTGAAGACGATCAACTGCCGCGACGACGTCGGCGACGGCGGCTACTCGCTGCCGTTCAACGTCGAGAAGGAGAAGATCTCCTTCGTGGGGACGAACGCGAAGTTCGTCATCGCCATCGAGTGCGGCGGCATGGTCGACCGGCTCGCCGAGAACAACTTCGACGAGAAGCAGCAGGCGATCCTGCTCCACCTCAAGGGCCAGCCGGCCCGCTCGACGCGGCGTTTCCTCAAGCGGATCACGGAGGAGCTGAAGCTCCCCGTCGTCGTCTTCACCGACGGCGACCCGTGGTCGTTCCGCATCTACGCGAGCGTCGCGTACGGCGCGATCAAGACCGCGCACCTGTCGAACTACCTCGCGACCCCGTCGGCCGAGTTCCTCGGGGTCACCGCCTCGGACATCGAGAACTACGACCTCCCGTCCGACCGGCTCTCGGAGCAGGACGTCCGGGCGCTGCAGGCCGAGCGGACCGACCCCCGGTTCGGGACGGCCGAGTGGCGGAGCGAGATCGAGCTCATGCTGAAGAACGGGAAGAAGGCGGAGCAGCAGTCGCTCGCGAAGTACGGGCTCAACTACGTGACCGACCACTACCTCCCCGAGAAGCTGACCGAGATGGGGATCGGGTAGGCCGTCCCGCGGGAGGACGAGAGGGTTCTTCAACCGGGAGAGCGTCCGTCGGCTCGTGTCGTGGACCCGTGGCCAGCGGTGCCTTGCGGAGTTCGTCGGGACCTACGTCCTCGTCCTCTCGATCGCGGGGGGCGTGGTCTTCTCGGACCACGGAACGCTCGTCGACCCGCTGGAGGTCGACCTGGTCGCCTCGCTCGCGCTCGGGTTCGGCGTGCTCGGCGCGGCGTACGCCTTCGGGGACCTCTCCGGGGCGTACTTCAACCCCGCGATCACGATCGGCGGCTGGATCGCGGGACGGCTCCCCGGCCGGGACGTGGTCCCGTACGTCGTCGCGCAGATCCTCGGAGGAGTCACCGCGGCGGGCGTGGTCGCCGGCGTGGCCTACGGGAACCCGGCGGTGTTCGCGACCGCCCAGCACACGGCCATCGCGTCCCAGGGCTACGCCGGGAACGGCTCGCCGTACACAGTCTCCCTGGGTTCGGTGTTCCTTCTCGAGGTCGGGCTCACGTTCGTCCTCGTGTTCGTCGCGCTCTTCGCGACCCGGCCCGAGGGGTCGACCAAGAACCTTGCGCCCGTCGGGATTGCCCTCACCCTCGCGATGACCAACCTGATCGCGATCCCCATCGACGGCGCGTCGGTGAACCCGGCCCGGAGCTTCGCCCCGGCGCTCCTCGCGGCCGCGTGGCCGGGCAGCACCTGGGCGATCCAGCAGGACTGGCTCTTCTGGGTCGCCCCGATCCTCGGCGGAGTCCTGGCCGCCCTCCTCGAGCGGGCCCTGCGACCGACCGCCGCGAGGGCGTAGGGTCCTCCGCTAGGGAGCGCCACCCGGCGGCGGGGCGGCGGGGCGCCGCAGATCGAACCGGTCCGCGTTCATCACCTTGGTCCACGCCGCCGCAAAGTCCGCCACGAACTTCGCCTCGGCGTCGGCGGCGCCGTAGACCTCGGCCAGGGCCCGCAGCTCCGAGTTCGCCCCGAAGACGAGGTCGACCCGCGTGGCGGTCCACGTCAACGCTCCGGTCGCCCGGTCGCGCCCCTCGAAGACGTTCTCGTCCGAGGTCGGGGTCCACTCCGTGCGCATGTCGAGGAGGTTCGCGAAGAAGTCGTTCGTCAGCGACCCGGGCCGCTTCGTAAGGACGCCGTGCGGAGACTGACCGTGGTTCGCCTGGAGCACCCGCAGGCCCCCGACCAGCACCGTCATCTCCGGCGCGGTCAGTCCGAGCAGCTGGGCCTTGTCGATCAGGAGCTCCTCCGCGGAGACGGCGAACCGTCCTTGGAGGTAGTTGCGGAAGCCGTCGGCCACCGGCTCGAGGTACCCGAACGACTCCACGTCCGTCTGCTCCTGGGACGCGTCGGTGCGTCCGGGCGCGAAGGGGACGTCCAAGTCGTGCCCCGCGGCGCGCGCGGCCGCTTCGATGGCCGCTCCGCCCCCGAGGACGATCAGGTCGGCGAGCGACACCTTCCGACCGTCGGACCGCCCGGCGTTGAACGCGCGCTGGATCCGCTCCAGGGCCGGGAGGACGTGGGTCAGCTGGGTCGGCTCGTTCACCTCCCAGTCCCGCTGCGGCGCGAGCCGGAGGCGCGCCCCGTTCGCGCCGCCGCGTTTGTCGGAGCCACGGTAGCTGGCGGCCGCGGCCCACGCGGTGCGGACCAGCTGCGAAGGGGTGAGGCCCGACGCCAGCAGACGGGCCTTGAGTTCGCGCACGTCCGCCGCGTCGATCGGCGGGTGGTCGACGGCCGGTACCGGGTCCTGCCAGATCAGCTCCTCGGCCGGCACCTCGGGGCCGAGGTACCGGGTGCGCGGACCCATGTCCCGGTGCGTGAGCTTGAACCACGCGCGGGCGAAGGCCTCCGCGAGCTCGTCCGGGTGCTCGAGATAGCGTCGCGAGATCTTCTCGTACACCGGATCGACGCGGAGCGCGAGGTCCGTGACGAGCATCGTCGGGACGTGGTACCGGGAAGGGTCGTAGGCGTCGGGGATCGTCGCCTGTTCGCCCTTCGCCCGGAACTGGTACGCCCCCGCCGGACTCTTCGTGAGCTCCCACTCGTAGCCGAAGAGGTTCTCGAGGAAGTTGTTGCTCCACCGGGTCGGAGTGGTGGTCCAGGTCACCTCGGGGCCGCCCCCGATCGCGTCCTTGCCCTTGCCCGTGCCGTACCGGCTCTTCCAGCCCAGCCCCATCTGCTCGAGCGGCGCCGCCTCGGGCTCCGGGCCGACCAGGCGCGGATCCCCCGCCCCGTGGGTCTTGCCGAACGAGTGCCCGCCCGCGATCAGCGCGACGGTCTCCGCGTCGTTCATCGCCATGCGCCGGAAGGTCTCCCGGACGTCCCGCGCGGCGGCGAGCGGGTCCGGTACGCCGTTCGGGCCCTCGGGATTCACGTAGATGAGGCCCATCTGCACCGCCGCAAGGGGGTTCTCAAGCTGGCGGTCGCCCGTGTACCGCCGGTCGGCAAGCCAGGTCTCCTCCTTCCCCCAGTAAACGGCCTCGTCGGGCTCGTAGACGTCGGGTCGGCCTCCGCCGAATCCGAACGTCCGGAACCCCATCGACTCCAGCGCCACATTGCCGGCGAGGATGAACAGGTCCGCCCAAGAGATCCGGCGGCCGTACTTCTGCTTCACCGGCCACAGCAGCCGGCGTGCCTTGTCGAGGCCGATGTTGTCCGGCCAGGAGTTGAGCGGAGCGAAGCGCTGCTGCCCGCTGCCGGCACCCCCGCGCCCGTCACCGATGCGATAGGTCCCGGCCGAGTGCCAGGCCATCCGGACGAACAGCCCGCCGTAGGTGCCGAAGTCCGCCGGCCACCAATCCTGGCTGTCGGTCAGCACCGCGCGGAGGTCCTTCTTCAGCGCCGGGAAGTCGAGCCGCAGAAACTCCTCGGCGTAACGGAACGACGCGCCCATCGGGTCGGAGAGGGGCGAATGCTGACGGAGGATGCGGAGGTTCAGCTGCTTCGGCCACCACGCGCTGTTGGACCGCATGCCGAGACTCGTCGTCCCGTGCGCCACGGGGCACGCGCCCTCGTTCGACTCGCCCTCTGCGCTCATCTGCTCCCTGCCGTAGATGCCCACCGGTCACCGTCTCAAAGGGTTTCTGAACGAACTCGGACGGGGAGGGGAAACGGCGCCCGCGGGCGCGGGGGGGGTCCTAGGAGACTCCGAGCTCGGCGAGGCCCGCGTCGGCGAGCACCCGCTCCGCGCGTTCCGCCGGGGCGTAGACGAGAACGCCGTTCGGTCCGGGGCCGCGCCGCCACTCGATCCCCTGCTCCTTGAACGTCGGCGGCTCCGCCCCGACCTCGATCACCGTTTCGGTGAGCCGGACCGGAACGGTCGCCCCATCGCGCGCGAGCGCGAGCACGTCGCTCGTCGCGTCGAAGACCACCCAGGCCCGGGGCACGGCGAGCTTGAGGTGGACGAGGCGGGGGCGGAACTGGCTTTCGCTCTCCGTCTCGGTCCGGCCGAACACCGCGAACTCCTCCCCACCGAGCGTCGCGACCCGCTCGAACGAGAACGCGCGCTGGCGGAACTCGAGGACGTTGATCTCGAGATCGGCGAGGTCGAGCATCCCCCGGACGAGCTCGAGGGCGTAGATAACGGCGCAGCGGCCCGCCGGCCTAAAGGCGCGGCCCGCATGGCGGCCCCATGACCCAGCGACCGTCCGAAGCGGAGGACCTCGCCCTGTGGAGCCGCGTGGACGCCTACTACGAGGGGCTGCTCGGCGCCTCCGACCCCGCGCTCACCGAGGCGCTCCGGTCGAGCGCCGCGGCGGGCCTCCCCGCGATCCAGGTCTCGCCGCTGCAAGGGAAGCTCCTCCACCTCCTCGCCCGGACCGCCGGGGCCCGGCGGATCCTCGAGATCGGGACCCTGGGCGGGTACAGCGCGATCTGGCTCGCCCGCGCGCTCCCGCCCGGCGGGCGGCTCGTGAGCCTCGAGCTCGATCCCAAGCACGCCGAGGTGGCGCGGGCGAACCTCGCCCGCGCCGGCCTCGCGGACCGGGTCGAGGTCCGCCTCGGTCCGGCCGCGGAGAGCCTCCGGCGCCTCGCGGCCGAGCGCGCGGAACCGTTCGACCTCGTCTTCATCGACGCGGACAAGCAGGGGTACCCCGAGTACCTCGAGGGGGCGCTCAGGCTCGCGAAGGTCGGGACCGTCCTCGTCGCGGACAACGTGGTGCGCCGGGGGGACGTCGCCGACCCCGGCCACGACGACCCGCAGGTCACCGGCGTCCGCGCGATGCACGAGCGCCTGCAGCGGACCCCCGGCGTGCGCGCCACCGTGATCCAGACCGTCGGCGCGAAGGGGTACGACGGCTTCACGCTGGCGCGCGTGGAGAACCTCCCGGCGTGAGCGCCCTCCCTCGGGAGCGCGCGCGGCGCCATCCTAATAAACGGATGGCCCTCCCCCCGCGCGTCCGAGCCGATACGGGATGAAACGTTCCTCGCGGGTCTGGAAGAAGCGCGGCCACATGCGCTGGAAGTGGCGCAAGAAGCGGATGCGCCGCCGCATGAGGGCGCAGAAGATGCGCAAGGCGTGAGGGTCGGTCGGACCCTAACCCGTTCCTACCAGCCGAGCCGGTCCAGCTTGCGGGCCTGCTTCGTGGCCTTCTTCCACTCGCGGTAGTGGTCGCGGCAGAGCGGCGCGCGACGGCCCTTCTCGGGCATCTGGGTGAACACCCGGCGCGCCTCGGCGAGCGACAGGTGGCGGTCGGCCGGCGCCCCGCATCCCGGCACCCCGCACGCGTCGGCGGCGTCGGCCTCCGGGCTCATCGCCGCGCCTGCGCCCGCACGACCTCGGCGACCAGGTCGGGGATCTCGTACGGGAACCGGCCGACCCGCGCCCCGGCCGCCTCGAGCGCGGCGACCTTCGTCGCCGCCGTCCCCTTTCCGCGCGAGATGATCGCCCCCGCGTGGCCCATGCGCTTGCCCGGCGGCGCGCTGCGCCCGGCGATGTAGGCGACGACGGGCTTCGTGAAGTGGTGGCGGATGTACTCCGCGCCGTCCTCCTCGGCGGTCCCCCCGATCTCGCCGACCAGGACGAGGACGTCGGTCTCGGGGTCGCCCTCGAACAGCGGCAGCGCATCGACGAACGACGTGCCGACGACCGGGTCGCCCCCAAGGCCGATGCAGGTCGACTGCCCGAGCCCGTGCTCGGAGATCCCGTTCACGATCTCGTACGTCAGCGTCCCGCTGCGGGAGATCACGCCGATGTGCCCCGGGTGGAAGACGACGTTCGGGATGATCCCGACCTTCGCCTTCCCCGGCGCGGCGATGCCGGGGCAGTTCGGCCCGATGATGCGCGCGCCCTTCTCGCGGGCGTAGTGGTACATGACGAGCATGTCGTGGAACGGGATGTGCTCCGTGACGACGACCGCGAGGCGGAGGCCCGCGTCGACCGCCTCGATCAGCGCGTCCTTCGCGTACGGCGCCGGCACGAAGATGCACGTGGCGTTCGCCTGGGTCGCGTGCACCGCGTCCCGGACCGCGTCGAACACCGGGACGTCCTCGACGGTCGTCCCCGCCTTTCCCGGCGTCACCCCGGCGACGACGGCGGTGCCGAACAGCTTCATCTGGCGGGTGTGGACGGTGCCCTGGTGGCCCGTGATGCCCTGGACGACCACGCGGGTCTCCGGGGTGACGAGCACGCTCATGCCGACCCCCGGGCCGCGGCGACGACGGCCTGCACCGACTCCTTGAGCCCCGGCGTGGCCGTGATGCCGGCCGCGCACAGAATCTCGATCCCTTCCTTCTCGTTGTTCCCGCGGATCCGGGCGACGAGGGGGAACCGCTCCGCCGCCGGGACCTGCTGCATCGCGGCCACGAGCCCGGTCGCGACCGTGTCGCACCGGGTGACCCCCCCGAAGATGTTGAGGAACACCGCCTTCGGCTTCGCCTGGGCCATCAGGAGGAACGCCTCGGTCACCTTCTTCGGGTCGTCCGTCCCGCCGAGATCGAGGAAGACGCCGGGGTCCCCGCCGAACTCCTTGAGGACGTCGAGCGTCGCCATCGTGAGGCCGGCGCCGTTCGCGATCACGCCGATGTTGCCGTCGAGCTGGACGAAGGCGATCTCCTTCTCGCGCGCGATCTCCTCGAGCGGGGTCCGGTCGTCCCGGATCTCCGCGTACTCGGGGTGGCGGAACGCGGCGTCGTCCTCGATGATCACCTTCGCGTCGAGCGCGACCAGGCCGTCGCCGACGCGCGCGAGCGGATTGATCTCGATCAGCTCCGCGTCCTCCCGCTGGAACGCCTGCCAGAGCGCGGCGAGCAGCCCGTCCAGCGACCGCGCGACGGGCCCGGCGACCCCGAGGACCTTCGCCGCGTGGCGTCGCTCGTACGCGGTGAGCCCGGGGAACGGGTGGACGGGCTGCCGGTCGATCTCCGCGTCGTCGACCGACTCGATCTCGACGCCGCCCTTCGCGCTCGAGATCAGGACCGGCGTCCGCAGCGTCCGGTCGAGGGTGATCGAGAGATACAGCTCCTGCGTGATCGGCAGCTTCTCCTCGAGGAGCAGCTCCTTCACGGTCTCGCCCTTGAAGTCGAGGCCGAGGATCGCCTCGGCGGCCGCGCGCGCCTCGAGGGGGGTGTTGGCGAACCGGACCGCGCCGCCCTTCCCGCGGCCGCCCGCGAGCACCTGGGCCTTCACGACGCACGGGAGGGGCACCGTGCCGTCCCGGGTGAGCGCTTCCGCCTCCGCGGGCGAACGCGCCACGCTCCCGCGGGGGAGCGGAACGCCGTACTTCCGGAACAACTCCTTGCCCCGCCACTCCGCGAGCTTGACCATGGAGACCCTCGGGGCGCGCATCCACCCCGTCTATTAAGGGCGGCGGACGCGGGCGCGACGCGCGCGCGCCGGGTCGGCGGCCGGCGGGGGGGCGGGCATCACAGTGTGAACACCGGAGGGTTCGGGCTCACAGTGAGACTTATGTAGTCACTCGGGGGAGGGCGCGGCACGGCCATGGACGGATTCCTCGAGCTCGTGCTGCTCGCGACCGTGATGGGGCTATCGATCTTCCTCTCGCTGCCGGTCGTCCTCGCGAAGTCCTACGCGTCGCGGACGATGACGGTCCTCAACGCGGCGGCGATCGGGATCCTGATCTTCCTCCTCGCGGACGTCTTCTCCGACGCGGCCACGGTGATCTACACGAACCCGTCGAGCCCGTACCTCGGCAACCCAGAGTACACCGCCGCGTTCCTGATCCCCCTCGTCCTCTGCTTCCTCGTCCTCTTCTGGGTGGAGCACCGGTCCCGCACCCTCACGCTGACGCCGATGATGACGTCGCTGATCGTCGCGCTCGCGATCGGCTTTCAGAACCTGACGGAGGGGCTCGTCTTCGGGGCGTTCTGGGCGATCGGGGCGATCGGCCCGCTCACGGTCGTCTTCGTCGGCTTCTTCCTCCAGAACGTCACCGAGGGATTCCCGATCGGCGCGCCGCTCCTGGGGCGCGGGGACCGGCGGATCCTCCTGCTCGCCGCCATGTTCCTGATCGGCGGTCTGCCGACGATCATCGGCGGCGTCGTCGGCTACTTCTACACCAACCAGCTGCTGCTCGTCGTCTTCGACGCGCTCGCGATCGGGGCGATCCTCTACTGCATCCTCCCGATGCTCCGCAGCGCGTTCCGGCCGTCGGACGACCCCGTCCAGACGTTCGCCCGCCAGCGGCTCACGTACCTCGGCATCCTGGCCGGGTTCGCCCTCGGGTTCCTCGTGAACGCCGTCTAGCGGCTCCGACCGCGACGGGCCACGGCCCGGCGGGCGGCCCGGCGGACCGTGGCCGGAGCCGACGGCGCCGGCCGAGAGTCCCCGGGGTGGGCGAGCGCGGGCCCCACGTCGTCGAGCAACTTGCCGGCGAAGACCGGCTTCTCGCCCTGGATCCAGTACCGTCCCCCGTGCGGAGGGAGGACGAGCGCGTTCGTGGTCGGGCTCCCCATCGTCGCCACGTCGTTCGCCACGACCCAGTCGGCGCCCGTCTCCTCGCGGAGGCGCCGGGCCTCCTGCTCGAGCTCGGCCGCGGAGCGGCCCGCGTCGAGCTTGAACGCGACGAGCCGGGTCGGGGGCGGGGCGAGCCGCCGCAGCTCGGGCAGCACCTTCGGGGCCTGTCGCAGCGCGAGGGTGAGCGTCGCGTGCTCCCGGGAACGAATCTTGCCCGACTGCGGCGCGAGCGTGTAGTCGGAGAGCGCCGCGGGGACGAGCACGGCGGAGGCGGCGGCGAGCTCGCGGCCGTGCGCCCCGGCGAGGTCGAGCAACTGCTCGACGCTGGTCCACCGGACGACCGGGATCCAGGACGGCACCGGCACCTGGAGCGCGCCGGCCCAGAGCACGACCTCGGCGCCCCGGTAGAACGCCTGGTTCGCGAGCGCGACCGCCGAGGCGCCGGAGCTCTCGTTCGTGACGCTGCGCACGGCGTCGATCGGCTCGCGCGAGGCGCCCCCGATCACGACCACGGACCGGCCGGCCCACGGGCCGCGGGCGATGCGATGCAGCACGCGTGCCGCGATCTCCTCGGGGGAGGCGAGCTTCTCCTCGCCCTCCGCGGCCTGCGGGGCGATCACGTCGACGCCCCAGGACCTCAGCTTCGCGAGGTTCTCCTGGATCGCGGGGTTGAGCCCCATGTGCGCGTGCATGGCGGGGGCGA
>Ga0335074_10006917_pt1 | contig 15747 bp, 7 predicted proteins | sample Lox_Sample_23_FD_206715 | JGI IMG/M metagenome (GOLD analysis project Ga0335074, IMG submission 206715) | Soil microbial communities from Loxahatchee National Wildlife Refuge, Florida, United States - Lox_Sample_2.3 | ecosystem: Environmental > Terrestrial > Soil > Wetlands | place: USA: Florida... | reverse complement strand
CCCCACTCGGCCGCCAGCACTACGAGGTCGAGTGTGTGGGCACGCTTGATCTTCAGCCAGCCCGCGCCCCTGTTGCCGGCTTCGTAGGGCGAATCGAGCGACTTCGCCATGAGGCCCTCGTGACCGGCCGTCAGCGCGGCCGCGTAGAAGGCATGCGCCGCCGCCGCCGAGGAAGTGACGATCCGCGGCACGCGCAGAGCCTCCGGAACCGCTGCGGCCAGCGCTGCGGATCGCTCGCGCAGCGGCCGATCCGCCAGGCTCCGGTCGTCGAGCCGCAGGCAGTCGAAGAAACAGGCGCGGACGGGCAACTCGGTCAGCAGCTTCTCGACTTCGAGCCGGCGGCCGAAACGACGCATCGTGATCTGGAACGGGTGTGGCCGCCCGGAGGCGTCGTACGCGATGGCCTCGCCGTCCAACACCAGCGCCTGTGCCGGCAGCGCCCGTACCGCGGCAACGATCTCCGGCAGCGCCTCGGTGACCTCGTTCAGAGTCCGGGTATAAAGGCAAACGCGCTCAGCCTCCTTGTGCGCCTGTACTCGCGCGCCGTCCAGCTTCCATTCGAGAGCAATCTCCGCGCCCCCCAATTCCGCCAGCGCCTCATCCACGTCCGCGGCCGTCTGCGCCAGCATCGGCGCCACCGGCGAGAACAGCTCCAGCCGATACCGGCCGAGTCCGGCCGCGCCTTCCGTCATGGCGGAACGAGCAATCGCACCGAGACCCCCGGCGTACATTGCCGCACGCCGTACCTCCGCACCCGCCACCCCCGATGCCGAGGCGATGGCGTCGATCATCACTCCCGCGAGCGCTCCTTGACGCAGCTCTCCGACCAGCAGCCGAAGGAGGAACGTCCGCTCCTCAGCCGTCGCTCTCGCGAGGAGATTGCTCAGTGCCGCGCTGCGGCGCTTGGCGGCACCGCCGCCGCGGATCGCCGCCAGCTCCGCCAGGTGGCGGTCGGCCTCCTCGACGGACAGGCTCGATTCCCGGGGCGCCTGTCCTGCCGCGGCCGCTGCATCCTGCAGCGCCGCGTACCCGACACCGATCCGGCCCTGCGGCAACTCGCCCGCGAGGTAGCTCACGCCGATTCCAATCTCCTCCCGCGACAGCTTGCCGAGCAGAGCGGCGATTTCCCTGACCTTCGCCAGGCGGGAGGAGGTCTCGCTCACCCTGGAGGAAGTGCGGACGAGGTCGGCGAGCAGAGTCATGGCGCCATCTTGCCAGGACGGCGCCGCCGTTCGTACTTGCCCCTTTCGGGCGATTCTCCCCGGTCCGGGGCGCCTGATATAGTCCAGCCAGTGGACGCAGACCTTCAAGCTCCTCGAGCGAGGACAGGCGGCGGACTCGAGATCAGAGCCGTCCGTCGCACCGACCATGATGGCTGGCGCCCGCTGTGGGACGGCTACAACGCTTTCTACGGGCGCAGCGGCGCGACCGCGCTGCCGGAGCCGATCACACAGGCCACGTGGGAGCGCTTTTTCGATCCCGCGGAACCCGTGTACGCGCTGGTTGCGGAGCGCGGGGGCAGGGTAGTGGGCCTCGCGCACTATCTATACCATCGCAGTACCACCCGCCTGCGCGATGTCTGTTACCTCCAGGATCTGTTCACGGCGTCCGAGCTGCGCGGTCTCGGCATCGGCAGGCTATTGATCCAGGGTGTTTACGACGCCGCGCGTATCGCCGGCTGTAGCCGGGTGTATTGGCAGACGCACGTCACCAACCTGCCGGGCCGTGCGCTCTACGACAAGGTCGCGCAGAACCATGGTTTCATCGTCTACTCGCACGAATTGACGTAGGAGTCGGGCGCGGCCGGATCGACCGGCAAAGCGCTCGGGTCGAATGCAGCATTGGGTCGCAAGCCTCGGGCCGCCGGTTCTCTTCCTGCTGGTGTTGTTGCAGCAGGCAGGCGTGCCCTATCCCATCACTCCCGTGCTCATCGTTGCCGGCGCGGTCTCGGTTCATGGCCACCTGCCGGCAGCGGCAGTAATCGCTCTCGCGGTCGCCGCGGCCCTGACCGCCGATCTCGGTTGGTACACGGCGGGGTTCCGGCTCGGCGCGCGGGCGCTCAAGCTCCTGTGCGCGCTCTCGCTGTCGCCGGACTCCTGTGTGTCGGATACGGAGCGTTGGTTCGGGCGATTCGGCGCGCGCGTTCTCGTCATCGCCAAGTTCGTCCCCGGACTCGGCCTGGTCGCGACGGCGATGGCCGGCGTCTCGCGCGCGAGTCTCGCGGGGTTCTTGTTCTACGATCTGATCGGCAGTTTTCTCTGGGCGAGCACCGCCGTCGGCGCCGGCGTGCTGTTCCACGATGCAGTGGGCGAAGTTCTGCAGGTGTTGGCGGAGCTCGGCTACTGGGGCATCGCGCTGCTCGCCGCCGCGCTGGCCGCCTTCATCGCCGTGAAGCTCTGGCAGAGGTACGCGCTCATCCGCGAGCTGCGCCTGTCGCGCATCTCCGTGGCCGAGCTCAAGGAGCTGGTCGATCGTGGCCCCCCGCCCGTCATCATCGATGCGCTCGCGCCGGCGAGCCGCCAGCGCGAAGGCGTGATCCCCGGCGCGATCCCGGTGGAGACGTTGCGGCTCGATTCCGGCAGAGCAACAGTTCCTTTCGACGCGGAGGTGATTGTCTATTGCGCGTGTCCGAATGAGGCGTCCGCCGCGCGCATCGCGCAACAGTTGATCCGTATGGGCTGCATCCGCGTCCGGCCCCTCACGGGCGGGATCTTCGCCTGGAAGGACGCGGGATTCGATGTCGAGGCGTCGGAATCAGGAGTGACCGCGGCTTCGCGCGTCGCTACCTGAGTTGTTATGGCTTCGGCGTCCGACCACCGGCGCATCCAGCCCACACCCACTACACCAACACTCGCTCGATGCCGCCGTTGTTCGCCCGCGCCACGTACTCGGCCATCCAGTTCTCGCCGAGTATGTGCCGGGCAATCTCGACGACGATGTAGTCCGCGTCGAGATCGGCGTCGTCGTTATAGCGCTTCAGGCCCTGGAGGCAGGAGGGGCAGGAGGTCAGAATCTTGACTTTTGCAGCGCCCGCCGCGCGCAGCTTCTCCGCGCCCGCGCGGACCTCCTCCTCCTTGCGAAACCGTACTTGTGTCGAGACGTCGGGCCGGGTGATGGCCAGCGTGCCCGATTCGCCGCAGCAGCGGTCGTTCTTGTCGATGCGGCCATTGCGCGCGTCGTTCATCAGCGAGTTGACGACCTTCAACGGATCGTAGCTCTTCATCGGTGAATGGCAGGGATCGTGGTACATGTAGCGCGCCCCCGTCACCCCCTCGAGCCGTACCCCCTTCTCCATCAGGTATTCGTGAATGTCGATGATGCGGGAGCCCGGGAAGATCTCCTCGAACTTGTACCCCTGCAGCTGGTCGTAGCACGTGCCGCAGCTCACTACGACGGTGCGAATGTCCAGGTAGTTCAGGGTGTTGGCCACGCGGTGGAAGAGGACGCGGTTGTCGGTCGTGATCTTGTCCGCGCGATCGAGCTGACCTGCGCCACGCTGCGGATAGCCGCAGCAGAGATACCCCGGCGGCAGGACGGTCTGCACGCCGACGTGCCACAGCATCGCCTGGGTGGCGATTCCCACCTGGGAGAAGAGCCGCTCCGAGCCGCAGCCCGGGAAGTAGAACACCGCCTCGGTGTCGCCGCTGGCGATGGCGGGGTCGCGGATGATCGGCACGTAGGCCGCGTTCTCGATGTCGAGCAGCGCGCGCGCCGTCTTCTTCGGCAGGCCGCCCGGCATCCGCTTGTTGACGAAGTGCACCACCTGCTCCCGCATCGCGGCCTTGCCCGTGGTGGCCGGCGGCCGGCGCGTCTGCGCCCGTGCCACGCTCTGCAACAATCCGTGCGCCGCGCGCTGCGCCTTGTAGCCCCACTCGATCATCAGCTTGCGCGCGAGGCGGATGGTCTTGGGGTTGGTCGCGTTGAGGAACAGCATGGATGCGGCCGTGCCCGGATTGAAGCGCCTCTTGCCCATCCGCCGCAGCAGGTCGCGCATGGCCATCGAGACGTCGCCGAAGTCGATGTCAACCGGGCAGGGGCTGGCGCACTTGTGACACAGGGTGCAGTGCTCGGCGACGTCGGCGAACTCGTCCCAGTGGCGAATGCTCACTCCGCGGCGAGTCTGCTCCTCGTAGAGGAACGCCTCGATCAGAAGCGAGGTGGCCAGAATCTTGTTCCTGGGACTGTAGAGCAGGTTGGCGCGCGGCACGTGGGTAGCGCAGACCGGCTTGCACTTGCCGCAGCGCAGGCAGTCCTTGATCGAGTCGGAGATCGTCCCGATGTCCGACTGCTGCATGATGAGCGACTCGTGCCCGAGCAGATTGAAGCTCGGCGTGTAGGCGTTGGAGAGATCGCCGCCGGGCAGGAGCTTGCCCAGATTGAAACGGCCGTCCGGGTCGACGCCGCGCTTGTACGTGCGGAACTCGACGATCTCGGCCTCGTCGAGGAACTCGAGCTTGGTGATCCCGATGCCATGCTCGCCGGATATGACCCCGTCCAGCCGGCGCGCGATGCCCATGATGCGCGCGACCGCGGCTGTGGCCGTCTGCAGCATCTCGTAATCGTCGGAATTGACGGGGATGTTGGTGTGCACATTGCCATCGCCGGCATGCATGTGCAGCGCCACGAAAACACGCCCTCGAAGAACGCGCCGCTGAGCATCCTCGCATGCCGACAAAATCGGAGCGAACACGCGCCCACCGAAGATCTGCTGCAGTGGCGCGCGCAGCTCGCGCTTCCACGAGATGCGGATCGTTCGGTCCTGCACGACATCGACCACCCGCAATCCCGGCGTACCCGTGATCCGCGTACGGAGCTGCGGGACGAGCGCGTCATAGCCCAGCGCCTGGAGCTGCGGCAGCGCCGCCTCCAGTCCCGTGTCCAGATGTGTTGCGAGCCAGTCCCAGCGTGCGCGCACCCCAGCCAGCAGCTGTCGCGCCTGTGCCGTCCGCTCGCCGATGACCTCCTCATCGGGCAGATTGCCAAGCTCCGTGTCCTCGGCCCGCGCGAGCGGCAACGGGGAGGCGAACAGCCGTTGCAGCTCGCCGGCGAGGGCCAGCTTGTTGGTCGTGGACAGCTCGATGTTGATGCGCTCGATCGCGTCCGTGTATTCGCCCATGCGCGCGAGCGGCAGCACCACGTCCTCGTTGATCTTGAAGGCGTTGGTATGGCGGGCGATGGCGGCGGTACGGGCGCGGTCCAGCCAGAACTTGCGGCGCGCTTCCGCGCTCACCGCGACGAATCCTTCGCCGCTGCGGGCATTGGCGAGCCGCACGACATCCGATGTGGCCGCCGCGACGGCGGCCGCGTCGTCGCCGACTATATCGCCGAAGAGGGCCATCTTCGGCAACGCGCCGCGCTTGGATTTGGTGGTATAGCCCACCGCGCGCAAGTAGCGCTCGTCCATGTGCTCGAGGCCCGCGAGCCGCACGGTGCCGCGCGCCGCCAGGCCATCCAGGTAGTCCTTGATCTCGACGATGGCCGGTACCGCATCGCGCGCCTGGCCGAAGAACTCCAGGCATACGGTGCGCGTATGAGCCGGGCTGCGGTGCAGCACCCAGCGCGCGGATGTGATGATGCCGTCGCAGCCTTCCTTCTGTACGCCTGGCAGGCCGCCCAGGAATTTGTCGGTGACATCCTTCCCCAGCCCCACCTTGCGGAACTGGCGTCCCGGAATGTGCAGCGTCCGGGTGCGCAGCGCCGGTGCCCTGTCAGGCGGCTGCCGGCCATCCTTCCATACGAGCTCGAACTGCGCTGTCTCGACGTCGTGGATCTTGCCCCGGTTGTGGGCGGCTCGGCTGACCTCCAGCCAGTTGCCGTCGCAGTCGACCATGCGCCACCAGGCGAGATTGTCCACGGCCGTGCCCCAGAGCACCGCCTTCTTGCCGCCGGCATTCATCGCGATGTTGCCGCCGATGCAGGACGCATCGGCTGATGTAGGATCGACGGCGAACACCAGTCCGCCCTTTTCCGCCGCGGCCGTCACGCGCCGCGTCACGACACCCGCTTCGCAGAAGATCGTCGGCACGGACTCCGTCAGTCCGGGCAGTGCCAGGCTCTCGATGGCTCCCAGGCGCTCCAGCTTCTCCGTGTTGATCACGGCGGAGAGGGGTGTCAGGGGAATGGCGCCGCCCGTGTAGCCGGTGCCGCCGCCTCGCGGGATGATGGTGAGCCCGAGCTCGATGCAGCCGCGCACGAGGTCCGGGATCTCCGCTTCCGTATCGGGCATCAGCACCACGAAGGGATACTCCACGCGCCAGTCGGTCGCGTCCGTGACGTGCGATACGCGCGCATACGGGTCGAAGCGGATGTTGTCCGCTCGTGTCCGGCGCCCCAGCACCTGTGTCACTCTCCGACGCAGCCCCGACCAGGTGTCGAAGTCTGTCTCGAACCTGTGCACCGCGTCCCGTGCAGCGGTCAACAGCTCACCGACGCGCGCGTAGCGCTTCGTATCGCTGGCATCCCGGCGGCGGTCGACCTCCGTCAAGCGGTGATGCAGCGCCTCGACCAGGAGCCGCCGGCGGCGCTTGTTCTCCAGCAGATCGTCCTGCAGGTAGGGATTGCGGCGTACCACCCAGATGTCGCCCAGTACCTCGTAGAGCATCCGCGCCGAGCGGCCGGTGCGGCGCTCGTGCCGCAGCTCCTCGATCATCGCCCAGTGGCGCGCCCCGAGCAGGCGGATCACGATCTCCCGGTCGGAGAAGGACGTGTAGTTGTAAGGAATCTCGCGCAGCCGCGCGGACGGCTCACCCTCGCGCTCACGTGCGGGCTCGAGAGGCAGCTGCTCCTGGGACGGTATCGCGTTCATTTAGTTTTCCATCGACGCATGCGTCGCACGGGTGGCCATGGATGGACACCCCGGGCTTGCGCGGAGCAGGGACTGCGCAGCGCAATGCCGGATCCAGCGCTTCATCAAGGCAGGTCCGTGGCGCCCATGAGGTAACGGTCGCACTCGCGCGCGGCGCCGCGACCCTCGTTGATGGCCCATACCACCAGACTCTGCCCGCGGCGACAATCGCCCGCCGCAAAGACGCCCTTGACATTGGTCGCGAACACGCCGTGCTCGGCCTGGATGTTCGAGCGGGAGTCGGTGCGGACGCCGAGCTCGGCGAGCAACGGCTGTTCCGGTCCGGTAAAGCCCATCGCCAGCAGCACCAGGTCGGCGGCAATCTCGCGCTCGCTGCCGGGCACGTCCATCGGCGCGAAGCGCCCAGCGGAGTCCTTTTGCCAGGTGACCGCGACCGTGCTGAGCGAGCGGACACCGCTGGCGGCGTCGCCGTTCAAGCGCTTCACCGTCGTGATGTACACGCGCGGATCCGAGCCGAACTTCGCCGCAGCCTCCTCCTGTCCGTAGTCCAACTTGTAGACCTTGGGCCACTCCGGCCACGGGTTGTCGTCGGCGCGCTCCATCGGCGGCTGGGGCATGATCTCGATCTGCGTCAGGCTCTTGCAGCCCTGGCGCATCGCTGTTGCGACGCAGTCGGTGCCAGTATCGCCGCCACCCACGACGACGACGTGCTTGTCGCGTGCGTGGATGGGGCTGTGATCCGGCCCCCCGTTGAGCAGCGCCTTGGTGCTCGCTGTCAGATAATCCATGGCGAAGTGCACGCCCTGGAGCTTACGGTTCTCGACGGTCAGATCACGCGCTTGGGTGGCGCCGGTGCACACGACGATGGCATCGAAGTCCTTGAGAAGCAGCATGGGCTCGACGTTCTCGCCAACGTTGGCGCTGCATACGAACTTCACGCCTTCCTGCTGCATCAGCTCGATGCGCCGCAGCACTACCTCTTTCTTGTCGAGCTTCATGTTGGGGATGCCGTACATGAGCAGCCCCCCCGGCCGGTCGTCGCGCTCCAGCACCGTCACTGCATGGCCGGCGCGGTTCAACTGCGCGGCCGCGGCCAGCCCCGCCGGGCCGGAGCCGATCACCGCCACCCGCTTGCCGGTGCGCGCGGCGGGGGGCTCGGGCGCGATCCAGCCCTGTTCCCATCCCCTGTCGACGATGGCGTTCTCGACGCTTTTGATGGTCACCGGCGGGGCGCTGATGCCGAGCACGCATGAGCCCTCGCAGGGCGCGGGGCACACGCGGCCGGTGAATTCCGGGAAGTTGTTGGTCTTGTGCAGGCGCTCGAGCGCCTCGCGCCAGAGACCCCGGTAGACGAGGTCGTTCCACTCCGGGATGAGGTTGTTCACCGGGCAGCCCGAGGCCATGCCCGAGATCAGCTTGCCCGTGTGGCAGAACGGCACGCCGCAGTCCATGCACCGGGCGGCCTGATTGCGCAGGCGCTTCTCGTCCATGTGATGGTGGAACTCCTTCCAGTCGCGCACGCGCTCGACGGGCGTGCGGTCCACGGGGAGCTCGCGCAGATACTCGATGAAACCAGTCGGCTTGCCCATGCTTCAGTCGCTCCCAGGCACAGGGATGTGCCCCGCCGCCGCAGGTGGCGGAGGTCGCGAGCAAAAACCGCGCTTTTGCTCGCGACCGCGCTGGGACGGACAGGATGGCCGGATCCAGCGCTTCATAACTAATTGCCGCCGACGCGCGCGAGGTCGCGCGCGTTCTCTTCGAAGGCCACCATGATGGCCTCATCGCCGGTCAGGCCCTGTGAGTGCGCCCGCTTGAGCGAGGCGATGGCGCGCTTGAAGTCCTTGGGCACGACCGCAACGAACTGAGGCAACAGCCGCTCCCAGTTCTCGAGCACGTAGCGCGCGCGCGCGCTGCCCGCGAGGTCCCGATGACGCTCGATCATGCCGCGCACGCGTGCGATCTCCTCCGGGTCCTCCAATCGCTCGAGGCCCACCATCTGGGTGTTGACCTGATTCGAGAAGCCGCCCGCCTCATCGAGCACGTAGGCGATCCCCCCTGACATCCCGGCACCGAAGTTGCGCCCCGCCGGGCCGAGCACCACCACGTGGCCACCCGTCATGTACTCGCAGCCGTGATCGCCGACCGCCTCCACGACCGCATCGGCGCCGCTGTTGCGTACGGCGAAGCGCTCGCCCGCCATGCCGCCAATGTAGGCCTCACCGCTGGTCGCGCCGTAAAGCCCGACGTTGCCGATGATGATGTTCTCGTCCGGTGCGAACGGCGAGCCGGTCGGTGGGAAGACCACGATCCGGCCGCCGGAGAGCCCCTTGCCGAGGTGATCGTTGGCGTCGCCTTCCAGCACGAAGGTCATGCCGCGCGGCATGAATGCCCCGAAGCTCTGCCCGGCCGATCCCTTGAAGCCGATCCGAATGGTGTCGTCGGGCAGACCTTCCGGCCCGTACTTGCGCGTGATCTCGCTGCCGGTGATGGTGCCAACCACCCGGTTGACGTTGCGGATCGGCAGCTCGGCCCGCACCGGCTCGCCGCGCTCGATGGCCGGCCGGCAGATCTCGAGCAGGGCGGTCACGTCCAGGGATTTCTCCAGGCCATGATCCTGCTCGATCTGGCGGAAGCGGCCGACCTCGGCGCCCACATCCGGTTGGTAGAGGATGTTGCTGAAGTCGAAGCCCTTGGCTTTCCAGTGATCGACGGCCTTCTTCGGGCTGAGGCGATCGACCCGTCCGATCATCTCTTCGACGGTGCGGAAGCCGAGCTGCGCCATGATCTCGCGCATGTCCTGGGCGATGAAGCGCATGAAGTTGATCACGTGCTCCGGCTTGCCGGCGAACTTCTCCCGCAGGCGCGGGTCCTGGGTGGCTACGCCCGCCGGGCAGGTGTTCAGATGGCAGACGCGCATCATGATGCATCCCACCGCCACCAGCGGCGCGGTCGCGAAGCCGAATTCCTCTGCGCCGAGGAGGGCCGCGATGACGACGTCGCGGCCGGTCTTCAGCTGGCCGTCCGCCTCCACGGCGATGCGGCTGCGCAGATTGTTCAGGACCAGAGTCTGGTGCGTTTCCGCGATCCCAAGCTCCCACGGCAAGCCGGCATGCGCGATCGAGGTCTGCGGCGAGGCGCCCGTGCCGCCGTCGTGCCCGCTGACCAGCACGACATCCGCGTGCGCCTTGGCAACGCCAGCGGCGATCGTGCCGACGCCGACCTCCGACACCAGCTTGACGCTGATGCGCGCTTCGCGGTTGGCGTTCTTCAGGTCGTGGATGAGCTCCGCCAAGTCCTCGATGGAGTAGATGTCGTGATGCGGGGGAGGCGAGATCAGGCCGACTCCCGCGGTGGTATGGCGGGTCTTGGCGATCCACGGATAGACCTTCGTGCCGGGCAGCTGGCCGCCCTCGCCGGGCTTGGCGCCCTGCGCCATCTTGATCTGCAGCTCCCGCGCGTTGACCAGGTACTGGCTGGTGACGCCGAAGCGGCCCGAGGCCACCTGCTTGATGGCGCTGTTCTTCGAGTCGCCGTTCGCCAGCGGCCGGTAGCGGTCGGGGTCTTCACCGCCCTCGCCGGTGTTGCTCTTGCCACCGATGCGGTTCATGGCGATGGCGAGCGTCTCGTGCGCCTCCTGGCTGATCGAGCCGTAGGACATGGCGCCGGTCTTGAAGCGTTTGAGGATGCTCTCGACCGGCTCGACCTCCTCCAGGGGCACAGGCTCGTACGCCGCGAACTCCAGCAATCCCCGCAGGGTCGCCAGCGTCTTCGACTGCTCGTCGATCAGCGTCGCGTATGACTTGTAGGTGGCATAGCTGCCGGTGCGCACGGCCTTCTGCAGGCGATGGATCGACTCCGGGTTGAAGAGATGATGCTCACCGTCGACGCGCCACTGATACATCCCGCCCGTCTCGAGCGAGTGCCCGTTGGTGTCGCGCGCGGGGAAGGCGGCGCGGTGGCGGAGCAACACCTCCTGTGCGATGGTCTCCATGCCGATGCCACCGATGCGCGAGGCCGTCCAGGTGAAGTACTGGTCGATGATGTCCTGGCGCAGGCCGACGGCCTCGAACACCTGGGCGCCGTGATAGCTCTGGATGGCGGAAATGCCCATCTTGGACATCACCTTGATGACGCCCTTGGTGGCAGCCTTGACGAAGTTCTTGCACGCGAGCCTGGCGTCGACGTTGGTCACCAGTCCCTCGTGGATCATGCCTTCCAGTGTCTCGAACGCCAGGTAGGGGTTGACGACCGAGCAGCCGAAGCCGATGAGGAGCGCGAAGTGATGCACCTCGCGGGCCTCCCCCGTCTCCAGGGCGAGGCTGACACGCGTGCGCAGCCCCTGGTGGATCAGGTAGTGATGCACCGCACTCACCGCGAGCAGCGCCGGCACCGCGGCGAACTCGCGGCTGACGCCGCGGTCGCTCAGGATCAGGATGTTGACTTCCTCGTCCTCGATCAGGCGCCGTGCCGCGAGGCACAGCTCCTCCACCGACTTGGTGAGTCCCTTCTCGCCGCGAGTCGCGCGGAAAAGGATCGAGAGCGTGCCCACCTTGAGGCCGGGCAGGGCTACCCGGCGCACCTTGGCGAATTCCTCGTTGGTGAGGATCGGGCCCTTGAGCTCGAGCCGCCGGCAGTCGGCGGGCTGCGGCCGCAGCAGGTTGCCCTCGGAGCCGAGCCATACCTCCGAGGCGGTGATCAACTCCTCGCGGATGCAGTCGATCGGCGGGTTCGTCACCTGCGCGAACAGCTGCTTGAAGTAGTCGTAGAGCAGGCGCGGCCGGTCCGAGAGCGCCGCCAGCGGCGTGTCGTTGCCCATCGAGCCCACCGCCTCGACGCCGTTCTTCGCCATCGGCTCGAGCAGGGTACGCTGATCCTCGAAGGTGTAGCCGAACGCGATCTGTCGCGCGCGCAGCGTGTCGGGATGCATCGGCGGCAGCTCTGCGACCGGCGGGAGATCCTTCAAGTGCACCAGGTGCTCGTCCAGCCACACCCGATACGGATGCTCGCTCGCGACGGTGCGCTTGATCTCCTCATCGCCGATGATGCGCCCTTGCTCGGTGTCGACCAGGAACATCCGTCCCGGCTGCAGGCGCCCCTTGCGCACGACGTCCTGCGGTGGCACGTCGAGCACTCCGGCCTCGGAGGCCATGATGACGAGGTCGTCCTTGGTGACGTAGTAGCGGGACGGCCGCAAGCCGTTCCGGTCGAGTACGGCGCCGATCCTCTTGCCGTCGGTGAAGGCGATCGAGGCCGGCCCGTCCCAGGGCTCCATGAGGCTCGAGTGATATTGGTAGAACGCCTTGAGGCCCGGGTCCATGCTGTCATGGTTCGACCAGGGTTCCGGGATCAGCATCATCATGGCGTGCGGCAGCGAGCGCCCCGCGAGCACCAGGAGCTCCAGCGTGTTGTCGAGCATCGCCGAATCGCTGCCGTTCGGGTTGACGACCGGCAGGATCTTCGGAGTGTCCTCGCCGAAGAGATCGGAGGCGAAAAGCGCCTCGCGCGCCTTCATCCAGTTGAAGTTGCCGCGCAACGTATTGATCTCGCCGTTGTGGGCCAGGTAGCGGTATGGATGCGCGCGGTCCCAGCTGGGGAATGTGTTGGTACTGAAGCGGGAGTGCACCAGCGCGAGCGCCGTCTCCATGGCCGGGTGCTCGAGGTCGGTGAAATACCTGGTGAGCTGCTCGGTGAGCAGCATCCCCTTGTAGACGAAGGTCTTGTGCGAGAGGCTGCAGAGATACCAGTACTCCGCACCGTCGATGGTCGAGGTACGGATCTCGCTGTAGGCGCGCTTCCTGATGATGTACAGCTTGCGCTCGAATTCAGCCTCATCGCGCACGCCGGGCCCGCGGCCGACGAATACCTGCCGGATGAAAGGCTCGCTGGCGCGGGCGGTCTCACCGAGGGAGCTGTTGTTCACCGGCACCGTGCGCCAGCCGAGGACGATCTGCCCCTCGGACTGGATGATGTGCTCGAATACTTCGACCAGTCGCCGCCGCCGCGTCGGATTGCGGGGCAAGAAGACGAGCCCGCTCGCGTACTCCCCGGGGCCGGGGAGGGAGAACAGGCGGTCCTTCTTCGCGACGTGCTGGAAATAGGCGTGCGGCATCTGGATGAGGACGCCCGCTCCGTCGCCGGTATTCGCCTCGCAGCCGCAAGCGCCCCGGTGATCTAGGTTGCGCAGCACCTGGATGGCCTGCTCCAGGATGCGATGCGACCTGCGGCCCTTGACGTCGACGACGAAGCCCACACCGCAGGCCTCGTGCTCGAACCACGGGTCGTAGAGCCCCTGCTTTCCCGGGGGCAGGTGTCGCGGGCGGCGCCCTGCCCCCCGAAGCCCCGCAGGGGCGTAGTGGGGGTGATGTCGCATGACTGATCGGCCTCTGGTTGCTGGAAAAGCGGGCGCACGTTTCCCTTCACCGGTGCGAGCCCCCATCTACAGGGTGGGTCTCGCCGGTGGCGCCCGCAAATTGTCCAAAGACTGGAGGCGGATCGCGGCGCTACGCCCGGACGCTCGAGATGGAGTCCAGGCAACGCGTGCCCGTCTGAGCCGCCGATATAAGCCCGATAATATCCGCCTCTGGCACCGGGTCAATGGCGGCGCGGGCCTTTTTTCGGAGATTTATGAAAATTGCAACCTTCAACGTCAACGGCATCGGGAGCCGCCTGCCGGCGCTCCTCGAATGGCTCGCCCGGGAGTCGCCTGACGTCGCCTGTCTGCAGGAGCTCAAGGCCCCGGATGCCGCTTTCCCGGTGGCTGCGATCCGGCTGGCCGGCTACGAGGCGGTGTGGCACGGCCAGCGCTCGTTCAATGGCGTTGCGATCCTCGCCCGGGACACCCCGCCGCTCGAGATCCGCCGCGGCCTGCCCGGCGACCCCGACGACACGCACAGCCGCTACATCGAGGCCGAGGTCGGTGGCCTCGTGATCGGCTGCCTCTACCTGCCGAACGGAAATCCGCAACCGGGTCCGAAGTTCGACTACAAGCTGGCCTGGTTCGAGCGGTTCATCCAGCATGCGGAGACGCTGCGCGATCTCGGCAAGCCGGCTGTGCTGGCCGGCGACTACAACGTCGTGCCGACAGACTTCGATGTCTACGACGCGACGAACTGGCGCAAGGACGCCCTGCTACAACCGGAAAGCAGAGCTGCATATCAGCGTCTGCTCGATCAGGGCTGGGTGGACGCTTTGCGGCTGCGCCATCCGGGAGAGCGGATTTATACATTCTGGGATTACTTCCGCGACCACTGGAAGCGCAACGCCGGACTGCGCATCGATCATCTCCTCCTCAGTCCCAGCCTTGCGCCGCGGCTCATCGATGCCAACGTCGACAGCTGGGTTCGTGGCGGTGAGAAGCCGAGTGATCACGCGCCCACGTGGGTGCGCCTCGCGCCGCGCTAGTATGAAGCGCTGGATCCGGCATTGCGCTGCGCAGTCCCTGCTCCGCGCAAGCCCGGGGTGTCCCTCCATGGCCACCCGTGCGACGCATGCGTCGCACCCTGCCCGGCCCAGCGCCGTTGAGCCAAAAAGCGTGGTTTTTGGCTCAACGTCCGCCACCTGCGGCGGCGGGGCACCTCCCTGTGCCTGGACGCACAGTTCTGCCGCTTCATGACATCGGGGTCGACACGAGTCGATGGGCTAGGCTGCCTTCAGCGGGAACCCGGCGGGTACTTTTTGCATTTCTACACCGATTGCCTAGAGTAGGGCGGTGACAGGAGCGACGCGCAGCTACAACCTGGCTCTTACGGCCATCGCACTGTTTCTGGATGTCGATGGCACGTTGCTCGAGATTGCGGCAACCCCGCGCGCGGTGTCGGTTTCCGACGACTTGCGGGAGCGGTTGCGGGCTCTCTCGAGTGCCGGCGGCGGAGCCGTTGCGCTCGTCAGCGGACGCGCGATTGCGGATCTCGATGCGCTGTTCGCGCCCCTGACGTTGCCGTCGGCGGGTCTGCACGGCTTCGAGCGACGCGGCGCCAGCGGTTATGGCAGGCGGCCGCTTCCGTCCGCCGCTGCGCTCGAGGCCGCGCGCGCAGCGATGTTGGATCTCGCGGGACGGCACGCGGGTCTGCTCGTTGAGGACAAGCGATTCGCGCTGGCGCTGCACTACCGCGAAGCACCGCACCTGGAGGACGCTGTCGTGAAAGCTATGGAGAACGTTGCGACCCGGCTCGCAGGAGAGCTGGAGCTGCAGCACGGTAAGATGGTCGTGGAGCTGCGCCCCGCCGGCGCGACCAAGGCGGAGGCCGTGGCCGCGTTCCTCGCCGAAGCGCCGTTTGCCGGCCGGCTGGCCGTTTTCATCGGCGATGACCTGACGGACGAGCCGGCGTTCGAGCTCGTCAATCGCCTCGATGGGCTGTCGGTGGTCGTGGGTGCCGGACGGGCTTCTGCGGCGCGGGCCTGTCTCGCGGATGTGAACGCGGTCCATGACTGGCTCGCGCAGTTGCAGGGGGAGCCGGCCGCCGCGCTGCGCCGCCTGTCCGCTGCGCAGAGCGCGGCCCGCGCCTGCGAGGGTCCGGATCGGGCCGCGTCGCGCGGCGCGCGCTTGCGGAGTCAGTCCTGATGGCACGGCTGATCAACGTCTCCAATCGCGTGCCGCTCGCGAAAACCCCGGCGCCGGGAGGGCTCGCGGTCGGCGTGCTTGCCGCCATGCGCGCCCGCGGCGGACTCTGGTTCGGGTGGAACGGCGAGACCAGCAGCCACGAGCCCGGGGAGCCGGAGATCACCAGCCGCGACTCGCTGAGCTACGCCACCATCCCGCTGCCGCAGACCCTCTACGAGCGCTACTACAGCGGTTTCGCCAACGGCACGCTGTGGCCGCTCTTTCACTACTTCCTCGCCGGCTTTCGCTACGAAGACCAGGAATACGCCGCCTACCAGCAGGCCAACGCACTGTTTGCCTCGCGGCTGTCGCCGCTGCTCGCGCCCGGCGATCTGATCTGGGT
>Ga0335074_10006916_pt1 | contig 15751 bp, 7 predicted proteins | sample Lox_Sample_23_FD_206715 | JGI IMG/M metagenome (GOLD analysis project Ga0335074, IMG submission 206715) | Soil microbial communities from Loxahatchee National Wildlife Refuge, Florida, United States - Lox_Sample_2.3 | ecosystem: Environmental > Terrestrial > Soil > Wetlands | place: USA: Florida... | reverse complement strand
ACACCTACCGCGACACCGGCCCGGTGGCGGCCATCCTGACCGACTGCGCCGACCCGGCCGCGCTGGGCCGGTTCTGGGCCGAGGTGGCCGGCTACCCGGTCGCCTCCGCCGACGAGCACATCACCGGCCTGCGCGCGCCCTCCGGGGTAGGTCCCTACCTGGAATTCCTCCGGGTCCCGGACGCGAAGACGGTGAAGAACCGGCTGCACCTGGACGTGGCCCCGTACCAAGGTGCTGACCCCGCCGCCGAGGTGGCCTGGCTGCGCGGACTGGGCGCGGTCCCGGCCGACGTCGGCCAGGGCGACGTGAACTGGACCGTACTGGCCGACCCGGAAGGCAACGAGTTCTGCATCCTGTCCCCCCGCTGACCGTCGGCCGGGTACGCCCAAGCCCCGGTCCGGGTGTCTTCCACTACCGGGCCGCAGGCTGCATCCTGGGAGATGCGTTGCTGAATGGGGGCAGCGGCTCTGACCGGGCAAGGGACGATCTTGAACCACACAGTTACGGCACCCGATGGCAGGAAACTCTCCACCCAGGCATATGGCGATCCCGATGGAAGAACCGTGTTTCTGCTGCACGGGACGCCGGGAAGCCGGCTGGGCCCACGTCCCAGAGCGTCCGTCCTGCACCGGCTGGGGATCCGGCTAATCTCCTTTGACCGGCCGGGATACGGGGATTCCGACCGGATGGCAGGCCGCCGGGTGTCCGACGTGGCCGCGGATGTGCTGGCCATCGCAAACGACTACGGATTGCCGCGCCGGTTCGCGGTCGTCGGCCGGTCCGGTGGTGGCCCGCACGCACTGGCCTGCGCGGCCTTGCTGCCCGATCGGGTGAGCCGGGCTGCTGTCCTGGTCGGCCTGGCCCCACATGGCGCCGACGGCCTGGACTGGTTCGATGGGATGGCGCAGTCCAACGTCACCGAGTTCACCGCCGCAGCCAAACGCTACGAAGACATCGTGGCGCACACCAAGGCCGTCGCCAACGCGGTCCGGGCCGATCCGGCCAGCCTGCTGGCCCGGCTGCAGGCCGATCTGCCCGACTCGGATCGGCGGGTCGTGGCGGACCGTGGCATCCGCTCGATGTTGCTGGAGACGTACGCCGAAGCGCTGCGCACGTCGGCTTACGGCTGGGTGGACGACGCCATGGCCTTCTGCTCGCCGTGGGGCTTCGATCCGGCCAGCGTGACGGTGCCGGTGCTGCTCTGGCACGGCGCCCACGATGTGTTCTCCCCGGCCAGCCACGCCCGGTGGCTGGCCGACCGGATCCCCAGCGCGGCGGTGGTGGTACAGGCCGGCGCGGCCCATTTCGGCGCGCTCGACGTCCTCCCGGACATCCTGCGCTGGGTGTCGGCCGCGCGGCCCGATGAGCGCAGGCTGATGGCCAGCCTCGGTGCGGATGACAACCGGGCCTAGCTCACCTGCGGGCCGGTGCTAGATCACCTGTGGTTCCAGGTCGCGGTTGATCCGCTGCCAGACCTGCAATTGCGCGGCGTCGGGGTGGCCCGCGCCCAGGATGCGGCTGAAGTCGGCCATCACCCGGATCCGGAGTTCCTCGGCCTCCGTGTGGTGTCCCCGGTTGTGCAGAGTGGTCGCGAGATTGGCTTCGCAGACCAGCGTGTCCGGGTGATCCCGGCTCAGCGTGTCGTGCAGCAGTGCGATGGTCTGCCGCTCGAGTTTCTCGGCCCCCTCAGCGTCACCCGAGTCGCCCAGGCAGTTGGCCAGGTTGACGGCGCAGGACAAGGTGAGCGGGTGACTCTCACCAAGTTTCCGCCGCATCCGGCCCAGCGTCTCATCGGTCAGCGCGAGCGCTTCTGGCAGCCGGTCGATGCAGCGCAGGTAGCAGGCCAGATTGTTGGCCGCCACGAGGGTGTTCGGGTGCTCGTCACCCAGGGTCGCCTGCAGCGTGGCCTTGACCCCGGTGACCAGGCCCAGGGCACGTGACCACTCACTGTCCGCAGCGTAGTCGCAGGCCAGGTTCAGCGCGCAGGACTGTGAGTCGGGCGCGTCGGCGCCATAACGGCGCTTGTACCGCTCGTAGGTGTCCTGGGCCAGCGCCCTCGCCTCGGACTGCTCGCCGGCCTTACGCAGCGACACGGCCAGGCTGGTTGCTGTGAGCAGGGTCTCGGTCATGTCCGGGCCGAGCACGTTTCGGTACTTCTCCCAGGTTTCGCGCAGCCGGTTCACCGACTCGCGGAACGCGCCCACCGCCCGCAGGTCGAGGGCCAGGCTGGCCACCGAGAGCAGGGTGCTCGGATGGTCCCGGCCGAGCACCTGCTGCTGCCAGTCCAGCGTCTGCTGGTCCAGCCGCCGCGCGGCCAGGTAGTCGCCAGCCAGCCGGAGCGAACTGGCCAGGTTGTGTGCGGCAGCCAGGGTCCGTGGGTAGTCCTCGCCGAACTGGTCCTTGAAGCTCTCATAGGTCTGCCGGTCCGACGCGAGAGCCCGCTGGAAATCGCCGAGCGCGCGCAGGTCCGCGCCCAGCCCGTTGGCCGTGATGAGCGCGTGTGGATGATCCGCGCCCAGCACGGCCCGCTGTCGTTCCAGCACGTAGGTGTCCAGATCGCGGGCATCGGCGAACTGGCCCTGGGAACGCAGCAAGTTGGCGATGTGGAACTGCAGGTGCAGCGTCTGCTGGTCGTCGGCCCCGAGAAGGTGCGTCCACTGGTTCTCCAGCCGGCGCGCCAGCACCATCGCGGACTCGAACTCGCCGTGCTTCCACTGGTAGCGCACCCAGTCGATAAGCAGCTGCCGGGTCCGCGGGTCGTCGCATTCGTCGGCCTGTGACGGCGTCAGGTGCGGCCAGATGATGTCGTAGGTGGACCAGTTGGCCGGGTCGTCGGTCTCACCCTGGCGCGGCCGGGCGCCCACCAGGATCTTGTGCACCTCATGCCGGGCGTCGGCCTGCTCCTGCTCGGTCATCTGCGACCGGATCACGGCCTGGACCAGCCGGTGGATCTGCAGCGAGTTCGTGCCCTGGTCCACCTTGACCAGCGCGAACCGGCTGATGTCCCGGATGACCCGGCCCAGCATCAGCTTCTCGGTCAGCGTGTCATCAAAAGGCCGCAACGACTCATTCATCTCGTCGCTGTAGAGCAGATCCATCGAGATCGGCCCGGGCGAGCAGAACGCCAGCAGCTGGAGCAGCCGGACCGCGGCGGGCGATCGGTCCTTGAGCCGGTCGAAGGACAGATTCCAGGTGGCCACGACCGGTGTCTGATAGTCGGGCGGCTGGTTGAGAGCCAGGATCCGGGTGGTCTGGGTGGCCAGTTGCTCGACGTAGACCTGGGCCGGCATCCCGGTCTCCTCCAGCCACGCGCCGGCCTGCTCGATGGCCAGCGGCAGATGCCCCAGCGCGTCGGCCACCCGCTTCGCGTCTTCCAGGTTCAGCTGCGGGACATGCCGCAGCAGGTGGCTTACGCTCTCGTCCCAGGTGAAGACGTCCACCTCCAGCGGCTCGGCCGAATGCGTCCAGGCCTGGTTCCGTGACGTGATGATGACACTCCCCGAGCCGGTGGGCAGATACGGCTCCAGTTGCTTGGGGTCGTCGGCGTTGTCGAAGACCAGCAGCCAGCGCGGGGTGGCCTCGCGGCGCAATTCCTCCAGGGCGGCCTCGGCGGCCTCGGCCACGTTGTCACCGACCTTGAGGCCCATCTTGCGCGCCAGTTCGGCGAGCGAACCGCTGATCTCCTCGGCCCGCTCCGACGGCACCCACCAGACCAGGTCGTAGGCACCCATGAAGCGGTGCGTGTACTCCAGCGCGATCTGCGTCTTGCCCACCCCGCCCAGCCCGTACAGCGCCTGGGCCACCACCACGGCCCGGCCGCCGCCGTCCGCCAGCTTGTCGCGGAGTCGCTCCAGCGTCGCGCCGCGCCCGGTGAAGTCGGCGTTCCTGGCCGGCACATTCCAGATCTGCGGAATGGTGCCGGGGAACCGGGGCTCCTCGGCCTGGGTTCCCGACCGGTTCTGCGGCTGGGCAGGCCGGTCGAGGGCCAGGAGCAGTCTCGCGGTGGCCTGGCCGGCGTCCATCCGGGCCAGGTCGACCATGGAGTACTCGTTGAACGGCTCAGTGATCCTGACCTCGCTGACCCGGACCGGGATGAGATGCCGGTAGGTGTCCGCGGTATCGGCCGAGGACAGCGTCTTCCAGATCGACCTGGCTTCGGGCGAATGCAGGTAGGCGGGGGACAGCACGGCTACGGTCCGGGGCGCCAGCTGAAGTTCGTGCTCGGCCTGGATGCTGCTGTGCGCCTCGCCCAGTCCGCCCGCCGCGGTCTGCACTGTGCTGCGCGGCAGCACCCGGAAGCCGGCCCGGGTCAGCACCGCCTCGATCCAGTCGGCCCACATCCGGTCTTCGGGCACGTAGCTCACGTACACCTGGGTGGAGGATGGCGGCTGGCGGCGGGCGAAGGTGTCCTTGTAGCGGAGCCGGACTTCCTCGGCTATCGGCCGCATCGTCGTGATCCGGCCAGCCGTGACCGCGTCGGTGATCCGCTCGAAGGAAGACAGCAGCGAGGCGGGTGACCCGGGGTCGTCCCCGAACGTGGCCAGGGTTTCCTCGAACGCGTAGAACGGCTTGTACGGCACCTCCACCGAGGCCCAGTACACAGCCGCGGCTTCCGGGGTGATCCCGGCCGGGAAGCCCTCGAACTTCATCCGGGCCAGCGCCCGGCCGACATCGAGCTTCTCCTTCTCGCCGTCTTCGATGCGCATCGGGACGGGCAGCACCCGGATGTTGCGGTCCCGGTACCGGCCGCTGATCTGGCGGGCCACGCTGGCCGCGCCCTCGATGCTCTGGTCACTGAGCGTAAAGCAGATCGTTAGCACGTCAGGCAGCTCGATCGTGCAGATGTCCGCGACGTCGCTCAGCCCAGTGCGGCTGTCGATCAGCACGTAGTCGTAATTCTGCTTCATGTCGTCCCGCATGGCGCGGAAGAAGCGCCCGCCGCCGAGCCGATCATAAAAGTTGTCCCAGTCGAGCGAGCAGACCGCAGCCGAATAATCGCGGTTCTGACGGCCGGCCGAGAGGAAGTCCAGTCGGCCACCGTCCGGGAAAACCCATTCCAGCGAGACGGCATGCCGTTGGACCTGAGCGAATTCCAGATGCCAGTCATCGCCACGCGGCCTGGGATCAACAGCAGCGGTAGCATAATCATTGATTATCTCAATGACTCCAGGTGTGGCGGTGACTGTCGATTCATCCAGGAACGGATGAAAGAATTTGTGCAGGCCCGGCGATTCCAGGTCCCAGTCAACGGACAGGACACGCTTCCCGTTGCTGGCCAGGATCCAGGCGACATTGGCCAGCGCCATGGTCCGGCCGGTGCCACCCTTGTAGGAGTAGAACGTGATGATCTGGCCCTGGCAGGTCTCACTCATCGGGAATCTCCGGCTCCATGCGGTCAGCTCTCCTCAGCCGTGGGCGCGCTATGACCGGGCCCGCCGGCGGATGCGCGGTCGCTTCTTTTCGGAATCTCTTCAGCATGACCATCGTCATCTCAGGGAGGATCTGGCCAAAGTCCTGCAGGGTCGGGATCCCGGCGGCCGCCATCGGGCAGCGCCGCGGGACACCGTGCAGCTTCCGGCCCAACTGCTGTTCCAGCTTCGCGCGGAGCTCCTCTTCCGCCTGGCGCATCCCCGGGTCCTGGGCATTCCACGGGACCAGCACGCTCACCCAGGGCTCGGTCATCGAATCGAGCCGGCGCAGCTGTTCCTGGTGCTTGACGGACAGGCTCACCCAGGCGTCCACCAGGTACAGACTCGGTGGCATGGGGTGGCCGTTAGCCGACCAATTGGCCATATCACGGCCCACCGACCCGATCACCGACTTGCAATCGAGGCACTTCCTGGCCAGTTCCTGGGCGTACTCGGCTACCGGTTGGGCGGAGTCCGGCTGGTACGGGGTCCAGGCGTTGGGCGTATCGCCGTAATAGTCGGCTGCCCGGCCGGCCGGCAGCGTCGATACGTCATGTGCCAGCACCGCGATGTGCAGTTGCCCGTCCGCCGTCCGCCGCGCGCTTTCTGGGCCGAATGCGCTCGGCAGTGAGTCAAAATCCGCTGCGGCTATGCGATTCAGTACAGCCTCGTCCGCGAGCGGGACGCTCTCTTCGCCGATAGCAATGATCCGCTCGGCCAGCCGGTGCACGGCGCGCTGGTAATCAGCGCGGTAGTTCTGCAGCTTCATGATCCCGTAGAAGCCCTCGGCGCAGTACCGCTCGCCCAGGGCCTTGTGATCAAACTGAACCGACTGCGCGACGTCAGGCAGCCTCTCCCGGGAGAGCCGGGTCCACAGCCCGGGCACGATGGCGTCGACCACCTGCCCGCCGCGAGCCTGTTTCGTGATTTCACGGCGGGCAAAAGCGAACCATTCCCGCCCGCAGCTGTCACTCTCGAAATACCGCGGTGAGTAGAGTGGAACAAAGACCCGGCACCGCGCAAGCGCCGAGGTCAGCTCCGGTGACCACTGGGCACCGATCTTATTTTCCCGGTCCATGAACCCGGCCTCTTCCGGCCGGGCGTCAGTCATTTGTAAAATTTCGGCGCACAGGTCGCGGTAGAGCTTGAATACCCAGCGATCCGGATCGTCACGGTCGGCTGGATCACGCTTAGGAGTCCGGGCATAGCTCAGGAAGAAGTATGGCCTGTCGTCACGCCCCGAAACCATTGGCGTCTTATCCCCCTGTCACGCCAGTCACACCAGCCCCCGCAGTGAACAATGAATCATTTGCCACGCTAACTACCCAGGCGGAATGATATAGGACGCTTCTGGAAGCTACCAGAGGGTACGGTCTAGCTACGCTGGCTAGCGGGCGACCGAACGGCGCATCTCACCGACGAACCGTTGCCCCAGTTCGGTCAGCGCACCCGAGCTCAGGAGAGCGTCGATGGCCTCTTGGGCCTGCGCAGGCGTGCTGGCCAGGCCGGTGTAGGCGCCCTCCAGCAACTCCTCAAGGGACAGCTTCTGGTCACTCCAGGGCGCCGAAAATCGCTGATCGTCGGTCTGGTCGTATAGATCGAACAGGTCCAGAATGGCACCCAGTTTGGCCCGCCGGAATTCCACGATGAGCAACTGAGCCAGGCCGGCCGGATTGGCCAGGGGCGGCGTGGCGACGGCACCGAATGCCTGCCGTTCGCTCGCGGCAGCCGACCGGTCGTTCGGGCCGCCCGCCAGCGGGGTCAAAGTGGTCAGCCCGGCGGCCAGTCCAGGCGCGCAGGCCGCGCACTCGTGCTCGATCTGCTCCCAGGCCAGCCCGAAATCGAGCTGCCAGGCCGCCACCTCGGCGTCGGTGAGCCGGGACGCGGGCTGCCAGTGCTGGCCGCCCCGGTACGGATCTGTGTCCTCGATCGCCAGGCACCAGCCGGGGGCGCGCAGCGCGCGTACCGGCTGCCAGTCACCTGGCCTGCTGTTGCCGGGCGCCGGCGCCGCGTCGGCCTGGCCGGTCAGCAATCCGGCCAGGCTGAGCGTCCAGCATGAATCGCCGACCCGGATGATGACGGCGTTGCTGATCACGCTGACCGCCGCCGTCCCGGATTGGCCGTCCGTCCCAGCCTGGCCGGGCTCTGGCCCGAGTACCAGCCTGCCGAGCGTTGGCAGATGCACGGCCCCAGCCACGATCGGCGCCACGACGGCGGCGCCCAGCCGGCCCCGCGCGGCGGCGGCCGCCGCGATCGCCCCCAGGTGACCGAGATCGGCGGCCAGCTTGTGCGGGTCCTGGGCGTGGTCCGCAGCACTGGGCCGCCCAACTGCCCGCAACTGCTCTAGGCAGCGCACCGCCCAGGCCCGCAGGTACGGATGCCGGAGCAGTACGGCCAGCGCATCGGGCTGGTCCCGGTCCACCCCGGCCAGAGTCGACCAGGCGGCCCGTAGTTGTTCGCGCATCGGACCCGCGACGGCCGGCGATGTGGCGGCTTCCTGATACACCGCGCTCAGCAGGGCCCTGATCAGGCTGCGCTGCGCCTGGACGAGGGACGTGACGGCGGACGCGTCGCCCAGGCCCCTGGCCAGAGCTGTGAAGTTGACGGCACCGATCGTATGCAGCGGCTGCTCTGGCGCGGCCGCGGCCGGCTCCGGCTGGTGCACGCTGACATGCGAGATCAGGGTCAGCAGGTCCGGGCAGTAGACCGAAGGATTCTGGAAGCGGCTGCCGTCGTCCCGGAAGCGATGGGTGTACAGCCCACCGCCGCAACTGCTGACCACGGGGCACTCCTGGCAGGTTCGGCACAGCCCGGCGATGCCCTGTTCCCGGGCCGTTATGCCCGGATGCCGGGCCACCATGTCCAGAGAGTGGCTGAACACGTTCAGCCCGGTTTCCGGCGCACCCTGGTAGGCCACCTTCAGCGAGTCGACCTGCTCGTAGCTGCCGTCGGTCTCGATGACAACCAGACCGGTCGGCCCGAGCCCCAGCGCCTCGGTGCAACTCTCACCGCCGCGCAGAGTGGAGATGATCGAGTCGAAGGTGCGTATCTCTGCCGGTCGGCCATCAGCCAGCCACCGGTCATAGATCGCGGTCAGCCACGCGGCATACTCATGGTCCGAACCCGGCTTGCGGGCTGGCGGATGATCCCAGGTCGCATGGGGCAGCAGGAAATCGATCCGCGGCGGCCGCAGCGCCATGAGCGACTCGTAGACCACGAGCGGGTCGTTGGCCACATCGATCGTGCACAGCAGCCCGGCATACAGCTTCCGGAAAGGTTCCGAGGCGAGGAGCTCAATGGCCCGCACCACCGGGCCGTAACTACTGCGCCCGTCCGCGTAGCGGCGGTGCCGGTCATTGGCTGCTTTGTCACCGTCGACAGAAATGCCCACCTTGACCTGGTGTGCCGCGAACAGCTCGCAAAACTCCGCAGATAGCCGCACGCCATTGGTATGGATCCGGAGATCAAGCTGGCAGCTTCCATCCAGCGCCTCGCGCAGCGAGGTAATGGTGCTGTGCAGCCGCTCTCGGCCCGCCAGCAGCGGCTCCCCACCGTGCAGTACCACTTGTACTTCGGGCAGGGAGTGTGCCGCCGCGTGCTCGGCAATACGCCGCGCCGCTTGCACTACTACGTCATCGGGGATGACCATCGGCCGGCCACGCCAGCTCTGGTCAACGGCTTCGTAGACGTAGCAGTGATCGCAGGCAAGATCACAGCGAGAGTGGACCTTGAGCACTACCTGGCTCAGCGGGACAACGCTGGCCATGTCACGCCATCCAGCTCAGATGCAGGAGCTAAACGACCCACGCACCGCGCTACCAGCCTTAGCAGGTACGGGGAGAACACGCTGCACCGCTATGTCCACAGCAACCGGTGCGCCAGCAAGCATCTCGTGCAGCGGTATGGCACGAAGGTCTGCCAACTCTGAGGGAACGTCCACAGCTACACCACCGGCGTTCTGCATGGCGCGCCAACCATTCTAGGCCCAACGGGGCCCGGTATCTCTAAGTGAAATGTCCGCTTTGTGCAAAGCCAGACCGCCGACCGCAGGCCGCGACCGCCGATCTGTACAGCAGCAGGGCTTACCGGATCGGCTCACCCTGCCACGGCCTGGAGAGATCCCGGCGCGCGCGCGAAAGACTAGCACGGAGAGTCATGACCGCCAAAGCACGAGGCGATTCCAGTCCGAGTGCGGTCCAATATCGGCAAGGGCTAGCAACCTGGCCATCCAGGGTCAGCCAGACATGACCTGCCTTAATGCATCCGAACGGCGAACCGCGGCTGGACCGGTAGCGATCTTCGTGACCCGGTATTAGCGATCTTGTTACGGCTCCCTTACAGGACACCGAGCGACCAATCCGGCCTGGCCGCTACGCTCGCCCCCCGCCGACGGCCTCCACCCCGTCCCGAGTTGGTCCGCCGCCCGCACCCGGGCATCACCCGACGGCAGTCGTCTGGCCTCAGGGTGAAACAGGTTCGCCTGGCCGTCCGGGAGATCCCTCGGCGGGAAAGGCGCCCTTGATCGAAGCGACGAGTTGCTCAGCTTCTGCAAAGTCGATCTTTCCGTCTTTACGGATTCGCTCGAACGACGACTTGGCACCGACGAGGGCCTGCATAACGTCAGGGTCGAAAACATGAGAATCGTGCTCGACGGCGAGCAGCAATAGCTTGTCGATCCCCGCGATGCGGTCAAGTGCGCCCTGGCACGTGTCATTGAAGCTGCGCAACTGTCTCTGATGGGCCTCAGCGAGTCGTTTATCGCCGGCGAAGGACCGGCGAGGCAGCCTCAGCTCGCGGCTAGGTGATATGCCGTTCTCTCGTCTGAGCTTCCCGAGGCGTTCGAGCTCTCTATCTGAATCAGCAATGACAACCTTCAGCGCCGACAATTCATTCTGTGCGTCGCGGGCCGCCTTGGCCTGTGCGATCTTGCGTCGAGCCTGCCGACCGTCGTAAAACCTTCGGATGGTGTAGACGGCCACGACAGCGGCGATGATCGTCCCGGTCGCTCCGACCTCCACCGAAGTCAGATGGAAACCCGCGTGCACAGCATCCGCTAGCTCGTGGGCCCGGCCCAGCCGTCCGATGCCAGCCAGCAGTGGCTTCCCGCCGTGCAGCGCCACTTGTACTGCGGGCAGGGAGTGCGCTGTCGCATGCTCGGCAATCCGCCGCGCCGCCTGCACTGCTACGTCATCGGGGATGACCATCGGCCGGCCACGCCAGCCCTGGTCAGCGGCCTCGTAGACGTGGCAGTGATGGCAGGCAAGATCACTGCGAGAGTGGACCTTGAGTACCACCTGGCTCAGCGAATTAACAGAACTTGAACGCATCGCAGGCAATGTCACCGTGTGGAGGTCTGGCAACGATGTCGAAACGTCATCGGTAGTTCTCATACCTCTACCAATCCGTCACCAAAACGAGCGGTCCTAATGGGCCACGCCTTGGCAGCAACGGCGTGTTAACTCGCGGCTCTTTCACTACCCCGAGTAACCGAAAAGCTTCGATATAGCATTGGGCAGCTTGCCGGCTGGCGGAAGTCCATGTCAGTTGGCAACGGTCGCGCCGCCTGCTCTGAGGACCAGCCTGACGGGTCGGGCCGGTGAGCCTAGGTCAGCGACGCGGCACATTAGCACGCGCAACACGCGCTAAACAAGCGGCCCGTGCAAACCTTCTAGATCAGTTCGACCGCAGCTCCCAAAGCCAGACCACACCTAATCTATCCCTGCCATGACCTGCAGTAACGTGCGTCTACCAAGCCATGCCAAGCACCGGCCCCGGGCGCGGCCGTACCGCTGGAACGATTACGATCCATTACGGGTCTGGTTGGACATCCGATACGGCGCCACTCCAACGCTGCCGCAGCGAGATCGACCAACAGGTTTCGGAGGCACCGTAGCGGAAGCCGCTCTAGGCGAACGCGCTGTCCTGTGGCAACGTGGGTAAAAAGGAACGCTTTCTGATCGTTCCAGACGCGGATCCGTCCGCTGATGTCACGGCCGTCGATGGGGAATGCGGTGAGCGGGGCTCGGCTGGCCAGGGTCCGCTTGACTCAGCGGGCCGCGTGGGTGGTGCCCGCCGGGCCGGCCGTGGCTGTGACGGGATACCTGGCCTGGGGCGCGTGGGTTTCCGCACACCACCGGCGCTGGCTGTATCTGGACCAGTCGTGGTGGCGGGTCTGGCTCCGGCCGGCCGACTACCAGGCCCAAGTCGTCCTGGCCGGGCTGTGGCTGGCCACCCTGCTGTGCTACTGGTGGCCGCGCCGGTTGCAGCCCCGGCTGGTCAGCCTGATGACCGTGCTGACGATGCTGCTGATCGGCGGTGTGCTGTTCGCTTCCGCGATGATTCCATGCCGGGCCGGCGCGTCGGACAGTAGCGTCGCGGGCCTGCTGCTCGGCGCCTACACCGGGAACCTGCCGCCGTACCCGGCCGGCGGGTGCCAGTTGCCGCAGCCGTTAGCGCTGCAAGCAGGCGGCGTCATCTGTATCGCGGCCACGCTGATCGGCGCACTGGCCGCGGCGTCCATCGTCTGGCGGCAGCCGGCGGACCGGCTGCGCGCCCGGGTGGTCCGGGACGCGACCATTTTCACCGGGCTCGATCCGATGACGATGCCGGTGCTGCAGCGGCTGGCCGAGACCGGCCGGCCCGCCAGCATCGTCGTCATCGAGCCGGACCGCAATCATCAGCTGCTGGACGAGGCCCGGGCCACCGGGGCCCGGGTGCTGATCGGCCTGCCCTCATCCGCGCGGGTGCTGAAGCCGATCATCGCGGGCTGGCGCGGCTGCGCGCTGCGGCGGTTGTATGCGCTGCGCGACGACGTTGCCGATAACGAGGCGATTCTGGCCGCCGCCAAGGAGATCCTCGGCCGGTACCAGCCCGATCCGGACCGGCAGCCACATCTCGTGGCCCGGATCGATGATCCCCGGCACGCCGATCACTGGCGCGGCAGGCACGTCGGCCGGTCCAGCCAGTGGTTTGAGGACGCGCTCAGCTGCCACGAAACCACCGCGTCCGCGCTGCTCGGGCAGGTCTTCCGCCGGCCAGCCCGGCAGCTGCTGCTGTGCGGGGACAGCACGCTGGCCCTGGCCATCCTGGGCGAGCTGTCCCGGCAGGCCTGGGAGCGGCAGGAACTGGCCGGGGCGGCGGCCCGCGGCAGCGCCCTGAACGGGCACGCCGCCGGCAGCGGCGCCGGGCCGCCCACCCAGCACCCGGCTGCCCCGCTGCCGGTGCAGCAGGTGCTGCTGCTGGACCAGCGGGCCGAGGACCTGCGCCGCGAATACCTGGCCACCTCGCCAGCCCCGCTGGCCGAGGCGCTCTGCGAGGTGACCGCCGCGCCGGGCGCGTGGCAGGACCAGCTGCTGGCCTGGCTGGACCACATGCCCGCGGCGGACGCCGCCGGGACCACCGTGGTGGTGGCCGACGCGTTCAGCGAGCGGGGTGTCCATGAAGCCGGCCGGGTCGCCCGGCTGCATCCAGACATCCCGGTGTTCCTGCTGACCTCGGACGGCCCGGGCACCACCGGGGCGATCTTCGATCTGCTGCACCCGTTCCAGCGGGCCCTGCTGGTGGCCGGGGAGGTGCCCGAGGACTCGTGGACCCGGGTGGCCCGGCACTGGCACGAGTGTTACCGGCTCAGCCATCCCCCGGACGCCGCCGACCCGCGGACGGTGACCGGCCGGCCGTGGGCCGAGCTGGATGATTTCATCCGCCAGGACAACATCCTGCAATTGCGCAGCATCATGACGGCCGTGGTCGGCCGGGGGCGGCGCTGGGTGCCGGGCCGTGCGGTCGCGCCGGGCAGCTTTATCGAACTGAACGAGCATGACCTGATGGCGATCGCGCGGGCCGAGCACACCCGGTGGTTCCAGCGGCGGGTCGCGGCGGGCTGGTCGCCCGGCAGCGCGAGCCCCAACGGCTCCGCCGGCCGCAACCGCTCAGCCGGCCGCAACCGCTCAGCCGGCCGCAACGGCTCGGCGAAACGCAACGGCCGGGGCGGCTGGCTGACCGGGCCACGAGCCCCGGTCAACCGCCGGGTGGTGCCCTGGACAGCGCTGCCCGCCGCCGACCAGACCGCTTCCATCGACCACCTGCGATCCCAGCTGGCGCAGCTGGAGGACGCCGGCTTCATGCCGGTCGTGCCGGAAGGCGGCCCGCCAGGGACCCGCGAATTCGAGCGCATCGGCACCGTGCGGGCCAGGCGGCTGAACAGCCGCCGGCTGTGGACCCGGCGCTCCGGCGAGCGCCTGGCCGGCAACCCGGGTGACTGGCGGGTGCTGGACGACGCGGGCGACGAGCGCACCGTGCGGGACGTGGAATTCCTGTCCAGCCATGAGCCGCTGGGCGGCGAAGTCTGGCGGCGCACCGGAACCTACCGCGCGTGGCAGGTGACCGAGCGCTTCATCCTGCGCACGATGGAGGGCAAGGCCATCGCCCGGCCCGGGGACTGGGTGGTGGAAGGATTCCGCGGTGAGCGCTGGCCGGTCGCCAACGACCAGTTCCGGCGCACCTACCGGCTGGTGCGATGACCCAGCGGACTTCCGGCTGCCCTGAACCGGGCCCAAATGCCGCGAACCGGGGCTCTCGTCACGGTGGACTACAACCGCATGGCCAGGCAATTGTTACCCAATGCCGTCTCTTGTGAACCGATCGCATATACCAGGCGTGTCGTATATGTGGGGATCGTTGCGGGCCGGCTCCTGCGCTGGGCGCTGGCACGACCAGGACGGGGACGGGGCTGATCATGCCAGCCTGGCGGATGACGGGCCGGGCGGCGGAGCTAGCCCAGCTCGATGCGGCCATCGGGGCGGGCGGCACGGGTGGCATGGTGCTGGCCGGGACGGCGGGCGCCGGCAAGACCCGGCTGCTGCGCGAGGCAGTGCACCGGGCCAGCCAGGCCGGCCGGGACGTGGTGCAGGTCGCGGCCACCCGGTGCACGGCCGCGATACCGTTCGGCGCGGTGGCCAGCCTGCTGCCACCGGGTGGCCCGGCCGCCGGGCCGCCCTGGGAACTGCTCCGCCGGGCCACCGATCACCTCACCAGGCCCGCCGCGCAGGCCCCGCTGCTGGTCGGCGCCGACGACGTCCACCTGCTGGACCCCGAGTCGGCCGCGCTGCTGCACCACCTGGTGCTGCACGGCGCGGTGTTCCTGCTGGCCGCGGTCCGGGCGGGTGAACCGGCCCCGGACGCGGTGGCCGCGCTGTGGAAGGACGGGCTGGCCGGCCGGCTGACCGTGCACCCGCTGCCCGCGGCGGCCATGGACGACCTGCTGGTCCAGGCGCTCGGCACGGCGGTGCAGGACGGCGCCCGGCAGCACATCCAGTGGGTGACCAGCGGCAGCCCGCTGCTGCTCCGCGAACTGCTGGCCGGCGCGCTGGACGAGGGCGCGCTGGTCCGGCAGGAGACTGGCTGGGCCTGGAAGAGCCAGCCGTACTACGGGGCCGGGCTGGTCGAGGTGGTGGACGGCTGGCTGGCCTCGCTCGGCGACGGCAGCCGGACCGTGCTGGAGGTGGTGGCCTGCGCCGAGCCGCTGCCCACCGAACTGCTCAACGAGCTGGCCGACCGGGGCGCGCTGGATCCGGCCGCGGTGGAGACGGCCGAGCGGCGCGGCGTCATCAGCTGCGGGTACTCCGGCTCCCGTCAGGTCATGCGGCCGGCCCACCCGATCTACGGTGAGGTGGTCCGGGCCACGCTGCCGCGCGGCAAGGCGCAGCGGATCGCGGGCTGGCTGGCCGGGGCCGGCGCCGGGGCTGGAGCCGGCCAGCCAGCCCGGTACCGGACCGGGACGGCACGGCCCGCGCCAGCCGCCGCCCCGGCGGTGGACGGGCTGCCGCTCACCCGCCGGGAACACGAGATCGCGCTGCTGGCCACGTCCGGGCTGACCAGCAAGGCCATCGCGGCCAGCCTGCACCTGTCGGTGCGCACGGTGAACAACCACCTGGCCCGCACCTACGCCAAGGCTGGCATCTCCTGCCGCGCCGAGCTGGCCGCCATCATGACCCGGACCGCGCTGGCGGGCAGTACCGCCCCGGCCGCCGGGCGGCCGGGGCCAAACGGGCCGGCCGCACCGAACAGGGCCGTCGTACCGAACAGGCCGGCCGCACCGAACGGGCCGCTCGCTCCCCCGGCCGCTCCGCCGGCCGGGCTGCCCGCCGAGGGCGCCGCCTAACCACGAGCACGCCGTTTCCCGGTACCTGCCTATCTGGCCGTTTTTGCAGATCATCCTGAAATGATCAGTATTGACGGTAAAACCCCATTGCTTGACAATTGCCAAGGTATGGCGCGGTGCCGGACCACGCCTGGGATGCTTGTCAGCCGTGAACAGTCCAACCCCGCAGGAGGATTCACGTGAC